>Ga0081540_1003194_pt1 | contig 13055 bp, 4 predicted proteins | sample TabmetS2T1R1_FD_71024 | JGI IMG/M metagenome (GOLD analysis project Ga0081540, IMG submission 71024) | Tabebuia heterophylla rhizosphere microbial communities from the University of Puerto Rico - S2T1R1 | ecosystem: Host-associated > Plants > Roots > Rhizosphere ... | reverse complement strand
TGGAGCCCGTTGAGGCCGGGGCGCGCCGGCGTGTTGCCTGGGAAGGCCCCCTGGGTGCCGGAGCCGGTCGCGTAGTTGTCATGCACCGTGAGCGAGCCGTTGGCGAAGTCGATCGCGCGCGTCCACGACTGCACGGCGGAACTGCCGTCGTACGCGGGCGTCAGGTTTCCGACCGCGTGCACTGCGCCGCCGCCGCCGCCGTCCGTGACGGTCATCGTCGACACCGTGCCTGCGCGCTGGTCGACCACGCTGCCGTTGTGCTCGAAGCGCAGCACGTTGTGCACTTCGGTGCCTTGCTGGATGCCGCTGTGCGACCAGATGTTCTCGGTGACCGAGAGCCAGTCGTTCTGATAGAGCGTGAACGAGCCCTGGTCCTGATGGGCGTGACTCTGGAGGTAGGGGCCCGCGTCGAACTCGAGCCACATCGCGTGTGTGTCCCAGCCCGTGCGCGCAAAGAGATGGCCGGTCGCCTCGAAATGCTGGATCAGAGTGGACGGAGGCGAGCCCGCGCTGCCGGCCGGGAGCAGATCATCGCGCAGGTTGAACCCGCTCTCCATCTCCTGCACCGAGATGTTGTGCAGCCACCACGACGCGAGCGTCTGTGCGCTCGCATCGCTCGTGCCCTTGCGCGCTTCGAGCATCAGCTTGCGGTGATAGTCGTATATGACGGGCTCGGAGACGCGCGACTGATCGCCGATCGCGGCCGTCTTGTCCAACGTCGGCACGGTGGCGTGGATCCACCAGGCGATCGAATCGGTCAGATGCGGATTCGCATTGGCGAGATCGACGCCGGTCGAATCGCGCCACACGCGATAGATCTCGAACAGCCTCTTGTGCGAAAGCCCATAGCCGGTGCCTTCCTGGCTGCCGCCGTCGATGTCGCCGAAATAGCCGGTCAGGAGCGGAATCTTCACCGTGTTGAGGAATTGCGTCCACGGCGCGCTGTCGTCGGCGAGCGCCCACAGCATCGTCGCCTGCATGAAGCTGTAGTAATAATTGTTCGCCGGATCCTGGGTCGCCCAGCCGGACCAGTCGGACGGACGGCCGCCCCATTCGGCGAGATCGGGATTCCAGACGTTGTAGATCGTCTGCTCGGCGTAGTTCGTCCAGCGCGTGCGCTGGCTCGCGGACAGGAACGACGAGCACCAGTCGTAGGTCATCGCGAGGTCGCCGATCATGTCGCCGACATAGAGATACGAGTCGCCGGCGACCTCGGGGTCACCGCCCGATGCGATCGCGGCTTCGGCGCTGCTCACCTGATCCTCGACCATCTCGACGGCGAGATTCGCGTATTGCGACTCGCCGGTGATTCGATACATGTAGACCGCATCGGTCGCCGAAAATCCATAACCCGGATCGCCGTCGACAGCCTGATCGACGTAATCGCGAAACCGCCGGTATTGGTCGGATTGCTGATCGACGTACGAGAGATCGATCGTAATGGCCGCACTGCAGGGGGCAGTGAAACCGGCGTACGCAATTAATGAAAAAACAACGGAACCGCATTGTGCGAGAAAAATGCGCATGGTTTTGATCTCTTATATTCGCCCCTCCCCCGGGCGGGGAGACTAACCTCGGTGTCGTTATAAAGTTGCGAACCGGTCACGGAAAATCGGAACTGATTCGCAAAATTTGTGTCGTGTTGCTCAAAAATCGACGTAGTGCCGCGTATCCGGGCGCGGATGGGTCGCGTTCGTCGGTTGTTATTATCGGATACCACGGTGAGGATTTTCGATGCGATTTCCGGCGACTGTCACACGATCTTTTGCAGTGTTTTTGGCGGCGATTTCGCTGCCACTCGATGCGGCTACGCTTTATCTTTCGGGCACGGTCGGCACGGCGCCCGTGTTCGTCACCGTAGAGCGAAATGGCGACACGATCGAGGGCTGGTATCTTTATCTGAAACAGGGCAGGCAGATCCGGCTCGACGGGAAAGTCGACGCCAAAGGTTCGCTGGCGATCACCGAAAAAGACGCGTCGACGAATGCGACGACAGGCACGTTCGAAGGCACGATCGCGGGCGAGCGCTGGAACGGAACATGGCTCAAACCCGGCGGCGCCTCGGCACTGCCGTTCGCGTTACTGGAAAATCGCGACACGCTGCTCGACGCCAGCGGGCATTTCCATTGCGCGACGAAGGAACACGCGGGCAAGTCCGATTACGCGTCCCGGTACTCGCTCGATCTCGCGCTGAAGCACGGCAACGTGACGGCATTCGCGCTCGATCGCACCGCAACGTCGACCGACGGCGACGAGCAGGCCTGCCATCTCGGCAAGGACGATCTCGAACGCGCCGCTTCGGCGAGCGGTCTTCTGCTGGAGAGCGGCGACGAAAGGCCGCGCTGCACGGTGCGCCTGCTGCGCGCCGGCGACGATTATCTCTACGTCGCGGTCGGCGATGCGAACGAGGACGGCAACGACTGCCGCATGCTCGAAGACAGCGCGTTCTGCAGTCCGCGCGCGTTCTGGACCGATCTCGTCGTCAACGCCAGGACCAGCGTCTGCAAACCGGTCGAGTGAGCCGGCTCAGTCGACGAGGCCGGCGACCATGACGCGCTTGCCGTAACGGAGCTGCTCGTACGCGTCCGCCGGCGGATCGAGGACCTCGACGCGCGAGAAGCCGATCTTGCGCATGATCCACAGCAGCGCTTCGAGGCTCGGCACGAGGCAGATGCCGGTCGTGCTCGCTTCGGGCCCGTGCGTTTCCTCGGTCTCGTCGATGATGCCGAACGAGCCTTTCAGCGGGCGCACGAAGCGGTAGCTTCCGTAGTCGACCATGCCGGTCATGCCCGGCACGATCTGCGTCTCGACGAGGCAGATGCGTTTCGTCAATGCGCGTGCGGTGCGCAGCGCGCCGACCGGATTTTCGAGGTGGTAGATGAGACCGAGCATCAGCACGATGTCGAACCGGCCGGTCGTTTGCGCCGACAGCGCGTGCACGTCCGACTGCTGCACGCGCAGGTTGCGCAGGCCGAGCGCGTCGCGGATCAGCGTCGCGTCGGCGACGTGCTCCGCGCGCGCGTCGACCGCGAGCACGTCGCGCACGCCCATCTCGGCGAGCTTGGTCGAGAACCAGCCCTGGTGGCAGGCGATGTCGATGGCCGTGTGCGCTCCGAGCGAGTCGCCGAGGTGCGCGCGCAAGGCGGCCTGCAGCATCGCGAGGCGCGTCGCGTGGATCGCATCGAGCGCGCCGCCGTCGTAGGTCGTCGTGACCTGGCCGCTCGGCAGGCGGAACGAGTAGAACCAGGTCTTGCCGAGGGCTTGCTGTTCGAGCGTGGGCATGAGGTGGGACGTGGAAAGCCGGAGCGCGATTGAAGCAGAGCGGTGCCCGGAAAACTACCGACCGTCATCCGGCGAAAGCCGGGATCCATTTGCTTTTGATCCTGGCGCCTCCGTTCCGGCGGGAGAGCGAAGATCAAAATGGATCCCGGCTTTCGCCGGGATGAAGGCTAATGGCTTGCCGGCTGCGCATGTCCCGGCGGCTTCGACGGCCCGCCCAGCGTATCGCCAAGCATCCGCCGCACGACGACGTAGAACACCGGAATCAGCAGCAGCCCGAGGAACGTCGCGAACAGCATGCCGCCGATCACGCCGGTGCCGATCGCATGCCGCGCATTCGCGCCGGCGCCGCTCGAGATCGCCAGCGGCGTCACGCCCATGATGAACGCGAACGACGTCATCAGGATCGGCCGCAACCGGAGCTGGGCGGCGTCGACCACGGCATCCCGCAGCTTGCGTCCGGACTGCTGCTCGGCGACCGCGAACTCGACGATCAGGATCGCGTTCTTCGCGGCAAGACCAATGATCGTGATGAGGCCGATCTTGAAGTAGATGTCGTTCGGCAGACCGCGCAGCGACGCCGCGAGGATCGCGCCGAGCACGCCGAGCGGCACGACCAGCAGGACCGCGACCGGAATCGACCAGCTCTCGTACAGCGCCGCGAGGCACAGGAACACGACGACGATCGACAGCACGAGCAGCAGCGTCGCCGCGTTGCCCGAGAGGATTTCCTGGTACGACTGCCCGGTCCAGTCGAAGCCGAAGCCGGGCGGCAGGTCCTTCGCGACGATGTTTGCGAGCGCGTCCATCGCTTCGCCGGAGCTGCGGCCCGGCGCCTGCGAGCCGACGATCTCGACCGCCGAGTAGCCGTTGTAGCGCGTCAGCGACGGCGAGCCGCTGAACCAGTTCGCCTTGACGACGTTCGACAGCGGAATCATCGCATCCTGCGTCGCGCCGGCGAGCGAGCTCGGCGTGTAGAAGTGATCGAGCGCATCCGGGCTCATGCGGTACGGCGCGTCGGCCTGCATCGTCACGCGCTTGACGCGGCCCTGGTAGAAGAAATCGTCGACGTAGACCGGCGCGAACATGAGCTGGATCGCGCTGAAGATGTCGCTGACCGAAAGGCCCATCGACTCCGCCTGCACGCGATCGACCGCGAGCTGGAGCTGCGGCGCGTCTTCGAGCGTGTTCGGGCGCACGGATTGCAGCGTCGCATCCTTCGCCGCGGCCGCGAGCAGCGCGTTGCGCGCGTCGGCGAGCGCGGCGCGGCCCTGGCCGGCGCGGTCCTGCAGGTACATGTCGAAGCCGCCGAACTGCGAGAGGCCGCGCACGGTCGGCAGGTTGACGACGAAGATCTGCGCGTCGCGGATCGAGCGCAACGCCGCGTTCGACTTCTGGATGATCTCGGCGGCCGTCGCGTCGCGATCGTCCCACGGCTTGAGCCGCACGAACGCCATGCCGACGTTCTCGCCCTGGCCGACGAAGCTGAAGCCGATGATGCGCATCATGCCGTCGAAGCCGTCCTGCTTCTCCATGACGGTCTGCACGTCGTTCATGACGGCCGCCGTGCGCTGGAACGTCGCGCCGGGCGGAAGCTGGACGATTGCGAGCGCGTAGCCCTGATCCTCTTCGGGCAGGAAGCTGCCCGGCAGGCGCGTGAACAGCCAGCCGCACAGCACGACGATGACGACGAACAGGATCATCCAGCGCGGCGCGTGCGCGACCGCGCTGCCGATATGGCCGACGTAGGTCCTGCGCACCCAGTTGAATGCGCTGTTGAACCAGCGGAACACGAAGTTGCGGCTTTCGTGGTCGTGCGGCTTCAGGATCGTCGCGCAGAGCGCCGGAGTGAAGCCCAGTGCGAGGAACGCCGAGAACACCATCGCCATCGCGATCGTGATCGCGAACTGCTTGTAGATCGCGCCGGCCGTGCCGGACTGCAGCGCACTCGGAATGAACACGGCGGCCAGCACCACCGTGATCGCGACGACCGCGCCGGTGATCTGGCCCATCGCCTTGATCGTCGCCTCGGCCGGCGGCAGGCCTTCCTCCGACATGATGCGCTCGACGTTCTCGATCACGACGATCGCGTCGTCGACGACGATGCCGATCGCGAGCACCATGCCGAACAGCGTGAGCTGGTTGATCGTGAAGCCGATGATCGACATGCCGAGGAACGTGCCGAGCAGCGCGACGGGGATCACCAGCGTCGGGATGATCGTCGCGCGCAGGTTCTGCAGGAAGATCAGCATGACGATGAAGACGAGCGCGACGGCTTCGATCAGCGTCTTCACGACTTCCTTGATCGAGACCTTCACGAACGTCGTCGAGTCGTACGGCGTGAACCACGTGACGCCCGCCGGGAAGCTCGGCTGCAGCTCGTCCATCTTCGCGCGCACGAGGTTGGCGACCTGCAGCGCGTTCGCGCCCGGCAGGAGCTGGATCGCGAACGCGCCGGTCGGCTTGCCGTTCCACTGCGTGTCGAAGCCGTAGGTGAACGCGCCGAAGCCGACGCGAGCGACATCCTTGAGGCGCACGGTCGTGCCGTCCGGATTCGCGCGCAGGATGATGTTCTCGAACTGGTCGGGCGAGCTGAAGCGGCCCTCGGCGGAGACGGTCGCCGTGAAGCCCTGCCCGGGCAGTGACGGCTGGCCGCCGATCGTGCCGGCCGCGAACTGCACGTTCTGCCCGCGCACTGCGTTGACGGCGTCCGTGGCCGACAGCCCGTACCCGTGCAGCTTGTCGGGATTGAGCCAGATGTTCATCGCGTATTCGGAACCGAACTGCTGCGTCGAGCCCACGCCCGGAATGCGCGAGATCTGGTCGAGCACGCGCGAGCCGACGATATCGTTCAGCGCGTTGCGGTCGATCGCGGGATTCGTCGAGCGCAGCGCGACGACCATCAGGAAGCCCGCGTTCGCCTTGGCGACGACGACGCCCTGCTGGGTGACTTCGCTCGGCAGGCGCGGCGTCGCGAGCGATACCTTGTTCTGCACCTGCACCTGCGCGATGTCGGGATCGGTGCCGGTCTCGAACGTCAGCGTGATGTTCGCGCCGCCGCTCGAGCTCGACGTCGAGGCGAAGTAGAGGAGGTGATCGATGCCGGTGAGCTGCTGCTCGATGACCTGCGTGACGGCCTTTTCGGTCGTATCGGCGCTCGCGCCCGGATAGCTTGCGCCGACGACGACCTGCGGCGGCACGACGCTCGGATACGACTCGACGCCGAGGTTGAACAGCGCGATCACGCCGGCGAGCGTGATCAGGATCGCGATCACCCACGCAAAGATCGGGTGGCCGATGAAGAATCTGGACATCGCGCGGCCGCCTTATTTCTTGTCCGGCGCCATCGCCGGCTTGTCGCCCGATGGCGCCTGCGCGTTCTTCGGCGCGTCGGGCTGCCAAGGCGTGCCCTTCGCAGGCTGGCCGGGCTTCGCGCGCTGCACGCCCGACACGATGACCTGATCGCCGGCCGCGAGGCCGCCGGTCACGATCCAGCTCCCTTCGCTCGCGGTGCCCGTGACGACGTCCTTGCGCGCGACGTTGCCGTCGCTGCCGACGACGAGCACGTACGGCCCGGCTGCGTCGCGCAGCAGCGCCGGCTGCGGCACCTTGAACACGTCGTGCTGCTCGCCGAGCGTGGCCCGGATCGTGACGTACATGCCGGGCAGAAGGCTGTGGTCGGGATTCGGGATCTGGCCGCGCAGGCTGACGGCGCCGGTCGCGGGATCGACCGTCGTGTCGGAGAAGTCGAGCGTGCCGTCGCGGCCGTAGGGCGTGCCGTCGGGCAGCGTCAGGCTGATTTCGGCCTTGTTCGGATCGGCCAGCGTCGCGCGGCCCGCGGCCTTGGCGCGGCGCATGTCTTCGAGATCGTTCACGCTCAGCGTGAAGTTCGCGTAGAGCGGATCGATCTGGTCGATCGTCGTCAGCAGCGTTGCCTCGTCCTGACCGACCAGCGCGCCCTCGGTGACCTGCTGCTTGCCGGCGCGCCCGGCGATCGGCGCGCGCACGCTCGCGTAACCGAGATTGATGCGCGCGGTGTCGACATTCGCCTGCGCCTGCTTGATCGCGGCCGCGGCCGTGCGCTCCGCGGCCTCGGCGTTGTCGACGTCGGATTTCGAGACGAAACCCTTGGGCACAAGCTCGCGCGCGCGCTGGGCCGCGATGTGGTTGTTCGTGTACGTCGCCTGCGTCTGCGCGAGCGTGGCGAGGCTGGCGTTGAGCGCGGCCTTGAGCGGCGCGGGATCGATCTCGAACAGGAGGTCGCCTTCCTTGACGTCGCTGCCTTCCTGATAGACGCGCTTCAGCAGCACGCCCGCGACGCGCGCGCGCACGTCCGAGGAGCGGAACGCCGAGAGCCGGCCGACGAGGTCGCGCGTCAGCGGCACGCTCTCGGCGTGCATCGCGACGACGCCGACTTCGACCGGCGGAGTCGCCTTCTGCTCCGCGCCCTTCTTGCCGCAGGCCGCCATGCCGAGCGCGACGGCGGCGAGGATCAGGACATGGGGAGCACGCAAACGGCTCATCGTTGGACTAATCCTTGAGTGGCAAGCGATGAAATGCGGACCTGCCGCGCGGGAGCATGCTGCGGCGCGGGACGCGCGAGAGCTGCCGGCGGCGCAGCGCGCCGCGCCGGCCCGCGCAGGACGCTCGAACCATACCGGCCGTCCCGGCAAATTGCACCCACCGAAAGTCCCGACCCGGCATGCGGGCGGCACGCTCCGGCGCGCTTCCCGCGCAGGTGCGGCGACGGCGCGCGACACGCAGGTGTAAGAACGCTCTAGTATCTTGATTTGACGTAGTTTCGGCTGGATTCCCGCTGTCGCAAAGGGGTATCCTTCGCGCCCCCGATGTTCCCCGCCAAGACGCCTCCCATGAATGCCCGAACCGCACCGACCGCGATGTCCGCGAAGACCGACGTCGACTCGATATTGTCTTTGCTCGCGGCACAGCTCGGTGGCACGCGGTTGCGCGATGCGCAGACATTCGCTGCGGAGTTCCTGCGCCGGCTCCCCGCCGAGGACCTCGCCGCGCGCACGCCCGAGCAGTGGGCTGCGACCGTGCAGGGCGCGCTCGAGTTCGCGCGCGAGCGGCGCCCCGGCACCGCGAAAGTGCGCGTCTTCAATCCCGGCGAGGGCGGCGAGGCGGCCGGCGCCGACGCGACGCGCTCGATCGTCGAGATCGTCACCGACGACATGCCGTTCCTCGTCGACTCGGTCAGCATGCGCGTCACGCAGGCCGGCCTCGCGCTGCACACGGTCATCCATCCGATGTTCCGCATCGCGCGCGATCCGGGCGGCCACATGCTGAGCCTCGGCACCGACGACGCCGCGCACGGCGTGTCCGAGTCGGTCATGCATTTCGAGATCGATCGCGTCTCCGGCGTCGGCGAAATCGAGAAGCTGAAGCAGGGCATCCTCGCGACCCTCGACGACGTGCGCCAGAGCGTCCACGACTGGGCTGCGATGCAGGCGAAGATGACCGCGATCGCCTACGACCTTCCGAACCGGAAGATGCCGGTCGACGCCGACGGCGTCGCCGAGGCGCAGGAGTTCCTGCGCTGGGCGGCCGACGACAACTTCACGTTTCTCGGCTATCGCGAGTACGAAGTCGCCAAGTCCGGCAACGACGAGGTGCTGAAGGCCGTCGAAGGCTCCGGTCTCGGCATCCTGCGCGGCGAGGAACGCTCGCTCGCGCCGCGCTCGCTGCGCACGCTTGCCGCGAAGGATCTGCCGCAATCGGGTTCGATGGACGCGATCATCCTGACCAAGACCAACGCGCGCGCCAGCGTGCACCGTCCGGGCTACATGGACTACATCGGCGTGCTCGCGTTCGACGACAAGGGCGAGCCGATCTCCGAGCAGCGCTTCCTCGGCCTCTTCACGTCGGGCGCGTACATGCGCCGGCCGCAGGACGTGCCGCTCGTGCGCCGCAAGGTCGACGCGGTGATGAAGCGCGCCGGTTTCCGCCGCGACTCGCACTCCGGCAAGGCGCTGCGCCACATTCTCGAGACGCTGCCGCGCGACGAGCTGTTCCAGTGCACCGAGGAGGAGCTCTACACGACGGCGAGCGGCATCCTCGCCCTGCAGGAGCGCGCACGCACGCGCCTCTTCATCCGCCGCGACAAGTACGGGCGCTTCTATTCGTGCCTCGTCTATCTGCCGCGCGACCGCTTCAGCTCCGAGGTACGCGAGCGCGTCGAGGCGACGCTGAAGCGCGCGCTGCACGGCGAGCGCATCGACTCGACGATCCAGGTCGGCGAATCGCCGCTCGCGAACCTGCACCTGATCGTGCGTCCGAAGCCGGGCGACAAGGCGAGCTACGACGTCGCCGAGCTCGAAGGCAAGATCGCGCAGATCGTGCGCAACTGGCACGACGAGCTGCGCGACACGCTGGTGCAGCGGCACGGCGAGGACAAGGGTCTCAAGCTCGCAGCGCGCTTCGGCCGCGCGCTGCCGGTCGGCTACATCGAGGAGGTCACGCCGCACGTCGCGGCCGCCGACGTCGAGATGGCGGCTTCGCTGCGCGACGCCGACGACATCCGCCTCAACCTCTACCGCTCGCGCCGCAAGGCCGACATGCTCCACTTCAAGGTGTTCCGCCTCGGCGGCGACATCCCGCTGTCGGACGTGATCCCGCTGCTCGAGAACATGGCGCTCAAGGTGCTGACCGAGCATCTCTACGAGATCGACGCCGACGGCGGCAAGCTGTACATCCAGGACATCGAGGTGCAGCCCTCGCTGCGCTGCGAGTTCGACATCGAGCAGGTGCGCGAGATGTTCCAGTCCGCGTTCGAGCGGATCTGGCGCGGCGTCGCCGAGAACGACGCGTTCAACAAGCTGATCCTCGGCGCGCAGCTCGACTGGCGCCAGGTCAGCGTGCTGCGCGGCTACTGCAAGTATCTCCTGCAGACCGGCGTGCCGTTCTCGCAGGCGTACATGGAGGACACGCTCAACCGCAATCCGGCGATCGCGGGCCTGCTCGTCGAATTGTTCGAGGCCGGCTTCGACTCGAACCGCGAGAGCGCCGCCAAGCCCGCGCTCGAAGCGGCGAAGAAGCGGCTCGCGAAGGAACTGGAGGCGCTCGTTTCCGGCGATGTGCTGAAAGCCCATCCGAAATTCATCGAGGATCTGACCGCCGTGCGCGGCGAGCCGCGCGGCAAGCAGATCCAGGCGATCATCGGCGCGATCAGGATCCTGCTCGACCAGGTCGCGAGCCTCGACGACGACCGCATCCTGCGCGCGTATCTCGGCGTGATCGGCGCGACGCTGCGCACGAACTATTTCCAGCTCGAGAAGGGCGGGACGCGCGCCGGCGCGCACCACGACTACATCAGCTTCAAGTTCGATTCGGCCAAGGTGCCGGATCTGCCGAAGCCGAGGCCGTATCGCGAGATCTTCGTCTACGGCGCGCGCGTCGAGGGCGTGCACCTGCGCTTCGGGCCGGTCGCGCGCGGCGGCCTGCGCTGGTCGGACCGCCGCGAGGACTTCCGCACCGAAGTGCTCGGCCTCGTCAAGGCGCAGATGGTCAAGAACACCGTCATCGTGCCGGTCGGCTCGAAGGGCGGCTTCTTCGTCAAGCGGCCGCCGCCGTCGGGCGAGCGCGACGCGGTGCTGGCCGAAGGCGTCGCGTGCTATCGCATGTTCATCAACGGGCTCCTCGACATCACCGACAACCTCGTCGAGGGCCGCATCGCGCATCCGGACAGCGTCGTGCGCCACGACGGCGACGATCCGTACCTCGTCGTCGCCGCCGACAAGGGCACCGCGACGTTCTCCGACATCGCCAACGCGGTCAGCGAGGAGCACGGCTTCTGGCTCGGCGACGCGTTCGCCTCCGGCGGCTCGGCCGGCTACGACCACAAGAAGATGGGCATCACCGCCAAGGGCGCCTGGGAATCGGTCAAGCGCCATTTCCGCGCGCTCGGTCGCGATTGCCAGACGCAGGACTTCACCTGCGTCGGCATCGGCGACATGTCCGGCGACGTGTTCGGCAACGGCATGCTGCTGTCGCGGCACATCCGTCTGTTCGCCGCGTTCGATCATCGACACATCTTCATCGATCCCGATCCGGACACCGAGGCGTCGTTCAACGAGCGCGAGCGCATGTTCGCGCTGCCGCGCTCGTCATGGGCCGACTACGACGCCAAGCTGATCTCGAAAGGCGGCGGCGTGTTCCCGCGCGCGGCGAAATCGATTCCGGTGTCGCCCGAGGCGTGCCGTGTGCTCGGCATCGACGAGGCGACGACGTCGATGACGCCGACGGCGCTCTTGAACGCGATCCTGAAGGCGCCGGTCGATCTGCTCTGGAACGGCGGCATCGGCACCTACGTCAAGGCCGAGACCGAATCGAACGCCGACGTCGGCGACCGTGCGAACAATGCGCTGCGCGTCAACGGCAAGGAGCTGCGCTGCAAGATCGTCGGCGAAGGCGGCAACCTCGGCCTCACGCAGAAGGGCCGCATCGAAGCCGCGCACCATCACGTGCTGCTCAACACCGACTTCATCGACAACTCGGCCGGCGTCGACACCTCGGACCACGAGGTCAACATCAAGATCCTGCTCAACGACGCGGTGCAGCGCGGCGAGATGACGATCGCCGAGCGCAATACGCTGCTCGCCCAGATGACCGACGAGGTCGCGCGGCTCGTGCTCTCCGACAACTATCGCCAGAACCAGGCGATCACGGTCATGGAGCACCTCTCGGTGCATCGCCTCGGCTCGAAGGCACACTTCATCCGCGTGCTCGAAGCCGAAGGCCTGCTCGACCGCCAGATCGAATCGCTGCCGTCCGATGCGGAGCTCCAGGAGCGCAAGACGCGCCACCTCGGCCTCACGCGGCCCGAGCTCTCGATCCTGCTCTCGTACGCGAAGATCAAGCTCTATCAGCAGCTCCTCGACTCCGACGTGCCGGAAGATCCGCACCTCTCGAAGGAGCTGGCGCGCTACTTCCCGGTGCCGCTGCAGACGAAATACGCGGACCACATGCAGCGCCATCGCCTGCGTCGCGAGATCATCGCGACCGCGGTGACGAACTCGATGGTCAACCGCATGGGCGCGACGTTCACGCTGCGCATGCAGGAAGACACCGGACAGCAGCCGGCCGCGATCGCCAAGGCGTACACGGCCGTGCGCGAGGTCATCGACGCGCGCTCGCTGTGGGCCGAGATCGAGAGTCTCGACGGCACGGTCGCCGACGCGGTGCAGGTCGATGCGCTGCTCAAGATCTGGGATCTGCTGCGCAACCTCACGCGCTGGCTCCTGAACCATCGCGGCGTCGCGCTCGACATCGCCAGCATCGTCTCGCGCTACGCGCCGGGCGTCGGCGAGCTGCGCGCCGCGCTGCCGCGCGTGCTGACGCCGACCGGCCGCGCCGACTACGACGTCGACGTCGAGAAATGGCAGGGCCTCGGCATTCCCGAAGGCGTCGCCGCACGGCTCGCGACCGTGCCGGTGCTCGGCGCGGCTCTGGACATCGTCGAAGTCGCGCACGACAGCGGACGTCCCGTCGAGCGCGTCGCGTCGATCTTCTTCGAGATCGGTCAGGCGCTCGAGATCGATTCGCTGCGCCGGCAGATCGAAAACCTGCCGGTCGACAGCCGCTGGCACGCGCAGGCCCGCGGCTCGTTGCGCGACGAGCTCGCCGCGCAGCACCGGGCGCTCGTCACGCAGGTGCTTGCGAGCGCCCCGCCGGGCGCGCCGAACCGCGTCAAAGCCTGGCTCGGGCGCCGCGATCCCCCCCTCAAGTTCACGCTCGGCATGCTCGGCGAGATCCGCCCC
>Ga0081540_1003193_pt1 | contig 13055 bp, 10 predicted proteins | sample TabmetS2T1R1_FD_71024 | JGI IMG/M metagenome (GOLD analysis project Ga0081540, IMG submission 71024) | Tabebuia heterophylla rhizosphere microbial communities from the University of Puerto Rico - S2T1R1 | ecosystem: Host-associated > Plants > Roots > Rhizosphere ... | reverse complement strand
GGTCGAGGTCAGGATCTTCTCCACATCGGCATTCGCCATGCCGAAATGGCGCTGTAGGTCGAGTACGCGCTCGTGCAGACGGTTCACGTCCTGCATCAAGGTGCCGACCTCGCGCTGGATGAGGCCGGCCTGCTCGCGCATGCGCACGTCCTTCATGATTGCCTGCATCGTCTGCACGGCTAGCATCAGCATGTTCGGCGAGACGATCACGACGCGAGCCCGATGCGCCTTCTGCAAGAGCTCTGGGAAATTCTCATGCAGGTCGGCATAGATCGACTCCGACGGCACGAACATCAGCATGGTGTCCTGCGTCTCGCCGGGCAGGGCATATTTGCCGGCGATGTCGTCGATATGCTTGCCAACATCGATGCGGATGCGCCTCAGTGCCTCGCGCCGGATCACTTCGTCATGAGCAGAACGTAGCACCTCGAAGCCTTCGAGCGGGAATTTCGCGTCGATTACGATGCCGGCGTTGGAACCGGGGAGATGAACCATGCAGTCCGGCCGTTTACCGTTGGAGAGGGTCGCCTGGAATGTGTACGACTCTTTGGGCAGGCCATCCTGGACAATGGTTTCCATGCGCAGCTGGCCGAACGCGCCCCGCTGCTGCTTGTTGGCCAGGATGTCCTGCAGGGAAACAACGCGCGTGGACAGCTCGGTGATGTTGCGCTGGGCGTTGTCGATCACGGCTAACCGCTCGTGCAGCTTGGTCAGGTTTTCCGAGGTCTTGCGCGTCGTCTCCTCGATATTGGCGCCGAGATTGTGGCCGATGCGATCAAGCCGCTCATGAATGGTGCGGCTCAGTTCCGATTGGCGGGTGACGGAGAGCTCGGCCATGGTCTGCAGACGGCCTTTGAGCCCGGCCACTTCGGTCTCGAACAGGCGGGCGGCATCGATCTGGGCTGCCTCGGCGCGCAAGCGCTGGCTGCCGTTCCGCCAGACGACGACAATCAGCGTGAGCAGCGCTATGATGAGAATGGTTCCCAGTCCCAACAGGACCAGAACCGGATCGATGACGACGCCCTGCACTTGCCAGCCCGCATGGTTTATCATAAGCGAAAACTCCCTCGGGGGCGGACGCTATTGCGATTCTCATTTGAACGAAAGCGGAACGCACGCTGTGGAATAAACCAAGAACAAGCAGTTGACCAACCTCGGTATTCTCCTTATTTGAGCACCATGGCAAAGCTTCCCATAATCTTGCTTCCTGACCCGATTCTGCGCGAGACCGCTCTGCCCCTGGAGCGCATCGACGACGCCACGCGCCGCCTGCTCGATGATATGCTGGAGACGATGTATGACGCCCCCGGCGTCGGGCTCGCCGGCCCGCAGATCGGCGTCACCCGTCGGCTCCTGGTGATGGATCCTTCGCCGAAAGATGCGGAGCCGGAGCCGCTCGCGCTGATCAACCCGGAGATTTTGGAATTCGGCGACGAGCGCCAGATTGGCGAAGAGGGTTGCCTCTCGATTCCTGAAATTTACGCCGAGGTCGAGCGTCCGGCCTGGGTCCAGGTTCGCTATCTCGATCGAAACGGCAAGTTGACCGAACGGCGCTTCGAAGGCCGGCCGGCGGTCATCGTCCAGCATGAGGTCGATCACCTGAACGGCGTCCTCTTCATCGACCACCTGTCGAAGCTGCGCCGCGACCTGCTCATCCGTAAATTCCGCAAGGCCCGCCGGGACGACGAAAGCGATTAATATCTCGGCGAAGCTCTCGCCAGAGTATTGGCAGAGGGGCTAAACATCCTTTTGGCTTTGCGCTATGTCAGGCCATTTGCCGTCAAGCAGACCGAGAGAGCGGGGGAGCGCATGGCAGGCCTGCGCGTCATTTTCATGGGAACACCTGATTTCGCCGTCGCCGCGCTCAGCGAGATCGTCGCGGCCGGGCATGACGTGCTGGCCGTCTATACTCAGCCGCCCCGTCCCGCTGGCCGTGGCATGGTGGCGCGCAAATCCCCTGTCCATCATTTCGCTGAGGAAGCCGGTATTCCCGTTGTCACCCCGCGCAGCCTCAAAAGCGCTGCCGTCCAGAACCAGTTCTTCACCTATGACGCCGAAGTGGCCGTCGTTGCCGCTTACGGCCTGATCCTGCCGAAACCGATCTTGGACGCGCCGAGTTTTGGCTGCCTCAACATTCACGCCTCGCTGTTGCCCCGATGGCGTGGCGCGGCGCCGGTGCAGCGGGCGCTCATGGCGGGCGATGAGGAAACCGGTGTCTGCATCATGCAGATGGACGAAGGGCTCGACACCGGCCCGGTCTGCCTCGGCGAACGCATAGCGATCGGCCAGGACATGACAGCCGGCGAGTTGCATGACGAACTGGCCCTGATCGGAGCCCGCCTGATTGCAAAGGCCTTGCAGCGCTTGTCTGAGGGCAAGCTCAAATGCCGGCCACAGCCCGAGCGCGGCGTCACCTATGCCGCCAAGATCAGCAAGGGCGAGGAACGGATCGATTGGAAGTTGCCCGCCAACGAGGTGCATAACCGCATCCGCGCCATGTCGCCATCACCGGGCGCCTGGTTCGAGGCGCTGCTCTCGGGCCGCACTGAGCGCATCAAGGCGCTGCGCTCCGTTGTCGTGCCTGGACGCGGCGAGCCGGGGCAGCTGATCGACGGTCAATTGACCGTTGCCTGCGGCAGCCAGGCGATCCGATTGACCCGCGTGCAGAGGGCGGGGAAGAAACCGATGCTGGGAGCCGAGTTCCTCCGCGGCTTCCCGCTCGGCAAGGGCACGCACTTTTCCTGACTGGCGGCCAGTCCCAGGCTCAAGCGGGATCAGATGGTTTCGAAACGGACGAACGTCCAGGCGCCTTGCTCTGTTGTCATTCCCGCGCGAGCGGGAATCCAGCAGAACTGAAAAGCGGTGCCATATGGCTGGATCCCCGCTTGCGCGGGAATGACGGCGGTGCGCTTGGATAGCGTGCGGCCATTGAACAGATCATGTTCTAGCCTTTCAGCGCCGTTCCCAGATGGATGCCGCATTCCACCTTGCCACGACCGCGCCAGCGGCCGGCGCGGGGGGCTTCGCCGGGACGGGTCGCGCTGGTGCATGGCATGCAGCCGATCGAGCGGAAACCATGCTTCTCCAGTGGGTGTGGCGGCAGGCCGCCGCTGGCAAAGCGCGCGGCGATCTCTGTCGGGTCCAGCGCTGCGAGTGGGTTGAACTTCAGCCGAGGCCCCTCCGCTTCGACAACGGGAATGACCGAGCGGTCGCCACCCTGGAAGCGCTTGCGCCCGTTCACCCAGGCATCGAAACCGCCAAGCGCCTTGGCCAGGGGGCGGACCTTGCGCAGCGCGCAGCAGGCATCCGGATCGCGCGTATAGAGGTCGCCGTCGGCATCTTCTTCGGCGAGTTCCGCACCGTCGGGCCGAATGGCACGGACGTCGCGAAGGCCGAGCAGCCTTTGCAGCTGGTCGCGATAGACAAGCGTCTCTGGAAACAGGTAGCCGGTGTCGATGATCAGGACGGGGATAGAACGATCGACAGCAGCGGCGGCCGCAAGCAGCACCGCGGATTCCGTGCCAAAGGAAGAGACGATCGCAAGCCGTCCAGGGCAGACTGCTTCCTGCGCGGCTGCAATGATCTCTTCGGGACTGGCCCCAGCCAGCAGAATATTGAGAGCTCGAGCCTGGCGCTCGACAAGCGCGGGTGGAATGCCGCCACTTTGCGGAGTACGGCCGACGCGGCGTGCCGAGACATTCTCATGAACTTCTGAACAGGGAAACGCAGGGGGCATGGACGCCATCTCAAACGGAAGTGTTATTCCGTACAATATTGTTCTTCAAAGAAAACGAAGTCAACCGGTGGAGGGAATTTTTAAGGGTTCGTACACGAAGCCGTGAAGGGACAAGCTTGCGGTTTAGCCATAATGTGCCATCCGCGGGGCGGTCCGGCGCATCCGGACTGCATGGCCTTTATCGCTCCCATTTGATCTGAGACTGTTCTTGCCCGTTGCTGCGGCAGTCGGGACGTTTAGGCCGGACACCCCTATCGCCATAAAGGGCGAGATCGGAGGGCTGACATGCAGCTTGAAAGCACTGTGCGCCGCTGAGCGGTCTTCCGACTTTACCGGGCCTCCTGCGCCCACCCGCATAATTCAAATTTAGAGCACGAATCATGTTTCGCTGGTTCGAGACCTTCATCGACCCTTATAGGCCGGTGGCGCTGGAGCAGCCGCCAAATCAATGGGTCAAATTCTTCTGGCATTTCGTACGGCAGGTCTGGCCGAGCTTTGCCGCGATCGTTGTCATGGGCTTTCTCGCCGGCGCGATCGAACTGTCGCTGTTTGCCTTTCTCGGCCAACTCGTCGATCTGGCGCGCGCGGCCGAGACGCCAGAGAAGTTCTTCTCCGAGCATGGCAGCACGCTGATCTGGATGGCCGTGATTGCGATGGTGCTGCGCCCGATCGTGTTCGCGCTGCATGCGATCACGATCAACCAGATCATCGCGCCCAATTTCACCCATCTCATCCGCTGGCAGGCGCACCGCTATGTGCTGCGGCAGAGCCTCAGCTTCTTCCAGAACGATTTTGCCGGCCGCATCGCCAATAAGGTAATGCAGACCGGCGGGTCGCTGCGTGAGACGATGGTGCAGATCGTCGATGCGCTATGGTTCGTGTTCGTCTATACGGGCGGCGCCATCGTGCTGTTTGTCCAGAGCGACGTGAGGCTGATTGCACCGCTCCTGATATGGCTCGGGGCTTACATCACCTCGATCCTCTATTTCGTGCCGCGACTGAAGGAACGCTCGACGATCATGTCGGAGGCGCGCTCGACACTGATGGGCCGCATTGTCGACAGCTACACCAACATCGTGACGGTGAAACTGTTCGCCCACACGCATGGCGAGGACGAGTATGCGCGCCAGGCGATGGATGATCTGACCACGAAGACTCAGAGCATGTTCCGGACGGCGACCGTCTTCGAGAGCACCATCACGCTTTCGAGCGGCTTCCTGATCGTCGGTACGACCGGCCTTGCACTCTATCTGTGGAGCCAGGGCTCGATCACGCTCGGCGCCGTGGCGCTGGCGACTGGCCTTGTCATTCGCATCAACAACATGGCCGGTTGGATCATGTGGGTGATGACGAACATCTTCGAGAATATCGGCACGGTGCAGGAGGGCATGGAGACCATCGCCAGGCCGATCAGCGTCATCGATGTTCCGGAGGCGAAACCCCTCAAGGTCAGCCGCGGCGAGGTCCGCTACGAGCGCATCGCCTTCCATTATGGGCGTGAGGGCGGGCTGATCCAGGATCTCTCGCTGACTATTCATCCCGGCGAAAAAGTCGGAGTAGTCGGTCGCTCGGGCGCTGGCAAGTCGACGCTCGTTAACTTGCTGCTGCGCTTCCACGACCTGGAAGCGGGCCGCATCCTGATCGACGGGCAGGACATCGCCCGCGTGACCCAGGACAGCCTGCGTGCCCAGATCGGGGTGGTCACACAGGACACCTCGCTCCTGCATCGCTCGGTGCGCGACAATATCGGCTATGGTCGCCCCGATGCGAGTGATGCCGCGTTGCTCGCCGCCTCGCGCCGTGCCCATGCACATGAGTTCGTCGAGGAACTGATGGACTTTAAGGGGCGTAAAGGCTATGGCGCCCATGTCGGCGAGCGGGGGGTGAAGCTGTCGGGTGGCCAGCGCCAGCGCATTGCCATTGCCCGGGTGCTGCTGAAAGACGCGCCGATCCTGATCCTCGACGAAGCGACCTCGGCGCTGGACTCAGAGGTGGAAGCGGCCATCCAGGAGCAGCTCTACAATCTCATGAAGGGTAAGACGGTCATCGCCATCGCTCATCGTCTTTCGACGATTGCTGCAATGGACCGGTTGATCATCATGGATCGTGGACGTATCGTTGAGGACGGTACGCATGAAGGGCTGTTGAAGCGTGCTGGCATCTATGCGCAGCTCTGGTCGCGCCAGTCCGGCGGGTTTATCATCGAGCAGCGCCCAAAAGAGCCGGAGGCTGTCGCCCCTTAGAGAACAGTCCCGTCTATCGACTCAAAAAAATTGCGATAACCGGGAATAAACCTGGGCAACCCCGAGTCTCCATACGGGGACCGGGGTTTTCCATGCCAGTCTTCGCGTCCTCAAGATCGCCGTGTATTCGCGCCAGCGCCGACCCGCATCGGTGCTGCTGCGATGCGGGCGAGGGCTAAATTCCGCAATCGCTTCCAAAGCGTCGGGGGTGGGCATGACCCGGCGCCGCTTGGGGGGATTATGGTTAAGATGGAGAGTCTCGCATATCTGGGCGACGAAAATGCCTTCCGGCATCTGGTTGCAACCTTCGCTCCAAAGATCAAGGCGCTGCTTTTACGCCGTGGCGCCGATCTCGAGACTGCAGAAGATATCGCCCAGGAAACGATGATCACCGTCTGGCGGAAGGGCCATCTCTTCACGGCGGAGAAGGGCAGCATCTCCACCTGGATCTTCACCATCGCCCGCAATCTCAGCGTCGACCGCGCCCGCCGGCAGGTGCTGTGGCTCTCATTCGGTGACGATTTCGACGATCTGCCGAGCGGCGACGAGCTTGCCGAGGCGCGGATCGTTCGGGAGGAGGGCGAAGCAAGCCTCATCGCCGCACTTGCGACATTGCCGCTCGAGCAGCGCGAAGTGATCGAACTCGCCTTTATCGATGGTCTTTCGCATAGCAAAATTGCGAAAAAGCTGGATCTGCCCCTGGGAACCGTCAAGTCGCGCGTGCGTCTCGCTTATCAGAAATTGCGGGATGAGGTGCAGGGAACAGGGTGAGTGTGCCGCATTCCTTGGGGTGAGAGACCGCTGGGATTTGCGGCAAGAGCATGGAAGACGCTGGCGCCATGCATCGAACAGTTTAAGATCAAGCTTCATCACCAGGGTGGCGGGTGCAGGCCGGGCTAAAGGGTCTTGGCCACAGGTATGACGCCGCCGAACGGACGCCGGTCTTAAAGGCGTGTTTGCGGACAAGACAGGCGAATACCATGCGGGGAGGTCGCCGATCTTGACGAGGACATTGAACACGGGCCGTGCATCACCGATCGCATTGAATGCACCGGCCCCATCGCTAGCGGGACCAACCTACGCTACGAGAACTTCGCTGTTCGGCTGCTCTGGACCTTCCTCGGATTCTAAGCGTCCATGACGGCGCCATGGCAGGTCGCCTGGATCACCGGGGCGGGCACCGGCATTGGCCGTGCGCTGGCGCTCGATCTTGCCCGCGAAGGTGTGAAAGTCGCCGCAACCGCCCGCACCGAGCGCAATCTGAGCCTGCTGGCTGCTCACCATGTGGCTGTTGATTTTCATCCGCTGGACGTGACCGACAAAGCAGCCGTTGCCGAGGCGGTCGAGGAGATCGAAGGCGCGCTGGGACCAATCGACCTGGCCATTCTGAGTGCCGGCGCCTGGCGTCCGCTCAGCGCGCAAAAATTCGATGCAACTGCCGTACGCGAGGCGCTTGAGACGAACTACATGGGCGCAGTGCATTGCATCGAGGTGCTTTTGCCACGCATGATCGAGCGCAGACGTGGCCACATCGCTATCATGGCCTCCGTCGTCGGATATCGTGGCATGGAGCGGGCTGGCGCATACGCGCCGACCAAAGCCGCCCTGATCAACCTTGCCGAATGTCTTTATGCCGATTGCGCCCGATATGGCGTGAAGATCAGCCTTATCAATCCGGGCTTCGTGGATACGCCGATGACCCGTGGCGCCGAGTTCCCGCTACCCTTTATGGTCAGCGCCGAGGACGCCTCATTGCGCATTCTCAAAGGCCTCAAGACGGCGAGGTTTGAGATCACCTTTCCTTGGCCACTGGTTTGGCCTCTAAAAATTGCCAGAATTTTGCCATATCATCTTTACTTCTGGACATTGCGCCGTTTCGGTATCGGTCGGCGCTGAGCAGGCATGTGTCTCGTTAACCACGGCTGGAGGCTCAGCGTTGCCGTTTGCGTATGGCCTTTTTACTGTCCATTTCGGAGCAAAAACCTTCGCGTACCGGAGTTTCATGCCGCACCAAGTCAAGGCCCTCGCCGTCCTGTCTGTCCTTCTTTTCGCCGCATTTGCGGCAAGCGCCGAGAATCTCGTTGAAGCTCCAATAACCGCGCCGGCGGCCACGGCTGGAGAAGATGACCAGCCATCCGAACTGGAAAAGCAACTCGCGGCGGAAGGATTCCGGCTTGGCGCCCCCGCGTTCATTCGCATCTTCAAGGCAGACTCCAGTCTCGAAGTCTGGATGCTGCGGCGTGGCCGCTTCGATCTTTACCGGCGCTACACCATCTGCAAATGGTCGGGCGTTCTCGGCCCTAAGCTTCATGAGGGCGACCGGCAGAGCCCCGAAGGCGTTTATTTCATCACAGGAGGCGATCTGGTCGTCAATGCCCGCTGGCACCGGGCGATGAATGTCGGCTTCCCCAATACCCGCGACCAGGCGCTCGGCCTCAGCGGCTCGGGCATCCTCATCCACGGCAAATGCCGCTCGATCGGCTGTTTCGCGCTGACCGATGGCGTTGTCGAAGATGTCTACGACATCGTCCAGGCTGCACTCGAAGCCGGCCAGTCGCGCATTCCCGTGCACATTTTCCCCTTCGAGCTCACGCGCGAGAAACTGGCCGGCGCGGCGCATGCCGAGTGGTCGGACTTCTGGCAGCAGCTGAAGCGGGGCTATGACCTCTTCCTGCGCGACAGGCTGCCGCCCCGCACCTACGTCTGCAATGGACGCTATGCCTTCCAGTCGCGCCGTGAGCCCGTCGTCTCTTTGGTTGGCAATCCCGTCTGCATGGCTGTGACAAGGCCGGCAAGGCCGGTGCTCGCTGCCACGAGCCTCGCCAGCGTCAGAGCAGCGCTTGCCCTTCCCCAACCCCGCTCATTGGCATGTGGCCCGCGCGATCGACGCTGCCATCTCATCAAGACTGCGCTCAGAAGCAGCGTGCCCTGTCCGCGCAAATATGGCCGTTGCGGCAACCCCCAGGTGGCGGCTGTGAAAAGCGTGGATTGTCCGCTCAAATATCCCCGCTGCCGCAAGCAGGGCGGGAGCCTGGGCGCCGCGCATGCTACGCTCAAGTCCAGGCACAAATCCCGTTGAATTCAAATATCTCCGCCCTGTTGGCACTCGCCTCTTGACAGTGCTAACAATCCAGCTTAGATCGCGCCTTATCAGGGGAGGGTTATCGGAAGCCCCTCTGCTATAGCGTAGGGATTGGAGGTTTATCTCATGAAATTTCGTCCGCTGCACGATCGTGTCGTGGTCCGCCGCCTCGAGGCGGAGCTGAAGAGCGCTGGTGGCATCATCATCCCGGACACCGCTCAGGAAAAGCCGCAACAGGGTGAAATCGTCGCTGTCGGCCCTGGCGCCCGCAACGACAAGGGCGAGATCGCTCCCCTGGACGTCAAGGCCGGCGATCGCGTGCTGTTCGGCAAGTGGTCCGGCACCGAGGTCAAGATCGACGGCGAAGATCTGCTGATCATGAAAGAGAGCGACATCATGGGCATCCTGGAAGGTTCCGCTGCCCAGGCTGCTCCCGCAGGTGGTAGCAAGAAAAAAGCCGCCGCGTAAGGCCGATCCCCCCGACATTTTGAGAACATTAGGAGTTGATCAGAAATGGCAGCTAAAGACGTCAGATTTTCCCAGGACGCCCGCGACCGTATGCTACGCGGCGTCGATATCCTGGCTGATGCCGTCAAGGTAACCCTCGGCCCGAAGGGCCGCAACGTCGTGCTCGACAAGTCCTTCGGCGCTCCGCGTATCACCAAGGATGGCGTGACGGTGGCCAAGGAAATCGAGCTTGAGGACAAGTTCGAGAATATGGGCGCGCAGATGGTGCGTGAAGTCGCCTCCAAGACCAATGACATTGCCGGCGATGGCACCACAACCGCGACCGTGCTCGCCCAGTCGATCGTCAAGGAAGGTGCCCGTTCGGTTGCCGCCGGCGCCAATCCGATGGATCTGAAGCGCGGCGTCGACTTGGCGGTTGCAGCCGTCGTGAAAGAGCTCGCCGCCCAGTCCAAGAAGGTGACCTCGTCCTCGGAAGTGGCCCAGGTCGGCACGATTTCCTCCAATGGCGACGCCGAGATCGGTCGTCTGATCTCCGAGGCCATGGAGAAGGTCGGCAATGAAGGCGTGATCACGGTCGAGGAGGCCAAGAGCCTCGAGACCGAGCTCGACATCGTCGAGGGCATGCAGTTCGATCGCGGCTACATCTCCCCCTATTTCGTCACTGACGCCGAGAAGATGCGCGTCGAGCTCGACGATCCGCTGATCCTCATCAACGAGAAGAAGCTGTCGAACCTGCAGGCCATGCTCCCGGTCCTCGAGGCCGTGGTGCAGTCCTCCCGTCCGCTGCTGATCATCGCCGAGGACGTCGAGGGCGAGGCTCTGGCCACGCTCGTCGTCAACAAGCTGCGCGGCGGCCTGAAGGTTGCGGCCGTGAAGGCTCCGGGCTTCGGCGATCGCCGCAAGGCCATGCTGCAGGACATCGCCATCCTCACCGGCGGCGAGGTCATCTCCGAAGATCTCGGCATCAAGCTGGAGAACGTCACCCTGCAGATGCTCGGCCGCGCCAAGAAGGTCGTGATCACCAAGGACGACACCACGGTGGTTGACGGCAATGGCGAGAAGGCTGCGATCGAGGGCCGCGTCGGCCAGATCAAGCAGCAGATCGAGGAGACCACCTCCGACTACGACAAGGAGAAGCTCCAGGAGCGTTTGGCCAAGCTGGCGGGCGGCGTTGCCGTGCTGAAGGTTGGCGGCGCCACCGAAGTCGAGGTGAAGGAGAAGAAGGACCGCGTCGACGACGCCCTCAACGCCACCCGCGCGGCGGTCGAGGAAGGCATCGTTCCCGGCGGCGGTGTTGCGCTGCTCCGCGCCATCAAGGTGCTCGATGCGCTCAATGTCACCAATGAGGACCAGAAGGCCGGCGTGAACATCGTTCGCAAGGCCATCCAGACCCCGGCACGCATCATTGCCGCCAACGCTGGCGAAGATGGTGCCGTGATCGCTGGCAAGATCCTCGATCACAAGAGCTACAATTACGGCTACAACGCCCAGACCGGCGAATATGGCGATCTGGTCGCCCAGGGCGTGATCGACCCGGCCAAGGTGGTGCGCACTGCGCTGCAGGATGCGGCTTCCGTTGCCGGCCTCCTGATCACCACCGAGGCGATGGTTGCCGAGCGGCCGAAGAAGGACACGCCGATGCCCCCGATGCCGGGCGGCGGCATGGACTACTAAGCGGCGCACCGCGTTCGCGAATATCGGAAGGCCCGCCAATTGGCGGGCCTTCTCTTTTGCTGGCATGCAGATCGAATTGTGCTCCCTATGATGCCGCTCCCGATGGTCCGGAACACATCAAACAGTGGGGAGGGAACATGGCTGCGTTCAGCATCAGACCGGCGATAGAGGACGACGCGGGCGCCGTAACGGAGTTGCTCTCGGCTTCCTATCCAACGCTATTGGCGGGGGGCTATGATCCGGACCTGCTTGCCCGTGCTCTGCCATTCATGACGCGCGCCAATCCGGCACTCCTCCGCTCAGGCACCTATCACCTTGCAGCGACAGAGGAGGGACAGGTCGTGGGCTGCGGCGGCTGGACCTTGCAGCGGCCCGGGGCTTCGGATGAGCCTATCGATCCGGCCCTGGGGCACATCCGGCATTTCGGGACCCATCCTGATTGGAAGCGGCGCGGCATCGCTCGCGCCTTGATGGACCGTTGCGTCGCCGAGGCGCGAGCCTGCAAGGGGCGCACATCGGAAGCGTTCGAGGCGCTTATGACGAAACCAGCAAAACTGTCACCGTCACTTTCGCCGATGAAGTTGCGCGATTCTAGCGATTCTGGGACTTCAGCAGGTCGAGCCATTCGTCCTCGGTGAGGACTTTGACGCCGAGCTCTTCGGCGTTCTTCAGCTTCGATCCCGCGCCCGGTCCAGCGACGACATAGTCGGTCTTCTTCGATACGGAGCCCGCAACTTTCGCGCCGAGGCGCTCGGCCTGGGCTTTTGCTTCCTGTCGCGTCATCTTCTCCAGCGTACCTGTGAAAACCACGGTCTTCGCCGCGACCGGCGAAGCGGAGGTGTCGGTCCGCCTGAACTCTTGCACCTCGAGAAGGGGCACGAGATCGTCCAGGGCCTTCAGATTATGGTCCTCGGCAAAGAAGGCGACGATCGCATCCGCCACCACCTCGCCGACGCTGTCGATGTCGTTCAGTTCGCGCCAGGCCTCGCTCTCCTTGTCACGGGCCGCCACCATCGCCTCGCGAAAGCTGCCGAAAGTACCATAAGCACGGGCGAGCAGTTTCGCAGTCGCCTCGCCGACATGGCGGATGCCGAGCGCGTAGATCAGCCGGTCGAGCGTGATACGCCGCCGGTCCTCGATCGCCTTGAACAGGTTCTGGGCCGATTTCACCCCCCAGCCCTCGCGGGCCTTAAGCGGTGTCGGGCTGCCCTTATCGCGCACCTCCAGCGTGAAGATATCGGCGGGAGCGTTGATCAGGCCGTCGCGGTGGAAGGCCTCGATCTGCTTGGCACCCAACCCCTCGATGTCGAACGCGTTGCGCGAGACGAAATGCTTTAGCCGCTCCACCGTCTGCGCCCCGCAGATCAGCCCGCCTGTGCAGCGCCGCACCGCGTCCATCTTGCCGGTTTTGGCGTTGACCTCGCGTACGGCCTTCGAGCCGCAGACCGGACAGATCTCCGGAAAAACATAGGGCTTGGAGTCTTTCGGCCGCTTCTCGGGCACAAAGCCGAGGATTTGCGGGATGACATCGCCGGCACGCTGCACGATCACCCAGTCGCCGATGCGGATGTCCTTCCGGGCGATCTCATCCTCATTATGGAGGGTCGCGTTCTGCACCACCACGCCGCCGACCGTTACCGGCGCCAGCTTGGCGACCGGTGTGAGAGCGCCGGTGCGGCCGACCTGAATGTCGATGTCGTTGAGGATCGTGGTTGCTTTCTGCGCCGGGAATTTGTGTGCCACCGCCCAGCGCGGCGAGCGCGACACGAAGCCGAGCCGGCGCTGGAATTCCAGGCTGTTGACCTTGTATACCACCCCGTCGATGTCATAGCCGAGTGTGGCCCGCTGCTGC
>Ga0081540_1003191_pt1 | contig 13056 bp, 13 predicted proteins | sample TabmetS2T1R1_FD_71024 | JGI IMG/M metagenome (GOLD analysis project Ga0081540, IMG submission 71024) | Tabebuia heterophylla rhizosphere microbial communities from the University of Puerto Rico - S2T1R1 | ecosystem: Host-associated > Plants > Roots > Rhizosphere ... | reverse complement strand
TGCTCGACAGATCGAAATCGATTTGGGTCAGCGACATGTAGCCGATCGTCAGCACCAGATCGTGCACGTTGGCGATCATGGCGCCGAGCGAAAACTGCCATTCGAAGCGGAACCAGAGGTAGATCAGGATGCCGAAGATCGCGAGCCCGAGCCCGATCGTGCTCTTGGCCAAGAGCTCGGAAGATACCCGCGGACCGACGACCTCGACGCGGCGATAGTCGACTTCGTCTCCCAGGGCCCCACGCACCTTGCCGATCGCGGCCTGCTGCGCCTGCTCGCCGCCCGGCTGTTGCGCGACGCGGATCAGCACGTTGGTCGGGCCGCCGAATTCCTGCAGCTGCACGTCTCCCAAACCGAGCCCGCTCAACGTCGTGCGCATCTTGGCAAGATCGGCCGGCCCACTCTTCGACTGAACCTCGATGAGCGTGCCACCGACGAAGTCGATGCCGAAGTTCAGCCCGTGAAAAAAGTAGAGCAGGATGGCGAGGATCGACAGCGCCGCCGACACCGGGAAGCTGATGCGGCGAAACCGCATGAAGTCGAACTTGGTGTCGTCGGGGACGATCCGCAGCAGCGGGATAGAGTGATGCAGCCGCACGTCGGCACCGCCTATGAAATGGCCAGCTGCCGCGGACGCGCCCACCTCACCCACCAGGCGACGATCAGCCGCGTCAGGGTGAATGCGGTGAAGACGGTCGTCACGATGCCGATGCCGAGCGTCACGGCGAAGCCGCGCACCGGTCCGCTGCCGAAGAAGAACAGCACGGCTGCCGCGATGAAAGTCGTGATGTTCGAATCGAGGATGGTCGCGAGTGCGCGCGTGAACCCGGCGTCGATCGCGGTGATGGGAGTGCGGCCGCTGCGAACCTCCTCGCGGATGCGTTCATAGATGAGCACGTTGCTGTCGACGGCGATGCCGATCGTGAGCACGATGCCGATGATGCCCGGCAAGGTGAGCGTTGCATTGAGCAGCGACAGAATACCGAAGATCATGCCCACGTTGACGGCAACGGCGATGCTGGCGAACACGCCGAACAGCCCGTAGGTCACGATCATGAACACGACGACGAGCGCGGCGCCGAAATAGGACGCGAGCTTGCCCTTCTCGATCGAATCTTGTCCGAGCCCGGCGCCCACCACGCGCTGCTCGATCACGGTGAGCTTGGCCGGCAGCGCGCCCGCGCGCAGAAGAATGGCGAGATTGTTGGCAGATTCCACGGTGAAATTGCCGGAGATCTGGCCGCTGCCGCCGAGGATCGGCTCGCGGATGACGGGAGCGGAGATCACCTTGTCGTCGAGCACGATCGCAAACGGCCGGCCGACGTTCTCCTGGGTGACCTGCGCGAATTTGCGCGCGCCCGAGGTATTGAACTTGAACGTGACGATCGGCTCGCTGGTGCGCTGGTCGAAGCCGGGCTGCGCATCGGTGAGCTCGTCGCCGGACACGATCACCCGCTTCTCGAGCAGATAGGGTTGCGAACGCTCCGCCTCCGAACCATAGACGATTTCCGATTCCGGCGGCGGTCGCCCCTGCAGCGCCTGCTCGACCGGTACCGACGTGTCGACCAGGCGGAACGTCAGCTTGGCGGTCTTGCCGAGGATTTCGAGCAGCTGTTGCGGATCGCCGAGACCCGGCACCTGAACCAGGACGCGATCGTTTCCCTGGCGCTGGATCGATGGTTCGACCAAGCCCATCGCATTCACTCGCCGCCCAAGAATCTCGACAGATTGATCGACGGCCTGACGGACGCGCTCAAGCAGCGCGGGTTCCGTGGGGGTGAGCCGGACCGCCCCGCCCCCGACATTCTCGATGTCGATCGAGCGCGCACCGGTGCTGCCGACGAATCCGCCGAGCGGTTGCGACAGTTCCCTGAGCTTGGTCAGCCCCTGTTGCAGATCGCTCTCGCGAATGACCACCTCGACCGAATTGCCGCGGATCACGGGTGCACGGGTGAGGCCTATGCGCGCCTCGCGCAGGACGCGGCGGACGTCGTCCTGTAGCGCCAAAAGCTTCTGCCGGCGGACATCGTTGACATCGACCTCGAGCAGAATATGCGAGCCGCCTTGCAGATCGAGGCCGAGCACAATGTGGCGCTGTGCCCATTCCGGCCACCGTTTGACCGTGCTCTCGGGAAAGAAATTGGGCACGGCGAACAAACAGAAGACGAGCGCGGTGAGCAGGATCGCCGTCGCTTTCCACTTCGAAATATAGAGCATGGCTCACCCCGGTTGACGCGTTGGCCGGTCCTCAGCTGGAGCCGCCCTCGTCCTTGACCGGCTCGCCCTTGGCACGCACGCCCGACACCATCCCGCGCACCTGACGCACCCGTACCCCGTCGGCGATCTCGACCTCGATCTGTTCGTCGTCTACCACTTTGGTGACTTTGCCCACGAGCCCGCCGGAGGTAATGACAGTATCGCCACGGCGCAAGTTCTTGATCAGCTCCTGGTGTTCCTTCGCGCGCTTTTGCTGCGGCCGCAGGATCAAGAGATACATGATGACGAAGATCAGAACGAAAGGCAGCAACTGCACCCAGATGCTGTCGCCGCCGAACGGGCTCGCCTGGGCGAAAGCGGGCGTCACGAACATCGCTTGGTCCTCGTATGTCCGGGTCTAGCGTGCGTCTTGTGACGCGCCGCGCGCGGGCGCCGCTACAGTCGATTGCAGCAACGAAATCGGCGCGGACTATAGCGGCCGGGGCCTCAATTGCAACGCTGGTTTGCCGTGGGAATCCCGCCGATTTTGCCCTTACGCAAGGTGATCTTGCAGCGCCGCCGGGGCCCCGGTAAGGGTGCGAGGCGTACCACTGCATCCCATGGCCAAACGCGTCCAAAAACCGTCCTCGCGTGAACGCAGCGCCGCGCCAGCCGCCGATTCCGAGGCCGCCTTCGAGCGCATCGCCCGGGCGCTGGAAAGGCTCGCCCCCAACGCGCCGGACGAACCCCGTTTCGCCGCGGCCGACGCATTCTCCTGGCACCCGGACGCGCGGCGGCTCGTGCCGGTCGAAAACGTCAATCGCGTCGAGATGTCGCTGCTCAAAGGCATCGATCGCATGCGCGACATGCTGCTCGAGAACACGGAACGTTTCGCCCGCGGACTCCCGGCCAATAACGCGCTGCTGTGGGGGGCGCGCGGCATGGGCAAATCGTCGCTGGTCAAGGCCGTGCATGCCGCGGTGAACGCGGCGCATGCGCGGCGCAAGGGAAGCGACGGGCAGCTCAAGCTGATCGAGATCCACCGCGAGGATATCGAAAGCCTGCCCGACCTGATGGCGCTGATGCGCGGCGCGCCCTACCGCTTCATCGTGTTTTGCGACGACCTCTCGTTCGAAGCCGAGGACACCAGCTACAAATCGCTCAAGGCCATGCTGGAAGGCGGCATCGAGGGCCGGCCGGACAACGTCGTCTTCTATGCCACGTCGAACCGCCGCCACCTGATGGCGCGCGACATGATGGAGAACGAGCGTTCAACCGCGATCAATCCCAGCGAAGCCGTGGAGGAGAAGGTATCGCTATCGGATCGCTTCGGCCTGTGGCTCGGCTTCCATCGCTGCAGCCAGGATGAATTCTTGGCGATGGTCGACGGCTACGTCGCCCATTACCGCATCGCCCATGCGCGGGAAAAGACGCATCGCGAGGCGCTCGAATGGGCGACCACGCGCGGCGCGCGCTCGGGACGCGTCGCCTGGCAATACGTGCAGGACCTCGCCGGCCGGCTCGGGGTGAAGCTTGAGGACAAAGGACGTAAGGCGGCCGGTAGTTAGTACCAACGGCGATTGACGTGGATCCATCACGTCGTATGGCCGAGGTTGTTTCCTGATTTCGCGCCTCAGGCGCCGTTCAAGAACCGCGTCGGATCGAGCGGGGACGAGCCCTTGCGGATTTCGAAATGCAGCTGCGGTGTGTTGACGTTGCCGGTCTGCCCCGAGCGCGCGATGACCTGGCCGCGTTTGACCTGGTCGCCGCGCTTGACCAAGAGCTCCTTGGCGTGGGCGTAAGCGGTGACGTAGCCGTTGGGATGGCGCACGAGTACGAGGTTGCCGTAGCCCTTGAGCTCGTTGCCCGCATACGCCACGATTCCGTCTTCGGCGGCTTTCACCGGCGTGTTCTCCGGCACCGCGATATTGATGCCGTCGTTCTGCTGGCCGTTGGTCGTGGGGCCGTATCCGGCGATCACGCGGCCATTGGCCGGCCAGCGAAATTTGGGTACCGCACCGTTTGCATCCGCGAGTTTCGTCGCTTCCTTGTCGAGCGAATCCGTCGGCGCAACGACGCTCGCGCTTTGCACCGGCTCGGGCTCCTTGGGCGGCGGCGAGGCAGCGACCGGCTTCGGCTGCGGGGCGGCCACCGCCGGCGCGCTCGTCTTCACTACGGACGCTTGCGCGCCCGGAATGATCAGTCGGTCGCCGACGTTAAGCGTCGAGGTCGGTTGGATGTTATTGGCCTTGGCAATCTCGTTCACCGACTTGTGGTAGTGATGCGAGATTTTGCTGAGCGTGTCGCCGGCGGCGACGATATGAACACCGGCATTGCCCGCAGCATTCACCGCCGCGGTCGGCGCTGGCGCGGGAGCCCGCGGCGCGGCCGCAGTTGCAACTCGCGTCGCAGTGTAGCGCGGAATCACCAATCGCTGGCCGGGATGAAGCGTTGCCGGCGCCGAAATGTTATTGGCCTGCATGATGACCGAGGGCGGCACGCCGTAGCGCCGCGCGATCGCCTCGATACTGTCGCCGGGCACGACCGTGACCGCGGTGCCACCGTCCCAGCTCCAATTAGTCGATGACTTGCGCACCACCGATCCCGCCGCATCTGCGCTGCCGGAACGCGCGGGGCTGTTCAAGGCCACGGCTTTGGTGCTGCCCGTCCCGGCGGAAGCCGCGGCGGTCGCCGGCGCTGAACGCGGCGACGAGCTTTGCGCGGTCTGCGCTTGCGGGATCGAAGCGGTAGCGTCGGGTTGCCCCAGCGAAGCGAACGGATTGTCGTTGAACCGAGATGTATCCGAACTACAGGCGGCTACGCCGGCAGCTACCAGCGCCAGCACGGCTGCTCGCGGAAACAGCCGCGAACGCAACATCTCGGCAACGCCCCACATCGTACCCTACCCGACACGCAACAGGCGTCCCGAGTTAATACATCGCGGGTTAATACGGCTTTAAGCGATGAGGGCGCCTCAATGGGCAGCTGCATGCACTAAATCGTTACAATTCGCGCGCCTTTCCGGGCAAAAGCGGCACGAAGCGCACCCCGATCAGATCCTCCTGCTTAAGTCCTTGTTCACCCTTTGTGAGCTTGACCAGCTGCTGCGGCCCGGCGTGCGGCCCGAGCGGCAACACCATCGCGCCACCGTCGGCAAGCTCGCCGACAAGCGCGTCGGGAATGGTTTCAGCGGCGGCGGTGACGATGATGCGGTCATAGGGTGCGCGCTCCGGAACGCCGGCGAGACCATCTCCCACCTTTATCTCGACGTTATCGTAGCCCAGCGCCGACAATCGCCGGCGCGCCGCCTCCGCCAGCGTGCGATAGCGCTCGACGCTGACGACGTCCCGCGCGAGACGGGAGAGAATGGCGGCCTGATAGCCCGAGCCGGTGCCCACTTCGAGCACGCGGTGGCCCGGCTGCAGGTCGAGCTGCTCGGTCATGAAGGCGACCACGTACGGTTGGCTGATGGTCTGACCGCAGGCGATCGGCAGCGCCTGGTCCGCATAGGCTTTGTCCATGAACGAGCTTTCGACGAAATGCTCGCGCGGCACCTCGTCCATCGCACGCAGCACGGCCGGATCGGCGATGCCGCGCCTGCGCAGACCGAGCAGGAACTGCATGCGACCGACACTGTCGTCGCCGGGCGGTTGGTTGGGCACGCCGAGCCTCCTCGCTCAATTTAACCCAAAACCCGCAATCGACCATCGCGCGGCGAAACGGACGCAAATCCAACGCCTTGGCGACCGCGCTGTACAGAATCAAGGTCGCCGCGCGGCCACCTGGGACCCGCCAGAAGGGGTGCCTCAACTTCGCCTTGACGATCTGCTCCCCTGCCACCCGCTTGCTCGGATCGCAGACCGGGGAGACAGATGATTGCCGCCATTCCGGTTGCGCCGGCACCGCCCAGCAAGCGGGTCCTCGTCGTCGAAGACGAGCTGATGATCCGCATGCTGCTCGAGGACATGTTGGGTGAACTCGGTTACACCGTCGCCGCCCAGGCTGGGCGCATCGACGAGGCGCTGCACGCAGCCAAGACCGCCGACTTCGATCTCGCGATTCTCGACCTCAATCTCGAGGGCGAGCCGGTTGTGGCGGTCGCCGAGGCCCTCGTCGCCCGTGGCACACCGTTCGTCTTCGCCACCGGCTATGGCGAGCGAGGTCTGCCGGAAGCTTATCGCAACCGGCCGACGCTGAAGAAGCCGTTCCAGCTCGAAGGCCTCAAGCAGATGCTGCAAAGCGCGTTGGACAGCGGCAGCAATTGACACTGCGCCCCGCCGGGGGCGCCTCAATCGAACAGCTGCGCCAACCGCGTCATGAACGGCTCGTCGGTCATGTCGAGCCGCAGCGGCGTCACCGCGATGCGATTATCGGCAAGTGCGGAAATGTCGCTGCCGTCATGGGGCGGCTGCGCGCGCATGCGCACATAGGCGATCCAGTAATAGGCGTTGCCGCGGCCATCCTGGCGTTGATCGATCTGCAGCCGCTCCTGTCGATTGCGGCCCTGACTCGTCACCGCGACGCCCTTTACGTCCGCGGGCGCGCAATCGGGAAAGTTGACGTTGACGAGCACGTCACGAGGAATGCCGGCGGCGAGCACGCGGCGGATGATGTCCGGCCCGAAACGGACGGCGGTCTCCCAATGGGGCGGCTCGCCGCTGCGCGACCGATAGGCCTGCGATAACGCCAGCGAGGGAATACCGAGAATGGTGCCCTCGACCGCCCCGGCAACCGTTCCGGAATAAATGACGTCTTCCCCGGCGTTGCGGCCGCGGTTGACGCCGGCAAGCACAAGGTTGGGCGGACGATCTTTGATCACGTGGCGCGCGCCCATGATGACGCAGTCGGTCGGCGTGCCTTTGACCGCAAAGCGGCGCTCGCCGATCTCGCGCAGCCGCAGCGGATCGTTGAGCGAGAGCGAGTGCGAGACCCCGGACTGGTCGAACTCCGGCGCGATCACCCAAACGTCGTCGGACAGCGCGCGGCCGATCTCGGCGCAGACGTCGAGCCCCTCCGAATGGATGCCGTCGTCGTTGGTGATCAGGATGCGCATGGGCTCGGACGATGTAGCCCGGACGAGCGAGGACGGATCATGTTCCGCGCGCGCGTCGAGTGCTCCCTCTCGTTTGTCCTCCGCCATTTCCGTCGTCATCCCGCGCGCTCGATTGTCTTCAACCCGCCCATATAGCGTTGCAGCACCTCCGGCACGGCGATCGAGCCGCCCTGTTGTTGATACGTCTCCATGACGGCGATGAGCGCGCGCCCGACCGCGACGCCGGAGCCGTTGAGCGTGTGCACGTAGCGCACCTGGCGGGCGCCCTTGGGGCGATAGCGCGCGTCCATGCGCCGCGCCTGAAAGTCGCCGCAGAGCGAGCAGGAGGAAATCTCGCGATACATGTTCTGCCCGGGCAACCACACCTCAATGTCATAGGTCTTCTGCGCGGCAAAGCCCATGTCGCCGGTGCAGAGCGTGACCACGCGGTAATGCAGATCAAGCCGGCGCAGGACTTCTTCGGCGCAGGCGAGCATGCGCTCGTGCTCATCGCTGCTCTGCTCGGGCGTCGTGATGGAGACGAGCTCGACCTTGTCGAACTGGTGCTGACGGATCATGCCGCGCGTATCCTTGCCGGCGGCGCCCGCCTCGGCGCGAAAGCATGGCGTGCAGGCGGTCAAGCGCAGCGGCAGCGCATCCTCCTCGACGATAGACTCGCGCACGAGGTTGGTCAGCGGGACTTCGGCAGTGGGGATGAGACCAAGACGCTCCCGGCGCAAGAGATGAAGAAAGGATGGGCCTTGTTCCGTTTGGTCCAGGGCGTCCTCTGATTCTGCCGCGTTTATCAACTCGCCGCCTATGGCCCAAAACTGATCTGCCTCAAACTTTGGTAACTGCGCCGTTCCAAACATCACATTGTCGCGCACGAGCAGCGGCGGATTCACCTCAGTGTAGCCGTGCTCCGTCGTGTGCACATCGAGCATGAATTGGCCGAGCGCTCGCTCGAGCCGGGCGAGGCCGCTCTTAAGCACGACAAAGCGTGCACCCGACAACTTCGCGGCGGTCTCGAAGTCCATCTGCCCGAGCGCCTCGCCGAGATCGAAATGCTGCTGCGGCGTGAAGCCGTAGGTGTGCTTGGCGCCGAAACGGTGGTGCTCGACGTTATCGCTCGCGTCCTTGCCGTCCGGCACGTCGGGCAATGCCAGGTTGGGAAGCTGCGCAAGCGCATCGTCGAGCTCCTTCGAGAGTTGCTTCTCCTGCGCCTCGAGCGACGGGATTTCTTCTTTCAGCCGCGCGACCTCAGCCATGAGCGCCCGCGCCGCCTCCTCCTCGTTGCTCTTCTTCGCCGCGCCGATCTCCCGCGACGCGGCATTGCGGCGAGCGAGCGCGGCCTCTGCCTTCTGGATCGCGGCGCGCCGGCGTTCGTCGATACCAAGCAGCTTGTCTGCTTCGCCCGGTAATCCGCGCCGCTCCAATCCGCGGTCGAATTCCTGCTTATGCTCGCGAATCCATTTGATGTCGTGCACGCCAACCTGCTCCAGCGTCATGGCCGGGCTTGTCCCGGCCATCCACGTCTTTGCTGCCAAACAATCCAAGACGTGGATGCCCGGCACAAGGCCGGGCATGACGAATCAGTATGTATCGGGCGCCGACGATACCCGATTGCTTATTCCGCGGGCTTGGCGGCGGCGCTGGCGGCGTCCTTGGCCTTGTCCGCGGCCGCCTTTTTCTCCACCCAGCGCACCGACCAAATCGAGCCTTCGTAGAGCGCCATCAGCGGCACGGCGAGCGAGAGCTGGCTGAGCACGTCGGGCGGAGTGAGCACCGCCGCGATCACGAAGGCGCCGACGATAAAATAGCGCCGCTTGGCCTTGAGCTGATCGGAGGTGATGATGCCGACGCGCCCCAACAGTGTCAGAATGACCGGCAGCTGGAAGGCGATGCCGAAGGCGAAAATGAGCTTCATCATCAAGGTCAGATAATCCTCGACCTTGGGTAGAAGCTCGATGGTGGCCTGCCCGTCGCCGCCCATCTGCTGCATGTTCAAAGAAAATCGCGCCAGCATCGGCCACACCAGGATGTAGACCACGACGGCGCCAAGAAAAAAGAAGATTGGCGTGGCGATGAGATAGGGCAGGAACGCCTGCTTCTCGTTACGATAAAGGCCGGGTGCCACGAACATGTAGACCTGAGTCGCCACGACCGGGAACGAGATAAACGCTGCGCCGAACATCGCGAGCTTGAGCTGGACGACAAAATATTCGAGCAGCCCGGTATAGATGAACTTCGAGTTCTCCGGCCCGGCGACCCAAACGAACGGCCAAGTCAGCACGTTGTAGATCGTCTTGGCGAAGAAGAAGCAGCCGACAAAGGCGATCGCGAACGCGATCAGCGCCTTGATCAGCCGCGAGCGCAGCTCGATCAAGTGCTCCATCAGCGGCGCTTTGGTCGCCTCGATCTCCTTCTCTTCGTCCTCGCGGCTCATGCGGGCTTGCCATCGGGCTTGGCTGGATCAGAGCCGGCGCTCGCCGGCGCGGCCTCCACCGCGGACGGCGCGGCGACATCGCTGCGCGGCCCGACGCCCGCCCCGCCGCCGACGGGCGCAGCGTTGGACTGCGCCGCAACCGGCGGGCTCGCCGTCTCCGCCGCCGGCTTCTCGACCATCGCGCTCTCGATCTGCTGCTGGGTGCTTTCAAGCTCCCGGCGGACCTCGCCGACGGGATCGATATTCGCATAGCTCTGCGCTTGGCTCGTCATATCGTCGACCTGCTTCTTGAGGTCGGCCAACTCGGCCTCGCGCATCGCTTCCTGGAATTGGTTTTGGAACTCGGAGGCCATGCGGCGCAGCTTGCTCATCCACTGCCCGAGCGTGCGCAGCACGCCCGGCAGCTCCTTCGGCCCGATCGCGATCAGCGCGACGATGCCGATGATCAGTAGCTCGCCCCAACCGATTTCGAACATGCGGGCTTAAACTCCGAGAGGCGCGCGACGCCCGGGCGCCTCTCCGATCCATCCGCCGGCTTTTGGCCGCGGCGAACGCTCAGCCGGCTTTGCGCGTCTCCGGTTGCGTGACGGTCGCCGTGGACGCGGGCGCGGGCTGATGATCGATGGTCTTGGGGTCGGTCTTCGCCGGCTCGGTTTCGGCTTTATCTTCCTCCGTCAGGCCCTTCTTGAAGGACTTGATGCCCTTGGCGAAATCACCCATCAGCTCGGAGATCTTGCCGCGTCCGCCGAACAGCAGAAGGGCGACGCCCAGAACCAGAATCCAGTGCCAAATGCTCATTGAACCCATGCGCACATCCTCCGTATCGACGAGACCGCACGCCCCGCCTCGTCTCTCGGCTTTGCCCAGGAAACTAGGCTTCGCGCCGACCAAAAACAAGGACTCCGCCCATTCGCCATGCCGCGACGCGCGGCAGCCGTTGCAGCGCGCCGGTGCGTTGAAACCGCTCGCGTTCAGCGGCCTTTCGCCGCATTAACCACGCCACTGCTTCGAGCGGCCGGGAGCAGCACCGCGCCATAAAGGCGCGCCTTTCGCACGCCCGCCTAAGGCCCAGGCATCAATGAGATCAGGAGCACAACCTCGCGATTACTCTTCGCCGGTGCGCTCCCGCGGCGGGGCAAGGCCCAGATCGAGATCGCCGGGTTCCAGGGGATCTTCGTCCTCGCGCAACGCCGGGTCGTCGGACGGCATCGGCACGGAGAACTCGGGCGGCAACCGGCCATCGAGCAGGCCCGAGCCTTTGAGCTCGTCGAGGCCCGGCAAATCGCTCACCGCGTCGAGCCCGAAATGCGACAGGAATGCCTCGCTGGTGCCGTAGGTTACCGGCCGGCCGGGAGACTTGCGCCGGCCGCGCGGACGGATCCAGCCGGTCTCGAGCAGAACATCGACCGAGCCCTTGGACGTCGTCACCCCACGGATCTCCTCGATTTCCGCCCGCGTCACCGGCTGGTGATAGGCGATGATGGCCAGCGTCTCGATGGCCGCGCGCGATAGCTTACGCGCCTCGACGGTTTCCTTGCTCAGCAACCAGGCGAGATCGCCGGCGGTGCGAAACGTCCATTTGCCGCCGATACGGACGAGATGAACCCCGCGCGTCGCATAATCATCCTGCAACCGCAGCAGCGCCGCGTGAACGTCGACCCCTTGCGGCAGCCGCTCCGCCAACGACTTCTCGTCGAGCGGCTCGGAGGAGGCGAACAGCATCGCTTCCAACAACCGAAGCTCCTCCGCTCTCACCTCACCCGCTTGATCCGGCTCGTCCTCCGGCACGACCACTTTCAATCTCGGCATTGCTGGCCTCCTCTAACCCTTGCCGTCTCCCGGTGGCGCCGCCACGCCACCGGTATCGGGCACCCCATTTCCAGATGGTTGACGTTTGCGCACATAGAGCGGTGCAAACGCTCCCTGCTGGTGCACCTCCATCACGCCCTCGCGCACCATTTCGAGCGTGGAGGCGAAGCTCGACGCAAGCACCGTCGCCGCCATTGACGGCTCGACCACGTACGCGATCAGAAATTCGTCGAGCCGCGCCCAGTCGGACGACTGGCCGATCAGCCGCTCGAGCGCCTCGCGCGCCTCGGCCAGCGACCAGACGGTGCGCTTGGCGAGCCGTACATGCGCGAGCGCAGCCTTTTGCCGCTGCTGCGCGTAGGCCGAGAGCAAATCATAGAGCGTCGCGCTGTATTGCGGGTGCTTGATGTGCGCAATCGGCTCGGGCTGCCCGCGGCGGAACACATCGCGCTCGAGCTGGGGGCGGCCGAACAATCGCTCGGCAACATCGCGGATCGCTTCGAGCCGCTTGAGCCGTAGCGCCAGCGCGATCGCCATGTCCTCGGCGCTCTGCCCTTCGGGCGCGTTGGTTTCGGGCAACAGCAGGCGCGATTTCAAGTAGGCAAGCCACGCCGCCATCACCAGATAGTCGGCCGCCAGCTCAAGTCTCAGCTTGCGCGCCTCCTCGATGAAGGCGAGGTACTGGTCCGCGAGTGCCAGGATCGAGATCTTGGCGAGATCGACCTTCTGCTGGCGGGCGAGCGCGAGCAAGAGATCGAGCGGGCCTTCGAAGCCCTCCACGTCGACGACCAGCGCCGGTTCGTCGCTCGCTCGCTCGGCGGCAATGTCGGTTTCGAATGGGACATCGTTCATGAGGTCGCCCTCCGGGCCGCGGCCCCTTCGTTGATCAGCGCCGCCCATTCGGCACGCAGCGCCGCAAGGTCATCCTTGCGGACCTTTCCCCGCCGGCCGAGCGCGGCGTCCGCCCGTGCTGCGGCTTCGCCGGTGAGCACTGGCACCGCGGACGCAACCGCCTGCATCTCCGCAAGCTCGCCGCTGCAATGGAGGATCATGTCGCAACCCGCCGCTATGGCCGAGCGCGCACGAGCCTCGATCGAGCCCGACAAGGCTCCCATGGAGATATCGTCGCTCATCAGCAGACCGGCAAACCCCAACCAACCGCGAATCACATCCCGGACCAGAGTGACCGAAGTGGTGGCCGGAGCAATAGGATCGATCGCCGTGTAGACGACGTGGGCGGTCATGCCCAGTGGCAGATCCGACAACGGCCGGAATGCGGCAAAATCGCTCTTCCTGAGGGTTTCTTGGTCGGTCTCGATCACGGGAAGCGCATGGTGGCTGTCGGCCGTGGCCCGGCCGTGGCCGGGAATGTGCTTGAGCACCGGCAGAACGCCTCCGGCGAGCAGGCCGTCGGCAACCGCGCGCGCCAGCACCGCGACCTTCTCCGCGGTCTGCCCGTAAGCCCGGTCGCCGATGATGGGATCGGCGCCGCTTGCCGGCACGTCGGCGAGCGGCAGGCAATCGACGTCGATCCCGACGGCGGCAAGATCGGCGGCGATGAGGCGCGCGCCGA
>Ga0081540_1003190_pt1 | contig 13056 bp, 5 predicted proteins | sample TabmetS2T1R1_FD_71024 | JGI IMG/M metagenome (GOLD analysis project Ga0081540, IMG submission 71024) | Tabebuia heterophylla rhizosphere microbial communities from the University of Puerto Rico - S2T1R1 | ecosystem: Host-associated > Plants > Roots > Rhizosphere ... | reverse complement strand
CCGTGGAGGACAGGGCCGTGCGAGACCAAAAACAAAATGAGGTTCCGCAAACGTTTTGCCCGTAGTAGCCACCCGCAACCAGAACACTCCCATCTTCGAGAACGGTAGCAGTGTGACCTGCGCGCCCCACGCTCATCACTCCAGCGTCTGCCCAGACTTTTGACACCAAAAACGCCTCCGCGTTCTGCTGTACGAGCGTCGTCGAGGGCGTTTTGATGCCGCCGAGTACCAGCACCTTTCCTGAGAGCAGCAGCGTTTGGGTGTACTCATCGTGATACAGATGCATCCCCGGCCCAGGGGACCAGCTGAATCCGCTACAGATGAGGGTAACGAGCCCGAGAAGAATGCTCGAGACCATTCCGGCCCGTCTCATCGATGGCCTCCTCCTCGAGCGCGCCAGGCGAGGACCATCCAGATCCCGAGCAGAAATCCAGAACCAGGAGACGAATCTGGGCGCTGAGCACAGCCGGTCTTCGTTTGCGCGAAGAAGGTGAAGGCCGAGGTGATACGTCCGGTCTGCCCGTCAGGGTTGGAGACGCTCAGGTCTGCGGTTCCAGCCGCGTGCGCGGGTGTCGTGACCCGGATCTCTGAGTCACTCACCATGGTGACGATGGCACGACTACCTCCGATGAGCACGGTCGCGCCTGCCTGGAATCCGCTCCCGCTGACTGCCACCTCGGTACCGCCGGAAACGGAGCCCCCATTGGGGGTGAGGCCGGACAGAACGGGCGGAGCAGCTAGATACTGAAACGCCCTGGGAACCGTGGCTGGACCGTCCGCGTTGACGATCTGAACTTCGACATTTGCCGCAGCGTGAGGCGGTGTGGTCACCCAAAGCTGCTGCGAGGAGACGACGGCGACCCCTGTCGCCGGATTCCCATCGAAGAGCACTTGGACGCCGGCGTCGAACCGAACGCCCTCGACAAGCACTCGGGTGCCGCCGTTGACGGGTCCAAGAGCGGGGGACAACACGGGTGTGACCACAACGAAGGTGAGCGGCTTACCTGAAGGGCCGCCACCTCCATCGGGAAGCTCGGGGTTCACCACGTCGATGTAGTGAGGGCCTCCGGCAAGAAGCAGGTCGGGACTCACGACAGCCGTCAGACTCGTGCCGGCGTCAACCGTGGTATCGAAATTGGTGAACAGCGGCGTGGTATCCCAGCTGACCTTCGCTCCTTGGACGAAGTCCGTACCGCGGACGTTGAGACTGAAAGCTGCCTGGCCGCGAAGACGGGCCGTCTCAGACATTGTCGAGACCCGCGGTGGGTAGATCGGGATGGTGGCCGGTGCGTACACGAGAGCAGTCAGCTTCTGCGATGCACTTCCCAAGCTCAGCGTCAGGGGTGCGCTGGGGGTGCAGGCCCAGGCAGTTCCTGTGACGGCCGTGTTCGAACAGGCCGGGAAGGCGCCCGTACGGACTCCGACGATGATCACGTCGCCAGGTTTGAACGCATGTCCACCCGGCAGGCGGGATGGATCAATGAGAAAGACGGCGGGGCTTGATGAGGGGCCGCTCAGGTCGGTGGTTGCGCCGACGCAATTGCAATATGGTGGGTGATTGGATTCGGTGCAGGAATATAGTTGGGGTCCTGCGTCCGGACCGAGTGCATCTCTGCATTCGGCCACGGTCAGATTGAGAACGAGCGTGCTTTGGTCTGCCTCGAAGAACACGCCGTGACTCACTGAGTCGCTGTCCAATGGGTCGAATGGAGCATCAACGGTCAGGTCGATCGGAGCCTCAACGCGAGTCAGAAAGACCAGGCGGTAGAGGAAAACCGGCTGAGCGATGTCCATCAGGAAGTCATTCGGCTCCGAGCACCGCGTGCACCAGAATCCCGAGGAGACGTTGATGGTTGGGGTTCCGCCGATCGAGAGCGTCCCGGCATCCTGGAAATTGAGTGTCAGCGGACCGGTACCGAATTGTCCCTGCGTCCAATAGGCACTTCTTGCTGCACGGGCTGACGTAGGCACCAAACTGAGTGCCGTGGCGAAGATGATCACCGACCAGCCTCGAGTCCTCATCTGGCCTCCCCCGACCATCGCATCGCGAACCGCAGGACGCGCACGCGGTCTCCGGCGTCGAGCATTCAGAGCAAGTCCGCCGCCGCAAGCAAGACCGTCGGGGACTTGGCCTTTTTCTGGAATTACATTTATCCCACTATTCGTTGGTTCTGCAGTGAAAGCATGATTCACCCAGGGCGCAGAAACACTTCGAAGCAAACCTGTACGCGAACTCAGAGCGCCGTTAGCTCGCGGCTCAAGCGTATGTATCCCATGCTCGTGAGCTGCGTGCCGATCTCGGCGAGAACTCCTTCGCTTCCGGCTCCTTGCGCGAGCGCGTAGCGCGCCTCGAGTGAGAGGGCAATCAGCCTCCCTCGGGACGCCTCGGCGAGTGCTCGCTTCAAGTACACGTCAGCCTTTCCCCCTCCGGACTTGATGGCCGTCCAACCTACGGAGAGATCCGCCACGACCCTTGTCATCGGGTCCTGACTCTTCCCTGAAAGCGTGACCGCCGTCTTCGACCATCGTCCGGCGGAGGGAAGATCCTTCTCGAACAGTGCCAGGCGTGCCAGCCAGGCTGCGGATTGGGCTCCCCCATCCGAATCCGAGAGCTTCTCGAATTCATTCGAAAGCCGGACCAGGAGGGTACGTGCCTCGGGATTACGTCGTTGGGCGATCAGGATCTGCGCCGCCTGAACCTCTCCGTAGAGCGCATCTGCGGCATTCTGCATCTTGCGGAACGCCGCGACGGACGCAATGTTGGCCTTGCTAGCATCCTCCTGGAAATCGAGCTCGTAGAGGACACTCGATAGATCGGAGCCTATGTACGCGACCGCCCGCGTGTTCTTCAGGAGGGAAGCCGTCCTGAACCCGTCCTCCAGGAGTTCACGCGCGGCCTTCAGCTGACCTTCATCTGCGAGGAGTCGCCCCAACGGTCCCTCGGCCTCGGCCAACTCGGACTGGTTGTTGAGACGCCGGAAGATCGCGACGCTCTTCTCCAGCGCCACGCGCGCTTCGGGTACCCTCCGAGTCTGGAGAAAACCGACCCCCAGGCTGCGTTCCGCAAGGCCGAGCGTCAGCTCGTTCCCACTCTGTAACGCAATGTCCTTCGCCGTTTTGAACTCGGCAAGGGCACCCTTCAGGTCACCTCCGGCCCCTTCGATTCCCCCAAGGTTGAGCACCGCCTGAGCCTCGTCGACCTTGCTGCCAACCTTGGAAGCATATCCCACCACGTCTTTGTAGGCTGCCTTTGCTTCAGAAATCTTGCCCTCGGCCGCCAGCAGGTGAGCCAGCTGAGTTCGTCCTCGCGCAATCCCGATGAGGTCGCCGGTTGCGTTGAAGAGGTCGAGCGCACGCTCGCACGTCGCACGTGCTTCGACGGCTTTGAGCCGCTGGAGCGCCATGCAGCGAAGAAACTGAGCATGCGCCTCGATGAGAGTGGCTCCGTTTGCAACTGCGGCTGAGACTGCTCCATCCAAGGCCGCACTCTGCTCCTGCGACTTGCCAAGCTCTCCGTAAGCCCAGGCCTGCTCGATTGACACTCGAGGGTCGGTCGCAAAGGCTGGATTCACTTTCTGCGCGTCGGCAATAGCCTGCAACGCCTTGTCCCACCGACCCGCTTCCCTGAGCAGCGTCGCGTAACGGAGCAGGTACTCGATGTTCGCCGGGAACGCGGACACCAAGGCGCGACAGGCGTTGATTGCCGCCTCCCAGTCCCGTGCCAGCTGACGGTACCGACACTCAATCTCCAGCTGCTCGGAACGGGCAAGTCGGACCGTCTCCGTGCTCAAGTCAGATGCCTGCTTCGCAGCCCGGAGCGCATTCGCGTCGTACCCCAGCTGTGACCAGGCTTCAGCAAGGGCAGTCTGGATCGCTGGCGATCGCGGGTCGGCTTTGCCGGCCTCAGTGAGGAAGCTTCGGGCGCCCAACGGGTCCAGGTGCTGCAGTCGGGCCAGTCCTTCGGCGTACAGCTGGACAGCATCCCCCGACGATGGCATCGACGCGCGGGCCTCTGCCTCCTCGTCCGGTGTGGGACGACCGCGGCTCAGGCTGGCTCGTAGCCTGGCGCCAACTTCTCCGCCGAGGTCGAAGACTGCAGCGCGACGTCCGTTCGTCGGACCTGGAGCGAAAACGGCCGCGTTCAGAGCTGACTGAACCCGCGGCGTGACTTGCATCTGACCGCCTGCGCTATCTCCGAGTGCCTTGAACGAGCCCAGAACAACGGCATCAACGCCCAGGTTCTTGCGGATCCTGTTGAGAACCTCAGTGGGCAGCGGTTGCCCAGTGATCGTTGGCTGGAGTTCCGCCTGCATGCGGGCCACCTGATCGACGGGAATGACCCTCAGCAGTCCACCGGCCCCAAGCTCGCGTGTGACAAGGTCGCTGAGCGCCGTGTCGATCCATCCGTCCTCGGGAGGGCCCTCGTTGTGAAAACCGAGAACCGCCACCCTCGGATGCAGCGGAAGAGCTAGATCGACCCCGCCCCGTGGCCAGTACTTTCGGCCGCCAAGGCCAAGCGCCGCGAGGGTGACTGCAAGCGCAATGCGCAACGTCCAGCGCCGAGCCTTTCTGCGCTGAGATGCGGAGAACCAGGGGGGCGCGATCTCTCCATCCAGGGCCCGCACGACGTCCCCGGCGGTGTGAAACCGGTCCTCGGGCCGGCGCTCGAGGCATTGGAGGATCACCGCTTCCCAGTTCCGATCGAGATCAGGGACCACGGACCGCGGCGAAGGGGGTTCGTCGTGCAATCGCCCTACCGCTATGGCCATGCGCGTCTCGCCGACGAATGGGGGGCGGCCTGCCACCATCTCGAACATCACCGCGCCAAGTGCGTAGATGTCTGTAGCGAGGCTCACAGGCTTTCCCTCGACTTGCTCGGGAGCCATGTACAGCGGTGTGCCAAGCACGTCGTCGGTACCCGTCAGCGACGTCTTCGACGTCTCGGACGCGCGCGCGAGACCAAAATCCATCACCACCGCACGAATCCCCTCCCGATCCGGGACGAGCATCACGTTTGAGGGCTTCAGATCTCGGTGAACTACCCCCACTTTGTGCGCCGCCTCCAAGCCGAGGACGATCTGCCTCACGATTGGCAGCGCTTCGCTTGGCTTGAGCCGGCGTGCCTCTTGCGTGGAGGATTCCACGAGGAACTCCGCGAGCGTCTGGCCCGCGAGGAGCTCCATCGTAAGAAATGTGAGCGAATCCGAGTCCTGCTGGTGCTCGAAGAGCTCATTCACACGGCACACATTTGGGTGTGTGATCTTCCGGGCGAGCTGCAGCTCGCGCCGGAACCGACCCATCGCCTGCTCGTCTCGAGCCACCTCCGGGAGGATGGTTTTCAATGCCACTCGTTCACGCGTGAGTGAATCCTCGGCCTCGAACACTGCGCCCATTCCGCCACGGCCGAGCGCCCGCACCAGCCGGAAGCGACCAGCGAGCAGGGTGCCAGGTTTCAAGACGGGAGCATGCGGTGTGGCCACATCCTCGGCGGGGTGCCACCCATCCGAGATCGCAGCGTTTCCAGCCCCCACGAGGCTCTTCACAGCCCCGGAATGCTCCGCCTGGAGCAGGGGCGTGCTGTCGGCCCCCCGGCGCTCATCCTCGTGATCAGGCACGCCATCCCCCGAGCTGGACTGGGCTCAATTCTCGCACGGCAATGACATGTGCGCACTCATGGATCGAAGTCGACGACGAGGACGGTCCCGCCCTCCATCTCCCGAGGATGAACGGCGACCGCTCCCCAGAGGCGCCGGTGCGCGTAATTGCTGAGAAGAAGCTCTCCGGCGGCGGCCGCCCCACAGATGCGACGCGCCTCGTCGAGTGCCGGACCATCCGCGACCGGCTCGACGTGCAGCCCTGACGTGACCAGTCCCTGAACGAGAATGCCTCGGTGGATGGCGAGCCTGACCGGATATCCGGTCCGAAGAAGAGCTGCACGAATCGCGCATCCGGCTTCCAATGCGTGTGTGGCCTGCTCCGCGTCCTCGACGAGCATCCCATGAACGGACGTGACTGCGTCGCGCCCGACCCGGACGATGACTCCTCGCGCTGCGAGCATCGCCTCGATCGCCACGGCGACCGCGCGTCCCACGGTGCCAGCCGACTCCGCCGAAGGAGAGTCGCCCGGACCGAGATGGACTGCCAACACCGTAGCCTCTCGGGCTTCGAGCACGGCCCCGGCGGAGATCGCCTCGGGATGCTGGGAGAGCGCGTCGAGGATCGCCGGGGGAATTCGCCCTCCGAGGCGCTCCAGGAGTCGTCGACGAACCTCGAGTTGTTCCAGCGTACGGCGCTGCGCGAGTGCGAGGGCGAGCTGGTGTGCCACCGCGATGAGGAGGCGAAGCTCGTCGGCGTTGAACTCGCGCGATCTCGTACGACCTCCGACGGCCACGACGCCGAGCGCCTCACCATTCCAGATCAGAGGTGCGTACATCGCAGCGGCGGTGCGCTGATTGAGCATGCTCCGCACGAGGTCACCAGTCCCCTGGCGCCACCCGAACGCTTCGCGGCGCTCCATTGCGCGCCAGGCAAGCGTGAGGCTGACGAGGGGTTCCCCTGGAGGCTCGTGCGCAGCGAGCTCGAGGCCCTGGGCTGCGTCGCCTCGGAGCAGGATTCCGACGTGAGGAGTCTCCGGGAAGGCAGCGGCGATCCGCCGAGCGACCTCGGCCAGCAACGTCCTGACATCCTGCTTCCCGGCGCACAGACGTGGCAACTCGTAAAGCAGCTCCAGCGCGGCTCGGGCGTTCGCAATGGGCGACACCCCGGCGAGCGGCGAGCTCACCGCTGGCGTCGCCCCGAGTACTTCGACGGCTTCCGGAAGCTCCGGGCGCAACGCGAGCTCGAGCCGCTGAACCTCGACCCCACTCCGGCCGAGTTCCGAAGCAAGCGCGGGGATCCCGAGCAGCCCGAGGAGCAGGTCGCGCGCGGATGTCTGAGGAACCCCTCGTTCGTGTGCGAAGCGGGCCGCGTCCGAGAAACAGCGACGCGTGGAATCGGACCGCCGGACCCGCCGATTGTTCGGGGTGGTCCCCGCGTTTCGCACAGGTTTCCTCAGGGTCCGACGAAGGCTGGCAAGGTCGGGGCCCCCTGCCTCGCTCAGCGCCTTTTCGAGGCCTTGCCACTGGAGCCGGGCGCGCTCCATCTGGTCCGGGCGGAGTGGCGCAGGCGTCGCCTCGAGTACTTTTCCGAGGCTGAGACAGCCGAGAAGGAGATGATCTGGCTCGAGCGTGCTTTCCCCAGCGTGGAGCGCTTCGTCCGCCGCCACCTGCCAGACGAGTCGGGCAGATTCGTCGAGCTCCTCGGATGCCGAGGCGGAAGCGGACGCCCGCAGGAACTGCCCGACCTGCTCGAGAAACGACTCCAGGCGATCGCCGTGCCGGAATTGACCGTCGGCCAGGTCCGCAGTCTGAAGATGCTGGAACCCGAACGGCGGCTGAACGCGATCGAGCAACACGGGAAGAAGGACCCCCCTTCGCCTCGCGGCCTCCGCTTCCTCCTTCACCCAGTCGGAACGAACGGATGCCTCGGTCCAGGCCACGACCACGCCTCGCGCACCCGTGATCTGCTGGTCGAGGTGGTCTCTCCAGCCACGTCCGACGGGGATCTCGGGGTCCCAGAACACCGACCAACCACGGCCCTCGAGCGCACGGACGAGCGTCTCGACCCGTTGCACGTCCGCCCGCGCATAGCTCACGAAAAGGTCAACGCCCATTCGGGTCCGGCTGAGCACGCTGGAGAAGGCCGCGCTCGATCTGCTCCGCCCAGGCCAGCGCCACGCCGCGGCGCTCCCGCGCCCTGCGAATGAGTACGAGGTTCCGCGCGGTCGTCTCCGGCTCCCAGCGTTCGCGAATGGCGGCGAGGACCTTGGAGTAGACGGCCCTCGCGCGCGCCTCGTCCTCCGCCCCCACCGAGGCCTCGAGCAGCGTGGCCCAGTCCCAATAGTCCGGCTTGCCACCGGCGACACGGCGCTCGGCAGCGTAGGTCACCACGGTGGCCAGGCGGCGGATCTCGGGGTCTTCCGGATTCCGGACGACCATGAGCGTCAGTGCGTTGATGCCGGGATAGGCATCGCGAAAGTCGGCCTCGAACCCCTGGCGATACGCGTCGATGGCCGCGTCTAGAATCGCGCTCGCCGACTCGTCGTCTCGAGCGGCCGCGCGTTCCCAGCGATCCTTCAGGACGCGACCGAGGAGCCCGAGGGTTTCACTGTTTGGCCCGCGCTTCTCCAGGAGCGAGGTGAGAACCTCCTCTGCCCGCTCACCCTCTCCTTTCCGGTTCAGGCCGAATGCGTACTGTTCCTGGACCAGCACGGTCTGACGGAGGGGCTCGGGCATCGCCTCGACCAGACGAACCATCTCCGCCCACGCTTCCACGGCGCGGTAAGAGAGGAGGAGATCCACCAGCACCCCGGCTTCGCAGGCAGAGAGGTCGGAGAGTTCGGCCTCGATCTTCTTCACTGCCTCGGTGCCGGCGATGTGACCGCCGTCCTTTCCCAGGGCACGGGCTCGCCGGAGGCGGTCCTTCATCGCGAGGTTGAACTGGACCCGATCGCGAAAGACGTCCGTACGCTCGTGCGCGACCCGAGGGTACTCTTCGAGGAGTTGAAAGAGTGGACTGTCAGGAGCAGGGTCCCGGGCGGCCTTGAGCGCCCGGGCGATGGCCCCCCGACTTTGAGTCGTAGCCTCGGGAGCTCCGTCCGGCCCGATGGCGTACGGAATGGTCCGGAGCCCGGCGACGTCGAAGGGCAGACGAGAGGTTCCAGCGCAGACGGACACTGTCGACCTGGGCCGGGCGGCGTGACGAACGCCTAGCTCGTAGAAGACGTTCGCGTTGGCCAGGGTGAGGTCGGCGACGGCGTACTCGCAAAGGACGAGCCGCTCGAACATCGCCTTGTGGATGAGCCCACCGAGGATTTCCTCGTCTGCGCGAAACGCCTCGAGCCCTGCGTCGGAGATCGAAGGTCGCAACAGGTCGCGATAGACCGCATCGAAGTCGATCAGCTTTCCTGCCGAGTCCGGTTTCTTCCCGAACGGCATCAGCACGAAGCAAAGCGGCGACGGAGCCATCGCGGCCTCCCGGCTGGGCGTGTCGCTCGATGGACTGTACCCCCACGAGGCAAGGGTTCGCGAGCGCCGAGACTGCTCCCGATGGCTCGTTACGAGAGCGCTTCGTTCAAATCGGGGGACTCGCTTTTGGCCGGTGGCAGAAGGAACCGCCGGCAGCTCGCTGGGCTTCTCGGATCATCGGCGGTCCCGACCGACTCCCCCTCGCTGGAGATTCCGTCCAGTAGTTGTGAAACACCGGCTCATGCTCCGAGTAAAGCATCAACGGGAGTGAAACGTCGGTGGCGAAACGCGTGTCACGGCTGTGACTGGCGGCAGCCTCGCCGGGAAGCGAGTCCAGATCGGCGGACGCTGGGGACGACGCTTCTCTTCAAGGGAGGGACCTCGCTACGTTCCCGCTACGGTGGGGCGACTTGCCCCGGGGAGGTCCGCCGTGCTCGAGCCGGCTCTCACGGATGCGCAGCGTCGAGAGCTGCGTCCGCTCGTCACGCGCATCAAGGATGGGTTGTGCGTCCTGGTGCTCGGCCCCTACACGTCGGTTCGCCCCGACGATTCCACGCATACCCCTCTCGACCAGCACCTCGCTCGCGAGATCCTCGAGAATCTAGGAAGCGGAGAGATCGCCGGGCCACCACCAAGTCTCAAACGAGCTTCCGAACTCTACTACGAGCAACACAAAGACCGTGAGGAACTCGAGCTTTTTGTTCAAGACTTCTACGAGAAAGAGACAGGTCGGACGACGGAGTTTCACTCTAACCTGGCTGCGCTCCCGTTCCGCCTGTGCGTGACGGCGTCGCCCGACGACTTGATGGAAACGGCGCTCATCAAGGCAAAGAAGCGACCCCAGACGAGCCGCTACAGCTTTCGGGGGCAACCTTCGCAGAAACTCCACGCACCAAGCCCCGAGGAGCCACTGATTTACCATCTCTTCGGCCACTGGGCCGATCCGCGGTCGCTCGTGCTCACCGAGGGAGATCTGATCGACTTCCTGGTCGCAGTGGTGAAGGGGGTCCCACCGCTCCCAGACGAAGTACGGAGCGTGCTCGCGGACCAAGCAACCTCCTGCCTCTTCCTCGGCTTCGGCTTTCACAACTGGTATCTGCGCGTGCTGCTCCAGGTCCTCAAGGTACACGGGCATCACAGCAAGGCCCTTGCCTTCGAGGATTCGCATTTCTTCGACCACCCTGACCACGAGCAGACCGTGGGGTTCTTCTCGGGACAGCGGTTGATCGACTTCCGACGGCTTCACTGGGAGACCCTCCCTCGCCTGCTCAAGGCGGCTTACTGCACCCCTTCACGGTCGGTGCCGGTCAATCCACTTCCGGTCGACGAGAACGCGCCGAAGATCTTCTTGAGCTACGCGAGCGAGGATCGTGACTGGGTGGACCAGCTCGGGGAGTCTCTCCAGGCACAGGGCTTCGCCATCTGGAAGGACCGACAGGATCTTCGTACCGGTGACGACTGGAGCCGCGTACTGGTCGACGTCATCTCGCGAAGAGTGGATTACGTCATCGTGGTGCAGAGCGAGCACATGATGAACCGCGTGGTCGGGGTCTTCCACCGAGAGATCGAGGTTGCCCTCCAAAAGCAGGCCGAGATGGGCGAGTTCGACGGGAACCGTCTGCGCTTCCTGCTACCCGTGAAGATTGGCAACTGTCCGACGCTCGCGAGCCTCTCCTCTCTTCACGTGCTCACTCTTTCAAGTCCCACGGATGTCTCGATGCTCGCGGCCTCGATCGATGAGGACTGGAAACGACGTGGGTTGATGAATGCGCGTCGACGAGTCGCATGAAGGGCGTCCGATGACACGCCCGAGCCGCTACCCAGGAACCCGCCCCTTCTCCGATAGCGACGAGGACCGGCGGCTGTTCTTCGGCCGTAACGAGGAGACAGAGCAGCTCTTTCTTCGTGTGCTCAGCGTCCCTCTCCTTGTTCTTTTCGGGCGCTCCGGTCTCGGGAAGACGTCACTCCTCCGAGCCGGCCTATTCCCGCGGCTCCGTTCCAAGGCGTACCTGCCCATCACCGTACGTCTCAATACTCGAGATGAGCCACTGGCGACGGTGGTATCCCAGTCGATCGACCGCGCCTGCGAGGCGGAAGGTCTCGAGGCCCCGAACATCACCGCGCCGGATCTAAAGACACTCCTCAGCCGGATCACGATCTGGCGCGGGGATCTGTTGCTGACACCGGTCTTGGTCCTGGATCAGTTCGAAGAAGTGTTCACCTTGCACGACCCGGACTCGCGCCGGCGGATCGGAACGGAGATCGGCGCGCTTGTCTTTCGGCAGGATTCGCCCGGAGAGGACGCTTCTGCCTCGAGCAGCTTTCCCTTCAAGCTGGTCATCAGTCTGCGCGAGGATTTCCTCGGCGCGCTGGAGGAAATGACGGTCCAGATCCCGAACCTGTTTCTGGAGCGGATGCGGGTCCAGCCGTTCGGCGAACTGGCGGCACGCGAGGCAATCATCGGGCCTGCGCAGGTGGACGACGACTCCCGCTCCCCTTTCAGTACGACTCCATTCGAATTCTCGCCGGAGCTCCTCGACGAGATGCTCGGGTACCTCCGGGGTAGCTTCGGGGTGATCGAGCCGTTTCAGCTCCAGCTTCTCTGTCGGCGGGCGGAGGAGGCGGCCGAAAAGCTCCAGGCGACGAGCGACGCGCGGGTCACGCTGGTCCCCGGCAGCTTCGGTTCCGAGTTCCGATACGAGCACGTACTCCGTGACTTTTACCGGGGCGTTCTTGCCGAGCTCCCCTGGTCTCAACGCCGGCGCGCTGCGCGTCTGTGTGAGGAAGGGCTGCTCGATCGGGCGGGTCATCGGCTGATGCTCGAGGAAGAGCAGATCGAGCAAGAGTTTGGGGTTCGTCCCGCAACGTTGAACTGGCTGACACAAGAGCGGGTGCTGCTCCGGGAGCAGCGTCGGGAGAGCATCTTCTACGAGATCGGCCACGACCGGCTGGCCGAGTCTATCGCCCAGACTCGCCGCTTCCGTGTCCCGCGACGTTACCGCCGAGTCCTGTGGACTGGCGCGGTCGTCGCGCCGGTCCTCGTGGGTTCGCTCTTCTATCGAGCCTCTCAGCTCGAAGAGCAGAAGCGGCGAACCGAGCGAGCACTCAAGGATTCGGAGCAATTGCTCGCGTTTCTCGTCTCCGAGAACTTCCTCACCACTATCGCTGACGTCGGTGGAAGCGGGACATTGGTACAGGTCCGCGATGCGGCCAACAAGTACCTAGGGCAGGGGCAGGATGTGGACCCGCTGATTCGAGCGCGGCTTCAGACAAGCGTCGGGGACCTGGACGTCCTGGCAGGGCGAGGCACCAAGGGTGCGGAGACTTACGGAACGGCGCTCGAGGACGCCCAAGGCGTCAGAGACGTCGTCGACAGGGCCCGCCAGGTTGCTCGGATCCAGGCCCGACTTGGGTCCACGCAGCTCGCGCTTGGACAAACCGCGGCTGCCCGCTCGAAGTTCGATGAGAGCATTCAGAACTGGCGATCGGTCATCAATAACGGGAGTGGCGATGCCAGGGATTGCCTTGGCTTCGCACGCGCGCGCATCGCTCAGGCGGAGCAGCAGCGGAGGGGGGGTGAGATTGAGGCTGGGCTTGGGAATTTGACCGAAGCCCTGCGGATGTCGCTCGAGACAATCATCGTCCGACCGTCTGAACGACAGTGGTGCTCGGGCGCGGGCAGTCTGACGATCTCGGCCCAGCTCGACGCCGACGTGCTCGAAGTGGTCTCGCAGGCGATGCTGAGCCGTGCACAGCTCCTGGGGAGACCCGAGGAACACTTCGCCGCTTTTCAGCTCGCGAGCGAAGTCCGACGACTGAAGCCGCTCTCGCCCACGGCACGCTCCCACCTGGTGACGGCCCAGGCCTGGTGGCTCCTCACGGCTCCCGATGACCAGGGGCGTCGGAGATTGTTTGACTTCCGACGACTGCTGCGAGAGCTGGAGCGCCTCCAACGCTGGGATCGCGAGAATCGCAGCATTCTCCGGCAGCG
>Ga0081540_1003189_pt1 | contig 13057 bp, 12 predicted proteins | sample TabmetS2T1R1_FD_71024 | JGI IMG/M metagenome (GOLD analysis project Ga0081540, IMG submission 71024) | Tabebuia heterophylla rhizosphere microbial communities from the University of Puerto Rico - S2T1R1 | ecosystem: Host-associated > Plants > Roots > Rhizosphere ... | reverse complement strand
GGGCGCGGGAAAGACTCCAGCAGGAGATCGAAGGAACTACAGGAAATATGCCGACCAATGTCGTGTCACTACGGAGCGGGAAATGAGCCCTCGACCGATCACGGAAGATGATCTCCACGGCTATGTGGATCGTGTCCTTGAGCCCGAGCGGCAGGCAGAAGTCGCCGACTATATGCGCGAACATCCAGACGTCGCCAAACGCGTCGCTGCTTTCACAGGCCAGCGGGATCTGGTGCGCACTGCACTCGCCACGATCGCAGACGAACCCCTGCCGCCGGAACTCAATCTGTCGCGAATCATCGAGAACCGCGCGCGACGGCCTTCGGTGGTACGATGGGCCATGGCGGCGATGCTGTTGTTGAGCATTGGCGGTCTGGGCGGCTGGGCCGTGCGCGGCGCGCTCGAGGTGTCGCCGGGCGGACTGGTTGCGCTCGCGCAGGAGGCCACCGCTTCATATAACGTCTACGCGCCGGACCGCGTCCGCCCCGTCGAGGTTCGCGCGTCCGACTCCGCCCAGCTCGTGCAATGGGTTTCCGACCGGCTGCATCGGCCGGTGAAGGTGCCGGATCTGACCACGTCGGGCTACCGGCTGATGGGAGGACGCGTTGTCGCCACCTCGCACGGCCCTGCAGCGATGTTCATGTATGACGATGACCGCGGCAGCCGGATTGTCGTGCTGACGCGGCCGATGAGCAGTGCGGACCGTGATGCGCCCATGACGCCCCGATCGCAGGGCGATGTCGGAGGCTTCGCCTGGGCTGACGATGGCGTGGGCTATAGCCTGGTCGGTCAGGCGGCCCCGGAATCCCTGAGGCCGATTGCAAATGAGGTTCGCAGGCAGGCGCGGGCGATTTGAACGCTATCGTTGCGCGCGATCGTTAGTCCTTCCAGCCGCCACGCGGTCCAGCTCAGCCAGGCGGCGCGCATAGAGACGGCGCAACGGTTCTAATTGCGTCGCGGCTGACGCGGCGAGATAGGCTTTGCGCGCGGCGTCGTGGCGGCCGAGCCGGCGCAACAGGTCGGCGCGCACCGCGGGCAACAGCTCATAGCCCTTCAGGATGCCGCGCGCTTCCAGCGCGTCGATCAGATCGAGCGCGCGCGCCGGACCGTCGACCATCGACACCGCCGCGGCATGGTTGAGCTCGATCACCGGCGACGGGCTGATGCGCAGCAGCACTTCGTAGAGGCCCGCGATCTGCGGCCAGTCGGTGTCCTCCCAGCTTGTGGCGCGGGCATGCAGCGCGGCGATCGCCGCCTGCACCGCGTAGGCATCGGGACGGCCGGGCATGCGCAGCGCTTGCTCGACCAGCGTCAGGCCTTCGGCGATCTGCGTCTTGTCCCACAACGTGCGGTCCTGCTCTTCCAGCAGCACGATGTCGCCAGCGGCCGTCTCGCGCCCGGCGCGGCGGGCATCGTGCAGCAACAGCAGCGCCAAGAGCCCCTTGATCTCGCCGCGGCCGGGCATCAGCGTGTCGAGCAGCCGCGACAGGCGGATCGCTTCGCGCGCGAGATCGGGGCGCATCAACTCTTCGCCTGAGGTCGCAACATAGCCCTCGGTGAAGACGAGATAGATCACTGCGAGCACGCCTCGCAGCCGCGGCTCGAGCGCGTCGCGCTCCGGCACCTCGTAGGGAATGCCGGCGAGGCGGATCTTCTGCTTGGCGCGCAGCAGCCGCTGCGCCATCGCGTCTTCGCCGACCAGAAATGCACGCGCGACCTGCGCGGTGCTCAATCCGCAGACGGTGCGCAAGGTCAGCGCGACCTGCACCTCCGGCGCAAAGGACGGATGGCAGCAGGTGAAGATCAGCCGCAGCATGTCGTCGTCGAGCACGGCGTCCGTCTCCTCGCATGGGTCAGACACGTGGAGCTCGAGCTCATGGATCAATTGCTGCTGCTTGCCGCGAAAGGCGATGTTGCGGCGGATGCGGTCAATCGCCTTGTTGCGCCCGACATTGACCAGCCACGCGCGCGGATTGGATGGCAGCTCGCCGGCCGTCCAGCGCTCGAGCGCCACCGCAAAAGCGTCCTGCAGTACATCCTCGGCCAGATCGAAATCGCCGACGAGGCGGATCAGCGTAGCCATCGCCCGGCCCGCCTCGTCGCGGAAGATTTTTTCGATTTCGCTGGGAGTCATTCGGTTTCCGTCATTCCGGGGCGCACGCGCAACGCGCGGGCGAACCCGGAATCTCGAGGTTCTCAGATACGCAATTGCGTACCATAGTTCGCGCTTCGCGCGCCCCGGAACGACAGCTATTGATTGTACACCCAGATCGGCCGCACCTCGATCGACCCGGTCCGCGCGCCGGGAATCCGCGCGGCGATTGCGATCGCCGTGTCGAGATCCTTCGCATCGATCATGTAATAGCCGCCGAGCTGCTCGCGGGTTTCGGCAAATGGGCCGTCCGTCGTCAGCGTCTTGCCGTCGCGGACCCGCACGGTCGTGGCGGTGTGGGTGTCCTGCAGGCGGTCGCCGCCCTTGAAGTTGCCGCTTTGGATAATGGACTGGGTGAAGGCGCCGTACTCCTGCAGCGTCTTCGCAGCGGCCGCAGCGTCCCGCTTCGCGTACTCGACCTCGTTCTGGTAGATCATCAGCAAATACTGCATTTGGGTTACTCCTGTTGATCGGCTGGATCGCCGACACCCGGTCGAAGGGCGGACGCGCAAAACGACATCTTCAGGATAATTTATTTTGCCCGGTTCCGGCCCCTGCTATTCGGCTTGACGACGGGCACCCAAAACCCCATCACAGGGGCGTCAGTCGGCCGGACGGCCGCTCCCGCACCGGCCGAAAGGCTTAAGGGAGAGGAAAGTCCGGGCTCCATCGACATGCGGTGCCGGATAACATCCGGCGGGGGCAACCCCAGGGAAAGTGCCACAGAGAACGAACCGCTTCCTCTTCGGAGGCAGCAAGGGTGAAAAGGTGCGGTAAGAGCGCACCGCGTTTCCGGCAACGGAAACGGCACGGCAAACCCCACCGGGAGCAAGACCGAATAGGGACGGCATCGCGGGCTGTTCGCGAAAGCGATAACACCGCAGGGCGATGTCAGGCTCGCCGTCCGGGTAGGTTGCTCGAGGCCATGTGCGAACATGGTCCCAGAGGAATGGCCGTCACGTATCGTCCACGCGAGTGGGCGGTGCCCTACAGAACCCGGCTTACAGGCTGGCTGATACGTTAGAAATGAGGGGCTCGGCGCAACACGCCGGGCCCCTCGCCATCTTTGATCACGTCGTTCCGAAAAGAGCGAGAAGCGGGCTGATCCGTTTCATTCATTTTGAAGATCCTGCGGCTATTCGCAGTCGATCAATCGAGATTAAACGTCCCTCTCAGGAACGATTTCACAGCGCTGGTGGCCGCTTCGGTTGCAACGGGATCGTGGCCGAGATGGAGGCCGTACGCGACGCACGCATCCTTGTAGCTGAATGGCTGGCCGGTCTCGCTATTGACGAGCATTCCGCCAGGCTCTTCCCGAATCCTGCAATTGCGCACGCTCTGGAAGGTAGGCATGACCGCCGCAGGCTGAGGTCCGAGCGGATTGTCGAAGGCATGCGACGCGTTCGGATACTCGATCACTTGCACGTCGTGGCCGGATGCCTTCAGCCGTTCCGCGTAACTCTTGCACATCGAAATCGGATTGTAGTCGTCGCGCGTGCCACCGAAGATACGGATTGGCCGGCTCTCAATGTCAGTATCCCCGATGTAGGTCGTCATGCAATCAGGATAGAACGCCAGATAGGTGACAAATTCGATGCCTGACTTGTTCCACAGCCGGTGAAACCGCCTAAGGCTGGCATATAGTGCAGCCTGCCCGCCTCGCGAGAAACCCATCACGGCGACCCGCCGCGGATCAACACTCGGGTGCACTGCAAGAGCCTCGAGCGAACGATAAATATCGAGAATAAGATTGAGTCGGCCGAGCAAGGCGTGATTGCTGTTCACTTCGGTCAGGCCACGACCCGTAAAGCCGTCGAGAGCAAGTGTCGAAATGCCGGCCGCATTGAACACTCGCGACCAATACTCGATATTTGGCGCAAAACCGGCAGATCCATGCTGGAGCACGACGACGGGCAAACGGCCGGTCCCTTGCGCGATCCGAAGCTGACCAACCACAGTTGTTGGCTTGCCATTATCGTCGCCTGTCAGAAATTGCTGGTCTGTGAGCGTCAATGTCTGGATCGGGCGGAGTTCAGTCCGCGCAGCAAAATCACTGGTTCTGGTTCCTGCCGTTGCCATGATGCGACATACTTTCCCTGTTCTCTTGGAAGCGCCGCTACGCCGCGATCGTCTGCAGCAACGCCATCAGCGCCTCCGGCGCGGTGACGTTGGGTGAATGGCTGGCGTCGATCTCGTAGTAGCGCCAGGCGGGATCGTTCTTTGTCTTCCTGGCGAACTGGCCGAACGTGTCCAACGGCGCAGCGCGCGTCGCGTAGATATAGCTCCGCGGCAACGTCAGCGGCGCCGACAGGCTCAGCTTGGCCTCAAAGCAGTTGATCGGCGTGTGAACGCGGCGTTCGTTGAGCCACGCGACGTCTTCGGCAGAGGTGTCCGGCGGCGTCGGATTCGGTGGCACGCGCCAGCCGTCACCGGATTTGGCGCCCTCGCGCATGCGCCGCTGCTCCGAGTCAGCCAGGAAGTCGAGCAGCGACTGGCCGTCCTGCGGCACGAAGGCGTCGACATAGATCAGCTCCTTCACCTTGTCGCGCGCGCGGTCGGCTACTCCAGTCGCGACCATGCCGCCATAGGAGTGGCCGATCAGCACGAAGTCGCGGAGGTCCTCATACTTGATGACCTGCAGCATGTCCGTGATATGCGTCTCGAGATCGATTGCGGGATGCGCCAGATGCGCGCGCTCGCCGAGCCCCGTATAGGTCGGCGTCACCAGGCGGTGGCCGGCCTTGTTCATCAGCGGATGCATCTTCTTCCAGACCCATCCCGCCGACCAGGCGCCGTGACAGACGAGGAATGTCTTGGGCGACGAACTCATCGGGCGTTTCCATTTGTTATTTCGTTGGCCGGCCGCGATAGTAGCCGCCCGCCGCGTCGTGTAAACGATTCGAAAATTTCAGCACCGTCATTCCGGGATGGTCCGCAGGACCAGACCCGGAATCTCGAGATTCTCAGGTACGCAATTGCGTACCATAGTTCGCGCTTCGCGCGCCCCGGAATGACGACGAGGGAAGAGAAGAGTGGACGCCGCCACTTATGCCGTCTTGCTGTTCGGGGCGCTTGCCGGCGGCTTCGTGTCGGGGCTGGCCGGATTCGGCACCGCGCTGATGGCGCTGGGGATCTGGCTCTATGTACTGACGCCGGCGCTCGCCGTGCCGCTGGTCTTGATCTGCTCGGTCTCTTCGCAACTCTTTACCTTGCCGTCGATGTGGCGGCAGATGGACTTCAAGCTGGCCCTGCCCTTTGTGCTTGGCGGTCTCGCCGGCATGCCGATCGGCGCGTTGCTGGTCGCACGCGCCGATCCCATGGTGTTCAAGCTCAGCGTCGGCGTAATGCTGATCGTGTTTCCCACCGCGCTCTATTTCGCTCGCGCGCCGATGAAGATCAGTTTCGGCGGCAGGACTGCGGATGCCATCGTCGGATTTGCCGGCGGCATTTTGGGCGGCCTTGCCGGCCTCTCCGGCCCGCTGCCGACGCTGTGGGCGAGCGTGCGCGGCTGGACCAAGGACCAGCGCCGCGGCGTATTCCAGATCTTCAACGGCACGGTGCTGGGCGCCGCCCTCGCCTTGCAAATCGCCAGCGGCTTCGTCGCGCGCGAGGTGTTTTGGCTCGCATTGCTGGCGCTGCCCGCCACGCTGGTCGGCGCGCGGCTCGGCATGTGGACCTACCGCGCGGTGAGCGACCGCAATTTCTACGACATCGTGCTCGGCTTGTTGTTCCTCTCCGGCCTCGGCTTGCTGTGGAGCAGTATTGCACCGAGATGACGCGCGCATGGCGGCCATGTGCACCGAGTGAGCTGGCTATGCGAGCGCGGGCGAAGCCGATAACCAGACGTGCATGTCCACCACCACGCATGTCATGCCGTCGCATTATCAGCGCGAACAATTCGGCCTCCTGCTCGGCTTTGTCGGCATGGTGATTTTTGGCGGCACGCTGCCGGCGACCCGGCTTGCCGTAGCAGCCATCGATCCCATCGCACTCACCGCATTGCGTGCGGCGATCGCCGGCATGTGTTCGCTCGCGCTCCTGATCGCGTTGCGCCGGCCGCGGCCGCCGCGGGCGCTGTGGCCGCAACTCGTCATCGCCATGATCTGCGTGGTCATCCTGTTTCCGCTGTTCATGGCGCTGGGGATGCAGACGGTGGACGCCTCGCATGGCGGCGTTGTGCTCGGCGTGCTGCCGATCGCGACCGCGCTGGTGGCGGTCGCCATCACCCATGAGCGGCCGCGGCCGCTGTTCTGGATCGCCTCGCTTACAGGTGCTGCACTGGTGATTGCGTTCGCGCTGCGCCAGGGCGGCGGCGCGATATCATCAGGCGATCTCCTGCTGTTCGCTGCGGTCGCGGTTTCCGCGATCGGCTATGCGTTCTCGGGCCGGTTGACGTCAAGCATGCCGGGCTGGGAGGTGATCAGCTGGGTGCTGGTGATCGCGCTGCCGATCTCGATTCCGGCAGCATGGCTCACCATGCCCGCCGACATCATGCAGCTGCCGGCAAAGCCGATGCTGGGGCTACTCTACGTCGCCCTGTTCTCGCAATGGATCGGTTTCTTTGCCTGGAATGCGGGCCTGGCGATGGGCGGCATCGCGCGGGTTTCGCAGATGCAGTTGCTGCAGCCGTTCGTCACGTTTGGCCTGGCCTCGCTCTTCAACGGCGAGACCATCACCTGGCAGATCGTGGCATTCGCGGCCGCCGTGGTGGCAACCGTCGCGATCTCTACGCGGACGCGCGGGAAGGCGCACGCTGCTCCACCCCAATTCGCTCCGGAGTGACCTCCCGCTCCTTGCTCGCCAACAACTTCCTGAACTCGCGACGCAGCAGCCACAAGGCGAAGCCAGCCTGCAGCGTGGTGGTGGCGATCGACAGATACCAGACTTGCTCGATCGCAAAGCCCGGCCGGGTCGAGAGCCAGATCACCGGCACCGCATAGGTGAGCAGGCGGGTGCCCGAGCTCAGCAGCACCGGCTTGGTGTTGCCAAGGCCCTGGAACATGCTGTGGCAGGTGAAGATCACGCCCTGCGCCACCAGATTGAGCGACACGAATTGGAGGAACTGCATGGCGACCGCCATCGCATCCCGGTCTTTCGATAAGCCCGCGAGCAACAGGCCGGGCCAGCACTGCGCCAGAATCAAGAAGCCGATCATGACAGCGGTGGCGATCAACGCCGCCTTCACGAAGGTTTCCCGTACGCGGCGACCATCGCCGGCACCGAAACTCTGACCGGCGATCGGCGCGGCTGCCAGTGCGACCGCCAACGCGGGCATCTGGATCAGACCCAGCACGCGCGTGCCGATGCCGAATCCGGCCTGGGCCGCCGCGCCGAAATCGCGCAACACATAATAGACCACGCCCATCCAGACGAAGATGATCGCAAACTCGCCGCCGGCCGGCAGGCCGACAATGAGGATGCGCTTCCATTGGTGGAACTGCGGACGCCACTGCGCAGGCTCGAAGCGGACATAGCGCTCGAACCTGTGGAAATACGCAAACAGCATCAGCACGGCGGCCAGGACTGCGATCGAGCTTGCCAGGCCCGCGCCGGCAACGCCGAGCGCGTGGCCGGTGCCCCAGCCCGCGATCAGCACCGGCGCCAGCGCGATGTTGAGGATGACGGCAAGCGCCTGCACCAGCATGGTCGGCCGCACGATGCCGGTGGCGCGCAGCGCGGACCCCATCACCTGCGTGATGAATTGCAGCGCCAGCGCCGGCATGAGCCACAACAGATATGTGGTGCCCGCTTCGACGGTGGCTTCATCGGCAGCGACGGCGCGCATGTAGAGGCGGGCCAGCACGGATCCCACGACCAGGGTCAACAGGCCGCACAGCAGCGACAGGACGACCGACTGGTTGAAGACCAGGTTGGCGTCGGCGCGATCCCTGCGCCCGACGGCATGCGCCATCAGCGCGACCGTGCCGACGCCCAGTACCTGCATGAACCCGTTGATCAGGAATCCGGCATTGCCCGCCGCGGCCACGCCCGCGACGGCGGCTTCGCCGGCGCTAGCGACGAAGTACAGATCGACCAGCTGGCAGATCATGATGGTGATCATGCCGGCGACGATCGGCGGCGCCATGCTCAGGATGTGGCTCACAATGGAGCCGTGCGTCAGGTCTTTCATTGTCAAAATCCGTTTCCGGTGCGTGGCTGGCAGGACGCTAGTCCGCCAACCACGCACCACAAACTCACTCCGCTGCCGAGATGAACTCCGTCGCCTGCCGCTCGAACAGGCCGCGGTAGATGCCGCCCTGGCGCGCCGTCAGCGAGGCGTGCGTGCCCTGCTCGACGATCTCGCCGCGGTCGAACACCAGGATGCGGTCGAGGCTGCGCACCGTCGACAGCCGGTGCGCGATCACGATCGAGGTGCGCCCCTTCATCAGCCGCGCCATCGCCTGCTGGATCAGGCCTTCCGACTCCGAATCGAGGCTTGAGGTCGCCTCGTCCAGGATCAGCACCGGCGCATCCGCCAGGAAGGCGCGCGCCAGCGCCACGCGCTGCCGCTCGCCGCCCGACAGCTTGACGCCGCGCTCGCCCACCAGCGTGCCGTAGCCCTTCGGCAGCCGCAGGATGAAGTCATGCGCATTCGCCAGCCGCGCCGCCTGCTCGATCGCCGCCATGCTGGCGCCGGGCCGGCCATAGGCGATGTTCTCGGCCAGCGTGCGGTGAAACAGGATCGGGTCCTGCTGCACGATCGCGATCTGGCTGCGCAGCGATTGCTGCGTCGCCAACGCGATATCCTGACCGTCGATCAGGATGCGGCCGCCGGAGACATCGTAGAGCCGCTGCACCAGCTTGACGAAGGTCGTCTTGCCGGAGCCGGAGCGCCCGACCAGGCCAACGCGCTCGCCGGCGCGGATGTCGACCGACAGGGCGTCGTACAGCGGCGCGAGATGGCCGCCGTAATGGAACGTGACGTTGTCAAAGACAATACGTCCGCCCTGGATGTCGATCGGCTTCGCGTCGGTTGCGTCCGCAATCCCGATCGGCTCGTCATGGATCGCCACCAGCTCCTCCATGTCGTTGACCGAGCGCTGCAGGTTGTTGATGTGCATGCCGACATCGCGAAGGTAAGCGTGGATGATGTAGTAGCTGGTCAAGACATAGGTGACGTCGCCCGGCGAGGCGCGGCCGGCGATCCACAGCAGGATCGCGCCGCCGATCACCGACGCGCGGAAGCACAGCAGCACCGAGAGCTGCGCCGTCGAGGTGTAGTTGTAGCGATACCAGGTCCGCTGCACCCGCGCGCGCCAGCGTGCGATGACGCCTTCAAGCCGGGCGTCCTCGCGCGCTTCCGCGCCGAAGGATTTCACCACCGCATTGCAGGTCATGGCATCCGCCAGCGTGCCGCCGACCTTGGTGTCCCACGCATTGGAGACGCGCGCGGCCGGCGCGATGAGGCGGACCGAAAAGGCCAGCGTCATCGAGACGTAGACGATGGTGCCGACCAGGATCACGAGACCCAGCTGTGGCCAGTGCAGGCCGAGCAGGATCATCGAGCCCACCAGCACCGTCAGCGATGGCGCCAGCGCCATCAGGACGGTGTCGTTGAGCAGGTCGAGCGCCCACATGCCGCGTGTGATCTTGCGTACGGTCGAGCCGGCAAAGGAATTGGCGTGCCAGTCGGTCGAGAAACGCTGCACGCGCATGAAGGCGTCGCGCGCCACGTCAGACATGATCTGCAGCGTGAACGGCACGATCGCCTGCAAGCCGATCAGGCGCAGGACCATCGAGGTCAGCCCCAGCGCCACGATGCCGCCGAAGGCGGCGAACGCTGCATGGCGCGCGTCGGCATCCGCCGCGCCGCGGGTCAGCGCGTCGACCAGATGGCCCGAGAACACGGGCATGAAGAGGTCGGCAACGGTCGCCCCTAGGAGGCCGCCGGCGACCGTGGCCGCGCGCGCGGGCTGTTCCAGCCAGTGGCGGAACACGAAGGGCAGCACCACGCGGATCGCGGCGGGCCGGTCCTTTCTCTTGATTCTCTCGGCGGTCATGGCGTCATCCGGCTGCGCTCAGGCACAGGCCGGCTCCAATGTTTGACGCAGATGGCACGGCAACAGGCCGGACGCATGCGTCGTTTAAATCGGTAACTCGTTGGGAAGCTTGGGAGATCGGGACGTAAGGCCCGACCGATGTCGGCAAAAATGGCGCTTCAGGAAGCGCAGACGCCCGACATAAGCGAACGCGGGCGGTCGATCTGCGAAATCAGCATAGTCATGCAAATCCCTCCCGGTTCGAGTGCTACAATGTGTAACTTATAAAGCCATTATGGCGAAATTGCAACATGCATCGCGGCACCGACAAAGCGATTGTCCTCCCGATGTTGCGGACAAGCCGCAGCACGTTCAGCGCAGGAGCTTCTCCACCTCGCGGGCCACCACCTCGTTGCCTGCAGCGGAGAAGTGATCGTCACCGCCGCCGATGTAGAGATGTTCATACCAGTTCCTGTCGGCCTGGCTGGCGGCGAAGAAAATCGGGAATAAGTCGATGAACGCATTACAGCGCTTTTCGCAGAATTTGCGCCACAGCGCGGCCTGACGGCTGTCGCGGTCGCCACGCGCGATCTGCTGCGCCCAGGGATAGACGACAATGGTGAGCGGAATATTTCGCGCGGCCAGCATGTCGGCAAGCTTGCCCATGTTCTGCAGCGAGCGCCGAATGCCGCCCTCGACGCCGAGCGGCGTGTAGTCGTTGCGGACGTCGTAACCAGGGATCGTCCAGCCGATGCGGGTGGAATCGTTGGCGAGGGCGCTCGCGCGGTTGACGAACAGGGACTTGATCAATGCGCGTACCCGGTTGGTCACCACGAAGCGCTCGGTGAAGAAGTCCGACCACCCCGCCACCTTCATTGGCATCATCGACGCTTCTGCCGCGGTGCAGTGGGCACGGTACTTCGGGTCGTCGTCAATGCAGAAGTAGGTTGTCGCCTCATCGAGCACGTCTGAGGGGTCAGAGAACAGCCAGACCTCGTCGAACTGCAGTCCGGCATCGAGCAGATACTTGGTCTTCTTGTAATAGATGCTCGGCGAGTAGGATCCGACGCCGGCATTGAGGAACTCGGTCTTGTCGCTTCGATCCTGTCCGTGCCGCTGCAGCATGCCGGCGAAGGAATCCTCGTAGCGCATGCCGATTCCTTCCGCAAACGAATCACCCATCAGCAGGATGCGGCGAGAGGTGGGCTTCAGCGGCACGTCGCGCATCGATGCGTCCTTGAAGCCGAGGCTGTTGGTGATAACCGTGTAACGCAATTCTCCCCAGGCCTCGTGGCCCTCGGACTTCGCGGCAAAACCGTGGTCATAGACCGGATGGGCAATGCGATATCCGGGTCGCGGCCCGTCGCCGCGCGCAAGGCTGGAATAGGCGAAATCGAACAGCAAGAACAGCACGAGGGAGTAGGCGGCGGTCCCGCCGCAAACCAAAAGCCGTGGCAGCCAGCTGTCGCGCGACCGGATAGCAACATCATTGGACATTCAAGGGAACACATCTCTGAACGGGCGCTTTTTAGCTTTCCCAGGGAGCCTACGAAGCATAAAAGGTGACGGAATGAAACTCTATCCGCCCGTTCTTCCGGACAATTTGCGACGTAAGGTTGAGAGAACATGACCGACCGCGGCCGCCAGAAGCCGGCTCCGTCCATCCACGAGGCCTTTGAGCGCGACGAGCAGATCGTCGCTGGTTCCGATCGCTCGTTCGGCTTTGTGATGGCCGGGGCGTTTGCGGTGGTGAGCCTGCTCAACGGCTGGCATGCCGGCCGGATCTGGCCGTGGACGACGGCGCTCGCCGCGGTCTTCCTGATCGCGTCATTGCTGCGACCGGCCGTGCTCAATCCGCTCAACCGCATCTGGCTGAAGTTCGGATTGCTGCTGCACAAGATCGTCAATCCCGTGATCATGGCGCTGTTGTTCTACGGCACGGTGCTGCCGACCGGTCTGGTGTTGCGCGCGATGGGCAAGGACCTGCTGCGGCTGAAGCGGGAGCCCGACGCTGCAAGCTACTGGATCGTGCGCACCCCGGCCGGGCCTGCGCCGGAAACGATGAAGGATCAGTTTTAGCGAGTGCGAGAGAAATGGATTTCCTGAAAGAACTTTGGCGCTTCATGCGCGTGCGCAAGAAATTCTGGCTGCTGCCGATCCTCATCATGATGGTGGTGTTCGGCGGCCTCGTCGTGCTGACCAAGGGCTCGGCGATCGCGCCCTTCATCTACACGCTGTTCTGAGCGACACGATCCATAGGCGATGCGCATCCTCGGAATCTCCGCCTTCTATCACGACAGCGCCGCCGCGCTGATCGAGGACGGCCGCATCGTCGCCGCCGCGCAGGAGGAGCGTTTTACCCGCAAAAAGCACGACCCTTCCTTTCCGCACAACGCCATCGGCTGGTGCCTGACTGAAGCCGGTGTTACGGCGGAAGCGCTCGATCATGTCGTGTTCTACGACAAGCCGTTCCTGAAATTCGAGCGGCTTTTGGAAACTTATGTGGCACTCGCGCCGCGCGGCTTCCGATCCTTCCAGATGTCGATCCCGCTATGGCTGAAGGAAAAACTGTTTCAGAAGAGCCTGCTCACGGACGAGCTGAAGAAATTCGCGCCCGAGTTCGACCGGGACAAGCTTCTGTTCTGCGAACATCATCTGAGTCACGCAGCGTCGGCCTTCTACCCCTCGCCGTATCAGGAGGCGGCCGTGCTCACCATGGACGGCGTCGGCGAATGGGCGACCACGTCGGCCGCGACCGGTCATGGCAACAGGCTGGAAATTTTTCAGGAGATCCATTTCCCGCATTCGCTGGGCCTGTTGTATTCCGCCGCAACCTATTACACCGGCTTCAAGGTCAACTCCGGCGAGTACAAGGTGATGGGGCTTGCGCCCTATGGCGAGCCGAAATACGCAAAGCTCATCCTCG
>Ga0081540_1003188_pt1 | contig 13057 bp, 12 predicted proteins | sample TabmetS2T1R1_FD_71024 | JGI IMG/M metagenome (GOLD analysis project Ga0081540, IMG submission 71024) | Tabebuia heterophylla rhizosphere microbial communities from the University of Puerto Rico - S2T1R1 | ecosystem: Host-associated > Plants > Roots > Rhizosphere ... | reverse complement strand
TGGGTCGGTCCGGGATCGGACGAGCCGCAGGCCGCCCAGAGGAGAAGGACGGCCAGCGACCCTGCGCCGAGGAGGGACCGGCGGATCACCCGCCGATCATCGGCTCACTTGCGCGTCGATTGCCACAGGCCGAGCGTGGCGCCGGTGGGGTCGGTGATGATGCTGAATTTCCCCATGTCGGCGACGGCCATGGAGTCGACCAGCACCTTGGCCCCGAGATCCTTGGCCTTCTTGGTGGACGAGGCGAGGTCGGAGACGTCGACGTACGCCAGCCAGAACGAGGGGACGCCGGGAGTCTGCGAGGTCATCATCCCGCCGCCGGTGCCCTCGCCGACGCCGATCATGGTGTACGTGCCGAAGCCCGGGACGGGAGCGTCCTCGAGCTTCCAGTCGAAGAGCTTGGCGTAGAAGTCGCGCGCCTTCTTGAGGTCCGTGGTCTGCAGCTCCACGTGAACGAACGGGTTCGCCATGAGATGCCTCCTGGAAAGGGTGGGATGGGAATCAGCCACCGTCCACCCCCAGGGTCAATCACCGCTCGCTGCTCGTCACCCCCGGTTAACGGGCAGCGCGCCTGGCCGGATGGCCAGCGTGATGAGCGAGGCCGCGGTGCAGAACGAGGTGCTGGTGATGCAGTGATCGCCGCGCCACGTGCCATCGGCGCGCTGGATGCTCGCCAGACGGGCGCGGATGGACTTGCTCCACTTCCCCCACTCGTCGCCGCCGGCCTTGGCGAAGGCCTCGGTGGAGAGGAGGTACGAGACGTGCTCCTCGCCGCCGTAGCTGCCGAAGCCGCGGACGAAGGCCTCGTCCTCGAGGTGGGCGCGGGCCGCCTGCGCGGGCGCCTCGGCCATCTTCCCGGCGCGCGCCGCCGCGTCGAGCGAGCCGGCCGCCTGGTAGAGGGCGACGCCAGCCGCGTCGTCGGTGCGGAACGCCTTCCGCTCCTTGTCGTAGCCGCGCATCATGTACTCCTCGGACTTCGCGAGGGACTTCGGGGCCACGGTGGCCCCGGCGTCCTTCGCGACGTATAGGCCGCGGGCGGCGAAGGCGCTGGAGAGGACTGGCGCCCAGCCGTCCTTGGCGAAGCTGCCGTCGTCGCGCTGGAGCGCCTGGATCTTCGCCACACAGCGGTCGAGCGCGGTGCGCGCGCGGTCGCGGTCGGAGCCAGCCGGCATTCCGGGGACGGCCTCGCCGAGGAACTGGGCCGCGAGGAAGGTGTCGATGCCGCGGCCGAGCTTCCGCTGCGGCTGCGTGCCCTCGGACTGGATGTACGCGTCGGGGGCCGGTGAGCCCTCGACGGCGCGGACCACGTAGAGCAGCGCGCGGCGGGTGGGCGCGGCGAGCTCGCCCTGGCCCTGCTTCGAGAGGCGGAGGAGCGCGATGCCGGAGAGGCTGGTGGTGGCCACGTCGGCGGGAGCGCCGGCTTCCTGGCCCCAGCCGCCGTCGTCGCCTTGGGCCTGGAGGAGCCAGCGGAGCGGGCGGGCCGTGTCGGGCTCGGCGCGTTCGGGCTGGTTCTGCGGCGGCGGGTTCTGGCGCTGGGCGGGGACGCCGGACGAGGTGAAGACGGTGAGCGCGGAGAGCAGCAGCGCGGGGACGTTCGACATGGGCAGGAGCTCCGGAAGGGGGTGCTGGCCCTCGAACGCAGGAGCCCGGCGGCGGGATCTGCCGCGAGCCTCCGGCCTCGCCCTCTTGCGCCGGGGCGCGGTAGCTTGGCGGTGGAGGAGGGTGCTCGCATGACGCGGTGGGCGATCGCGGGTGTGTGTGTCCTCGGCGCCGGGGCCCTGCTCTCGGTGGAGGCCCGGGAACAGTCCAGCAGCGGGTCGGAGCCGACGGTGATGCCTGCCGAGCGCATCCCGAGCGAAAGCGAGGCGCGGCTCACCGACCGCATGAAGCGCCACGGGGCAGATCTCCTGGGTCTCACCCACGCGGTCACGGTCCTGGACCGGAAGGCCATCGCCGAGACCGCGGACCGCATCCGGCTGGACACGGCGCTGACGCTGAACGTGGACGGCGGGGTGGCGACGGACAAGACATTTCAGCAGCTGGACCAGCAGCTCCGAGAAAGAGTGACCGAGCTGGCCACCGCGGCGCGGAAGCACGACGACTCGGCGCTGGCCCCGGCGTTCGGGCGGACGATGGAGACGTGTGTGCGGTGCCACTCGGTGTACCTCAAGAAGGGGACCACGGCCCGGTAGCCCCGGCTGGGGCTGCCTTTCGGTGTCCGATCGGGTAGGTGTGAGCGGACCGTGCGCAGACTCGCGGCGCTCCTCGCGCTCCTCGCCTCCTTCGCTGCCGCCGCCGCACCCTCGCTGGAGCTGATCCCGGCGCGCGTGAAGCCGGGCGACCCGGTGCTGCTCGTCGTCCACGGCACGGAAGCGGTCCCGGAGGGGACCGTGGGCTCAAGGCCGGCGGAGTTCTACCGGCACGGAGACACGGCCGAGGCGCTGGTGGGGGTTCCCGTCGAGGAGGAGCCCGGGCTGATGCAGGTTCGCGTCACCACCGCTGGGGTCTCGCTCACGGCGCCGCTCGAGGTCGTGCCGCCCGAGTTCCCGGAGCGGAAGCTCACGGTGGCGAGCAAGTTCGTGAAGATTCCCGCCTCGGCGAAGAAGCGGATCAAGGCCGACCAGGTCGCGTTCCAGAAGGCGTGGAACACCGAGTTTCGTCCCCGGGCGTTCACCGACAACTTCGGGAAGCCTCGCGACGCGGAGATCACCGCCCACTTCGGCGACAAGCGGATCCTGAACGCGAAGAAGACCACCCAGCACTTCGGGCTGGACCTCGACGGAAAGACCGGAGACGAGATCCGCGCCGCCAACGACGGCCGGGTGGTGATGGTCCGGGACTGCTACACGTCGGGGAACACCGTGCTGGTCGAGCACGGGGCCGGGCTGATCACCGCCTACTTCCACATGTCGAAGTTCCTGGTGAAGCCGGGCCAGGAGGTGAAGCGCGGAGATCTCCTGGGGCTGGTGGGGAAGACCGGACGGGTGACCGGCCCGCATCTCCACTTCGGGGCGCACATCGGGACGCTGTGGGTCAATCCGCAGGCGCTGCTCGCCCTGCCCTTCCCCGGTGGGACGTCGCCGCCGGTGATCTTCCCGCCCCCCGAGGTGCCGGATGGGGGGACGCCGGACGGGGGCGCGGTGCCGGCGAGCGACGGTGGCACAGTGGGTCCCGGGGACGCCGGAGGCACGGCGACCGGTTCATCCTCCGGACCCGTGCGCTGAGCTTCTCTCTTGCCCTGGGCCTGAGCGGGATCTGTCCGTGCGTCCGCCGGTCATCTCGCCTCGCCGTCCGGGCTGGCGAGGACGACGACATAGCCATCCGGGTCCTGGATCCAGATCTCCCGGTGCTGCGGGGCCGAGTTGACGTGCGGCTCCTCGATGACCCGAGCGCCCAGACGCCTGACCCGCTCGACCGCTGCGTCGAAGTCATCGACCTCGAACCAGAGCAGGACGCCGTGACCGTGGGGGCCGCGGTCGGCACCCGTCAGGTTAGGGTGCTCCTCGTCATCCCAGCGGTGTAGCTGGAGGACAAGTGACCCTCCACACATGAGTCGCTCGTAGACGAGACGGTGCGGATGGTCCGGATCGCCACCGTGCACCTGCCCGCCCAGCAGGGTCTGGTACCAGGCGCTGCTGGCCTTCACGTCCTTCACGGCAATCAACGGTTGAGGCCTCGCCATCGGTCCGCTCCCGGTGCGTCGAGGGGTACCGGCGAATCCGGACGGCATCAAGCCCCGTTCCGATGACAAGGCCCTCCCGCACACGTTCCGCAACATGGGACGCATCCGGGCTTCGCGGTGAGGGCGCAGAACGCCTGGCCATGAGCTCATCCCTGCGGCCAGTCGGCTTCGTCGCCTCTCTCCTCATCGCCCCGCTCGCGCTCGCCCAGGCGCCGGCGCCTCTCACACCCCCCCAGGAGGCCGTCGACGCCTGCGCGGGTCGCGAGTCCGGGGCGTCCTGTAGCTTCCAGCACGACGGACGGAGCATCGACGGCAGCTGCCGTGCGGTTCCCGGCGGCACCACCGTCGCCTGCGCCCCGCCGTTCCTCCATCTCCACCCGCCCCCCGAGGCCCTGCAGGCCTGCAGCGGGTTGCAAGAAGGAGCCAGCTGCCACTTCACCGCGCCCCGAGGGGAGACGATCGCCGGCGTCTGCCGGACCGGTCCGCAGGGTGAGCCGGCGGCCTGTCTCCCGAAGAATCCCCCGGCGCGCGGCCCTGGCGCGGGAGGGAGCGGAGGATGAACAATCGCCACGTGCATCCGGCATCACTTCCCCGTGACCTCGAGACGCTCCTCCACCGCGCCCGTCGCCGCGACGTGCTCTGGCTGCTCGGGGCGGCGAGCCTCTACCCGCTCATCGGCTGCGGGTCGGAGGCCGGGGAGCCCGGCTCCGGCTCGGACGGCGGGTCGAGCGCGTCCTCCGGCAGCGACGGCGGGACGGACGGCGGCACCAGTGGGAGCTGCTCCAGCATCCCCGAGGAGACCGCCGGTCCCTACCCCGGCGACGGCTCGAACGGCCCGAACGCGCTCGCGCTCTCCGGCATCGTCCGGAGCGACATCCGGACGACCCTCGGTGACCCGACCTCGGTGGCGACCGGCGTTCCGCTGACCATCACCCTCACCCTGGTGAACCCGGTCTCGAGCTGCGCGCCCATCGTCGGGGCCGCGGTCTACCTGTGGCACTGCGACGCGCTCGGCCGGTACTCGCTCTACTCCTCCGGGGTCACCGGCGAGAGCTGGCTCCGCGGCGTGCAGGCGACGGACAGCTCGGGGAAGGTGCAGTTCACCACCATCTTCCCCGGTTGCTACAGCGGGCGCTGGCCGCACGTGCACTTCGAGATCTACCCGTCGCTCGCCGCGGCCAGCTCGAGCGCCAACAAGCGGGCGACCTCACAGCTCGCGCTTCCGCAGCCCACCTGCGCCGCGGTCTACGCGACCAGCGGCTACACCGGGAGCACCGCCAACCTCGCGAACGTGAGCCTGGCGACGGACATGGTCTTCTCGGATGGCGCGACGCTCGAGACGCCGAGCGTGACCGGGGACGTCTCGTCGGGCTACCAGGCGGCCCTCACCGTGGGGGTCGTTCCCTGAGCGGCAGGAGCGGGCTCGCGGCGCCATCAGGTCCGGTACGTCAGGATCACCCTGCCGGTCTCCGTCGGCTCCGCGCTGACGAGCTTCAGCGACAGGTGCTGGTCGAGGCCCTCGAAGAGCGCCAGGCCACCGCCGAGGACGATGGGATGGACGATCAGCCGGAGCTCGTCGATCAATCCCTCCTTCAGCAGCGTCCTGACGAGCGTGGGGCCACCGACGACGTAGATGTTCTTCCCCGGCTGGCTCTTCAGCGCTCGCAGCTCGGCGACGTTCCGCACGATCCGCGCCGTCGGTGGCCAGGAGACGCCGTCCAGTGTCCTCGAGAGCACGTAGTGCGGCGTCCTCGCCGCCAGCTCGGCGTACCCGATCTCCCGCTTCGTCGGCAGCCGCTCCTGGTAGGGCGGCGCGCTCCCCGGATTCTCGTGGATCGCCTTCCAGTACTCTCCGTAGCCAGGGTACATCCCCGCCCCCTGCACGAAGGCGTCGACGTCCGGGATTAGCTGCAGCGCATCGGCCCAGGAGTCGACCCACTCGGGTCCTCCCTGGTCAGATCCCTGGGTGAAGCCGTCCAGCGAGATCTGGAGCGCAGCGATCATCTTCCTCGAGGTCGTGGTTGCCATGGCGACTGGAATAGCCGCCAGGCATCGCGACCCGGGAGTGACAAACGTGACGGGATCGACCGCCCCGTCACCACGCCTGCGGCAACGACAGCGCCTTCCGGGCCTCATCGGGGCTCATCGGCTCGCGACCCACGTCGCGGGCCATCCGCACCGCCTTCTCCACCAGCGGCCCGTTGCCCTTCGCCATCTCGGTGCCCGCGGCGTCCAGGTAGAAGTTGTCCTCGAGCCCCACCCGCACGTTCCCGCCCAGCGCCAGCGCCGCTCCGACCAGCCGCCACTGTGCCCGGCCGATGCCGATGATCTCCCAGGTGTCCTCGCGGCCGATGGAGCGCGCCATCGCCGCCATCGTCTCCGCCGACGCAGGCGCCCCGCCGAGCACCCCGAGAATGAAGCTGTACTGCAGCGGCCGCTTCAGCGCGCCCATCTCCAGCAGCGGCTGGGCGTTCGCCACGTGGCCGAGGTCGAAGCACTCCAGCTCCGGCTTCACCCCGCCCTCGCGCATCGCGGTCGCCGCGAGGAGGATGTCCCCGAACGGGTTGGGGAACACCAGGTCGAAGACGAACGCCTTCCGGCCCGCCGAGTACTTGGCGTAGTTCATCGACCCCATGTTCAGGGCCGCAATCTCCGGACGCGTCCTCGACACGTAGGAGAGCCGCTCGACCTTCTCCGCCTCGCCGTCGGCGCCCATGTTGAAGCCGCCGGTGGAGAAGTTGACGATGATCGGCGAGCGCGCCTGCACCTCGCGCTTGATCTCCGCGTAGGTGTCGACCGACCAGGTGGGCCCGCCGTCCGGCGCCCGGCCGTGGATGTGGACCACCGCCGCGCCGGCCTCGTACGCCCGCCGGGCCTCCTCGCCGATCTCCGCCGGCGTGTACGGGAGGTACGGGCACTGCTCGCGGGTGGCGAGCACGCCGGTGAGCGCCGCGGTGACGATGACCCGGTCCTGCACGAGTGCCATTGCTATCGGTCCTTCCACGCGGGAGGCCGGCGCTCGAGGAAGGCCGAGATGCCCTCCGCCGCGTCCTCCGTCCCGAGGTTGAGCGAGAGCTGCCCGGCGAGGAAGTCCATCGCCTGCGGCAGCGACATGTCGTCCGCGCTCCGGAACGAGGCCTTCCCCAGCGCGAGGACCGCCCGGCTCTTCCCGGCCACGCGGCTGGCCAGCGCCCGGGTCGCCCCATCGAGGTCGGCGCGCACCACCACCCGGTTGAGCAGGCCCCAGCGCAGCGCCTCCTCCGCCTTCAGCCGGTCCCCGGTGAGGAGCAGCTCCAGCGCGCGCTTTCGGCCCACGTGTCGCTGGAGCCAGGCCAGCACCATCATCGGGAACAGCCCGACGTCGATCTCCGGCGTGCCCAGCTCCGCCGAGTCCACCGCCACCGCGAGATCACAGGCGAGGACCAGCCCCAGCCCACCCCCGAGCGCATGCCCGTTCACCCGGGCCACCGTCGGCAGCGGCGAGGCAGCGAGCGCCTCCAGCAGCGCGCCGTACTCGCGGCGGAGCGCGTGTCCAGCGAGGTAGCCGCCCTCGGGCATCGCCCCCAGATCTCCGCCGGCGGAGAACACGCGGTCTCCGGCACCGGTGAGCACCACCACCCGGACCGCGGGATCCGACTCGGCGCGGGCCAGCGCGGCCCGGAGCGCCTGCACCACCTCCGGCGAGAGCGCGTTGCGCGCCGCCGGCCGGTCGATCGTCAGGAGCGCTTGACCGTCTTCAACCTGGGACCGGACCGGTCCTTCTTCCATTTGGCTTCCTCGGGGTCGGCGCGAGCGCCGTCCAGGAACAGGGAGGTGAGCTGCTCCTGGGCATGGGCGAGGAGCGTCGGGTCGCGCGGATCCAGCAGTCCCATCACGAAGCCGGTGAGGCTCATCTCCACCGAGCCGAAGAGCATCGCCGCGCACAGCGCCGGCTCGAGCCCTGCCCGCAGCTCACCCCGCGCCCGGGCCCGCTCGAACATCCGGGTCAGGACCCCCAGCACCTCGGCGAAGGCGGTGCGGCGGTTCGCCTCGCCGGTGCTCGGGCTCCGGGCGAACTCCAGCACCAGCACCCGCACTCCGCGGGGATCGATCCGGTACGCCTCGAAGGCGACCTGCCCGATGCGGTGGATCTTCTGCTCCAGCGGCACGCTCGTCTCGGCGGCATCGCGGATGCGCGACAGGAAGCCGCCCCACCCGGCCTCGAAGACGAGCTGGAGCAGCTCCTCCTTGTTCTTGAAGTAGTGGTAGACGAGCCCGTAGGCGACGCCTGCCTCACGCGCCACGTCGGCGATGCGGCAGCCGTGGTAGCCCTTGCGCGCGAACACCTCGACCGCCGCGCGCAGGATCGTCTTCCGCCGGTCCTGGTCGCGATCCTCCGCTGCGGTGCTGGCCTTGGTTCCTGCCACGGGTCCCCTCGTTGACTCGAAAGTCAAAGCCGGAACCTAGGGGTCCAGCGTCCGGGCGGTCAAGCGAGTGTGAACCGGGGTGACCCCCTCAGGCAGGGGCCGCCGCCTGGGTGGCGAACATCGCCCGGGCGACTCCGAGCAGCTTTTCCACGTCCCGGCTGTCCAGGTGCCGGGAACGCACGAACTCCGAGATGGGGCGGAGGAGCTCCTCCCCGTTCGTTCCCTGGGGGGTTGGCTCGACGAACAGCTCGGCCAGGCTCACTCCCAGTGCCTCTGCGAGCGAGGCCAGCGTCTCGACGTGCGCCACGCGTTCACCGCGCTCGATCATCGAGAGAAACGACACGCTGATCTTCGCCCGCTCGGCGAGGTCCTCCTGGGTCCAGCGATCCTGACGCTGAGTCCGGAGATCCCGAATCCTTCGACCAATACGCTTGCCGATGTCAGACACGGTGTGCCCCTGCAGTCTGGAAATCCCCGCCCTCCAGAACTTCCCCGGGGAGTTAGGGACCTTGACTCTGAGCAAACCTCCTGCAAACCCCGCCCGATGTCCAGCGCGGTCGGCCGGCGACTAGCTGGCGCCGAACGTCCCGAAGTTCTGGATCGTCAGAAGGAAGATCAGGTCTGGAAATCGCCAGTTGAAGGCGCTGGGGACAAAGGTCCCGCTCTGGGCCGGCTGCTCGACGTACTGGCCGGAGGGAGGAGGCAGGCGGCCGATGACGTCCAGTCGCCAGCAGTTGCACGCCGGGGCGAAGGAGATGCCGAAGTTCTGCTGCCCGAGCAGGCTGTACTTCCCGGTGGGTGGCGCCGAGGTCGGCGTGTTGGTCGGTGGGGGACCGATCGGATTTCCGTTGGCGTCGATCCGGGTCCAGGTGGCACCCGGATAGAGCGTGCCCGAGTAGGTCAGCCCGAGCCCGAAGGCGAGGTTCACCCGCGCTTCCAGCGTGATGGCGCTCTGACGCTGCCCCGTCCGGAACCCCACCGGGACCGCCGAGCCCACCAGCGCGTCGATGCCCTGACGCATGTTCCCCGAGCCTCCGAAGCGGCCGAGGTCCTCGGCGGAGATCGCCGCCTGGGGTAGGTTCCGGATCCCACCGTCCACGTTGCGGTCGAAGAACTGCTCGGGGAGGAAGAGCTGATCGAAACGCAGCGTCGCGCCGAAGCGCTGGGTCTGCATCGAGGCGTAGGCCGCCCAGAGCGCGGGTGCGCTGCGCTGGGTGTCGTAGCGGAAGGTCACCCCGGTGCTGAACGGCGCCCACGCCGCCCGCACGCTGACCACCGTGTCGGCCAGCCGGTTCTCCTGCCGGAAATCGAACTCCTGCGCCAGGTCTACCCGGAGGAGCTCCTGCATCACCGCGCCCGTCCGCCGGCTGAGGGTCTGCGTGACACGCGCGACGCCCTGTCGCAGCGGGGCCTGGATCACCGCTCCGTCGAGCTCGTCGTAGAACCGGTTCTCCACCGGCTGATTCGGTCCGGTCGGCTTGTTTCCCGGGACGCTCCCCCACTGCCCGGGGATCTCCCGGTACTGAAGGCTGGGCTGGATGGCGTGGCGGAGCCCGTTGGAGAAGGTCCGGGAGATCTCGCTGGAGATGAGGATGTCGCCCACCGCGTAGCCGCGCTGGTCGGTGGTGCGGGTGACCTCGCCGAAGTAGAGGTCCTGGCGGATCCACACGCTCGGGCGGATCCGGAGCCACTCTCCGACGCCCCAGCTGCCGGACAGCTTCGGGACCAGGTCGAGCCTGAGCCGCGCCTCGCGTTCGCCGCACTGCCACACCCGGTCGCCCTGGCTGAGGAGATCGCTGGTGGTGTTCGCCGGGCAGACCGCGTTGGGCTGCGTCGGGTCGACCAGGGGTGCGCTCCCGAGCTGGTAGATGCCGTCGACTCCTTCATCGCCCGAGTGGCCGTTGAACGGCGCGAGCCGCGTGAAGTCCGCGCTCAGCGACCAGCTCAGGTGCTCGCCCAGCAGGCGCGACGGCAGATCGAGGTGGACGCTGGGCAGCTTCTGGAGCGTGGCCGGACCGCGGAGCCACTGGCCCCGGTTCGGGCCGTTGGAGTTGTCCTGGTGCGGATCGAGCCCGGTGGTCGGGTACGGCCAGGTGTCGTTGTCGAAGGCGGAAAAGCCGCCCCAGGCCAGGTCCTGCCGTGCGGTGACCTCGAAGGAGAGGATGCTGTCGGCCGTCCGCCGGTTCACCACCGCCGAGGACCGCACGTACTGGTTGGCCTGCTGCGCGACGTCGGTCGTCGTGTCCTTCACGATGGCCGCGTCGGAGACGAGGTTCATGTCCAGCCGCGCTGACCATCCGGCGCCGAAATTCTGGAGAACGGAGCCGTTGAGCGTCCCCCGGAAGCCGCGCGCCTCGTCGAGCACGGTGGTCGTGCCGGGATTCAGGTCCGACGGCCAGTAGGCGAGATTCCGCGGGTCGCGGAGCAGCTTCCGGTCGTCGAGGAGGAACAGCTCCACGTCGCCCTTCGTGTCCCGTGAGTGCGCCCAGCGGACCTCGGTGTCGAGGCTCGGCCCCTTCACGCCGAGGGACCCCAGGCCCGCCAGGGGCGGGGTGGACGATCCCCAGGTGTACCCGGGCGTCACGGTCAGGTCCCAGTTCTCTGCCACCGCGAAGTACACCGGCTGCGTCACCTGCCAGCCGTTCTGCGCGCTGTGCGCGGGCGTGGTGACCAGGAGCCCCGTCTTCTGCGGCTTGAGGGGCACGTCCAGGACGGGGAGCGGGAGGATCGGCACGCCGTAGACGTAGATGACCGGGAGCCAGAGCCACGCCCGCTCTCCGGGGTGCACGTCCGCGGCGGTCGCCTTGATGCTCCAGTGCGGGTCGAGCGGATTGCAGTCGCAGGGGGTGAAGTCGAGGCCGTCGATCTTGAGATGCCCCTGCCCCACCCGCTCGACCTTCTCCACCCGGGCGGCCAGCGTGGTGCGCCCGGTGGCGATGAGCTGCTCGGGCGTGTTGGTCTTGAGCAGGGCGTCGGGGGTGGTGTCGGCCTTGAGGAAGAAGCGGCCGTTCTCGAGCTTGAGCCAGTTCCCGTCGAGCTCGAGGGTCAGCCCGTCGGCCACCGCCCCGGCCAGCCCGCTGACGGCGTAGCAGTGCCCGCTCGCGGTGACGATGCGCGTTCGCTGGTCGTAGTCGATCTTGTCGGCCTGGATCCGCGCGGTGTCGGTCCGAAGCTCGGCGTTGCCACGGAGCCGCAGCACGTCCCCGTGGCCGTCGGAGCCGCCCTGGTCCGCCTGGTAGCGCACCGGCTCACCTTCCGCAGGGAGCGGCGTCGTCGGAGCCTGGGCCAGCAGGACGAGAGCGAGGCCGAGCGGGGTCATCGCGGGGCGGGGGCCGCCCCGACCGGCTCAGGGCGCGAACTGCAACGAGACCTCGTTGCCGTCCTGTCGGGCTTGATACCCCACTTTGTCCCGCAAGGTGACGGCGACGCGCACGGTCTTGCCACTCGCTGGACGGGGGGTGATCTCCACGACCGGGCCGCCGAAGAACCGGGTGTCGAGCGGCCGGCGATCGTTGCTCCGATGGAAGGTGGTGTTCTCCAGCTCGAGGATGACGGTCCGGTCGTCGGCCTGGGAGACGGTGTAGTGCACCGGCTCGCTGGTCCGGACGAAGACCCGCGACTTGTCGGGTGAGAAGCCGACCAGCATCACCGTCTTGCGCCGGTTGCTGACCTCGGCGCCGCCGCTGCTCGGGGCCGGGCGAGCGTCGGTCACCTCGCGCGCCGGGGCCCTCGCCGTGTCCGCCTGGGCGACGACGGTCCGGCTCGCCTGGGCCTGGCGCTGGGCCTCGGCCCGCGCGGCGGCCTCCTCCTGCGCCCTCCGTTGCGCCTCCGCGCGGGCGGCGGCCTCCTCGGCCTTCTTCTGCGCCGCAGCGTTCGCGGCGGCGACCTTCGCTTCCTGGTCCGCCTTCTTCTGGGCCTCGGCGCGCGCGGCATCCTCCTGCGCCTTGCGCTGAGCCTCCGCCCGGGCCGCGTCCTGCTCGAGCTTCTTCTGCGCGGCGGCATTCGCGGCAGCGACCTTCGCCGCCTCGTCCGCCTTGCGCTGGGCCTCGGCGCGCGCGGTGGCCTCCTCCTGCGCCTTGCGCTGAGCCTCTCCCTTCGCGGCGTCCTCCTGGGCCTTCTTCTGCGCGGCGGCGCTCGCAGCGGCGACCTTCGCCGCCTCGTCCTGAGCCTTGCGGTCGGCCTCGGCCCGCGCTGCGGCGGCCTTCGCGGCCTCGTCCTGCGCTTTCCGATCGGCCTCGGCGCGCGCCTGTGCCTCGGCCCGCGCCTTGTCCTGCGCGACGCGCTCCTGCTCGGCACGGGCCTTCGCCTCGCGATCGGTCTGCTCCTTCGCCTTCCGCTGCGCCTCGGCGTCGGAGATGGCCTGGCGCTGGCGGGCCACCTCGGCCTGCCGCTGCTGCTCGGCGAGCGCGGCGGCCTCTGCCGCTTTCCGGTCGGCGTCCGCCTTGGCGTTGGCCCGCGCGAGCGCATCACGCGCGGCCTGGTCGTCCGGCTTCGCCTGCGAGGCGGTGGCGGCAGTGGCCAGCGCACGGCCCTGTGCGAGGGCGGCGCTGTCCGCCGCGGCCGGAGTCGGAGCGGTGGGAGCGGGCGCGGCCGGAGCGGCGGAGCGAGAGGCAACGGCCGGCGCCGTTCCCGCCCCCACCTTGACCACCAGGGTGTTCCCGCTGGCCTGCACGTCGGGCTCGACGTCGCGATCGAATCCGATGACCACCCGGGCGATGGCGCTCGCGTCGCTGCCGTAGCTCGCGGTCTTGACGGCGGTGATGCGGCCGCTGCCGCTCACCGGAACGTCCTCGGGCACGTTGGAGAAGACCGCCTCGCTGATGTCGATGACGAAGCGCGGCGGATCGCTCATCGGGAAGGTGGTGAAGCTCGGCTTCTGCGTGCCGACGATCTCCACCGTCCCGCCCTTGACCGAGACCTTCTTGATGGTGTTCACCTGGGCATCTGCCGCGCGTGCGTTCGCGCCGGC
>Ga0081540_1003187_pt1 | contig 13060 bp, 10 predicted proteins | sample TabmetS2T1R1_FD_71024 | JGI IMG/M metagenome (GOLD analysis project Ga0081540, IMG submission 71024) | Tabebuia heterophylla rhizosphere microbial communities from the University of Puerto Rico - S2T1R1 | ecosystem: Host-associated > Plants > Roots > Rhizosphere ... | reverse complement strand
AAGGCACCGTTGCGCACGCCCGTCTCTTGCAACGAAGGATCCTCCTCGAACCCGCGTATGTCGGGGCGCGCTTGCCGCCAAGTGCGCCTCTCTCGCGGTGACGTCCAAATATAGTCGTCCAGCACCGGACCGGCGACCTATTACTTGGCAACGCACGGCTTGCCAAGCTGATCCCTTCAGATTTGGTTTATTCAACGGCGGGACTGATGTGTCGCACATCCTCGACGCCGGACGGCCGCTTTTGGGGGTGTAAAACCACGCGGCGAAGGGTCGCGCGGCGAAATTTATCTGTCATTTTTTGCGGTGCAAAAATACCGGCAGCGGTCATCCAACCTAGCGGCCAACACCCTCACCGATCAGCGCAAACGGGCCCCAGAACGCCGGATAGGCATTGCGCGGCGAAGAGGCATCGTTGAGATAGACAAGCATCGCCTGCCGCAAGGCTTCGGCGCGGCCGACATTCGGATTGGCCGTGATGCCCGCGAAGGTCGAGGTGGTGAGCCGCGTGGCGGCGGCCGAATCCACCGCCCAATGCGTCACCAGCAACGCCCGAGCGCCGGCATAGAAGAACGAGCGCGCCAGCCCCGAAAGCGCTTCGGCGCCCGGCTTGTCGCCGGCGATGGTGTTGCAGGCGGAAAGCACGACCCAGTCGGCATTGAGCTTGAGCTGCGCGACTTCACTCGCCGTGAGCAGGCCGTCGTCGAACTCGGTGGGTTGGGCCGGAATGCTGAGTGCGAGCGATGGCTCCGCCACTCCCTTGACGTCACCGGCGACCAGGCCATGGGTGGCGAAATAGACGATCGAATAGTCGGACAGCCGCGCGCGCTTGAGCGTGGTCTCGCTGGCGTCGCTGCCAAGATGAATGTCGACGGCGGCAACGCCAAGGTCCTTTGCGACCGCGTTGAGTTCATCGGCGGTGTCAGGCAGTTGCGGCAGCGCCTGCGCCAGCTTGGTGCGATCGACGCCGGCGCCGCGCCAGAATTCGGTGTAGGCAACGCTCGCGACGCTGCGCGAGGCCACCTTGGCGGCGGCCCGCTTGTCGCCGTTCTGCGCGGCCGGATCGAACTGCGGATCGCCAAAGCCGGTCATCGGCTTGATGTTCTGGTCGCGCCGCGCGAAGGTCCGCAGCGCCTTCAGACTCGTCACCGACGGCAATACCGAGACGGCGTGCCGCTTGAGAAGCCAGGCGGCATTGCGATAGCCGTCGAACTTGTCGGGGATGGCCATCTGCGGCTTCCCGGTCACCAGCAGGTGGAACGGCAGCGCGGTCAGTGCGCCGGAGGGCACGACGAGCAGGCTGCCCTTGTCGCGGATCAGCGGTTCGACCGGCGACAGCAGCGTGGCGTAGAGATCATTTGCGACAGCCAGATCAAACAGCCCGGACTTGCCGGAGGCGTCGCTTGCCTTCGCAATGTCGAGCCCGCGCCGGAACGCTATGATCTTCTCCGACAGCGCATCGGCGCCAATCGGGAGCGGCTTCCAGTCGAAGCCGTCGCGCGTCAGCGCGAAGACGAAGCTTTCCTTTTCGGCGACCGCGAACAGCACCATCGCCTCATCGGACGAAAGCAGCGACTGCACTTCCCTGCCCGTCAGCGGCAGCGGGTTCGACAGCGCGGAGTAATCCGGAAATTCCGCCGAGAGCGCCTTCTGCAGCCTGGCGCGCTCGCCGGCGATCGCGGACAACCGCTCGCGGGCGCGCTGCTCGGCGGAAGGATCGCGCCTGGCGCGATCCTTCGACACCGCGCTCATGATCGACTTGTCGAGGGATTCGGCTTCGGAGCCGAGATCCTGGTCGCGGCGCACCAGTTCGGCGAGGCGGTCGTTGCCGGCGGCGAGCCGCACCGCGAGCTTGTTGACGGCGGAGGCCGCCGAGGACTGCGCGCTGCGCTGGATCACGTTGAGCGCGTCGTCCAGCGCCGTTTCCGATGCCACCAGTTGTTGCCGCTGCGCATCGTAAAGCGCGGGCAGCGCGACGCGCACCTGGGCGCGGCCGGCCACGATCAGCCGCGCCAGCAGCGGCAAGGCATCGTTCACGCGGCCTTCGAGGCGGAGCAGGTTGGCGAGATTATTGGTCGAGGTCGCCGCCTCCGGATGATCGGGGCCGACTGCGCGCTCCCGGATCGACAATGCGCGGCGGTAGAGCGGTTCAGCCTCCGTGTAGCGGTTCTGCCGCTCGTAGAGATCGGCCATGTTGTTGAGCGAGCGCGCCACGTCGGGGTGATCCTGCCCCAGCACCTTTTCACGGATCGCCAGCGAGCGCCGGATCAGCGGCTCGGCCTCGGCATAGCGGCCAGTCACCTTGGCGACCTGGCCGATATTGTTGAGCAGCGTCGCCACCGCCGGGTTCTCCGGCCCCCCGGCCTTTTCGTAGATCACGAGCGCACGCCTGAACAACGGCTCCGAATCGCCGTGCCGTCCGAGCTTCTCATAGACCGTGGCGAGATTGTTCAGGGCCCGGCCGGTATCGGGATGGCTGGGGCCAAGTGACCTCTCGCTGATGAAAAGCGCGCGCCGAAACAGCGGCTCGGCATCGGCAAAGCGGTCCTGCCGCTGATAGACCGCCGCAAGATTCATCAGTGTCGGCGCCACATCGGTCGAATCCAGGCCGCCTGTCTTCTCGAAGATCGCCAGCGCTCGCTTGTAGAGCGGCTCGGCGTCCGTATCCTGTCCGAGGTTGGCATAGGCGTAGCCGAGATTGTTGAGTGCTGCCGCCACGTCGCGATGCGCCGGGCCGCGCGTCTTCTCCGCATCGGCAAGCGTCTTCTGCGCCAGCGTCAGCGCCTCGGAAAACTTACCCGCGCGCTCAAGCTCGGTGATCCTGGTGGTCTGGGCGCTGATGCTTTGCGCCAGCGCAGGCGTTACAACAAAGGCGCTGGTCGCCAGCGCCAGCCCCAGCAGCAAACCCGCTTTTCCGGATAATTTCATGCTGCATGGGTCGCGCCAGACCGGCTGCGCGTTCAAGGCAGCGGCTGGCTTATTGCCTGGCCCGCGCCTCGCCCGCCAGCCGCACCAGAATCTTGCGCAATTCGGTACCCGTTTTGACCCGCTCGGGGAATTCCAGCCTTAGCGTCCGCCCCTCCGCCTGCATGTCCATCCCCTCGGGGTCGCAGCCGGTGCAACGCCAGTCGGCGGCCTCGGCGCCGAGCAGCTTCGTCGCATACAGATTCATCGCCTCGCGATGATCTTCGTTCATGTGCTCGACCGCGCTGGCCTCAGCCTCTAGCAGGTCGGAGGCATCGGCAATGTCGGTGAGGAATTGCTCGGGCTTGAGATCAATGATGCGGCCGAAACCGGCGACGAGATGCAGGCCGGACGGCGCGATGCGGAAGAACGCAAAATCCTTGAAATCGACGAACGCTTCCGCCGAAGGATGGGCGGCAAGATAACGGCGCCGCGCCAGCGCGGCGGCTTCGCCCGAAAGCTCCTCGGCGCGCCCCGCCACCATGATGCGCGCGCCTTCGAGCGGATCCCCTGCAACGCGTTCGTCGAGCATCAGCGAGACCCGGCTGTCTGCGAGGATGTTTCTGGTGTGGACGGCGAGCCGCGAGATCAGCAACAGCGGCGCGGCATCGGGGTTGGCGGCGACGTTGACGAGGGAGCAGTAGGGGTCGCCGCTATTAACCATCACCGTGGCCAGCGCGCCCTGCCGGCTCCGGCGGAGTAGCCATTTAGCTGATCTGGAAGGGCTAAAATCGGGGGTCGGCTGCATCAGGAATTTCCCGGCATGTTATTGCAATTGGTCTCTTTTTCGGGCTAAACGACTCCCCAGATGGGTTGGAACGCAGTTCCCTCGGGATGCGTTTTAGCGGAACTCGGTCACACTTCAGCCCAGCTTGCATTGCTCGTTTGACCGAGTTCGGAAGCCCATTTTGCGGCGGATCGCTGGATTGCGCGCCGTTCTGGCCACTCTCAATACTGAAAGCAGGCTCATGCCCACAATCGCCCTGGTCGATGACGACCGCAACATTCTCACATCCGTATCGATCGCGCTCGAAGCCGAGGGCTATCGCATCATGACATATACGGATGGCGCATCGGCGCTTGATGGTTTCCGCACCAGCCAGCCCGACCTCGCCATCCTCGACATCAAGATGCCGCGCATGGACGGCATGGAGACGCTGCGGCGGCTTCGCCAGAAGTCCGACCTGCCGGTGATCTTCCTGACGTCCAAGGACGAAGAGATCGACGAACTGTTCGGCCTCAAGATGGGCGCCGACGATTTCATCCGCAAGCCGTTCTCCCAGCGCCTGCTGGTGGAGCGGGTGAAAGCCGTGCTGCGCCGCTCGCAGCCGAAGGACCCGGCGGCGGCTCCCAAGGAGCCCGATGCCCGCGCGCTCGACCGCGGCCTCCTGCGCATGGACCCGGAGCGCCACACCTGCACCTGGAAGAACGAGCCGGTGACGCTGACGGTGACGGAGTTCCTGATCCTGCAGGCGCTCGCCACCCGCCCGGGCGTCGTGAAGAGCCGCAATGCGCTGATGGATGCGGCCTATGACGACCAGGTCTATGTCGACGACCGCACCATCGACAGCCACATCAAGCGGCTGCGCAAGAAGTTCAAGATGGTCGACGACGACTTCGAGATGATCGAGACGCTGTACGGCGTCGGCTATCGTTTCAAGGAAACCTGACGCGCGCATGACGCGGGCCTGTATTGACTGACATCGCCCGCGCATCCGGGGTAAGGTGCGCCAGCCAATTGCATCGCGTGACCAGAACAACAACCGGCAGTCTTGCCTGTGCTTGATCGAACGCCGCCCCTTCAGGGACTGCAACCCGAGGACGCCGCCCCGTCGCTCGATCAACACGAGTCTGCCGCGGAAACCTCGCCGCAGTCGGGCTGGCGGCGGCCGCTGAGCTGGCTCACCCGCGCCTGGCAGTTCTTCTTTGCGCTGTCCTTCTCGAGCCTGACGCGGCGCATCGTTTCGCTCAATCTTGCCGGCCTCGTCGCGCTGGTGGCGAGCATTCTCTACCTCTCGCAATTCCGCGCCGGCCTGATCGAGGCCCGCGCGCAGAGCCTTTTGGTGCAGGCCGAAATCATCGCCGTGGCGATCGCGGCCTCCGCCACGGTGGAGACCAACACGCCCACCATCGATGTCGACAAGCTGCTCGATCTCAAGCCTGGCGAGAGCATGGGAATCCCGGACGAATATTCCGACTTCCCGATCAATCCCGAGCGCGTCGCGCCGATCCTGCGGCGGCTGATCCTGCCGACCAAGACCCGCGCACGCATCTTCGATCGCGACGGCGGGCTGATCATCGACAGCCGCAATCTGTTCGGCCGCGGCGACGTGCTGCGCATCGAGCTTGGGCCGCCATCCAACGAAAAGCCCAACGTGCTGGAGCGCGGCCTGATCGCGGTCCGCACCTGGGTCAATCGCGGCGACCTGCCGGCCTATCGCGAGTTCGACAACGGCAAGGGCTATTCCGAAGTCTCCCATTCGCTGGAGGGCCAGAAGAGCAGTGCAGTGCGCGTCACCGAGCGCGGCGCCGTTATCGTTTCCGTCGCGGTTCCGGTGCAGCGCTTCCGCGCCGTGCATGGCGCGCTGCTGTTGTCCACGCAGGGCGACGACATCGACCAGATGGTGACCAACGAGCGGCTCGCGATCCTGAAAGTTGGCGGCGTGGCGTCGGCCGTCATGATCATGCTGTCGCTGCTGCTCGCCAGCACCATTGCCGGCCCCGTGCGCCGGCTGGCCGACAGCGCCGAGCGCGTCCGCCGCCGCATCCGCACCCGCGTGGAGATTCCCGACTTCACCCGCCGCCGCGACGAGATCGGCCATCTCTCCGGCGCACTGCGCGACATGACGGACGCACTCTATAACCGCATCGAGGCGATCGAGATGTTCGCCGCCGACGTCGCCCATGAGCTGAAGAACCCGCTGACCTCGATGCGCTCGGCGGTGGAGACACTGCCGCTGGCGCGCAACGAGACCAGCCGCGCGCGGCTGCTCGAGGTGATCGAGCATGACGTCAAGCGGCTCGACCGCCTGATCTCCGATATCTCCGATGCCAGCCGCCTCGACGCCGAGCTGCAGCGGCAGGACATGACGCTGGTCGATTTGCGCCGCCTGCTGACGACGCTCGCTTCCGTCGCCAACGAAACCCGGCTCGGCCACGACGTCGCCGTCGAGGTCCGCTTCGAGGGTCGCGGCACGTCGGACACCTTCGCCGTGCCCGGCCACGATTCGCGGCTTGGACAGGTGATCTCGAATCTTTTGTCCAATGCGCAATCCTTCTCCGAGCCCGGCAAGAAGGTGCGCATCAGCTGCCGACGGGTTCGTTCGGAAATCGAGATCGTGGTCGACGATGACGGTCCGGGCATTCGCGAGGATGCGCTGGAGCGCATCTTCGAGCGCTTCTATACCGACCGCCCGCACCAGGGCTTTGGCCAGAATTCGGGGCTGGGCCTGTCGATCTCCAAGCAGATCGTCGACGCCCATGGCGGGCGCATCTGGGCCGAGAACCGCGCAGGTCCGCCGGATGAAGACGGCCAGCCGACGGTGGCCGGCGCGCGCTTCGTCGTCAGGCTGCCGGCGCAATGACCGCCACACCCACGATGCACGCCTCCGCCGTCCTGGTCGGCGAGCGCGCCGTGCTGATCCGGGGTCCCTCCGGCTCCGGCAAGTCGCGCCTCGCCTTCGATTTGATCCTCGCCGGCCGCGCCGGGCAGGTTCCGCCGGCGATTTTGGTCGGCGACGACCGTGTCCACCTCGACACAAGCGCCGGAAATCTGATCGTACGGCCGGCGCGCGAATTGGCTGGATTGATCGAAATCCGCGGCCTTGGCATCCGCCGAATCGAGCACGTCGGCGAGGCCGTGGTCGGCTTGATCGTGGACTTGGCGGCTGAGGACGGCGAGCGGCTGCCTGCGACCGAAGCACTCACCACGCGCGTAGATGGTGTGGAATTACCGCGAATCCCCGTAAATCTACGGTTTCAGCCATTGCCACTGATTGTAGCGGCCCTGACGACAACCGATGGTACGGCCAATGACCGACCTTCGACTGATTGCCGGAAAGGGATTGCTAACCATATAAGCCCCACTATCGCGACGGAATAACACCGGCGCGTCCTCCCGAAGCGGCCCCAATTTTCCGGGACGAATCGCGACGAACCCCTCTTGCGCCGGGGCTCGGGATGGTCAAAGTGGCGCGTTCGTGCAGTGCACCAAAAGGCACGCGCGAGGAGTTTCCTGATGATTGGTCTAGTGCTTGTGACCCATGGGCGCCTTGCCGACGAGTTTAGGGCGGCGCTGGAACACGTCATGGGCCCGCAAAAGCAGATCGAAGCCGTGACAATCGGCGCGGAAGACGATTCCGATCTGTGTCGAAACGACATCATCGAGGCGGTAAACCGCGTCGATAGCGGCGATGGGGTTGCCATCCTCACCGACATGTTCGGCGGCACGCCCTCCAATCTCGCCATCTCCTGCATGAGCCGTCCCAAGGTGGAAGTGCTCGCGGGCATCAATCTTCCCATGCTGGTCAAACTCGCCAAGGTGCGCGAGGAGCGTTCGCTCCCCGACGCCATCGCCATGGCGCAGGAAGCCGGCCGCAAATACGTCACCATCGCCAGCCGCGTGCTTGCCGGCAAATGAGCGACGAGGCGGCCCCCGCGAATAATGCCGGGGCGGCCGTGCCACCCGATGCAATCTCCCGGGAACTGTTGATCATCAACAAGCGCGGCCTGCATGCGCGGGCTTCGGCCAAATTCGTCCAGCTGGTCGAGAAATTCGAAGCCGAGGTCTGGGTGACCCGTGGTGGCGAGACTGTCGGCGGCACCTCCATCATGGGATTGATGATGCTCTCCGCCGCGCCGGGCACGACGATCCTGGTCTCCACCAAGGGTCCGCAGGCGCAAGCCGCGCTCGACGCCATCGCCGCTCTCGTCGCCGACAAGTTCAACGAGGAAGGGACGTAAGTCCGCTTGCCTTCCTTCACCTCTCCCCGCCTGCGGGGAGAGGTCGGATCGCGTCGATAGATGCGATCCGGGTGAGGGGGTACAGGTCTATCAACGGTCGGTGCTCGCGGTGAGAGCCCCTCACCCCTGCCCTCTCCCCGCAAGAGCGGGGAGAGGGAGAAGATCAAAACGGATTGGTGACGATGCCGCCGTCGACGCGCAGCGACGCGCCATTGGTGGCGCTCGACGCTTTCGAGCAGAGATAGCAGATCAGATTGGCGATCTCTTCCGGCTTGGCGTAGCGCTGCAGCAGCGAGGCCGGGCGACGCTCGCTGAAGGTCCGCGCGACGAGATCGTCGACCGTCGTCCCCATGCCCTTCGCGCGCGCCGCCAGCCGCGTCGGCGCCATCTCGACCCAGGTCGGTCCCGGCAACACCGAATTCACCGTGACACCAGTGCCCTTGGTCTGCTCTGCGGCGCCGCGCGCGATGAAAAGCTGGGCGGCTTTGGAGAAGCCGTAATGCACCATCTCCTTGGGCACGAAGATGCCGGACTCGCTGGAGACGAAGACGACGCGGCCCCAATCCTTCTCCAGCATGCGCTTGAGGTAGTGCCGCGTCATGCGCACGCCGCTCATGACATTGACCTCGAACATCTTCGACCAGTCGGCGTCCTCGATCTCGAAGAACGGTTTTGGCTCATAGATGCCGAGATTGTTGACGAGGACGTCGACCTCGGGAAACTGTTTGACAATCGCTGCGCATCCCTCGGCGCCGCCGAGATCAAAGGCCGCCGCTTGCAATTTGGCCTTTGGCGCGATCCTCCTGATTTGCGCGATTGCCTCATCCAAGGCGGCATGCTCGCGTCCATTGACGATGACCTCTGCGCCCATTTCGGCAAGGCCCTTGGCCGCGGCAAGGCCGATGCCGCGCGTCGAACCGGTGACGAGCGCGAGCTTGCCCGAGAGATCGAGATCCATGCGTCAGCCTCCCCTTGTGCGCACGCCGCTACTTTGCCGGCGGCACGATATAGACTTTCCAGTTTCGCGAGGGCGCGGGATGCCCGCGATAGAAACGTTGCGTCGTCATCACCAGTTGCTCGGCGTTGGCGGCATTCTTGGCCATCCATTGCTCGCATGCCGGCAAATTCCATGTGGTCGCCGTGTCACAGATGCCGATGAAGCCGAGGCGCTTTGCCTCTTCGAGCGACATCAGTCCCGACGACCACGCTTCGCCCTGTACGAACGGCACGGGATGATCGGGGCTGTAGAAACTAAGCGGATTGGAAACATCCATGTTGCCGACGACGACAGCCCAGCGGCTGTGAAAGCGTGTGCGCCAGGCCTGCGTTAGTTCGCGCGCCAGTTCCGACCGCGCAATAAAGGGCGCCGGACCATCGGAATTGCGCACCAGTTCCTGCACGGCGATCCAGGGTGAGGCGAACAGGGTCGCAAGCGTCGCCACGAGCCAGATGGCCGTGATGCTGAACAGCGCCAAACGCTGCATCCGCAGCACCGGAAGCGCGACCAGCGCCAGCGGGACCAGGAAGAACAGCGATATGCCCCAATCGGTCTTCAGGTAGATCACGAAAAACAGGGCGCCGAGCGGCGGGCCTATCGCGACGATGATCTGGATTATCCAGATATTGAGTGCCTGCGAAATGTTGACGCCCGGGTTCGGCCCGCGCGACCATGTGCGCGCGGCAACGGCAGGGAGCGACCACCAGCGTCGTCCCAGGCACAGCGCGAGCAACGCCAGCACGACCGGGATCGCGAGAAGCGCGAGATTGTGCTCGACATAGCCGATCACAAGATGCACCGCCGTCACGGGAGCGAGATCGGTGTAGACGCCGCCGGCATAGGTGAAGGGCACGAAGTTCACCTGCTTCAGCCAGACCAGATGCGGGATCATCGCGACAACCAGCATTGCGATCGCAACCCATGGCGCGGGAGAGGCGAGGAAGCGCCGCCGGTCGGGATGAATCAGCGCGGCCAGCCCGACGGCGCCGATCATGGTCACCACCCAGTACTTGGTCATTAGCGCCAGCGCGCCGGCAAGCCCGAGCCAGATACCGGATCGCACGTCGCGCTTCTCGAACGCGTTGAGATAGGCCAGCACCACGAGTGGCAAGGTGACGAGTTGCAGCAGGTCCGGATTGTACTTGAAGCCCTTGAAGTTGAAGATCGGATAGAGCGCGAGCATCACGACGACGAAGAACGCGCGGCGGCGGTCCACCACGCGCAGCGCTGTGAACCAGGAGATCACCATGCCGCAGGCCAGCACCGTCATGGCCAGCGCATAGGTCGGCCAGTCCCTGATCGGGAACAGCTTGAACCAGAGGCCGGCGATCCAGCCGGAGAGCGGCGGATGCTTGCCGTAGCCGAGCTGGAATTGTTGTCCCCATGCGTAGGCTTCTGCGACGTCCATGTGAACGTCCTGGGCTGCCTTGAGATTGATCAGGATCAGCGTCCACAGCGCGGCGTGAGCTGCGGCAAAGGCAATGACGAGCCACACCCCGCCCCTGGGATCGACGGCGCGCGCGTAAAGCCAGGCCGCCAGACGGCGAAGCGAAAGTTTCGGCGCGGCGCGCGCGGCGGCGGGTGAAAACGAGGCGGTCGACATGCCCCCTGCGTAGCGGTTTTTTCGTGTGAGTGAAATCAGCTTCCAGTGAAGAAACGCCTTTGAAAACGGCCCCATAATGGTTGCCCGGATAGGGTGCGGATGCTATCCCGCCGCCCATGACGACCGCCCCCATTACCAACATCCGCAACTTCTCCATTGTCGCCCATATCGACCATGGCAAATCGACGCTGGCCGACCGCCTGATCCAGATGACGGGCGGGCTGTCCGAGCGCGAAATGGCGGGCAAGGAACAGGTGCTCGATTCCATGGACATCGAGCGCGAGCGCGGCATCACCATCAAGGCGCAGACCGTGCGGCTGAACTACCGCGCCAAGGACGGCAAGGATTACATCTTCAACCTGATGGACACGCCCGGCCATGTCGACTTCGCCTACGAAGTCTCGCGGTCGCTGGCGGCCTGTGAAGGTGCGTTGCTGGTGGTCGACGCCAGCCAGGGTGTCGAGGCGCAGACGCTTGCCAACGTCTACCAGGCGCTCGACAACAATCTCGAAATCGTGCCGGTGCTGAACAAGGTCGACCTGCCGGCGGCCGAGCCGGAAAAGGTGAAACAGCAGATCGAGGACGTGATCGGCATCGATGCCTCGAATGCGGTGATGATCTCGGCCAAGACCGGCCAGGGCGTGCCGGACGTGCTGGAAGCCATCGTCACCCGCCTGCCGCCGCCGAAGGGCGACCGCGACGCGACGCTGAAGGCGCTGCTGGTCGACAGCTGGTACGACGTCTATCTCGGCGTGGTCGTGCTGGTGCGCATCGTCGACGGCACCATGAAGAAGGGCCAGCGCATCCGCATGATGGGCACCAATGCGGCCTACGACGTCGAGCGCGTCGGCTTCTTCACGCCCAAGATGGAGCAGGTCGAGGAGCTCGGCCCGGGCGAGATCGGCTTCATCACCGCGGCGATCAAGGAAGTCGCCGATACCCGCGTCGGCGACACCATCACCGACGACAAGAAGCCGATTCATGAAATGCTGCCGGGCTTCAAGCCGGCGATTCCCGTCGTGTTCTGCGGCCTGTTCCCGGCCGATGCCAACGACTTCGAGACCCTGCGCGCGGCGATGGGCAAGCTGCGGCTCAACGACGCCAGCTTCTCCTACGAAATGGAGACGTCAGCCGCGCTCGGCTTCGGCTTCCGCTGCGGCTTCCTCGGCCTCTTGCATCTGGAAATCATCCAGGAGCGGCTGTCACGCGAGTTCGATCTCAACCTGATCGCGACGGCGCCGAGCGTGATCTACAAGATGCGTCTCACCGACGGCAGCGAGATCGCGATCCACAACCCCGTCGACATGCCTGACGTGGTCAAGATCGCCGAGATCGACGAGCCCTGGATCGAAGCCACAATCCTGACGCCCGACGAATATCTCGGCAGCGTGCTGAAGCTGTGCCAGGACCGCCGCGGCTCGCAGAAGGAGCTGACCTATGTCGGCAGCCGCGCGATGGTGAAATACGACCTGCCGCTCAACGAGGTGGTGTTCGACTTCTACGACCGCCTGAAGTCGGTCTCGAAGGGCTATGCCTCGTTCGACTATCACCTCACCGACTACCAGCCCGCCGACCTCGTCAAGATGCAGATCCTGGTCAACGGCGAGCCGGTCGATGCGCTCTCCATGCTCGTGCACCGCACCCGCGCGGAGGGGCGCGGCCGCGCCATGGTCGAGAAGATGAAGGAATTGATCCCGCCGCACATGTTCCAGATTCCGATCCAGGCGGCGATCGGCGGCAAGGTGATCGCCCGCGAAACCGTCCGCGCGCTGCGCAAGGACGTCACCGCCAAGTGCTACGGCGGCGACATCACGCGCAAACGCAAGCTTCTGGAGAAGCAGAAGGAAGGCAAGAAGAAGATGCGGCAGTTCGGCAAGGTCGACATCCCGCAGGAAGCTTTCATTGCCGCGCTGAAGGTGGATAGCTGAGGCTGGCGGTTCGTCCACCCTTGGAATGGCGTCGGGTCCGGTCTGACATTTCCAGGATCGGCAAGCAAAAACTCGAAAACAACCCCATGCACAGTAGCCGGCGGCGCCGGCGCCATGTTTTCGTATTATACGAAAGAAAATCGATGCGTCGGGCAAATCATGCGTCCGGCGCTTAACGATGCCTGAATCACGATAATTCGCCGATGCTTCTTAGCGAAATTTTATGGGAGCCACCCTTAAGTAGCAGCCGAATTCTCGGGAGTGAGCACGATGTCGTTCGGCAAGCGCCAATCCGGAGTTGGTGCCGCTGCACCGGCCTTCAATGCCGGCCCGGCCGGCGCACAAGGCGCGGCCGTCACCGACAGCAACGGAGTGACGGGTCACCCGGTTCGCTGGTTCATCGCGGTCCTTGCCTGCGGCGCGATGCTCTACGGCCTCGTCGTGAACTATAGTCTGGACATCGGGCGCGACCATCGTCTGGCCGGCAGCTGGCAACCGGCCTATGACCTGCGCGCCACGGATGGCAAGTGCGAGCGGACGAACTTCATCATCACCTTCTGCAGCGCCAAGATCAAATCGGTCGCCATGCCCGATCAGGCGCCGATCGAC
>Ga0081540_1003186_pt1 | contig 13060 bp, 14 predicted proteins | sample TabmetS2T1R1_FD_71024 | JGI IMG/M metagenome (GOLD analysis project Ga0081540, IMG submission 71024) | Tabebuia heterophylla rhizosphere microbial communities from the University of Puerto Rico - S2T1R1 | ecosystem: Host-associated > Plants > Roots > Rhizosphere ... | reverse complement strand
CTTATTTTACGGGGCTTTCTCGAAGCCGTTTTATTATGGCGGAGAGGGAGGGATTCCCGTCACAGTTGAAATATTTTCGTTTAAAATCAGAGATTTGCGATACCAGCACTCTCACCCCCGAGCGCCATAAGTCGACAGTTACAATCCGCAGACACCCGACCTACGGTTTAGGAAACCTTTTTCCGCTGAATAATGTCAATAGCTTAAGCGCGTTGTGTTGCAATAGTGTTGCATCGATCGGTCGGCTGCCGTTGCGGAGTGCCACGTTGCCGAACATTGCGCAACGGAGCGGACTGATCTCCGCGCAAGTTGCAGCCCAGCGTGACGGCGATCACTCTGCCGCAAGCGCGCGGGAGCGCAGCGGCAACCCAACACGAGCCCAGACATCGACCAGCGCTTCAGCGAGAGCGTCGATCTGTGCGTCATCATGGTAGGGTGTCGGAGTGATACGCAGCCGCTCGGTTCCGCGCGGGACGGTCGGATAGTTGATCGGCTGGACATAGATGCCGTGCTCGGCGAGCAGGAGATCGCTTGCCTCCTTGCACTTCTCGGGATCACCCACCATGACAGGGACGATATGCGTCTCACTGGGCATGACCGGCAGACCTGCCGCATTGAGCAAGGACTTGACGCGGCCTGCGCGTTCCTGATGGCGGTCGCGTTCCCATTGCGAGGACTTGAGGTGCCGAATCGCCGCGGTGGCCGCGGCGCAGACCGCCGGTGGCAACGCGGTGGTGAAAATGAATCCCGGCGCGTAAGAGCGAACCGCATCGATGACATCGGCGCTTCCCGCGATGTAACCGCCGAGGCATCCGAACGCTTTCGCGAGCGTGGCCTCGACCACGTCGATGCGATGCAAGGCCCCTTCTCGCGCAGCGATGCCGGCGCCGCGTGGGCCGTACATGCCGGCCGAATGGACTTCGTCGATATAGGTCATCGCGCCATGGCGCTCGGCGAGATCGCAGATGCGGTTCACCGGAGCAATGTCGCCATCCATCGAGTAGAGCGCCTCGAATACGATTAGCTTCGGCCGGTTCGGCGGCTCCGCCGCCAGCAATTCCTCGAGATGACCGACGTCATTGTGACGCCAGATCTTCTTCTCCACGCCGGCACGCCGCACGCCTTCGATCATCGAATTGTGGTTCCAGGCGTCCGACAGGATCACGCAATTTGGCAGCAGCTTCGCAATGGTTGCGATGCCTGCCTCGTTGGACACGTAGCCCGAGGTAAAAACCAGCGCCGCTTCCTTGCCATGCAGGTCGGCGAGCTCGCGCTCCAGTTCGACCAGCGGATGGTGGGTGCCGGAAATGTTGCGAGTGCCGCCCGCGCCGGCACCCATGCGGGTTGCGGTTTCGACCATGGCGCCGATCACCTTCGGATGCTGGCCCATGCCAAGGTAATCGTTCGAGCACCAGATCACGACCGGGCGCGGGCCTTCCGGCGCATGCCAGACGGCATGCGGGAAACGCCCGGCAACGCGCTCGAGATCGGCGAACTCGCGATAGCGCCGTTCGTCGTGGAGGCGGGCGAGTGCAGCGGAAAAGAAGCGATCGTAGGTCATAGAGAGACTCTCCGAATTGTCAGCTAGGTTGGCGGAATGGCGTCTGGTGCATCATCAGACCGAAAGGAGCGGCCGGTCCTCGGGAGGGGGAAAGGACCGGCCGCGGGCCAACCACGGCAAGGGACCGCCGGGGTGCCGAGCACTTCCCAAACCATCGACTTCGGCGAGACAATTGGTATCCAACAAGAACGATCGGCGCGAGTGAAGCAGTCCAAATCCCTGCAAATCGTCGCGAATGCAGAGGTCAGCTTGTCGCTTTGCTGGACCGATGGCCCTGCATAAACCGCTTCACTCCCTGATCGTCGAGAACAAACTCGGGAATCGCCCGTCGGACATCAGCGTCGCGCACCAGGGTCAATGTGAGGTTGTCGAGGATGAGCCATTGCCGGTCAACCCAGACTGCCACGACCGCATGATCCTCATTGCGCAGGCGATTTCTCAGTATGACGATTTTGACGGAATCCTTTGAGAGCCCTGCGGCCAACAGCGCTGCATACTTGACGATCGCATAATCCTCGCAGTCACCCGAACTGAAACGCAGGGTTTCGAGCGGATCACTCCAGCGATCCGGAACGCCCCATTGCGTTTCGTCGCTCACGGGTCGGAGGGTAAGGTCAACCGCTCTGTTGATTAGGCCAACGCGCGCGCGTCCGTTCCGATCGGCACCCACGAGACTGAGATCAAGCAGCTTTCGGACGGGCGCGGGGCAGGACTTTCCGTCCTGGCATTGTTTGATAGCTTCCAGATCCCTGCCGATGGCGCCCTGCACGCGATGCCATTTGTCCCGCAACGCGCCGTCCATGACCGGTGCGGTCTGTATGCCAAAAAGCTGACCTACTCCCTCATTGTGTCCGGAACCGTCATGATCGCCGCTCGTACCGACGGATGAATCGGCTCCGCTGGAATCGGCCGCGAGGTGAATTGGCGCGATGGAGGAGGCGGGCAGCTCACGCGGGCCGACGACAGCGAGGACGCCGACAAGCAATAGTCCGGTCCAGTTGAGGACCTTCCCTGAGCCAGCACCACGATGCATCGCGCGCAGGTCGATCTGTGCGCCTCCCGTGATTCTGCTCGCGGTCGCTGCAGCAGACATTGGCTAGTGCACGGATTCTGCGGTTGCCCCGGACGTCGAGGCATTTCGCCTGACGTTGTATCGGGGAGCCGGGACGGAGTTGGAGAGCTTGCCGGACATTGCGCGGCGCGCAGTCTCGTATCCCTCCCAGTCGGTCTTGTCAGCGAGGGACGGGATGGTCACGACCTCGCCCTGATCGAGGCCGGCCAGTGCCGCGTCGACCATGTCATCCGCCGACATCACGATCGCGGCCGGCAGATGGTGGACCGGCACACCGGCGATGTCCCAGAAATCGGTTGCGGTAGCGCCGGGCAACACCGCCTGCACCCGCACGCCTTTTTCGGCGAGTTCGTGATGCAGCGATAAAGAGAAGGCGAGTACAAAGGCTTTGCTTCCGCCATAAACGCCGTTGAGCGTCTCCGGAGAAATCGCCACGATGGATGAGATGTTGATGATGGTGCCCGCGCCGCGTGCAACGAAACTCGGCGCCACGGCATAGGTCAGTCGCGTGAGCGCGCCGACATTTAGACGGATCATCTCGTCCATCTTGTCGACGTCCGCGTTGAGCAGCGGCGCCGTAGCCCCAACGCCGGCATTGTTGACCAGGAGCGTGATGTCCGCGTTCGTGCGCAGGATCGCCTCCACCCTGGCAAGATCGGTCTTGTCGTTAAGATCGGCTGCAACCGTATCGACGGAGCGGCCGGTCGCGTCTCGCACGCGTTGCGCCAGCGTGGAGAGGCGCGTCTTGTCGCGGGCAACGAGGATCAGGTCGTAACCACGTTTAGCCAGACGGTCGGCATAGACGGCACCGATGCCTGCGGAGGCGCCGGTAATAAGGGCGGTGCCCTTCGTTGTGATGCTCATTGTAGTTCTCCTTTGCCGCATCCATACCTAGGGCGGCGATTCAAAATTGGCGTCACTGCCAGATCGGAAGTCAGCCTTCCAGGATATGGAAGAGACGGCGGGATCGCTCGAACGCGTGTGAGGCTTTAAAACTGCCCGGTGCAACCCGCCGTCAATTCCGCTGTGCCGTCCAATAGCCAGAGCAACGCGCGTTTCCCGAATGGCCACTCCAGGAGCCGCGCCCGGAATTGCTCGAGAGCCGTCCCGAGCCGGCGGCAAATTTGTCGTGAACCGTCACCGATGCGCGAACCGCTCCGGACCGCGTAACGTAGCCTCTGAACCTGACCAGATTCGGATGCGTAACTACGCCGTCTGCGATGTTGACGGCGAAATTATAGGTCGCTTCGCAGGCGCCTCTTTGCGTCACGAAAACAAGGTCCCATGATCCGTCATAAACGGAGCGGGCTTGCGCCAGAGAGACCGAGGTCATCAGGCAAGCCGCAGCCGCCGCACAGAGGAGAAGTTTTTTCATAGTTCGCTCCAAACAATTGTCGTCCTTGCCGTGATCAGTTAATGCGGCTTGCCGAGCACGAAGGTGAAGGGCACGACGAACAGTTCATCGCCTTGGTTGTCACTGACGTGCAGCACCCAGTCACGCCAATCCTCGAGGCTGCGCTCGTTGGTGAAAGACTGCACCAGCCGGGTCGCGTGATCGCGGGCTTCGGTGAGGTCGTCCACCACGACGCCGCTGTAATCAACGAATACCTTTTTCGGGTTCGAACAGTGGAAATAGACCTGGGTCATTTCAACCTCCATTGAATGGGAGCGCAGCCAAAAGAGCTCAGCGTTGCCGGCGCTCTCGACGATCCGGCACGAAAGCCAGATTCGGTGACGTTTCGAGGATTTGAAGCCACATCCAGATGCTCATTAGCGGGAACAAGATCATGTACACACCGTGGAGGATTGCCGTTTGCGGGCGTGGCGAAGCTCAACCACCGCACTTCGTTGCCAGCAGTTCGTTGAAAGCGCTGATTTCGGAGTCGAGCGCAGCGATATTTCGTTGGCCGGTGCCGCACGTTGCCGCGGCCTGCCGAAGCGTCACCGTTTCGTAGAAGGAGGCGGCATAGGCCCGGCAGGACTTCTCCTTGTCGGCTTCCTTGGCTGGTTGGCTGCGCAGCGTCTCCCAGCGTGAACGGGAGGCGTCGATGTCCTTGATCGACGTACATTCCGCCGCAACCACGGGAACCGCAGACGCGTTGATCGCAGCGGAAGCGACGAGAACGAGTAATCTCCTCATGATCGGACTCCACAGAGCGAGTTATCGTGAGGAGAGTTACAGTTGTGCGTCGCTGTCTTCTATTGCACGCGAGTCGTTCCCAGTACGGCTGTGGTTGCGCCAGATAAACTTTGGCTTAGAAGGGACGACTGCGACGACCTCGGATGACGCAGACTAACCACCGCCCTCCCGACGAGCTGACGGGTGCCACATTCTGTCAATAGTGGGCGCCGGCCCCCGCTTTTCTACGGTCGCGCCGACGAAGGGTCGGGAATACAGCCTGGCCGCGCCGAAGCTTCGCCAATCAATCCGAAGAAGCTCGTCGTGAGTCCGGCGCGAACTCTTTGAAAGAGCGTTTCATCCTTGCCGTCCCGGATCGTGACGGTCGCAGTCAAGCCGGACACCAGCGGGACACCGGGCGGTACATTGTCGATCGCAATCCGGACCGGCACCCGCTGCGCCAAGCGCACCCAAGTGTAGACCGGATCGACGTTGGGTAACCCTTGCGTGGAGGCCGCTGCATTGGACACGCTGATGCCTCGCGTCACTGTCGCGATGTGGCCCGTAATCGGCGCTGAGTAGCCCATCAATTTTGCCTCGGCGCGATCGCCCACGCACAGCCTTGCCAGTTTCGTTTCCTCGAAGTAGCCATCGATCCAATAGCTATCCGAGTCGATGATCGAGACGTTGGTACTACCCTGATGCGCGTAATCTCCCTCTCGCAGCAAGAGGTTGGTAACGATTCCATTTACCGGACTACGCACCTCAGTGCGTCGCAGGTTGATCTCCGCCTGTGCCACTTGCTCTTGAGCCCCGTCAACGGCCGCTTTCGCCTGAAGCGCACTTCCCTCATAGACCTGCTTCTGTTCAACGGAAGTAGATAGCTCGGACAAGCGGTTCCGTCGTTCAGACTGCAATTGCTTCACGTTCAGATCGGCTATCCTTTGCTCTAGTGTTGCCTTATGTGCACGAAGCGCGACCTCGAAATCGAATGGATCGACAACATACAAAACGTCGCCTTTTCGAACGAATTGGTTGTCTACAACTCGCAGCTTGCTGATCTGACCGGAAATCTGCGGCGCCACACTTGCAACATGAACTCGCACTCGCCCATTCCGCGTCCAGGGTCCGGCGTTGTACTGATCCCAGGTCACGAGAGCGACTGCCACCGCAACGACTGCGATCGCGGCTGTCGCGACCTTGCGCAACAGAAACCGCGCGGTTCGCAAGGTTCCGCTTCGCCGCCGTGCTATGGACTTTCCCGGGGACGAGACGATCGGCTTCCTGCCTGGATCACTCTCCGATACTCTTCTCGCAACATCGTCGATTTCGCCGGTTTGGCGGGCCGATGCGTCATCGACACTCGGCGACGGGCGCGTGACGATCACCTGCACCTCGTCTTGCTGAACAGCCTCATCCTGAACGGCCGCATCCATGGCTACCTCCTCTAAAACAACAGCATCAACGAGCCGAGAATTGTCACGTACAGACTGAGCACGGCAATCGACTCGTGGCTGAATATTCTTGCAAACCCGACGGCATGAAGAAGCGGCCGCAGAATGATGATGACCGCGAGAGCAATCAGCAAATGGGTTACAAACGGCGCCAACAGGACGCCGCCGATGACCAGTTCTGAAAAGCTGTGTGCCATCAAGCCCCCTCCTGGGTAAGAACGACACCGCTGCCCTGCTCAACCATGTTAGCTGTCAGGGCGAGGCATGCTGCAGCATCAGCCGCGATAGAATCGTTCCCCACAGCCATTTCGAGCAATCGCTGTGCGATGGCGCGAAGCGCCGGGGCGTTTCGCTCGACCATCGCCGCACGCGCTTCGCTTGCGAGCGCGACAAGCGGCCCATCGGCAAGCTGGGTCAGCTTCGCATCACAGACCCGCAGCATCGCCGATTGGTCGAAGCAAGAAAGCATTTCCGCGAGCGCGCGACTGTCCTGCGCGCCTCCAGCGGCAAGAAATTGACCGATTCGCGAGGCGTCCCGATACGTTGCCTCCTCCGGCGCTTCAGCATTCGGGTAACGCTGCTTCTGCAGGTCGCGGCGAGCCTCTCCGAGTAATCGCGTCCTTCGCTTTTCTTCCGAGACAGGCGGTATCAATGTCTGGGCCGCGAACAGCAGCGCCATCGCGGCCGCTATGAACAGTACGGTGAAGAGGAAGCTCTGCGGATTGTAGGTCTGCGGATTGCTCGGCGCCAGCATGACCATTGTGTAATTCAGACTGAGGCGGCCAAATCCCCACAACACGAGATTTTTCGAGGTCAGGAGGAGTGCTCCGACGATCGTAATGGGAGCCAGTGCGATCGCCAGCAGAGGAAAGGCGTCGGCGCCATTGAGAATGGCGAATTCGAGTATGCCGGTCGAGACGGCCAGAATCGGCGTACCGACGAGCCCGATGGCAGTGAAGCCGCGCGGGTTCGGCGTCGTAGATCCCAGTCCGGCAACCATTGCCACGAAAGACAGGGAAATGCTCGCCGCCGGCCACCCGGCCAAAACGTATAATGTCGAGGCGATCGCAAACCACGCGGTGGCGCGCAGACCGCTTTCGACTGCAATTGCATAGGATCGATGCAGGGGTGCCCGCCAGACCCGTGGCGGCCATCGCGCCGACCTCAGGGCTGCCAGATCCTGGCGAACCTCGTCGTCTCGGCGCAGCAGCTCTCTGGTTACCCATGGCGAGGTTTCGCTCCCGGCATCACCTTTGATCCGCGCTGTGTGCAATTCGGCGACCAGCGAGACCGAAGCACCACGCGCAGCAGCGCTCCTGACAGAGCCGCTGCTCGACTCCAGGGCCAGGCTGTCGATTTCCGGCCGGAGCGCAACAATTTCGCGCAACAGCGCAAGGAACGTCGTTGGGTCGGTCGAGTTGCGGGAAGCTGGACTTGCATACTCGCGCACGCGACGGCGGATTGCCGCAAGCTGTGCTGCCAGCCGGGGCTGACGGCGGGGCCCAAATGTCAATGCGTTGACCACCGCCATCGACAGAATGCCAACTGCGATCGCGGCACCGCGGGCCATGCCTGATTCAAATACGTGCTGCGGGTGGTCGATCTGCTGTATCGCAATGAGCGCCACCGTGTAGCCGGACAGCACCGCCGCATAAGCCCGATATCCATCCAACAGTCTGGACGCGAAGACGCAGATGCCGAGCCAGACCGCAAAGGCAGCAAGCATCAGGTCTCTCGTCTGCGAGAACAGGCCGGTGATTGCGATCGACGCCGTCACGCCGATGACGGTAGCGAGCAAGCGGAAGCCTGCCTTGTCGAGCGACTGCCCGCGAGTCGGTTCGGCAAGAACCGCAACGGTAAGGGCCGATGTCGTCGGGGACTCAAGCTGCAGCCAGAAACTCACGAACAAGGCCAGGATTATCATCAGCCAGACGCGGATGGCGAAGTTCCACGAGCTGACGGGAATCTTCGCCACAGTGAACGGCTGCTCTGCTGTCGTCGCGACCACGATGATGCCTCTGCGAGTACTTCGCCACGCCGCTCAGTTCTCGTGTCCCGACACCTCGGCCGAGGCGACGAAGCAGTAGCCGCGCCCGGGGATGTTGACGATGAACCGGTTGCCGTCGCGGCCGTCACGCAACGCACGGCGCAGCGCCGACATGTGGACCGTGAGATTGGCAGGCTCGACGAAAACGTTGGGCCAAACGCGGGCCATAAGGTCCCGCTTGCTGACCAGCTCGCCGCGGCGTTCAAGCAGGGCGATCAGGATTTCCATTGCCCGGCTCCCGATCGGGACGGGCTTGTCACCTTCCTGCAATAGAAACTGATTTGGAAGCAGGCAAAACGGCCCGAACGAAACCTTGGCTGGAGCGGCATCGGCCGATCCATTTCTCTTAGCGATGAATGGCTTGACGTCGTCCGGATGTTGAATCGCCGGATTCGCGTCAACTTCGGCTTCGGGGTGGAATTGCGCCAAGCTTCCGAAAGACGATCCTAGTGCGCGCATCATGACCTCGCGTGCTTTGGCAGGGCTTTTCCCGGCAAAGGGTTCTTGCGAGGGGTAATCTGGGCGTTTGGGGTACAACGGGCTATTGCACGCAGGTGGCGCTAAAGAACAGATTTGGCTGCGTTGGCTAAACCTAAATTTACAGAAGACGGCGGGTTGCCAATGACACCCTGAGCGGCGCGCTCGCCCTGCTCTACCCTCGCAGATTGCTCGATTGCGTGGCCGCGGCTCAGGATCGTTGTGGCGTTTCAGCAACCAATTTGAGCCTGTCGACCATGCGGCCGAGTTCCGGAAGCGAACCGGCCTGCATTTTCTGCATCGCCCGGCTGCGATGCACCTTCACGGTGGCTTCGGCGATGCCGATTTCATGAGCGATCTGTTTGCTCAGGCGGCCACGCGCGACTTGAATCATGATCTCGCGTTCCCTGGGGCTCAGCGAACCGAAGCGTTCCCTGAGCGCGGCCAGGTCCTTGTCATTTTCCCGCCGTGTGCGATCGCGGGACAGGCCAAGCTGAATGGCATCGAGCAGATCCTGATCGCGGAACGGCTTGGTCAGGAACTCGATAGCGCCCCCTTTCATGGCCTGCACGGACATCGGAATATCGCCGTGTCCGGTGACGAAGATGATGGGGATGTCCTTGTTTGTCGCGGTGAGTTCACGCTGAAGCTCGAGGCCGCTCTGGCCGGGCATTCTGATGTCGAGCACCAGGCATGTCGGACAATCCGGCAGGTCCGACTTGAGGAAATCGGAAATTGAGGCAAACAGCTGAACGTTGATGCTGAGCGATCGCAATAACCGGCCGACCGACGCGCGAAGATCCGGGTCGTCGTCGATGACCAAGACGGTGGAAATAGCGTCAGACATCGCTGCTGCTCGGGCAAGATCGCGAAAAATCAGCCGGTGTCCTGGATGCACGTTTGGCTGGACGCGCCTTTCTAGTCCCAATCCCCGAACCTGAACAGTCCGTCTTTGGGTGGTGGATGCATGCGGGGTAAACCAAAGTTTACGCAATGCCGACACAGCCGCCCCGCCCGACGCGCTGGTCAACTTTGACGGGACGGCTTACGATGGGACGACAACGACTGAAGGATGTTGTCCTTCAACTCATGCAAGCTGCTCGTCCAGTGCCGCTGCCGATCGGGCCAGTGCCTTGGCCGCATCATCGCGCGAGGCCTTCTGGGCCCGCCGCTCGTAGTCGTCGGCGAGGGCCTTGAGTTGACCCGCGATCGCCTGGTCGGTCATGGTCCTGGCGGTGCGGAGCAACGTCTGCGCCGTCTTCAAATATTGCTTGCCGCGTGGCGAGACATGAAGCGTCATGACGCCCTCGCACGGTTTTCGAGCGACTGGTCGAAGGCAATTTGAAGCCAGCCCATCCAGTTGCCGTCGCTTTGCTGGCGGGCCCTGGCGCGATCAACGCACTTTCTGGAACAAAGCTGGGTCCGCCACGAATAGTGCCGAACCAGACCAAACTTGCCCTCACAGACCGCGCAGCGGTCGATCCTGTCGGGCCGGTGACTTTGCAAGCGGTAAGGCATTGCTCTCTCTCCTTTGGCCCCCGCCTTTCGAATGCACGAAGATTAGGAGGATTGCCGCCGGCGGCTCAATTGCGCGGAGGTCGGCGTCGGTCATCCAATGGTGGCAGCACAACGATACGAAGGCTTATGGCGCACGGATTTTCGCCTCCGAAATCGTACAGGATATCCACGACCGCGTTCGCTTTTGCGAAGCGCCGATCGCGCACATTGCCCGGCTCTGCTTCGCAATCATCGCCGAGATAAGCCAAAGTTTACGGGGCACTGCCATGGCACTGGTGGCATTGTCGTGCAAATTGAAAACTTCCATGCGGAGCGTCGGCATATTGGCCGCCCGCAGGACAGTTCCGGCGAAAGGCCACAGGCGGCGTGATGAAGAAGAAGGTGCTGGTTTCGGTCGTCGATGATGATCGGTTTTTTCGTGAGTCCATGTGCAGGCTCATGCGATCGCTGGGCCATACGGTCGACGCTTTCTCGTCTGCAGCCGAATTTCTCGCGTCCCCCCGCCTCGCCGAAACAGCCTGCCTGATTACCGACATCCATATGCCCGTTATGACCGGGCTCGAACTCTACCGACGCCTTATCGACACGGGCCAAAGGATTGCGACGATCCTCGTGACTGCGTTTCCCAATGATGTCGACCGGACTCGCGCCTTGAACGATGGGGTCTTGTGTTACCTGCGCAAGCCGGTGGATGAACAGGATCTGACCAGATGCGTTCGCGAGGCCGTCAGGTCAGCTGGCTCGCTTGACGAGGGACCGTGAGCCCTGGTTCGGCTCCCGGCAAGGTGAACCGGAATACGGCGCCGCGGGGTTCGTTCGCCTCCGCCCACAGCTTGCCGCCATGAGCATGGATGATGGACCGGCAGATCGACAGTCCCATACCCGTTCCGCTGGACTTCGTGGTGTAGAAGGCATCGAAGACCCGATCGAGCTGCGCCGGATCGATGCCCGGCCCGGAATCGCGCACAGCTACGAGGACGCCTACTTGATCCTCCTCTGTGCTGATCAACATCTCCCTCGTCCCCTCCTCCAACGAGCCCATTGCTTCGGCTGCGTTCAGGATAAGGTTCAGCAAGACCTGCTGCAGCTGAACGCGATCCCCCAGAATCGAAAGCAATCCCTCCGCAAGCCGGGCCTGCACCAAAACGCCATTCCTGACGGTCACGCTCCGCGCCAATACAATCACTTCGTTGATTGCCGCGTTGAGATCAAAACGCTCTTTTCGCGGCGGCGCCTTCTTGATCTGCTCCCGGATGCGATCGATGATTTCTCCGGCTCGATCTGCGTCACCAACGACACAGGAGAGTGCTTCTCTGACTTCGCCCATATCCGGCGGCTGCATCTTCAGAAAATTCTGGGCCGCCCGGGCGTTGTTTCGCGCGCTGGCAATCGGCTGGGCAATCTCGTGCGAAAGCGACGCCGCCAACTCTCCCATCATGCTCACGCGATTGATGTGCGCGAAATCTGACTGCATCTGCTGAAGGCGCGCCAGCGCCTGGGTGCGATCCTCAATGTCGGTTAGTAGCGCATACCACCTGGAAATTTGGTCAGAGCCGTCGCGAACTGGGATGCCGCGGATGTCGAACCACCGGTATTCACCGTCGAACCGCCGTATGCGTGCTTCTGTCCGATACGGAATCCCTGCGGAGATCGAGCTTGTGAAGACCTCCGAGAGGTGGGGCAGATCCTCGTGATGGATCGTTCCGTTTGTACCCCAGTCCTTCATTTGCTCGAGCGTTGCGCCACAATAGTCCAGAATCTGGCGATTGACGGCTTCGACTTCGCCATTCGGGGTCAAGATCGCAACAAGCCCCGGTATCCCGTCAATGGCCGAGCGCAAACTTCGCTCGCTTTCACGCAGCGCTTCCTCTGCGCGCTTGCGCTCGGTCAGATCAATCACGAATGCGACGCCCTCCTCGGCGCCCTTCGTGACGAGCGCCGCGCCAATGAGCACGGGAACCCGGCTGCCGTCCTTGCGAAAGTATTCCTTCTCGAAGGGGGGAACGATTCCAGTTGTGTCCAACAGCTTCCGCGTGAGCAGGTCGCGCTCGCGCCATTCCGGGGGACTGAGATCGGCCCAACCGATGCGCCCCCACGCCATGTCCTCACGGTCATATCCAATGATGCGGAGAAACGCGTCATTGGCTTCCATAATCCGGCCTTGACGGGCAAAAAAGACGCCGATGATGTTGGAGTCCACCAACCGCCTGATTTTGGCGTCCCGATTTGCAAGATCGCGATAGAGCCCGACGTTCTCGAGCGAGATCGCCGCCTGCGACGCCAAGACCCTCAACATGGTCACGCGACCGGGCGTGAAAACATGCGGTGTCAGATTGTTTTCAAGATAGAGAATGGCGATAAGCCTTCCCTGATTGATCAATGGCAAACAGAGAACGGAACGAACGCGACCTATCACGAGATATGGATCGGCAGAAAACGGATTTGGCGACGATGCGTCGTCGAGAATCACGGGTTCGCGCGCCCGGATTGAGTAGAGAATAAGTGAATCGGGCAATGCTACCTCATCGCTCACGGGATGCTCGTGCACTTGCACGATTACCTCATCTCCGCGCACGACCGCCTCCGCGGAGGTTCGCAGTTCCTCACCACGTACCGCAACCAGGACCGCTCGTTCGGCACCAGCCTCCGCAACGGCCGCTCGCATGAACCGGTCGATAAGCCCGTCCACGTTCATCTCGCCGGAAAGCGCCTGCGAGACTTCGATGAACGTTGCAACGTCGAGATGTTCGACCGGCGCTTCGATCGTGCCCGCCGCGCTTGCCGCGCGGTTGTCTTGCCGCAGCCATGGATG
>Ga0081540_1003185_pt1 | contig 13060 bp, 14 predicted proteins | sample TabmetS2T1R1_FD_71024 | JGI IMG/M metagenome (GOLD analysis project Ga0081540, IMG submission 71024) | Tabebuia heterophylla rhizosphere microbial communities from the University of Puerto Rico - S2T1R1 | ecosystem: Host-associated > Plants > Roots > Rhizosphere ... | reverse complement strand
GGCGGATCTGAAGCGAGCGGAGGGCGCCGCGCACAACGCGGCGCCCTTGTCCTTGCCTGAGCGGGAAAAGGGGCCTCGACTCTCCGCAACGAAGCTCAAGCGCCCACGGGCGAAATGGCCGTGACCCCGCCGTCGATCAGGAAGTCTGCCCCGACGACGTACGCAGAATCGTCCGACGCGAGGTAAACTGCCAGCTTCGCGATTTCCGACGGATCGGCCATCCGCTTGCTGGGATTGTTGGTTGCAAGGACGCCCTTGACGGCGTCGCCCTGCTCTTCACCCGCGAAGCGAGCGAACATCGCCGTGTCCGTCGGGCCAGGGCTTAGGGTGTTCACGCGAATCCCGCGATCCACGAGCTCGGCGCTGAGGATTCGCGCGAGATGGACGACCGCGGCCTTGCAGGTCGAGACGGTCGAGGTCGTCGGCCACCCCTTGCGCGCGCCAACGGACGCATTGATGACCACAGACGAGCCCGGCCTGAGCAGCGGCAAAGCCTTTTGGATCGTGAAGTAAGCGCCTTTGAAATTGGAGCCTATCACCTTGTCGAAGCTTTGCTCTGTCACCTCTTCGAACAACAGGAACTCGCTGTAACCTGCATTTACGAAAATGCCGTCCAGGTGGCCGAATTCCCGCTTGATCGTGGCGAACATCGTGTCGAGGTCGGTGAGATTGCTGACGTCCGCGCGAACGGCGAGACTTCCGGCTCCGAGCGTCTCCTTGGCTGCCTGCAGCGTCCCCTCATTCAAGCCACAGATGGCGACGCGCGCGCCCTCTCGGTCGAATTCCTGCGCTGCGGCCAGCCCGATCCCGCTGTTGCCGCCGGTGATAAGGATATTCTTGTCCGTTAGCCTACCCATTGTCGTCACTCCTTTGGAACAAACATGCCAGTTTCGGTTACAGTTTAGGGCAAATTCAGCGGACGCCGCGTACCAGCTCCGCCAGACTCGTTTTGCTGAGAGCCTGCTCAACGGCGTCGCTTGCAGCGTTGAAGATTGGGCCAAGCCTTCGTTTCATCGCGCAGGCCACCGCGCATCCGTCGTGCACCTGGCTGCGCATCGCAAATACTCCGCTCTCGCTTTCGACCGCCCTGTAGATCTGATCGAGTGTAATGCGAGACGCCGGGTGTCGGAGACCGACGCCGCCTTGGCGGCCTTGGCGAAGAACGACCAGCCCCTCTCGCTCGAGGAGCTTGAGGATCTTCCGCACCACGACCGGGTTGGTCTGGAGGCTTTTCGCGATTGCTTCCGAAGTCGTCCCCTCGTCGCCGGCGTAAGCGACGAAACTCATGATGTGGACGGCACTCGCCATACGACTGTTCGTAGCCATAAAAGTATCTATATCAGTTACATTTAAGGCCGTCAAGCCCGAACGTGCGTCCGAGCACCAGGATCCGCATCAGCACGGGTGCGGTCAGGTCGACGCCCCGTCTCCTATGCGGGGCTTGACAGCGGATCGCGGCGTCCGGACGGGTGGCACTCACCTGGGGGCCCTGGCGAAGCGCAGGCGATATGTGCGGACATGTCTCCGTGAAGGCCTGAGCCACAAAACCAAACTGAAACGACCGAAGGCGCCGCGGACAACACGGCGCCTTTTTCCCTCCGGAATTGGCGATCCGGCCAACACTTCAGAGTTGCAAAAGCCATATGAGGCGGCATGCTCTTGACCCGATGCCCCGCAAGCCTGCCCCAGCCGACGACCAGCCCGCCGAGGAGCCGCATTATCACGGCCACCGCGAGCGGCTGCGCGAGCGCTTTTTCAGCGCAGGTCCTGATGCGCTGACTGACTACGAATTGCTCGAGATGGCGCTGTTTGCCGCGATCCCGCGGCGCGACACCAAACCACTGGCCAAGGCGCTCTTGAAGAAGTTCGGCTCGTTCGCCGAGGTCGTTCACGCTCCTGCGGCGCGGCTGCGCGAGGTGGACGGCATCAAGGATGCCTCGATCAACCAGCTCAAGCTGATCGCGGCCGCCGCCCACCGCATCGCCAAGGGCGAAATCAGGCGCAGCGTCGCGCTGTCGTCATGGAACGAGGTGATCGACTATTGCCGCAGCGGCATGGCGTTTTCCGACAGGGAGCAATTCCGCCTGCTCTTCCTCGACAAGCGCAACCAGCTGATTTCGGATGAAATCCAGCAGACCGGCACCGTCGACCACACGCCGGTCTATCCCCGCGAGGTCATCAAGCGCGCGCTGGAATTATCCGCCACCGCGCTGATCCTGGTGCACAACCATCCCACTTGACCCGTTTCGATCACGTTCAATCACAACTGATACCATTGATTCAACTTCGCTTTTTCTCTTGCCGTAGTTTGGCGCGCTATGGCATATTGGGGTCGGTTTTTAAGGGGATCAGCGACCCTTGTGACCCCAATCGCCGACCCCTGCTAGCCGTCTAACGACCCCACCTGAGAACCGACGGGAGAGCCGAGTGCCAAGCCTTACTGATGGAGAAATCCGCCGCGCACTAAAGCTGGTGGAACAGACGGGCAAAGAGCTCAGCCTCTCCGATGGAGAGGGGCACGGAATGGGGCGATTGGTTCTGGTGATGAAGCCCATGCCCACTCGCATTACGGCAGACTGGATGGCACAGCAGTGGCGAGACGGGAAGCGTCTCAAGAAAAAACTAGGCTCTTATCCATCGATGTCTCTTAGCAAAGCACGCGAAGTTTTCGCCCGCGACTTCGCTGACATGATTCAGAAGGGCCGCAGCATCAAGTTCGCTGGCGACACCCGCCCCGGCACCGTGGCCGATCTCTTTGAAGCGTACGTTGCCCACTTGGAGGCGGCAGGAAAGTCGTCGTGGAAGGACGCTGAGAAGAACCTCAACAAGGTTGCTGACACGCTGGGGCGCAATCGGCTGGCTCGCGATATCGAGCCGGAAGAAATCACGGACGTCATTCGGCCAATCTACGACCGTGCCAAGCGTTCAATGGCGGATCATGTCCGCAGCTACATCCGATCTGCTTATAGCTGGGGCATGAAATCGGAGCACGATTACCGAAGCGCGTCTCAGCGGCGTTTCCGTCTCCTATACAATCCGGCGGCCGGGATACCCACAGAGCCCAAGAAAGTCGGGACTCGCTGGCTGGACGAAGAGGAATTCGTGCGCCTCTATCGTTGGCTCGAGTGCCCAGACGCGCCGGTCCACCCGCCCTATACCCGCGCCGTGCGCATCCTCATGCTCACGGGACAGCGTGTCGAGGAAATTGCGCGTCTTCATGTGGACCAATGGGACGCCAAGGAGCGAATCATAGATTGGTCAAAGACAAAAAATGGCAAACCGCATGCCATCCCGGTCCCTGAGGTCGCCGCTGAACTGATCGAGTCGATCAGGCCGAATGCTCACGGCTGGTTCTTTCCGTCCGCCACTGACCCAACCAAGCCCGTAAGCCACGGTACGCTTTACTCGTTCATGTGGCGCCAGCGCGAACGCGAGGTAATTCCGGTTGTCACCAACCGCGATCTACGCAGAACTTGGAAAACATTGGCTGGCCAAGCCGGGTTGTCTAAAGAAATCCGTGACCGGATACAAAATCACACGCTTCAGGATGTCAGTTCGAAAAGCTATGACCGCTGGAATTACATGCCAGAGAAGCGGGCCGCGATGAAGAAGTGGAACGGCTTCCTCCAGGCGATGTTCACTAGGAAGAGAGCCAAGTCGCGAAGACAGGCGCATGCGCCGAGACTCCAAGCCGCCATTGACGACACCACACAGCAAGCTGCCTGATAGTGTCTCGCAAGCCTCCCAGAAGACCGCGCGCGAAAAGCGGCGCCGACAATCCGGCAAAGGTGGCGGCTGACGCTCCCGCTGTGGACTCGCAGGGTTACGTCGCACTCGTTGCGGACTTGAAACGGCGTATTACCGAGGCGCGACTCCGCGCGGCCCTGTCTGTAAATCGTGAACTCGTGCTTCCTTATTTGGAGTATCAGGCGAGACATTCTTTCTCGTCAGAAGAGCGAGGGGTTGTGCTCATGAGCACTATCATGCTGATCTTCGCGCAGGAGTCCGCGAGACGGGGACAGAATGTGAGGGGCACCACACTCAACGTTGCGGCTGTGATCCTGTATGGCGGCTGTGTTGTCTGGTCCTACTTTTACAATTGGCGTCGCACAGGTTCAGCCGTCTTGGCCATCAGCCTGACGATCCTTCAATCGATATCGGCAGTCTTTGTTATCGTCGCTATCAATCTATGGCTGGATCGCCGAAAATGGAGCGATATAACCGCGAACACGGCCTTGGCTAAGCAAGCTAATGGGCCTTGGACCTACAAAAAGAAAAAAAGGAGCCGTCGGCGCCCCCAGCCCCTACGGCTCTCAGTTTACCTTGGCATCGGGAGGGATTGCCAAAGGTCCCCGCGCGTAACGCCGTTACCTTGTTTGCGGCCATGCGCGAAACAATACGTATCCCGATCTGCTTGATTCGGCTGTGACTTGTGCACCACACGAGACAGGAACGTGTCTGGCATTAGTTTCTATGGGACAGAGTCTCGCCTTGGCCTCCACGCGCATCGGGCGCTTCGATCCCGTATCGATGTCGGATGATTGATTGCACGCGCTGTGAATGCCCGCTTCACACTCGCAGCCCCGTTCATCCTACAGGATGCGGATAAATTCGCGCACCCGAAGCCGTTACTCGGTGTCCGGGGTCTGCATGGGATTTGATTTGTTTTCGTTGATGAGTTCCTGCTCGGCCGCGCGCCAGAACTCCTCATCCCTATCCTTAGGCATGCCCGCCGCTTCCCAAAGCCTGTATGCGCGGGCGGCGATTTCCTGCTCGGTCGGTTTTGCCATCTCTAGGCTCCAAGTAAGCACGGTACCGCCTCGGGGCTGGGGCTTCTTCACCGGGAGCGCGCCGGCGTCCGCCCTTTCGACGAGCGGACGCGGTGATTGTTTGGAGACGCTCAGTCCTACGACAGCGCTTTGTAAACCCCGCTCTCGAACTTGCCGTAGAGGCTCAGAACGCGAGAATCCACGAACGGCAGGATCTGCGTCAATATAACGCCGGCGACCTGCTTCGACGGATCGACCCAGAAATAGGTATTGGCCAGCCCGGCCCAGGACAGGCTGCCGCCGCTCCTTCCCGCAGGACCTTCCTGCGGATTGATCAAGAAGCTCAGGCCCCATTTGATGTCCTGACCGGGGAACAGCTGCCCCATGTCGACGTCGGGCGTTGACGGCGGCGCCGTTGTTTTCAGAACAACCCGTGAGATGTTGACATCGCCGATGTTATTCTTCGACATTTGCGCCACCGTCTCGGGTCGTAGGAGTCGAGCGCCGTTGAACTCGCCGCCATGCATCAGCATCTGCAGGAAGGCGAGATAGTCGCGGCCGGTGCCATAGAGTCCGCCACCGCCCATGAAAAACTCGGGCTCCTGCGGGACTCCGAACTCGATCGGATCAAGCCCGCCGTCCGGCTTGCGCGCATGCACGGTCACCAGTCTTTTCTTCTGATCCGGTCCGATGACGAAGTCGGTGTCTTTCATGCCGAGCGGCTGGAAAATGTGCTCGCGCAGATAGACGTTGAGACCCTGTCCGCTGACCGCCTCGACCGCCTTGCCGGCGAAATCGATGTTGATGCCGTACTCCCAGCGATCGCCCGGATCGAATGCGAGCGGCGTCGTCAGGGCCGCGTTCTTGCAGCTGATTATGCCCGGAAGATTAGCGACTTTCACGTATTGGGCGGTGTCGGCATCCCAGAGGTCGTACGTGAACCCGGCCGTATGGGTCAGCAGCTGGCGCAGCGTGATCGGCCGCTTGGCCGGGCGCAGTTTCGGCTGTCCCTTGTCATCAAATCCCTCAAGGACCTGAGGCGCCGCCAGCTCGGGAAGGACCTTGCTGATCGGCTCGTCAAGCTGGAGCTTGCCCTGCTCGACCAGCTGCATTGCCGCCGTTGCGGTGAGAGCCTTGGTCATTGACGCGATCCAGAACACCGAGTCCGCGGTCATATCGGTGCCGGTCGCGAGGTCGCGCTTGCCGAATGCTCCTTCGTAGATGACGCCGTCGCTGTTCGCAGCTACGGCGACAACGCCGGGAACTTCCTTAGTTTCCGCGGCCTGCCGCAGAGCCTCATCGATAACATTGAGCCCATCCTTTTTAGCACCTGCAGCAGACCAAGACGGCGTTATGCCGTACTTCGCAAACGAAACAGCAGCCGACATTGCCGCGCCCGATTTCAACAGCTCGCGGCGCGTTTGTTGCAAACGTGTCATGGGTTTTCTCCTCCGGTTAGCATCGGATTTTTTTGCTTATCGAAGATCGCCGTCCCCGGCAGTCACCTGGCGAAGGGCCGTAGAGCTTGCCTGCCGATGGCGTGCTCGCTGCGAAATGGTTGGACTTCGGCGGGTTCCGTCGGCAGCTCCCGGTATGCTGAACCATACGCCGCGCGCTTTTTTCAGGCAAACCCAAAACGACGCCACTATTGTCGCCGCGCGAGAAGATCAAGCGGCGTCTATGTTCCACATGGGGATGACCACGCGCTCGACGTGAGGCCTAAGTCCGATCCGCTAGGATGTGCGATGTCGCCTTCTGGCCCATCGCGTCATTTCGCTGCGAAGTGGAGCTTGGTCGCAAGGACAGGTCGCTGGTAATTTTACTCCTTCTGAGCGGGCGCGATTGATCCTGTCGTTTCCTCAAGTGAGGGATTTTCCGTCGTGCTTGTTGGGCCCCTAAGCTCTAATCCTACGCAATCACCAGCCCATAGCTTGGTGCCCCGGACCGTTCCAACGAATTTGCAGCCCATAGGGGCTTTCGGCTTTACCTGAACCAGCGCTTTGCTACCAGCTTTGGGCGGCGAACTCTGAGCGAACACGGTGCCCGAACAGCAGATAGCAACGAGAATGAACAGCGACCTCATCGAACTCACCGTTTAGCTTCACGACACCCCAACATCCCCACGGGGCTGATTGCAGAAAATGTCCGCAGAGCATTCGCGCTCCCGCGCCGGGTTCTCAAAATTGATGCTTACTGAATACCCCACCCGGTCTTTTACAGGCTTGCATTGAGCGGGCTCGGAGTGCGAGACCAAAATTGCACTCCCTCGAAGGAACAAAACAAATGTTGCACCGAGAGCACGGCGCCGTCAGACGTGTCGTCTCCCTGTAACTGCAACCGTGGATTTTCTCGCAGCAGATATGCGCAATAGCGGTCGCGCACACCCCGCGACACGTCTCAGCCTCAGAGGACCCGGACGAACGACCGTCGATTTGTCACCTGATCGCTTTCGTGACCTCCACGAGCCGAACGCTGGTCGAAGCGGTCGCGATCAGTGTGCCGTCGTCCGTAGTCAGCCTTCCCTCGACGAAGGCAACGCTCTTGCCGAGCTGCGTGACCTTCGCCTCGCCTGTGATCGAACCCGGCTTCGCCGGTGCGAGGAAGTTCACCGCCATACTGATAGTGGGCGGATACATCTTTCCGTGTGTCATGCCGAACACCGCCGCACTCATGGTGGCGTCCAGCATGGAGCACAAGATGCCGCCTTGGACAAAGCCGCCCGCAGCGCAGAACTCTTCCTTGCCGACGAAGCCAGCTCGTATCCACCCTTCATCCGGTCGCGCATCAACGAAACGCCAGCCAAGTAAGTCAATGAGACGGCTGCCAAACAGGCTTGTCCACTGTGGAAGTGCAACGGTGTCGGGCGCGGTTGCAGCCATTTGAAACCTCCAGCCTTCATGAGTAGCAAGATCAGCGTTGCCGTCCAGCGTATTTCATGCCGCTGCAGCCCTGTCTTCCTTGTCCTCGCCGCGCATGACGATCTTCAGCGTATCGTCCGGCAGCGGCCTTTGCAGCGCCTTTGCCTCGTCCCAGGGTGCGCGCATCCACACGTCACGCTCTTCGTCCGTGGTCAGGATCACCGGCATCGCCTTCGCGTGGATCGGCTCGACGACTGCGTTCGGCGACGTCGTAAGGAAGCCGTAGACTAGGTGCGGGCCGGGGATCGGCTTCGACTTCGTGCCGCGATCACCGTTGAACGTCGTCCAGATGCCCGCGAAGGCGAACAGCTGCCGATCTTCGTTGAGTGCGAACCACACCACGTCTTTCTTTTTCGTCTCAGGGTTCGTCTCCGGCGCGTACTCGGCGAAGCTGTTGGCCGGGACCAAGCACCTGTTCTCTGGCCTAATCCACATCCGCCAGTGTGGCGATGACGTGTTTCGGATGTTGGTGACCGGTGGGCCGCCCGTGCGAGGGGGCGGCGGCATGCCCCAGCGCATCATCGCGATCTCCCAATCACCACCTGCCGCGTTGCGCATGACGGGCGCCGGATAGTCTGGAAAGACGCCAGGCATCGGCGCGAGGTTGCCAACGTAGCGGTTTACTTTGCGGAAGAGACGGATGATGGCCTCTTGGTTCGTGGTGATGCTGTAGAGGTTGCACATTACGCAGAAACTACCGGGAAATTCCGCAAACGCCAAGATCGGCGGCCGACTTGCGCATGATGACGAAAAAATCGCGCAGTCTTACCTCCTGAGAATGCCGGTATTGGTGTCGCTCAAGCTATTCGTGGCATTGTTGGCGGCGGGTGTATCGACCGCGTTGTGGTGAGAGGTTGGAGCCTGAGTAACCGAAGAGGCATCCGTATCGATGCCGGTCGCTCCGTGACTGAGCGCGTTGCCCGGGTTGGGACCGGAGGAGCCCGCAGTGCCGCTTATGGTATGCCCGGTCGACAGGGTCCCGCCCGCATAGCCTGTGGACCCGCTGGCCGCATTTCCACTCGCCGCCGAGCCGCCACCGCTCGATCCACCTGTAGTCTGTCCCAAGGCGAGCGAGGAGCTACCAACGAGTAAGCTCAAGACAACTAGAATGTAGCTCATAGGCGGTCCTCTACATGAACAACCGCTCAATGAGCTGCAGATCGAATAGTTCCCCAGGGACCTATCGCTCTCCCAGCCACCATGTTGACGGCGATCGCCCTCCCGGCGGGGCGATGGCGCGTACTCCGGAGAACTACGATCAGGAAAACTACGGGTGTTTCCTTTGCCAAGGCGTTAGCCAATTCCGCTTACCCTAACCGCTAACAGCGCTCACAGGTATCGCTCGCGGGCTGATCATCTTGTCGGTAAGGGGTTGGGGTGACCGTCACCCGCGATCAGACAATTTATTTCACGTGCGAACATTGCGGCGCTGTCTATTCGGCTATTCGAAGCGACAGTCCAACGGAAAAGGTGTTTCTGTTGTTCTGCGAGGGATGCCGGAACGTGCTCCATGACAGCACCGGCCATTACTCCCTCACCCACCTGATGCCTGTCTTGGCGAAACCGCCCAAGAAATAGACCGCCTGTCAGAACTCGCGGCTCGACGCCGCATGGCTGCTTATAGCCGACATTCCCTATCGCGGTCGCAATGTCCGCTTTCAGGGGCGAAACGGACCTCCTGTTTTGGGATGGGCATGTCTACAAATGACCCAAATCGGACATCGCCCCTTCAACAGACTGACCTCACCCGATACGATGTTGGTCCCAAGGCGTCGGGGGAAACAATGAAACGGCGCAAGTTTACCAAGCTCCTTGCCGGTCTCGTTTGCACAGCCGCGATCAGCCGCGCGGAGGCGCAGCAGGCGGGCAAGGTTTACCGCATTGCCATTGCCCATCCGTCGTACCCCGTGTCCGAGATGAACGGGGCGAGCGACCGTCTCCCGTGGTTCCCCGCGTTCTTCGCGGAGCTTCGCCGCCTCGGCTATGTCGAAGGCCAGAATCTGCGAGTCGAGCGATATTCCGCGGAGGGGCGGACCGCGCAATATGCTGATGTGGCCCGTGACGCAGTAAGTCGCAGGCCAGACGTGATCCTCTCAGGAAAGAGCGACATGATTCTGTTGCTGAGGGACGCCACTCCGACCATACCGATCGTCGGCATATCGGCCGATCCGATCGCTGCCGGCATTGTGCCGAGCTTGGTACGGCCGGGTGGTAGCGTCACGGGAGTCAGTGTCGACGCTGGTCTAGAGCTTTGGGGAAAACGTCTCGAGCTGTTGAAACACGCTATTCCGGGTCTCTCCCGCGTAGGCTTCCTTGCGGATCGCGAAAATTGGGACCTGGTCTATGGACCGGCCATCCGGGAGGCTGCGCAACGGGCAAGTCTGAGCATTGTTGGGCCGCTGCTTCATGGTTCTCTCCAGGAGCCGGAGTATCGCCGCGTCATTCTGGCGATCGCCGATGCAGGCGCGCAAGCGCTTCTCGCGAGCGATCAGAGCGAGAACATCACAAACCACCAGCTTATCTCCGAGTTGGCAATGGCGGCCGGCCTGCCAGCGATGCATGCCTATCCGGAATTCGTCTCTTCCGGCGGGTTGATGGCCTACGGCGTCGAGCTCTCCGAGGTCTATCGCCGCGCGGCCGGGCAAATTGATCAGATTTTGCGCGGAACCAAGCCGGGTGAAATCCCATACCAGCAAGCGACTAAATTCTTTTTCGTCATCAACCTCAAAACCGCGAAGGCGCTCGGCCTCGAAATTCCGCCAAATGTTCTCGCACGCGCCGATGAGATCATCGAATAGAGATGCTGTTCGCTGCAGCGCATGAGTCCGGTTATGGCCCGTAGCCGACCTCCTTCTTGGGACCGGCTAAGTCAGTTCTTGACCCCGAAGCGGACACAAGCCGAGTTCGTGAACTGTTCGCACTCGGTTCGCACATTGCAACCGATGCGCGCTCAGGAGAACTACGATCGGGACAACTACGGTGATCCGACCGTCATGTGACGGGCATACGATCGTCAGGTCTCTAGTCCTCTCCCGTGAGCTAGGGCCAAATCTCATGAGCCTCCAGTCCCGCTTCGGCGGGGCTATTTTCATAGTTCCGTAATCTTTCTGTCATGAACCTTTCCCCGGTTCCCCTACTTGGGTAAGGTGGCTCAGGGTTAATTGACGGGGTGCGTAACATGACCGGACAATGGGTAGAAACGCCGCGCGAAAGCTTCATGGAAGCCGCGCAGCGAGAGATGGTGGCGTTCGAACGGAAAGAGCGCGAGTTTCGTAAGCAGGAAAGGCAAGAGCGGGCCGACCAACTGAAAATGGCCGCTCTCAAGAACGAACCACAGCTAGGCGGGCGCCTGGAAAACAAGAGAGGCCGCCTAACTCAGGTGGCCTCTCAAGGCTGAGCGCTATTATAAAAGACCCGCGAAAATGCCAAGCACCAGGTCGGGCCCAAATTCGCTAGAGAGCAGTGCGACGAGGGTCCCGAAGCCGAGAGTGCAAAGCGCGGTGATCTTGAGAATAATCATTGAAATCCCCTTCTTGAAATGTTGGTAGAATACGCCCGCATTGTTTCGGGCCGGCTTCACGACTCGAAGGAATGGGCTTCCTTCACGCGTGAGTGACGGGCCAGCGCGTCGCTGGTTGCGGACAAATAGGGTCAGGCTTACGTACCCATCCGTGTTGGCCGATAATGCAGCCGAACGTCGGCTCTCATGTCGCCGTTTTGCCCTCAGCGGAAATCGAAGGCGCGGCCAACAACGTCCGCTCTGGGCCCAGAACGCGACATTCGCAAAGTGAAAGAGGCTCTACGTCATCAGGGCAGTTGGCATAACCTTTTTCCCTAGCCCTTCCAGTCAAATTTGGCTTTCCAATAGGTCTTGATCTGTTGCACGAGAGTTGATGGCAGCGACACGTAATTGAGCGCCTCGGCCTGCGTCTGACCACTCTCCAGCACCCACTTGAAGAAATCCAAAGCAGCGGCTGCACGCTCTGGCGAACCGGGTTGCTTGTGCATCAAGATGAATACCGTCGCCGTAATAGGGTAGGACTGCTCCCCTGGAGCATCCGTCATGATCAGAAAGAAGTCTTCTTGAGTGATCCAGTCCGCACTCGACGCTGCGGCCTTGAAGGTCTCCACACTTGGACCGACGAAGTTACCGGCCTTGTTCTGCACAAGCCCGAAGGCTAGGTCCTTCTTCCCGAAGGCCCAAGCATATTCAATGTATCCGATCGATCCAGGCGTCACATCGACAAGAGAAGCAACGCCGTCATTGCCCTTGCGGCCCACGCCAACTGGCCACTCGACCAGGGTTCCTTCGCCTACCCTGGTCTTCCATTCGGGGCTCGTTTTCGAAAGAAAGTTCGACCAATTGAAGGTCGTTCCGGAGCCGTCGATGCGATGAACAACGGTGATCGGCAAGTCGGGGAGTTTCAGCCCTGGATTGATCCCCTGGATCGCCGGATCACGCCAGTTCTTGATCTTCCCGAGGTAGATGTCCGCAAGGAGCGGCCCGGTAAAACGCATGTCGCCCGACTCAATGTCCTCAAGATTTACTATTGGCACGACGCCGCCAATGACCAGCGGAAACTGCCCCATTTCGAGCTTTTTCAATTCTTCCGGCTTGAGCGGCATGTCGGTCGCCCCGAAATCGACGGCAGCGTCCTTGATCCGTTTCAAGCCAAGTCCGGAGCCGACCGGCTCCTCGTCGACCCTGATATCGGTCTGTGGCGCGGAGTCGGTGATCCATTTGGTCATGACAGGGTAGACGAACGTCGAGCCTGCGCCTGATGTTTCACCCGCAGCGACGGGCCCAGCGAGAGCGAGGGCAACGAACCCAAGCGCGAATGCATATCTTTTCATGACCAGACCTCCCGAATAAATGTCGATAAGCCCGACATGCTGCCCGTTTGAAGAATTATAGGGCTTCAGCGGATGCCGCCTTGTGCTTCGCACCGGTCGCGCTGGGAGCAGACTTGCAACGCATAATTTCTACAAAGATCTTAGGACGCTCTTGTGACGACCGGGGACGGCATCACCGCGTCGGAACGACGGCTTTGACAAGGCCGAACCACAGGAGTCGAAAACATTGTCGTTAGTCGCCTCCCATGTCGCAGTTGGGTCATTTGCAGAGGTCGCCGATGCGTAAGGCCATGGCTGCCGCTCGCAGCGGACAATGCCGGATTTGTCAGTGCACGATCGCGCTCAGACCGGAATCCTCACCGCCGCACGCAACCCGCCCATCGGGCTGTCGCCGAGCGTGATGTCGCCGCCGTGGGAGCGGGCGATGTCGCGGGCGATGGCGAGGCCCAGCCCCGCGCCGCCTTCGTCCTGGTTGCGCGCATCGTCCAGCCGCAGGAACGGCTTCGACACTCTCCCTCT
>Ga0081540_1003184_pt1 | contig 13065 bp, 10 predicted proteins | sample TabmetS2T1R1_FD_71024 | JGI IMG/M metagenome (GOLD analysis project Ga0081540, IMG submission 71024) | Tabebuia heterophylla rhizosphere microbial communities from the University of Puerto Rico - S2T1R1 | ecosystem: Host-associated > Plants > Roots > Rhizosphere ... | reverse complement strand
TAAAACTGCGTTTGCTAGTATTATGATACTGTCTTCACTTAAAACATAATGTTGTAGAGCGTATATTGATCCTTGTATTTTTTTTCGGTAAAGGAAGATTTCCACATATGTATACAGAAATCCACAGCATGTTGAAAACACGAAACACAAAAGAAATAGGAAATTTCCATTGACAATGAGCTGGCAGAACGTTATATATGCCTGCATTGAGTATGCTGAGATGCAGCACCGTTGTCATGAAATACTGAGGATCAGCCATAGGGTTAGAGCCAGTCGGCGAGGGGAAATTTGTGGGGCTACAGCAGAATTGGACGCTCCAGGAACGGCCCAGTAGTGTCGAGCACATCTGGCAGGAAGTCCTTCAGGTGGTGCGTGAGCGTGTTGAAGCGACGAAGTACGCTACGTGGTTTGCGCCGCTCAAACCCTTATCGGGCGCGGTAGGCATGTTGCGCATTGCGGTACCGAACAAATTCGTGCGTGACTGGCTGGTAGAACATTACCATGAGCTCATCACCGCAACCTTGCAAGAATGCACGGGTGTACCATACCAAGTATTCTTCGTCGTCCAAGAGCCTGCAGAGACGGTGGCAGACTCAGAGCCGCCTGAGTCAGCACCGGTCAATGGGGCCGTACGGCCAGCCTCCAGCACAGGGCAGGCATTCAACCCGCGGTTTACCTTCGAAACATTTGTGGTGGGATCAAGTAATCAGTTTGCTCACGCTGCCTGCCTGGCGGTGGCCCGCCATCCGGCACGCACTTATAATCCTCTCTTTATTTATGGTGATGTGGGGCTGGGCAAGACGCATTTACTGCATGCCATTGGCCACTATGTGCAGCAGACGCACCGCAGCATGGTGACGTGCTATGTCTCCTCCGAAAAATTCCTCAATGATCTGGTGAGTGCCCTGAGTCACGACAAAATGGAAGACTTTCGTAACCGCTATCGCAAGAATGATGTCATCCTGGTCGACGACGTGCAGTTTCTCATTGGCAAGGAGCGCACGCAGGAGGAATTTTTCCACACGTTCAATGTACTCTTCAACGACAATAAACAGATTGTGCTGACCAGTGATAAGCTCCCCAAGGACTTGGTTGGCCTGGAGAAGCGGCTGCGCTCACGTTTTGAATGGGGCCTGGTCGCCGACTTGCAAGCGCCCGATCTGGAAACCAAGATCGCTATTCTGACCAAGAAAGCGGAGTTCATGCAGATGACGTTGCCCGACGAGGTGGCCTGGTTTCTGGCTCGCCGTCTCCGCGGGGACGTCCGCAAGCTGGAAGGCGCCTTGAATGTGATTGAGGCGTTTACGTCCATGACCGGCCAGCAGATTACCGTGAGCTTGGTGCAGAACCTCATTGCTGAACTGGCGGATGTGCAAGAAGAGCGGCCGATTTCTATTGCCGATATCGAACGGGCAGTCGCCGACCGTTATAAGCTCAAAGGGGCGCTGCTGCGGTCCAAAAAACGCAACAAGGAAATCGCCCATGCCCGCCATGTGGCGATGTATCTGGCGCGCACGCTGACGAGTGCGTCGTTACCGCAAATTGGCAAGAATTTTGGTGATCGTGACCATACCTCAGTCTTGCACGCCTGCAACAAAATCAAAGGCATGGTCGAGGAAGATTGGCGCTTCAAGGAGGAAGTCGAGCAGCTCATCCGGACGCTGCAGGGATAGCGTCGGCTCCAGAGGTGGTGTATGTCAAAACCGCGCGTCAAACTCTCGGGGACAGACTATGGCCTCTTGTTGCGGCTCGAGTGGGATAGCCCGCTTCCACAACTGCTCGTCGAACTCGAAGAATATCTCCAGCAATCGCCGAAATTCTTTGCTGGGGCGCAGGTGCTGCTCGAGATTGGCGGTCGGCCTGTCCTGCAGCAGGACATGGAGCAGCTGGCGGTGGTGCTGTCGCGTTACGGCGTCATGCTCCAAGGAGTTGTGCCGATTCTGGAGGGTCTGGAGCGGCGTCCTCCACCCTCATCGCACACGACCTTCGTGCCCTCACCTCCAGATGTGCAAACCCTCGTCCATGTCGAGCAGCGTACGGTGCGTTCTGGAGAAAAAGTCGCCGCCGAAGGTCATTTGATCGTCGTAGGCGATGTCAATCCTGGGGCGGAAGTCATTGCCGGCTATAACATTTTCGTCTGGGGTGCTCTCAGGGGGTCAGCATACGCCGGTGTGCCTGACCGTGAGGAGGCAATCATCACCGCCCTGCATTTTGCCCCCATCCAACTTCGTATTGCCGGGCATATTGCCCGACCACCAGAGGCGCGACCCAATGCGCCTGGGACACCAGAGTTGGCGCGTATCGACCAGAACGCCATTGTGGTCGAGGCGTGGGAGCGGGGGCGAGGGGGATTTTACAAAAGGGGATAGGCCGTGGCGGGACGAGTCATTACGGTAACCTCGGGCAAAGGTGGGGTCGGTAAAACGACGTTTAGCGCTAACGTGAGTGCCGCACTGGCCGAACTGGGCAAGAAGGCGGTCGCGGTCGATACGGATGTGGGTCTGCGCAATCTCGATATTGTCATGGGCCTGGAGAATCGCATCGTCTTTGATCTGATCGATGTGGTCGAGGGACGCTGCCGTCTGCAGAAGGCCATCATTCGCGACAAACGGATTGCCACCTTACACATGTTGCCAGCCGCGCAAACGCGCGATAAGAGCGCCGTCAGCCCCGATGCGATGGAAAAGATCTGTGCGGAACTCCGGTCCCAGTTCGATTTCATCATCATCGACTCACCCGCTGGGATCGAAGGTGGCTTCCAGAATGCCATCGCCGGGGCGGATGAAGTCGTCATCGTCACCACGCCACACGTATCGGCGATCCGTGATGCTGACCGCGTCATTGGCCTCTTGGAAGCGGCGGAAAAACACCAGATCCATCTGGTGATCAACCGCCTACAAGCCGAAATGGTACGTCGTGGGGATATGCTCGACATTCCTGACATCATGGATATTCTGGCCGTGGAGCTGCTAGGGACCATCCCAGAAGACGAGTCTATTGTGGTGACGAGTAACCGCGGCGAGCTCGCGGCGCTGCACGCGACCTCGCCGGCTGGACAGGAGTATAAGAATATTGCGCGGCGTCTCCTAGGGGAGGAGGTTCCAATGAGCCCCATCGAGGAAGACACCGGTTTCTTTAAATGGCTGGCTCGCCTGTTCAAAGGCCAGTAAACCCGAGGCGCTAACGGCGGGGAGGAGAGTCCCGTGGGGTTGCTAGACAAGCTCGTCAAACATCTCTCGCCGGGGGGATATGGGCAGCAAAGTAAAAATGCTGCGAAGGAGCGTCTGAAGCTGGCTTTGACATACGACCGCGGCGGTTTGGCCCAAGGCACCATCGAGCAGCTGCGCGATGAGATCATCCAGGTCATTGCAAAACACCTGACCATCAACGAAGACGAGATCGAAATCAACTTTGACCGTACTACTGAGGAAGACAGGTTGATCGCCAGTATTCCACTGCGTATGGCTCCTCGTGCGCGCATGAAGAGGGGACAGCGGATAGAAGCGTCGTAAAATCCTCAATGGACGGGGAGAACCACCCTCTCCCGTGTTGGTCGTTATCACTCAAGCCATCCGAACATTGCTTGCCTCGGGCAATCCACCAAGGCTTTCTGTGAGTGCGTCCTGTACCTCGCGGGCACTTTCTTGGGTCCAGGATACGGCCTCCCATCTAGGAAGTGGTCGGAGAGCTCATTGCTGCCTTTGCTGCTCAGCTCCATACTTTGAGTAGGGACGCGAACTCGTCAAACTGCATGATTATGGTAGGATGCATTTTCTGCTTGACACCTGCCTAAATGTGCAGTATTACTCATATGAGCAGGTACAAATCACCTTCAGGGCCAGGGGGCACAGGGAGCATTCTTACGGCCATGACAACAGCAGGACAGAGACCACAACTCACAGAAAGACAGCGAGAAATCCTCAATTATATCGAACGTGAGGTGCGCACTACAGGTGTCCCACCAAGCATCCGCCAAATTGGTGAAGCGCTAGGTATCAGTTCGACCAACGGCGTACGTGCGCACCTGCAAGCTCTAGAAAAGAAGGGCTATATTCATCGGAGTTCACGTACCTCACGGGGTATCGCCTCGCTCGACCGTCTGCGGCGCCGGGCCTCCAGAACGCTGCACGACATGGTTGAAGTCCCCATTCTTGGCCGTGTCACAGCAGGCCAACCGATTCTCGCCGTAGAAAACCGTGAAGGGACACTGCAACTCGACCCCACCCTTGTCAAAAGCACTGACACATTTGCCCTGCGCATCGAAGGCGACAGCATGATTGGCGCTGGCATCCTCGACGGTGACTACGTGTTGGTACGCCAGCAACAGAGCGCCGACAATGGCGACATTGTCGTAGCTCTCCTCGAAGAAAGCGTGACCGTCAAGCGTTTCTATCGGGAAGCCGACAGCTTTCGCTTGCAGCCAGAAAATCCACGCTTAACGCCCATTTACGTGCCTGATGTGCAGATCTGCGGTAAGGTCGTAGCGCTCATTCGGCCAACTGTGCATTAAAGGAACCGCGCACATGAGCAAGGCCAAGAGCGTCTTTGCCTGTCAGACATGTGGTCATCACACGACGAAATGGCTAGGACGCTGTCCAGAGTGTGGTGGCTGGAACACTTTTGCAGAAGAGCTACAGGCGCCGCCGCGTCCAGCGCGCCAGCAGGGGGCCGCGTCAGCCCAACTCCCGTTGCCGTTGACGGAGATTGCGCGTAGCGGTGAAGAGCGTCTGCTGACGGGTATCGGCGAACTCGACCGAGTGCTAGGCGGTGGGCTAGTACGTGGCTCTCTAGTGCTCATTGGGGGCGACCCTGGCATTGGCAAATCCACGCTGCTCCTCCAGGCAACCGCAGGACTGAGCCGTGGATGTACGACAGAGCAGCACCCAGTACTCTATGTTTCTGGGGAGGAATCGGCGAGTCAGTTGCGTATGCGTAGTGACCGTCTAGGCGTTAATAGTCAACACGTCTATATTCTGACTGAAACGTCTATGGAGCTGATCCGCGAGCAGGTTACCCGTCTGCAGCCGCGCGTGCTTGTCATCGATTCCATCCAGACGGTCTTCACGGCTGATCTGTCTTCCGCACCTGGTAGTGTCAGCCAGGTGCGGGAGAGCACGGCGCACCTCATGAGCCTTGCGAAAACTCTCGACCTGCCCATCCTGATCATTGGCCACGTCACCAAAGAGGGTACTATCGCAGGGCCACGTGTGTTAGAGCATATGGTGGACACGGTGCTGTACTTTGAAGGTGAACGGCATCATGCCTACCGCGTCCTGCGAGCGGTGAAAAACCGCTTTGGACCAACCAACGAGATCGGCATGTTTGAAATGCGGCAGACGGGCTTCATAGAAGTAGAAAATCCGTCAGAACTCCTACTGGCAGAACGTCCGCAACAGGCGAGCGGCTCGGTTGTAGTGGCCAGCATGGAGGGGACGCGTCCCCTGCTGGTCGAACTCCAGGCGCTGGGCAGTCCGAGTGGGTTAGGCATGCCGCGTCGAGTCGCTAATGGTGTCGATCATCAAAGAGTGGCGCTCTTGTTGGCTGTCCTGGAAAAACGTTTTGGTCTGCCGTTGCAGGCCCATGATGTGTATGTCAACGTCGTGGGCGGCCTCTATATAGAGGAACCAGCGATTGACCTTGGGGTTGTGGTGGCGGTAGTGTCCAGCCTGCGGGATGTGGTCCTCGATCCGCACCTGGTAGTCTTGGGTGAGGTGGGTCTCACCGGTGAGGTGCGGGCCGTGGGACAGGTGGAGGCACGCCTGCGTGAGGCTGCCAAGCTGGGGTTTCGGCGCTGTTTGCTGCCACAGGCCAATTGTCAGCCGGCGTCGGACATCATTGACTTAGAACTCTGTGGGGTACGGACGGTGGCCGAGGCGCTGCAAGTGATCTTGCAAGATGATCCGGCTGCGACGCTGGAAACTCCCGACGAGGAAGCATTTGCGACAGCCCCAGGCAGGGCACAGTCGTGGGGCAAGCATAACGAGAGGCCTATCGGCTATTAGTCATCAACCATACATATGAGCTGTGGGGGATAGCATGGCGCAGCCTACGGTAAGCAGTAGAAATGACGAAAAACAGCGGGCCCTCAGTCTGGCTCTCGTCCAGATCGAAAAACAATATGGTAAAGGTGCCATCATGCGCCTGGGCGAGAGTCAGATCGCCGATATTCCAGTGATTCCCACTGGCTCACTGGCGCTCGACGCAGCATTGGGGGTTGGGGGTATGCCGCGTGGACGCATCGTGGAGATCTATGGACCCGAAGCCTCGGGCAAAACAACGCTGGCCTTGCACGTGATTGCTTCAGCGCAGCGCGGTGGCGGTGAGGCAGCCTTCGTCGATGCCGAGCATGCCTTGGATCCTGCGTATGCGCGTAAACTGGGCGTGAATCTCGATGACCTCCTCATCTCGCAGCCAGACAGTGGCGAACAGGCCCTGGAGATCACCGACGTACTGGTGCGCAGTGGGGCGCTCGACGTCGTGGTGGTGGACTCGGTAGCAGCCCTCGTGCCGCAAGCGGAAATTGATGGGGATATGGGCGAGCCTCAGATGGGCCTGCAGGCGCGCTTGATGTCTCAGGCGATGCGCAAATTGACCGGCATTGTCCACAAAACCAAAACATGCGTTATTTTCATCAACCAGATACGCCAGAAGATTGGCGTATTCTTTGGCAATCCAGAAACAACGACGGGTGGGAACGCGCTCAAATTCTATGCCTCGGTTCGTCTGGATATTCGTCGCCTGGACGCCATTAAGAGCGGGCAAGAGGTAGTTGGCAACCGTACACGTGTGAAAATCGTCAAAAATAAGGTTGCCCCACCCTTTCGGCAGGTGGAATTTGATATTATGTACGGGAATGGGATTTGCCGAGCTGGCGAGTTGCTCGATCTGGCCGTGCAGCGCGAGATCGTCCAGAAGAGCGGAGCCTGGTTCGCCTACAGCGGTGAACGTATTGGCCAGGGGCGCGACAACGCCAGGCTGTATCTCGAAGAGCATCCTGAGACAGCAACAGCTATCGAGGCGCAGGTGCGGCAGGCTCTGAGTATGCCACAGGCGGCCAGTGAGACGCTCGCAGCGGCAGCGGAGTCAGCTAGTCTCAATACGGATTCTGACCTGTTCCACAGCCTGCCAGTCGATATGGATCTTGAGACTGGTGAGCTGGAGTAAGTATCCTACGCTATACATGCTCCGCTGCAGGTGAGAAGGTAACTCCTTCGCCAAACTGGTGGGGGAGTTGCGGTGCGTAGCACGAAGGGGACAGCATGTTTGCAGGGGAATTTCCATGTAAGCTCGACGACAAAGGCCGCTTTGCGATGCCAGCCTCACTGCGCGAGTATTTTACCGTACCGGGCAGTCTCGAAGTGAAAAAGGCTGTGCTGGTGAAATCGCAACAGGAGCGGTGTCTCTGGCTGTTTCCCCTGCACCACTGGTACACGTTGCTTGAAGTACAGCGTCAACGCCTCAATGAACGCGAAAGTCGGCTGTTCATGCACTATGTAGTGTCTGATGTGGCGGAGGTAGAGATCGATCGCGCCAGCCGTGTGCTGGTACCGCGAAAGCTGCGGGAGCACGCCGGCATTGGCGAAGACGCGATCTTGGTCGGCATGTATGATCGCCTGGAGATCTGGGGCAGTGAGACATGGGTGGCGCACCTCAGCGAACTGGAAGAAGAGCACGAGATGTCTCTGGGCAAGGTGTTATCCATGCCGAGTATTAAGCCGTCCTTTCCGGGAGCAGAAACCCTACCATGAGCATCCAGGTCAGTCAGGTCAAAGGGGACGTAGTCGAGCTGATCTTCAATCCCCGCGAGGAGGATCTACGCGTTGGGGAAACGCTGCGCATTCAAGAACGCGACAGCGGTGAAGGGTTAGTGGTACAAGTAGTCGCCTTTCGCATGGTGACATACCCGTCACTCATTCAGGAGCAGTTGGAATTAGTGATCGGGAATGCGCAGCCGCTGTCACGCGAGCTGCTGACGTATTTGTCGGAGGCGCAGGAGTCGCTGCAGGAGTACGACACCAGTGAGGCACGGAACCTGAAAATTGCTATCGCCAAGATCCGCAAGCTGACTGGACGACGATGGGACCAATGGGACGGCTGGATACCGATACGCGATGTTGAAGTGACGCGGGTATCGGATCAAGAGTTATTTGAAAATTGCATTGATGATCTCGGTAATCCGTTGCATCTCGGCCAGACGCTCCGGGGTGAGCCGTTCTTTATCGAGGGGCATTACCTGGAGAAGGTCAATGTCATCACGGGCGTCAAAGGGGCTGGCAAGTCCTATCTATCCAAAGTGGTCCTGCTGGAGTTGATCAATGCTGGAGCGCCATGCGTCGTGTTTGACTTGAACAAGGAATACATTCATTTGCCGAAACATGACGTCGACCCCCATACGGGGGAGGTACGCACCAAGGGTATTATTCATCTCAAAGCCGGTGAAAATCTTAAATTAGGCGTGCGACAATTCGGACTTAGTCCGCTAGTTACTATGTTGACCAGATTCGGGTTGCCAGATGTCTCGGCAATGTACTTCGAGAACCGCATGGCGCGCCTGCTCCAGGAAGCCTGGCATATGGAGCGGCAGGGAAGAACACCACCATTCATTGGTATCCAGCATCTCATTGATATGGCCGAGGAGCTGGAGTTTTCTCAGAATGAAGGGGTAAGCGCAGCAATTCGCAGTCGGCTTGAGGCGGCGCGCAATACCGGTGTATTCGCAGAGCAGCCGGGGGAAGCCACCTCGCTGCAGATAGAATACGATAAGATCCGCAACGGCGGTGCACTGGTGATTGATATTTCGAGCCTCACAAATCTTTCGCGGCAGGGATTTGTGCAGGCGATTATTGATATCATTCGGGAGCTCTGTGAACGTGAGTTGCAGCGTGGCACAGGCCGCTTTCCTTTTGTCTTCTTCGAGGAAGCGCACCTCTACATCAGCCATAACACCATTGGCTACATCGTCACGCGCTCACGGCATCTCGGCATCACCTGTTTCTTTGTCACAAATATGATTGGCGGGCTTGACGAGACCGTACTGCGGCAGGTAGATAATCTCTTTCTCCTGTATCTCCCCTTTGACGATGACGTGCGCCATATTAGTAAAAGTGCCATGGTCGACCAGGAAACCATGGGCTCCTTTGTCAAACGCTTGCGCCGGCATCATGCCCTGATTCTTGGAGACGTGACACGGCAGTATCCGGTGATCGTCAAGGTCAAAGAACTCAAAGGTATCCATACGGCCGGAGAGACGCAATATTTCTTCAAACCGAAACGCCGGCGCGCACCGCAAGGCCATACGACATTACCTGATCTCGTTGTCCCGCAAGTGCTCCAGCATAACGTGCCGGAAATGGAACACAACGGTGTACCGCCAGACCAACCGTCACTACCCTTGAGTTCACCACCAAGCCAGCCAACGCCAGAAGAACAAATACTGCTGGCACGGTTGCAAGCGTGCTGGCCAGATATTGTCGCCAGCCTACGTGATAAAAGTGCTTTTCTAGGCTCTGTCTTGATTGCTGGCAACCCTGTCAAGCTACAAGATCAGATGCTCTTAATCACGTTCACTGCCCGGGACGCCTTCCATCGCGACATGCTTGAAGAACCGGAATACCGTGCGCTGGTTGAGAAAGAGCTGAGCACTGTGCTCCAGCAGCCAGTGACCATTGTGTGTCAAATGCTAGCGTAACTCCTGATATGGACGAGCCATCTCCCGTTGGAGAACTGGCCCTGGTATTACCTCTGCCTCCGAGTATCAATCACCAGTACGCGACAGTACAGGGGCGTCGTGTCCTGTCTCGAGCCGGGCGAGAGTTCAAGAGTCTCGTCGCTGAGGAGGTAGAGAACTGGTTAGACAAGTGTCCACACGTTGATGTGGCGCTATTCCAGCGGCACTATTTGGCGCTCACGATTACGTTTTACTTTATGTCAGCGTTGCGACGTGATCTGGATGGGGGTCTCAAAATTGCTCAGGATGCTCTCTGCGAGGCATTGGGAGTCAACGATAACCTGGTGATAGAAATTCACCTGAGCAAACGAGTAGATCGTCACTCTCCGCGTATGGAGGTACAGCTCACAGCACTCACTGCGGAAAGCGTCTCCCTGAAGGAAGAGGGCGAGGTACATAGCACATCGCCATTACCAGTGCAACTTGACAGCAGGGCGAAACGACGACGGCGGCGTAAACAGCGTAGCCTGGAAGAATTGGCAGCACGGCATAGGTGGGACTAACAGCTCGGGGCCGAGAGCCAAGAGCTGAAGGCGCGAAGAGGATGGAGCCATATGCTTGATCTGGCCAGAGTAAATCAACAGATTAGCCGGATGGCAGTAGAGCAGCAGCTGGTTGCGGAGGACAGGTCAAAGCGTCTAGACAAAGCGCTAGGACAATTAGCGCTGGAGTCGGGGCGCTTACCGGGGTTCATGCGGAAATTGCAGGCTAGTAAAACCTCCTGGCTCCTGGCGGGGATCCGGGAGTCGCTCGAGAGCACCTATGCGCTGCCGCCGCGGCCGTTAGCCATTACGGTCGTCGCAACGGATGGTTCACAAATCGCTCCGAGTCATCATGAGGTCATTCCAGCCTTTCTGCTCAATATCTCGACGGTGGTACTGCATTACGGTACAGGTGAGCGGGCGGAGTTAAGCAGTACACCGACTCTCTTTTACCGTGATGACGATCTCTATACCAACTATGGGGGCCAGCGTGTGCAAGTGACTGGTGACCTGTTGGGCATGCGCCGCACCTTGATGGAGTGCCAGGCTCTGCTACGGCAGGCGACGCGTGCCCAGGAGAGTGGGCATCGCGCCTGCGCGCTGTCGGACGGCAGTTTGATCCTCTGGCAACTTGAAGGCAAACCACAGGATTACAAACAGGCAAACCTTGCCTGCTATCTCGGCTCTCTAGAACACGCGCGTCAACAGCAGATTCCGGTGGCCGGGTATATCAGTCGGCCACGCAGCCGCGATGTGCTAAATACGTTACGGGTCGGCCTCTGTCCAGAGACGGCACCACACTGTGATCGTTGCCCCTATACCGACCTGCCGCGGCTGCCATGCGCCGAGATCGAAGGGCTCAGTGATCGGCAGTTGTTCGAGAGCCTCCTCCAGCCAGGCGAGCGCACCGCGGTCTTTGAAAGCCGATCGCGCATCCTGGAGGACTACGGTGTGCATCGCATTGTCTTCTTCTACCTGCATGTGGGGACTGAAATTGTGCGTGTTGAAGTCCCCCAGTGGGTGGCGGCGAGCCCGACGCTCCTGGATCTGGTCCATGCCGTCGCCTATGATCAGGCCCAGAAAGGTATGGGCTATCCCATTGCGCTGGCGGAAGCCCATCAGCATGCCGTGGTGCGAGGGGCCGAGCGTGACCTCTTTTACGAGATGGTGACCACAGTACTGCTGCGTCGCGGGATGCGTGCCGCCATCTCCCCGAAAAACCTGGGCAAGCGAAGGATGACTGTGTAGCCATGTACGACGCAGAAATTGGCGAGGTGATTGGGAGCAGTAACACGGAGTTCATCGCTGAAAGTGCGCTGTTACACAATCCCCCACCCTTTGGCAGCTTTATTCAAGTAAAGGCACGCGAGACTATTTACGCCGTCGTCTGCAACGCTTATACTCATAGTTTAGAACCGAATCGCCTGGCGATTGCGTACCACCGTTCGGAACAGGAACTGCGCGATGAACAACCGCAGATTTTCGAGCTCCTGAAGACCAAGTTCGAGGCGGTTATTATTGGGTATGAGTGCGACGGTGCCGTGCGTTACCATCTACCACCGCAGCCACCCAGGCTGCATAGCTTTGTGCATATCTGTCAGCCTCTGGAAGTGCGTCGTATCACATCGCACTTTTGGTTCTTGCGGTTTCTCATGGGCGTTGAGAAAGCCCCGCGCGATGAACTCATCGCGGCGGCCATTCGTGCGGCCTATGCAGTCCATCCAGGGGAACGCTCTTTTCTAGTGAAAGCTGGGAAAGAACTCGTCAAGCTTATCGGTGACGATTACGAAATGCTTTCCGCTATCCTCCACAGAATTCAAGACTAGGACGCTGGCAAGCCTTAAGGGACTGGTCCTATGCATAGTCGACGTGTTGGGGTTATCGTCAGCGGGTCGTTAGTTGGCGGTCTGGAAATGAAGCTCGACGAGTGGTATTCCGTTGAGGACATTCGCGCTGGCAAATTTGTCGTGATCGAAGGGGAAAAGAGTCGGTTTTTCTGTATGGTCACCGATGTGCGCCTGGATACCACCAATCCCCAGGTGCTGGCTGACCCCCCGGATGAAGAAGAAGACCTCATGCGCCAGGTGCTGCACGGCACCACCACGTATGGTACCGTGTGCTTGCGCCCGTTGCTCATGACGGATAAAGACGACGCACCCACGGCGCGGGCGAATGAACCACACTTGGTGAAGACGATTCCAATCCACTTCTCGGTCGTGTGTGAGGCTGAGGAGGAGGACGTGAACCGGATCTTTGGAAGCGAAGAGTACGGCGCACGCTATTTCCATATTGGGCGTCCCCTCGATATGGAGACGCCTATCTGCATTGATCTCGAAGGTTTTATTGAGCGCAGTAACGGGGTGTTTGGCAAAACAGGCACCGGCAAAACTTTTTTAACTCGCCTGGTGCTGGCGGGGTTGATTCACAAAGACCGTGCTGTCAACCTGATCTTTGATATGCACAGCGAATACGGCTGGCAGGCGACTCAGGAGACGGGCAGTGGGCGACGCGGTTTTGTCAAGGGGTTAAAGCAGCTCTTTGGTAGCAAGGTGGCAATTTTTACGCTCGATCCGGAGTCGGCGCGGCGGCGGGGGGTGCAGAGCGATTTTGCTGTAAAAATCCCGTATAACCAGATTATGGTGGAAGATATTGCGGCGTTAGCTGATGAGCTGAATCTGCACGCGACGGCAGTGGAGTCATCGTACTTAATCGTGAATAAGTACGGCCGTGACTGGCTATCTGTACTGCTACATCAGGAGCCTAAAGACATCAAAGACTTTTCGGACGAGATTGGGGCACACCCGGAGTCCATCTCAGCGCTACACCGTAAGCTCAAACGCCTGGAAAAATTCGACT
>Ga0081540_1003183_pt1 | contig 13074 bp, 10 predicted proteins | sample TabmetS2T1R1_FD_71024 | JGI IMG/M metagenome (GOLD analysis project Ga0081540, IMG submission 71024) | Tabebuia heterophylla rhizosphere microbial communities from the University of Puerto Rico - S2T1R1 | ecosystem: Host-associated > Plants > Roots > Rhizosphere ... | reverse complement strand
GCCGCCATCCGGCCAGGTAAACACCTCTGCGCCGTTGTCGGTCGTATAGACCACGATGGTGTTGTCGGCGATGCCGAGATCGTCGACGAGCTTCAACAGCTCACCGACATGCCCGTCGGTCTCTACCATACCATCGGGATACAGGCCGAAACCCGTCTTGCCCTGTGACTCCTTCTTCAGATGCGTGAAAACGTGCATTCGGGTCGAATTGAAATAGCAGAACCACGGCGTGCCCGCGCGCTGCTGTCGCGTGATGAAATCTTTCGCGCCGGCGAGAAATTCCTGGTCGATCGTCTCCATGCGCTTGATGTCGAGCGCACCGGTATTCTCGATCACCTGCTTGCCGACGCGCCCGAACGCGGGATCGATGGTGGCATCGTCCTTGTCGCTCGCCTTGCATTTCAGCACGCCGCGCGGCCCGAAGCGTCTCCGGAAGGCAGGGTCCTTGGGATAGTCGGGGTTCTCCGGCTCCTCCTCAGCGTTGAGGTGGTAGAGATTGCCGAAGAACTCGTCGAAGCCGTGCACGGTCGGCAGATGCTCGTTGCGGTCGCCGAGATGGTTCTTGCCGAACTGGCCAGTGGCGTAGCCGTAGGTCTTCATCACGTCAGCGACGCTGGGATCAAGCGGCCCGAGCCCGAGCTCGGCGCCGGGCAGGCCCACTTTGGTAAGACCGGTGCGGATCGGCGATTGGCCGGTGATGAAGGCGGCGCGCCCCGCCGTGCAGCTCTGCTGGCCGTACCAGTCGGTGAAGATGGCACCTTCCTTGCCGATGCGGTCGATATTGGGCGTGCGATAGCCCATGACCCCCATGTTGTAGGCGCTGACATTGAACCATCCGATGTCGTCGCCCATGATGAAGAGGATGTTCGGCTTGCGGCCTGCAGGTGCTGCGGCGGGTTGTGCGGGCGCTTGGGCGGACTTTTGCGCTTGCGCCAGCGCTTGCGAGGTCAGCGTTGCTGCTGCAACGAGGGTCGAGGTACCCAGCAGAAGATTGCGGCGATCGATTGCCTGGCCATGGCTGGCCTTATTCGCTTCATCGCTCATGTTGACGCTCCCTGGAGTATGTTGAAACTTCTCCTCATGACGTCTCGGGTGGAACGGCTGGTCTGACCACGCAGCGGAAGCCGACATGGCTGGTGGATGTATCGACGGGCTCAGCGTGGCGCGCGGCCGGGCGGTAGCGGCGGCAATAGTTCGGCGCGCACAGATGCGAGCCGCCCTTCAAGACTTTGCGCGGAATGCGGATGTTGGGTTGACATGGATCAAGGCTTGCAACTTCCGGTCCACCGCGCGGATTGTGCGGCACGCAGCACGCCTTCGGCGCATCGGCCTCGTGTTTCGTGGACCACCAGTCGGTGGTCCATTCCCAGACATTGCCGATCATGTCGCTCACGCCGTAGCCATTCGGCGGGAACGCGGTCACCGGCGAGGTGCGCTCGTATCCGTCCTGATTGAGATTCTCGAGCGGAAATTTGCCCTGCCAGGTATTGGCCATGTGCTTGCCGCCGGGCGCGAGCGTATTGCCCCATGCATATTCCTCGCCGTCGAGACCGCCGCGCGCGGCGAATTCCCACTCGGCCTCGGTCGGCAGATCCTTGCCCGCCCATTTGGCGTAGGCGAGGGCGTCGGCAAAAGAGACGTGCACAACCGGATGGTTATCGAGCACGTTGATGTTGCTCCTGGGTCCGTAAGGATGCCGCCAGTCGGCGCCCTTCATGAAGGTCCACCACTGGCTCCAGTCACGCAGGTCGACGGCGCGGCGCGGCGGCGAGAACACCAGCGAGCCGGCATAGATCATGTGCGGCAGTGCGCCGGGATAGTCCTTCGGGTCGGGCGGAACTTGCGCCGTCGTGACATGCCCCGTCGCCTTGACGAATTCCTTGAACTGACGGTTCGTCACCGGCGTGCGGTCGATCCAGAAGCCGTCGACGGACACGGCGTGCGATGGCGCCTCCTCCGGATAATGATGGTCCGAGCCCATGCGGAACGTGCCGCCGGGAATGAAGACCATGTCGTCGGTCCGGCTATCGTGGCGCTCTTTTGCTTCGGTCTCTGCCTGCATCGCAACTTCCCTCGCGTGCGCCGGTGCTACGCACCGGCGACTTCGCCGTCCGCCCGGGACAGCAATAGGTCATTTCAACTTACCTTTTTTCTCAACTCTATTTCTCGTTGTATTTCAAACGATAAGCGAAATAGGGTGACCTGTGACGTCCAGTTTGTGCCAAATATTCAGCGAGAGGCCTCGTGACGAAGGTCGACGAATCTCGTGAGGTTTGATGCAAATCAATCCACGCTGCGGCGCATCGCCGCGTCTTTCACGACATGCCTGCGTTGCGGGCCGCCCGCTGTCACAACATCAGCGCCCCGGATGATGCAATATATTGCCAATAGAGCAGTCTGGATCGGGCAGAATCCGACAATGGGGCCATTTGCTTCGCTGCGCACGCACGAGATCGATAGCTTCGAAGAACTCAACGAAATCGTTCTCGGGACGCGGCGTGAGATTGTTCAGATCGAGCACGGAAAGCTTCACGGCCGCCTTTCACATGCATCAGTCGCCGGCCTTCCGCTTGATCATGCCACTTTCGATCTCGGCATCAGATCGAACGGCGGATCCCCAACGGATCGCTTCGCAGTTGGATTGCTGCTGCACAGCCGCAACCGGGTGACGTGGTCGTCCTATGAATGCGAGCCCGGCCACGTGATGGTGACGGCGCCTGGCGTCGAGTACGAGAATCGATATTATGGCGGTGCTTCGCTCATCGTGGTCTCGCTATCGCCGGCCGAAATCGAGTCATCGTTCGGCTCGGAGGGGCAGCTTGGCGACCCCGCGACCTGGGGAAAGAACCATTTCAGGGCGACCGCGGATACGCTTCGGCAAATCATTCCCCGTCTTGACGCGTTGATCGGCCGCCTCGGCGCGGTGCAACTGAACGCGCAGGCGGCCGAGTTCTGGAAGCGGGCCGTCATCGAGGCAGTGACGGCAAACATGGCGGCAGGCATGGCATCGGTCCGCGATGGCCCACCACCGTCGGCGCTGAAGATGGTGCGACGGATGGAGGAATATCTGGACGAGCGCGGCGCAGGGCCTGTGCATATTTCCGAGATCTGCGGCCAGCTGCATGTCTCGCGCCGGACTCTGCATCGCGTTTTTCAGGACGCGCTTGGCATGGGTCCCGTGGCCTTCCTGCGGCACCGTCGACTCTGTGCGGTCCACACCGCGCTTCGCGAGCAGGCGGATACCCGGACGATTTCCGAAATCGCCATGCAGTACGGCTTCCAGAATCTCGGCAGGTTCGCCGGCTACTATCATCAATTGTTCGGCGAACATCCATCCGAGACGCGGCGGCGCTGCGCCTGAAGATCAGAATTGTCGAGCAATTTCAATCCGGTTGCAATGTCCGGACCGCCGCTCAAATCGGCCTGATCCCGCCCATTCGAAAAATCGGAATGAGATCTTGACAATTACGTAAATCGGAAGTAAATAATCCGCACCCCAGGCCCGCATGAGGGACGCTTCGCGATCGTCACGGAACGTTGGGCTTGGGATGCGATGGACGCTGCGGCGTCAGGTGAGGCAGCGTGATCCCGGAAAAGTGGAAACCGGTTTTCCGATAAGGATCACGCTCAAACAAAGCTCACCGGACGAAACGTTCGCAGCGTACGGCGAAGTCGTGTGGTCCTGGCGCCGCGACCCTGGCGCTACGTTGGCGGGAATACCTCCCGCCGGCCCCCTTCACCCCGCTGCGGCTCCCCAAGATCTTCAATCTACGCACCGATCCTTACGAGCGGGCGGACATCACCTCGAATACATACTACGACTTTATTATGGACCACGCCTTCCTCCTGGTGCCTGCGCAGGATTACGTGGGGCAGTTCCTGGCAACGTTCCGCGACTTTCCCCAACGGCAAAAGGCGGCCAGTTTCAACCTGGACGAGATCATGGCGAAGCTGAAAGAGGCTCAATAAATCGCTGTCTCAAGGCGCAATCTGCGGCCCGGCAACAGGCTGTTGCCGGGCCGCTCTTTCCAAGTCCATGTCCGCTTGTGGCCCTTAGCGGCCGTCGTCACGTTCGCGGCCGATGATGTCCGCTGTCGGGTAAATCGGACGTCACAACAGGCCATTCCTGGGCCAGCTTTTGACCTGAAGCGGACATGTAGTAGGTTAGCCTGACTTCTCGCGGTTGCGAGATGGACGGCCGGTTCGCGCTGCAAAAATCACGCGTTTGCAGATGCTGTTCAAGGCAAGAAATGGAAGAAAGCTCTGTTTGCACTAACGATTTCAAACTGAGGCCCGAACTGCTTCCAAGGAAGAAAGGTATTAGACATCAACGGCGGAGTCGACCCCTCCTGAACTGGGTTCGTCTGACGCTGCCGGTGTGAAGTAGATTGCAGACCCACGCTGCGTGGTATGCTATTAGCCATTTAGGTTCTCGCGATCTTACGTGCCGACCAGTGGGTCGACCGGTTTTCCTTTGAGTCGCCCCACACCATACACATGGGAATAGGGCTGCCTGTTAATCGGGGGGAAACCATGGACCGTCGCCAATTCGTTGCGGGCGCGAGCGTTGGGGTCGCGGCCGCTGCTGCCTTTCCAATGCCTGCCATCGCCCAGGGCGCACGCGAACTCAAGATGGTTACGACGTGGCCGAAAAGCTTACCCGGCCTGCAGTCGTCCGCAGAGCGCGTCGCGAAATCGATCACCGCGCTTTCCGGCGGACGACTGCAAGTCAAGGTGTTCGCGGCCGGTGAGATGGTCAGCGCGTTTGAGTCGTTCGACGCGGTGTCATCCGGGCTCGCCGATATGTACCATTCGTCGGAAATTACCTGGGCCGGTCGCTCTCCGGCGTACTCCTACTTCTGCAACGTCCCGTTCGGCTTTACGGCCAACGAGCTCAACGCCTGGATCTACCATGGCGGCGGTCAGGCGCTGTGGGATGAACTGAGCGCAGGGTTCGGCCTCAAAGCGTTCCTTTGCGGCAATACCGGACCGCAAATGGGCGGCTGGTTCACCAAGGAACTGACGGGAATCGATTCCTACAAAGGTCTGCGCTATCGGATGCCCGGCATCGGCGGAGAAGTGTTGCGGCGGCTTGGCGCCGTTGTCGTCAATGTGCCGGCTGGCGAGATCATCCGATCGTTGCAGTCGGGCGCCATCGACGCCAGCGAATTTGCCGGGCCATGGGTGGACACGGCGCTGGGGCTGCAGAAGGCGGCCAAGTACTACTACTATCCCGGGTTTCACGAGCCGGGAGCGGCCCTGTCTCTCGCGGTCAACAAAAAATTGTGGGACAGCCTGGGCGGCGCGGAGCACACCATCATCGAGACGGCGGCGGTTGCCGAGAACGCAAATTCGTACGCGGAATTCACCGCCAACGACGCCATCGCGCTCCAGCAACTAGCCAATAATCCGGAAGTTCAGATTCGCAAGCTGGACGACTCGATCCTGCAAAATCTTGGCAAGGTCAGCGGCGAGGTCCTCGCCGAGACTGCCACCAAGGATGACCTTACCCGTCGGGTTTATGAGGGCTTCCTGAAGTTCCGAACATCGGCCGTGCGATGGGAAGATATTTCGGGGCGCGCTTTTCTCAATGCGCGCGCATTGCCGTACCCGTTCGGGTGATGGTGGAGACAAGCCTAACCGCCGCGGCGAGGCGCTGACATGACCGCCGTGAGGTCTGATCCGTCGATGGCGTCCCGCAGCTCGAAGGTGCGGGGGTGGGTACTGCCATCACGGCTCGGCGTGGCAAGCCGATTGTTGCTGGCTTTCCTCGGGATCAGCGGCCTCGCGGTCGTCGGGGCGGGCATCGCAATCTACTCCTTCCGCGATATCGGCCACGCTCTCGATCGCATAACGGCCGGCCGGGTACCCGCCGCACTGGCCTCGCTGGAAGTATCGCGACAGGTCGAACGGATTGTTTCGGCCGCGCCGGCCCTCCTCTCGGCCGCGACGCCAGCCGAGCAGATCGAGCGTTCCAAGAGGATCGACGCCGAGATGCAGGAACTCGCCGAACTGTTGGAAGGCCTCGAGCATCGCGGCGCCGACGGCGTTGCCCTCGACGCAATGCGATCGGCCGTCCGTCGTCTCCGGGTCAATCTGGAATCGCTAGACAAGCTGGTCGCCGATCGCATGGTCGTAAGCGAATTACGGCGAGGTCATTTGAGCAATGCGCTCACCGCCCATAATGAGAGCCAAACCTTATTGACGCCGTGGCTCCAAATTGTCGACGGCGAGATCGCACAATCACGCCGGGCGTTCGATGACACCAAGCTGAGCGCTGATGAGCGAATCGCGGCCGGTAGCCGGTTGGTCCGCTCGACGGCATCGTATCACGCGCTGCAACGCGTGCAGTTTCTCATCACTTCGGCAAGCGACAGACTACAACAGATTTCGGCATCAAACGATTCAAGCGGCGTGCGTGTGCACGTGTTTCGAATCCAGCAATCCCTTCGTGAGACCAAAGAGATAACGGCCGGCCTCGATTCGAGATTGCAACCGCTTCTAATCGGGAAGCTTGAGGAATTTCGTGCGCTTGTCGAGGGGAACAGCAGCATCCCCGAGCTGCGACTGCAAGAACTTGGTATTGTTGCACAGGCAACCCTCAATTTCACGGAGAACACCACACTCTCGCGAGACCTCACCCAGGCGGCGGATCGCCTCGTCTCGATTGCCAATCGCGATATCGCGCAGGCCAATAATGAAGCGCTGGCGATTCAGCGCTTCAGCTCGACCGTCCTGGTCGCGGCCGTTGCGCTCAGCCTGCTCAGCTCTGTCGTGATTGTCTGGCTGTACGTGGGACGCAACATCGTTTCGCGGTTGACTGCGCTCAGCCGCAGCATGCTGGCGATTGCCGAGGGTAATCTTGCCGCCAAGGTACCGACCGGGGGCAGCGACGAGATTGCCGAGATGGGCGGAGTGGTCGAGGTCTTGCGCAAGAACACGCTCGAACGGAACGAATTGCTGATAGAGAGGGAGCAAACGGCCGTGCGGCTCGAGAAGCAGGTCGAGGAGCGCACCATCGAGCTGGCCCGGTCGGTCGAGGAGCTTCGCGCCCTCGGCGACGTCAGCCAGGCGGTCAACTCAACCATCGATTTGCAAACGGTGCTGTTCACGATCATCTCGAAAGCGGTCCAACTATCGGGCACCGATGCGGGCACCATCTATGCGTTTGACGACGTCAGCCAGGAATTTCAGCTGCGGGCCAGCTACGGCATGGATGAAGAGCTGGTCGCAGCCATCAAGGACCGCAACGTCCGCATGGGGGAGACGCTGATAAGTCAGGCGGCGATACACCGCTGCCCGGTTCAGATTGCCGACGCCACACACGATTCTCCGTCGCTCGTCCTCGACATCGTCATACGCGCAGGGTTCCGGGCATTCTTGGCGGTTCCGCTGCTAGGCGCAGATCGAATCGTCGGCGCTCTGGTGGTCCGTCGCAAGGAGCCGGGCGATTTCGCCCAAGGGACGGTAAACTTGCTGCAGACCCTGGGAGCGCAGTCGGTGCTGGCCATCCAGAACGCCCGCCTCTTTGATGAGGTGCAGTCGCGCACGCGCGATCTGGCGAAGTCGCTGGACGGCCTGCGGGCCACGCAAGACCGTCTGGTTCAGACTGAGAAGCTTGCCTCGCTCGGCCAGTTGACGGCCGGCATCGCGCACGAGATCAAGAACCCGCTCAATTTCGTCAACAATTTCTCGGCCATTTCCGTCGAGCTGATTGATGAACTGCGGGAGGCACTTGCGAGGGCCAGCCTTGCTTCCCAGTTGCGGGGCGAGATCAGCGAGATTGCGGATACGCTGCAGGACAATCTTGACAGGGTTGTGCAGCACGGCAAACGGGCCGACTCGATCGTCAAGAACATGCTGCTGCACTCGCGTCAGGGATCCGGAGAGCATCAGCCCGCCGATATCAACACCGTCGTCGAGGAGAGTCTCAATCTCGCATACCACGGTGCACGGGCAGAGAGGCAGGATTTCAACGTCAAGCTGGAGAAGTCCCTCGATCCTGCGGCCGGCGAGGCCGACATATTTCCACAAGAGATTACCCGCGTGCTGCTTAACCTCATCTCGAACGGTTTTTATGCAGCGACAAAGCGGAAGTCGGAAGCCAACGGGCGCGACTATGAGCCCACGCTCGCCGTTTTGACGAAAAATCTGGGTGAGAGTGTCGAAATCAAAATTCACGACAACGGCACGGGTATTCCAGCCGAAGTGAAGGAAAAGATGTTCGATCCGTTTTTCACCACAAAACCCCCTGGCGAGGGGACCGGCCTCGGTCTTTCGCTCAGTTACGACATTATTGTCAAACAGCACGCGGGATCTATTGAGGTCGATACACAGCCCGGCGTGTTCACTGAATTCCGGATTGTTTTGCCGCGGCGCGCCGCGATGCTTGCCAAAGCGGGAGAGCGCTCGTGAACCTTCTTATCATTGTTGTCGATGACGAACCGGATGTGGAGGTGCTTTTCCGCCAACAGTTCCGACGCGATCTCCGCGCAGGTCGGTTCACGATGGATTTTGCGCAGACCGGTGACTTGGCGCTCACGCGCATAGGCCAGGCAGGTGAGCAATCGCTCATTCTCATTTTGTCAGACATCAACATGCCGGGAATGAGCGGACTGGAACTGCTTCCCAAAGCGAAGGCAATCCGGCCGGACGTCCCGATCATCATGATCACAGCTTATGGCGATGCAGAGACCAATCGCCGGGCGCTGGCCAGTGGCGCAGAGGCGCTTCTGACAAAGCCGATCGACTTTGGGACGCTACGTAGCAAAATCGACAGTCGTGTTGAAAGTGCTGTGTGACTGAACGGATGACCCTGGAGACCGACGACAAGCATCAGATCTACACGGCCTGGAAGGGACTTCGCCATGGTCCGAAAGAAGTCATGGATCGCCTTTATCGAGGCGAGGTCGTCGACTCGAGCGCGTACTATTTCCGTACCACGCCTTACTTTGAGACGAGTTCGAAAAAATACGACTGGATGAATCGCATCTGCTCGATTGCCAGTGGTTCGCTTTCGCCGAACGCTGGATGTTTTTCAGGTGTTGTAGTCAATGCGTCAAGGTCAGTTATTGGCCCGCAGCAGACATAGCTAGGTCGCCGACTTAGGTCCGGTTTCGGAGGTAGAGCGGACCAGGATCGGACAAGCCCGAAAAGTCGGCTTCTGACCCTGAGCAGACTGCGGCGGCCACAAAGACATTTCATTCGAACGTCCCCAAGATCCCAAATGTCGGGTCGAGGAGCTTTAGCGAAAAATACCCGGCTGGCTGGGGTTCAAAGCTTTGACGGTTGTCAGGAACCGCGATTATCTTGCATCAGGCCGTGGAAATTCCACGTCCTGGATTTACTCAACTGACATTTAAAAAATGGGAGACAGAGATGCCTATGTTCATCACCTATGCTTCTTATTCCCAGTCCGGTGCCAAAGGGCTGATTGACAAGCCCGCGGATCGCTCCGGAGTTATCAAGGCTTTGATCGAAAAAGCAGGCGGCAAGCTGATAGCACTGTATTTTACAACAGGTTCAAACGACGTAGTACTTGTCTCCGAAGTCGCGGATGGATCGGATGCCGTGGCCGTGGGAATGGCCGTCTCAGCAAGTGGCTCACTATCGAAAATCGAGACGGTTCGTGCCTGGAATTCGAGCGAGTTCAAGGGCATTGCGGAGAAGGCCGCCAAAATTGCCGGTGCTTACACTCCGCCCGGAAGATGATGAGCAATGCGCGGTGCCCTCTGTAGAGCCGTGCGCATCTATAAGGTGTGAATTTGAAAGCCGCCTCCGGGCGGCTTTTCTTGAATTGCATCGTTGAGGTCTCTTAAGGGCCCGAAACATGCCTGCCACCGAATTTAGCTAAGGGCTGCTGTTCACGGACCATTAGACTTTGCGACCGAATACGGCTCATGTCCGAAAATGCACCTGGCGGACGAGCTGGCGGCTGCTTTCGGGGGTGAAGCGGACATGCCGTCTTGGGCTGGGCATGTCTGCAAGTGACCCCCACGCAGACGTGAAAAAGGGCCGTCGCGAATGCCGGCCTAAAGTGAAGCATACTCGTGCGACGGCGGGCTCGGCCGCGCGCGAATCGCTCGAACTCTAACGTCGGCCGCCCATCAGGCGCAGCATCATCATGAACAGGTTGATGAAGTCGAGGTAGAGCGACAGCGCGCCCATCACTGCCTTGCGGCCGGCCGAAGTGGTGTCATCGCCGCCGTCGTACATTCCTTTGATACGTTGGGTGTCATAGGCGGTGAGGCCCGCAAAGACGCCGACGCCGATTATGGAAATCATCCAATCGAGCCCGCTGGATTTCAGAAACAGATTAACCAGGCTTGCGATAATGATGCCGATCAAACCCATAAGCAGGAAAGTTCCGACTCCCGACAAGTTTCGCCGCGTAGTGTAACCCCAGATGCTGAGCGCGCCGAAAGCCGCCGCCGAGATAAAGAACACCCGCGTGATCGAGGACTGCGTGTAGATGTGAAAAATGGTCGACAGTGAAATCCCGACCAGGGCCGCATAGAGGAAAAACAACCCTCGCGCAGCTTCCACCGACAACGTGTTGATCCGCGCCCCGATAAAGAACACCAGCGCCAGCGGCGCCAGGATGAATACCCACATCAGCGGGCTTTGAAGTAATTCAGGGCCGGTGAACTGATAGGTCAAAAATGCGGCAATGCCGGTCAGGCCTACGCCGGCAGCCATGTAATTGTACACGCGCAGCATGAAAGCGCGAAGGCCGATGTCTATCGCCGTGGCGCGGCTCGGGGAGAACCCGGGCGAAGCTGTATTTTGATCGTAGTTCGACATGGCTCGTCTCCTCTTTGCCCGTCTGTATCAGGGCGGCAGACGTGAATCCTGCGATGTTGCAGTCATTCACGTGGATGGACGGCGAGTTTGATCTAAATCAAGCGCGAAGCTCCCGCGCGCGATGATCTAGATCCCTGCCGCGCCTGCGCACGGAATGCCGCCCTGCAAGGACCTATGTCGCCCTTATGACCGACCCTTAGCGATCATTGGCCCGGTGATTTGCTGCTCGATACGACCGGATTGAGTTCATCAGTGGGAATACCCGACGGACCGCAAGGCTCGCCGTTGGCGTCCGCGGAGGCGTGCCAGCCGGGCAACACCGCCGCTTCGGCAGTTCGCGCGATGCGCATCGCTATTGCACCGTTTGTGATTGTCTTGACCGCAACTTTGACCAGCGCCCCCGCGTCCGCTGGCAATATTGCCTGCAGGGAGCCGATGCGGGTTATCCAGGCGATTGCTCGTTCTCTACATACGCGCAGTGCATGGCCACGGCTTCCGGCACGTTTAATGATTGCGGCATCAACCCCCGCTATGCCAATAAGCGCCAGCGCAGTTATTCCCGCTATCGCGGCTACTGAGCGTGCAATTGTTTGCGGGCCGCGCATCGCCAGGCGAACCATGAGACCCACAGATCGGGCCGAAATTCACCGCTTCTCGATGACGAGGCTCTGCGCGCAACGGCCGAAATAGCCGTTCACATCGGCCAGCCGCGCCGCGGCAAGGCCCGCGCCATCGGGGCCGATCCAGGTGACAGCGTCGAGCAGAATCCACTCGCCGACCGGTTCGCGCGCCATGCTGACGGTGAGGTCGGCGTTGAGGAAAGTCCACTTTCGGTAATCCAGCGCGCTGGAGGCATTGCAGAAATCGGAGGCGGCCACGGCGCGCATCGCCTGCGAGATCGGAAAACCTTCGACCAGCGGCCGCTTGGCGCGGTACCAGATCGCGCCCGGCCCCGGTCCGCCGAAGCGGCCACGCGCGGCGCGGATGGTCATGCCCAATCCGAAGGGGCTGTTTTGCGGCTCAATCCGCGACTGCTCGGGTGCGGCGACATCGAGCGGCGGCTCGATGACATCGCCGGGCAGCGGCTGCGCCTGCTTCTTGATCTTGAGCACGGTGGCGCCGACGGTGAGCGCGCCGTTCGCGAACAGCCTGACGGCGCAGAGCTGGATCTTGCGGCCCTGGCGCAGCACCTCGGTTTCAAGCCTCAGTGGCGCGACCGGCACCGGGCGCATCAGGTCGACGGTGACGCGGGCGACCTGCATCGGCACCGCTGCCGGAATGCGCTCGGCGGCCCATACCACGAGAGAGGCCGGTGCCCCGCCATGCTGCATGTTCGGATCCCAGGGGCCGGCGGCATCGGGGCTGGTGACGACATTGGCGCCGTCGACGCGAAAAATGGCTTGCATCAAATGGGGACTGCATCTTCGCGGCGAGGCAGGTTCGGCTCAGCCCGCGGCCGCGAGCGCCGGTTCGAGCCCGTTGGGGAGCTCGATATCGACTTCGAGAGTCGAGACGTTCTTGCCCCGGTCCATGCGGACAATAACCTTGTCGGGGTCGAGCGCAACATGGCGCGATACCGCAGCGAGGATCTCCTCCCGCAGCTTCGACAGCAAATCCGGCTGCTGGCCGAGCAAACCACGCTCATGCGCCAGCAGAATCTGCAATCGCTCCCGTGCCACGGTCGCGGGCGCGCTCGCGGGGGCTTCGCGGCCACCGCCGAACAGCCGCAGGAATTTCACGCTCATGCGGCCCTCCGACGGAGCAAGCGATTCATCAGGCCGACGCGGTCGGCCGGCACGGTCATCTCGACGGTCTCGCCAAGCAGGCGCCGCGTGGCGTCGATATAGGCGCGCGCCGGCGAGCTCGTGGGATTGTTCAGCGTGACGGGCGCCCCGACATTGGAGGCGCGCAATACGTCCTGGCTTTCCGGGACGATGCCGAGCAAGGGGGTCGCAAGAATTTCCAGCACGTCCTCGATCGTCAGCATCTCGCCGCGCGAGGCACGCGCCGGATCATAGCGGGTGATCAAAATGTGCTTCTCGACCCGCTCGCCCTTCTCAGCTTTCACGGTTTTCGAATCGAGCATGCCGATGATGCGATCGGAATCGCGAACCGACGAGACTTCCGGGTTGGTGACGATGATTGCCTCGTCGGCAAAGCGCATCGAGAGCATCGCGCCGCGCTCGATGCCGGCCGGGCTGTCGCAGATGATCCAGTCGAAGGTCTCGCGCAGCTCGGCGATGACCCGGCTGCCGCCCTCTTCGGTCAGCG
>Ga0081540_1003182_pt1 | contig 13083 bp, 10 predicted proteins | sample TabmetS2T1R1_FD_71024 | JGI IMG/M metagenome (GOLD analysis project Ga0081540, IMG submission 71024) | Tabebuia heterophylla rhizosphere microbial communities from the University of Puerto Rico - S2T1R1 | ecosystem: Host-associated > Plants > Roots > Rhizosphere ... | reverse complement strand
GTGGTGCTGTCGTTCGGCATCCCGTTCGCGTTGATCCCGTTGCTGCTGCTGACCCGCCGCCGCGACATCATGGGCACGTTCGTCAACAACCGGCTGACGAACCTGGCGGCCGGCGCGATCGCCGCCGTGATCATCGCCCTCAACCTGTTCCTGCTCTACGACACCTTCATCGGCTAGGCCGTGTCCTGTCGATCATCGTGAGCCGAGACGTGGTCCAGGCATCGTCTGGTGGTGACCCGGGATTGCCGGCATACCGGTGTTGTATGTCGGTGATGCCGGGACGCCGCCGGGCGGCGGCTGGGGCCGGCGCAGGCCGCGATGATCGGCAGGACACGGCCTAGCCCCAGCGGGCCTGTTCCAGGAGGGCGATCGCGCGTTCGCGGGCGGCTTCCTCGTCTGAGCGCAGCAAAGTGGTGGCCGCGTCGACGGCCTCGCTCAACGCGCGCCAGCGGGCCTCGCGCTCGCGGACGTCTTCACTGTGGGCAGCCAGCTGGCGACTCTTCGTCCACAGGTCGACGAAGACGGAGACCTTGGCCCGCAGTACCCATGGGTCGAACGGCTTCGTCAGGTAGTCGACCGCTCCCGCCGCGTAACCACGCAGCGCGAGTTGGGCGTCACGGTCGGCCGCCGTCAGGAAGATGATCGGGACGTGTCGGGTACGTTCGCGCCGTTTGATGTGGTTGGCCGTCTCGAAACCGTCCATATCGGGCATCTGGGCGTCGAGCAGGATGACCGCGAAGTCGTCGACCAGCAGCTGTTTGAGCGCCGCTTCGCCACTTTCGACCGCCACCGACTTCACCGGCAGCCCTTGGAGGATCGCCTCCAGGGCGAGGAGGTTTTCCTTGCGATCGTCGACCAGAAGTGCCTTCGCCGTCCCACTCACCGTCCCACCCTAACGGTCACACCGCTTCGCCATCCTGGGTCGCCTGGTCCGCGGTGCCGTGCACCCACCTCGCCATCAGGTCGATCAGCTCGTCGAGGTCGACCGGTTTGGTGATGTAGTCGGTCGCGCCGGCCGCGATCGCCGACTCCCGGTCGCCGGGCATCGCCTTCGCGGTCAGGAAGACCACCGGCAGGCCGGCGTTCTGGTGGTTGCGGCGGATCACCCGGGTGGTCTCGTAGCCGTCCTGGTCGGGCATCATCGCGTCCATCAGCACGATGTCGACCTCGGGGTGCTCGGCCAGCGCGCGCACGCCGTCGCCGCCGTTGTCGGCGTAGAGCACCGACATCCCGTGCAGCTCGAGCGCGCTGGTCAGGGCGAAGACGTTGCGCACGTCGTCGTCGATGATCAGCACGGTGGCGCCGTCGAGGGCCCGGCTGGCCGCGCTGGGCTGCCGCACCTGGTCGCTCGACGGGCGCAGCAGCGGCGGGGTCGCCGCCCGCGGCGGGACCGGCGGTCAGCGTGCCGCCCAGCGCCACGGCCCGCTCGCGCATCCCGTCGATGCCGCGCCCGGGGCCGATCTCACGGGCGGGGGTACCGTGCCCGTCGTCGCGGACTTCGACGCGCAGCCGCTGGCCCTCGACCTTCACGCTGACCCGCGCGGTCGCCAGCGGCCCCGCGTGGCGCAGCACGTTCGTCAGCGACTCCTGGACGATGCGGTACGCGGCGAGGTCGACCGGTTCGGCGAGGTCCACGGCACCGGCCTGGGGGCTCGCCGCCCCGTCCGGCAGGCTCGCCGGGGAGTCGAGGCCGGACAGCAGGAGGTCGACGGGCAGGCCGCTGGCCCGCATGCGGTCCGCGAGCGCCGGCAGGTCGGCGAGGCCCGACCGTGGTCGCAGCGGCGCGTCCGAGCGCAGCGCCTCGATCTCGGCGCGCAGCCCGTCCAGCGCCTCCCTGCTGGCCGACCGGATCCCCTCCAGCGCGGTCCGCGCCGCCGCCGGGTCGCGATCCAGCACGCGCAGCGCCACGCCGGCCTGCATGGCGATCACGGCGAACCCGTGCCCGGCCACGTCGTGGACCTCCTGCGCCAGCCGCAGCCGCTCCTCCGAGACGGCCCGCCTCGCCCGCGCCGCCCGGACGTCCTTGGCCGCGTCGCGGCGCGCCTTGATCGCGACGCCGATGGCCGCCGGGATCACCACGCACACGACGAGCGGCACCAGGTCCGCCCAGCCGCGGTCGCCGGCTGCCACGCCGATCGCGGCGACCGCCGCGCTCGCCACGAGCACGATGCCGACGGCGGGGAGGAGCCGGCGCAGTGGCAGCCACAACGCCGCCCCGAAGACCACGACGACCTGGCTGAACACGATGGGGCCGTCCGGATAGCCGAGCAACAGGTAGGCCAGGACCGACGTGGTGACGGCACCCAACGCCCACAGCGGGCGGATCCGCCAGGCCAGGGCGGCGAGCGCGGCGAGCACGATGAGCCCGTACGCCAGCGGCGTGACCGTCGTGTGCTGGTGGCGTGCCGCCGGCCCGGTCCCGAAGACCCCTATCCAGACCAGAAGCAGACAGGGCACCACGTCGACCCACGACAGGCGGAACGCGGCCCGGTCATCGCCCGTCGATGCGCTCACCTCCGCGCGTTCGACCATGCCTCGACGATAGGCGGCGCGGGTCGCCGTGTCCTCAGCACCGCGACGTACCCGGCATACGACCGGTGACGTACCGGCGGTGCCGTCCAGCGCCCGACGCCCGCGACGCGGCGGCCCCACCATCCTTGTCGCCATGACCGACGAGATCGTAGTCACAGAGAACCTTACGAAACGGTACGGGGAGCGGGCCGCGGTGGACGCGGTGAACCTCACCGTCGGGCGCGGCGAGGTCTACGGGTTCCTCGGACCGAACGGCGCCGGCAAGACCACGACGCTGCGGATGCTGCTCGGCCTCGTGCGGCCGACCAGCGGAACGGCGTTGGTGCTGGGGCGGCCGCCCGGCGCCCCGGAGACGCTGCGCGACGTGGGCGCGCTCGTCGAGGGGCCGGGCTTCTATCCGTACCTGTCCGGGCGGGAGAACCTCCGGGTGCTGGCCCGGTACAACGGCCTGGGCGAGGTGGCCGTCGAGGCGGCGCTGGCCCAGGTCGAGCTGACCGACCGCGCCCGGGACCGGTACCGGTCCTACTCGCTGGGGATGAAGCAGCGATTGGGTGTGGCCGCCGCACTCCTCGGCGAGCCGCGGCTGCTGATCCTGGACGAGCCGACCAATGGGCTCGACCCGGCGGGCATGGCCGACATGCGGGACCTGGTGCGGGCGCTCGCGGACGGTGGGCAGACGGTGCTGCTGTCCAGCCACCTGCTCGGCGAGGTCGAGCAGATCTGTGACCGGGTCGGGGTCATCGCCGGCGGCGTCCTGCTCGCGCAGAGCACCGTGGCGCAGCTGCGCGGGACGTCGACGCTGCTGATGCGCGTCGATCCGCTGTCGACCGCGGCCGGCGTCGCCGCCCGGTTGCTGGGTGAGTCGAAGGTGTCCACTGTGGAGGGATCTCTCCGGCTGGCCGCCGAGCCCGACCGTACGCCGGCACTGGTGCGCGCGATGGTCGAGGCGGGTGTCGACGTGCACGAGGTCCACCACCAGGAACGGTCCCTCGAGGCCGCGTTCTTCGCCCTGACCGGCGAGGGGCAGGCCCGCGAACAGGAGGTCATGGCGTGAACGCGGTACGGGCGGAGCTGCGCAGGCTGGTGCGATGGCCCGCGCTCTGGATTCTGTGGGGCGTGTGGTCGGCGCTCAACCTCGCCTTCGGGTACGTCTTCCCGTACCTGACGTACAAGAACAACGGGGCCACGGTCGGGCCGGGCCGCGGCGACGGCACGCTCGCCCTGCTGCTACCCGCCAAGGCACCGATCGTCGCCGTACAGGGCCTGCCGGTGTTCGGCGGCGCGCTGGTGGTGATCCTCGGCGCGCTCGCGATCGGCAGCGGCTACGGATGGGGGACCTGGAAGACCGTCTTCACCACCGGACCGCGGCGCGAGGTCGCCCTCGGCGGGACCTTCGGCGCGCTCGGTGTGGTGCTGGTGGGCATCACGCTCTCGACGCTCGCGCTGGACCTCGTCGCCTCGACGGTGATCGGGCTGGTGGAGCACCAGACGCTGGCCGCACCGGCGGTGCTGGACGTGGCGCGCGGCTTCGGCACCGCACTGTTCATCGGCGGCGTGTGGCTGCTCGGCGGGGCGCTCGTCGGCGCGCTGACCCGTGGCCCGGCGCTCGCGGTCGGCCTCGGTCTGGTGTGGACGCTCGTGGTGGAGAACCTCCTGCGCGCCGTCGCCGACCTGCTCGGTCCACTGAGGACAGTCACGGACGTGCTGCCGGGCACGGCGGCGGGCTCGCTGGCGGCCGCGGCCGGCGCGCTGCCGGAGGGGGCGGCGAACGGAACACCGGGGTTGAACACGATCCTCGGCGCGGGTACGGCCGGCTGGGTACTGGCGGCGTATCTGGTGGGCTTCGCGGTACTGACCGTCGGCCTCGCCCGCCGCGACCTCGCCGGCTGACCCGTACGCCGCCGCCGGGCACCGTCCGTTGTGGACGGCGCCCGGCGTGGTCGGGTCGTGCCCTATTCCTTGCCTTCCTTGCCGTCGACGCCGGAACTTCCCCGGGTAGTGCCTGACTGGTTCTCGGCGCCGCGCCGGCGGGGTTCCCGGCCCGCGGGCTGGCGGGGTGGCGGCCCGGCCTCCGGCGCTTCGGGGATCGGCCGGCACACCCGGTCGCCGACCTCCACGGTGACCTGCTCGCCGTAGTGCAGCAGCTCGATCCGCCCGCCGTTGGGCGACTCTCCGTCCCGGACGTGGTACGTGGCCTGCTCGCCCTCCACCGTCACCCACAGCCGCAGCCCGCGCCAGAGCAGGGCGAAGTCGAGCTGGGTGATCGGGCGGGGCAGCCGGGGTGCGAACGACAGCACGCCGTTGTGGTCGCGCATCCCGCCGAATCCCGCCACCAGAGCCAGCCAGGCCCCGGCCAGCGACGCCACGTGCACGCCCTCCTCCGTGTTGTGGTTGAGGTCGTGCAGGTCCATCAGCACGACCTCACCGAGGTAGTCGTAGGCCAGGTCGAGGTGCCCGACCTCGGCCGCCATGACCGCCTGGGTGCAGGCCGACAGCGACGAGTCCCGCACCGTCCGCTCCTCGTAGTAGGCGAAGTTCCGGATCTTGTCCTCCATCGAGAACGCGTCGCCCCGCCAGTGCATGGCCAGTACCACGTCGGCCTGCTTGATGACCTGGGTGCGGTACAGGTCGAAGTAGGGGTAGTTCAGCAGCAGAGGGTACTTCTCGGCCGGCGTTGCCTCGAAGTCCCACTCCGGATGCCGGGTGAAATGCTCGGACTGCTGGTGCACGCCGAGTTCCTCGTCATACGGGATGTGCATCGCCTTGGCCGCGTCCCGCCAGGACGCCGCCTCCTCCTGCCCGACGCCCAACGCCCTGGCGACCTGCGGGTGACGGACTATCGCGTCGGCGGCGGCATCGAAGTTCCGCTGCGCCATCAGGTTGGTGTAGAGATTGTCGTCGATGATTGCCGTGTACTCGTCGGGTCCGGTGATGCCGTCGATGTGGAAGTGGCCGTGCCGGTCGTGGTGGCCCAGCGACCGCCACAGCCGTGCCGTCTCCACCAGCAGCGGCACGCCGACGTCGCGGTCGAAGTCGAGGTCCCCGGTCGCGTTCACGTACCGGACGGCCGCGTCGGCGATGTCGGCGTTGATGTGGAAGGCGGCCGTACCCGCCGGCCAGTACCCGGAGCACTCCTGGCCGCGGATGGTGCGCCAGGGAAAGGCGGCGCCGTTGAGCCCGAGCGCCTTGGCCCGTTCCTTGGCAGCGTCCAGAGTGAACAGCCGCCAACGCAGCGGGCCGGCCGCCGCTTCTGGGCTGGTGTACGTCAGCACCGGCAGCACGAACGTCTCGGTGTCCCAGAACGCGTGGCCGTCGTAGCCGGGTCCGGTCAGCCCCTTGGCCGCGATCATCCTGGTCTCCACCCGCGCTCCGGCCTGCAGCACCTGGAACAGCGCGAACCGGATCGCCTGCTGGACCTCCGAGTCGCCCTCGACCCGGACGTCCGCACCGCGCCAGAACGAGTCGAGGAACTCGCGCTGCCCGCTGAGCAGCCCGTCCCAGCCGGTCATCTGCGCGCCGGCCAGTGCCGCTCCCGCCTCGTCGCGCAGCGCCGGCAGCGACCGGCGGCCGGACCAGGCGTACGCCATGAACTTGATGATCCGCAGTTTCTGGCCCGGCTGCAGGACACAGGCCACGCTGGTGCGGATCCAGTCCGGGAAGGCCTCCGTGTCGATCTTGGTCTCCGGCGGCCCGTCGACCAGGTGGTCCATCGCGGCCGCCACGATCAGGCCGCTCTGCTTGGTGCGGTGGATCAGCAGCCCACCGGCGTCCCGGGACAGGTGCTCGGCGGACACCAGGGGAGCCTCCAGGACCGCGGCCACCCTGGGGTCCTTCTTCTTCGGCGGCAGCACCTCGTTGGCCACCAGTTCGGACTGCACGATCACCCGGGCCGGCCCGTCGATCGGCTCGACCTCGAAGCAGATCGCCGCGGCGGCGCGGTGGGTGTAGGACACGAGCCGGGTGGAGCGCACCTCGACCACGCGGCCGGCGGGTGAGCTCCACCGCGCGGTACGTTCCAGGGTGCCGCTCTGGAAGTCGAGGATCCGCTCGTGCGAGTGCAGGATCCCGTGCCGCACGTCGAACGGCTCGTCGTCGACCAGCAGGCGCATCAGCTTGCCGTTGGTGACATTGATGATGGTCTCCCCCGTTTCGGGAAACCCGTACCCCGCCTCCGCATACGGCAGCGGTCGCAGCTCGCAGAACGAGTTGAGATACGTACCCGGGAGCCCGTGCGGCTCGCCCTCGTCCAGATTTCCGCGCAGCCCGATGTTCCCGTTCGACAGCGCGAAAATGGACTCTGTGTGGGCGAGCCGGTCCAGTTCGAGGCTGGTCTCCCGGACCCGCCACGGCTCGATGGGAAACGCGGCGTCCGCAGTCATGTGTCCCCCTGAAGTTCGGCCAGGTCGCTGACCACCACATCGGCGCCGTTGCGCCGTAGCTCCTCGGCATGGCCGACCCGGTCGACCCCGATGACGTAGCCGAAGCCGCCCGCCCGGCCGGCCGCCACCCCGGCGACCGCGTCCTCGAAGACGGCGCTCTCGCCCGCCGACACACCCATCTGCCGCGCCGCCTCCAGAAACGTGTCCGGCGCGGGCTTGCCGGGCAGACTCAGCTCGCGGGCGAGCACGCCGTCGACCACGACCTCGAACAATCCACCCAGGCCGGTCGAGGCGAGGATCTCGTGGGTGTTCTGGCTCGAGGACACCACCGCCCCCCGGATGCCGGCCCGCTCCATCGCCCGGACGTAGGCCACCGACTCCTCGAACACCTCGACCCCGTCGGCACGGATGCGGCGCAGCAGGATCTCGTTCTTGCGGTTGCCCACCCCGTTGACGGTGTCCCGGTCGGGCGGGTCGTCGTGCTCGCCCTCGGGCAGGGTGATGTTCCGGGACGCCAGGAAGCAGCGGACACCGTCGGCGCGCGGGCGCCCGTCGACGTAGCGGCCGTAGTCGGCATCGGGGTCGAACGGCGCCGGCTGCTCACCCGCCGGTGCCCACCGCTGCAGGCAGGCGTCGAACGTCTCCTGCCAGGCCGCCCGATGCACCGATGCTGTCTGGGTGAGAACTCCGTCCAGGTCGAAAAGGCACGCCTTGATGTCGGCGGGAAGACCAAGCACGCCAACGAACGTATCTCCCGGGAAACCCGCCACCGCGCCGATCGCCGGCAAACACCACCAAGGACGACACGGGCGAGGCGCTGTGGCCGCCCGGAACCGAACGACGCGGCGGAGACAGCACATCCGGGTACCGGCGCCCCAGGACGCACGCCGCGCAGCGGAGGGTGCCGCCTGCGCGGCTACGAGGCCGTGATGCCGGCGGTGGGCTCGGCCTCGATGGGCGTCGGGATGGCGGGGGGTTCCGGCGTACCGGCCGGCGGTGCGGGCTGGGCCGTCGAGCCCATCACACTGAGCAGCGCCGGGGCGAGCAGTGACCGGACGACGAACGCGTCGACGAGTACGCCGACCGACAGGGCGAAGGCGAGTTCGCGGAACGGCCGCAGCGGCACGATGAGCAGCAGGCCGAAGCTGACCGCGAGGGTGACCGCGGCGGTGCGGATCGCGCGGGCGGAGTGCGGCAGGGTGATGGCCAGGGCGTCGCGCAGCGGCCGTGACCGGGCCTCCCGCCAGGCCGGGCCGATGCCGAAGATGTTGTAGTCCGAACCGAGGGCGACCAGCAGTACGGCGGCGGCGAATGGCACGTAGAAAGTCAGGCCGTCGGCCCCGAGCTTGTCCTGGAAGAGCCAGGTGGTCAGGCCGAGGGTCGCGCCGATCGCCAGGACGCTGCAGCCCAGAAGCGCGACGGGGGCCACGAACGCCCGCAGGAACACCATGAGGAACAGCAGGTTGGCCAGGAGCGCGGCGAGTGCGATGCGGCCGAGGTCGCGCTCGGTCTGCTCGACGATGGCCTGGGCGATCGCGGTGTCGCCGCCGAGGCTGGCGTGCGCGTTCTGCAGACCCGCCGAGCGCAGCAGGCCGGGCAGGTCGCGATTGAGGCGGGCAACGGTGTCCACCGCGCGGGCCCCCAGCGGTTCGTTGGACAGGACGACCAGGAACCGGGCCGCGCCGCTGTCGCGGGCGTCGAAGACGTGCAGGCCGTCCGGGAGGCCGGGTGTGCCCGCGCCGACAACCACGGCGACGCCGGGGACGCGGCCGACGGCCTGCTGCAGCCTGGTCAGTTCCGCCGGACGCCCGGCCACGCCGTCGCCCTCGACGAGCAGTTCGGTGGGCGACAGGATGCCGTCGACGAACCCTGTCTCGGCGGCGGTGGCCGCCGTACGGGTGGGGTGGTTGGCCGGCAGTGCCTCGATGAACGACACCCCGAGCCTGATGTGCAACAGCGGCGCGGCGGCCAGGAGCAGGCCGGTGACGCACAGCAGCAGCACGGGCGCGGCGAACCACCGCCGGGTGAGCAGTCTCGCCCACAGACGCCCGCCGGTCGGTGCGGGTACCGGACGGTCGGTTCCGGTGACGCCGCGCCACGGTGACCAGAACGCCGACCGACCGAGAATCGCCAGCAGTGCCGGGACGAGGGTCACCGCCACCACGACGCCGATGAGGATCGCCAGCGCCATGCCGGGTCCGAACGCGCGGAACGCCGGTGAGCCGGCCACGACCAGGGCCGCGGTGCCGGCGGCGGCGGTCGCCCCGGCGGTCGCGATGATCGGGGTGAATCCCGCGGTGGCCCGCCGGGCCGCGGCGAGCCGTGGTTCGCCGGCCGCGAGCTGCCGGCGCGCCGCGGACAGGTAGAACACCACGTAGTCGGTGACGACGCCGAGCAGCAACGCAACCAGCAGCGGCTGGGTCTCCTGCGGTACCGGCACTCCCAGCCGGAGGGCGAGTGCGCCGCCGACGTGCAGGGTGAGCACGCTCGCGATGCCGGCCACGCCGAGTGCGAGCAGCGGCGCGACAAGCGACCGGAACGCGATCGCGACGATGAGGAACACCGCCGCGACGGTGATCAGCTCCAGCCGCGGTACCGACGACTGCACGATCCGGGTCTGCTCGACCCGTGCCGGTACCGAGCCGGTGATGCCGACCACCGCGTCGCTCGCGGCATAGTGCCGCGCGACGAACTGCTGCGCCGCCGCGACCTGGTCGGCGAAGGTGACGTCGGGGTCGGTGAACAGCAGCGTGACGATGGTGGTGCCGTTCTCGGCGGAACCGGGGAACAGCCCCAGCGTGTTCATGACCGGCACGGCCGCGCGGATCGGTCCGATGTCGGTGTACGTGCGGTCGGTGACTGCCTTGGCCCGTCGCAGCGCCTCGGCCTGGGTCTGTTCGGACAGTCCCGCGGGATTGCGCTGCACCACCGCGACACGGCTCAACAGCGGGAAGCCGAACCTGTCGAACGAGTTCAGTTCGCTGCGCACTGCCGGGTTGTCCGCGGAGACCAGTTGCTCGAGGTCGCTGCCACCCTGCCCGACCGCCGGTAGGAGCACCACCGAGGCGACCGCCGCCGCCACCCATCCCCCCACCACCAGCCAACGCAGCCATACCACCGCGGCCGCGTACGCGCGCAGCAGCGCGCCCGGTCGCCACCGGCTGTGCGGGTTCACGTCCTCGGTCACCGGTCCAGGCCTTCCCACCGCCCGGCTCGGCACCGGGGCCGTCGATGTCAGAACGGTGAATTCCCCGATACCCGAGCCAGGCAAACCCGCCGGGTGCGGACCCGTCCGGCAACCGCCCCTCGACGCGGCCGCGGAATCAGCCGGCCGCCGGCAGGCCCTCGACCAGTGTCTGTAGGCCCACCCCGCTGACCACCCGGTAGGGGCGGGGGTCCCGCGCCGCGGTGGCGGCCAGCCGGGCGAGCGGCAGGCGGTCAGGCCGCTTCGCCGCCGCGAGGACCACGTTGCCGTACCGGCGCCCGCGCAGCAGCTCCGGCCGCACGAGCATGCACAGGTCGACGAAGCTGGTCTGCAGAGTCGACACCTGGCTGCGGGACAGCGACAACGGCGCCATGTCCGCGACATTCACCGCGTAGATGCCGTCCGGGCGCAGAACCCGCGCGACTTCGGCGACGAAGCCCGGGTCGCAGATGCTCTGTGCGATCTGCGCCGCGTGGTACACGTCGCCGATCACGAGATCGAACCGCGCGTCGGCCACGCTGGTGACGGTCTGCCGCGCGTCACCGATGCGGACCTGGATGTCGGCACCGGCCGGAAGGGGCAGCATCCGCTCGACCAGCGCGACCAGGCGCCGGTCGCGTTCGACGACGACCTGACGGGCACCGGGCCGGGTCGCCGCCACATACCGGGGCAGCGTCAGCGCCCCTCCCCCGAGATGCAACACCCGCAGCGGCTCGCCGCCGGGCGCGGCGGCGTCCACCACCGCCGCGATCATCCGCGCGTACTCGAAGTGCAGGTGGGTCGGGTCGTTCAGGTCCACATAGGACTGTTGGACCTCCTCCACCAGCAGGGTCCAGCCGCCTCGCCGGCGAGGGTCGGGCACCAGCCGGGCGGCGCCGAAGTCGACCTGCTCGGCGACGCCGGCCGCGACCTCCCGCCAGCCGCGCCCGGCATTTCCGGCACCCCGTCCCACCTGAAGGATCATAGGCTCCGGTTCACCGGGCATCACCGGCCTGCTCCGGGCCGGCCTGCTCCGGGAACCGGACGTCGACGTCCTGCTCGTCCTCGGGGCGCCGCCGGGTGGTCTCCGCATAGGCGCGGTACGCCCGCTGGTCGCCCTCGGTCAGCGGGGGCTGCACCAGGCTGCGCGGCCACAGGCGCCGGGTGCGCACGACATCGCTCTCCACGGCGTACAGGGTCAGCGTTGCCTGCAGGTGCAGCCAGGCGAGCAGTCCGAGTACCACGCCGAACGTCCCGTACAGCGACTGCTGGTGGCGCACCTGGTGCCCGACCAGCAAGGTACCCGCGACCAGCAGCCCCTGCCACAGCACGGCGGAGGCGACCGCGCCGGGCAGCATGCAGCGCATCGGCACCTCCTTGGCGGTGGCCAACCGGAACGCGAGCAGGAACACGCCGACGTTGACGGCGGCCGATCCGATGAACAGCCCGATCCGCGTCAGGAGCCCGACCGCGCCGGTGGACTCGCCGATCCCGGACAGCAGGCCGGTGATCACGACTGCGGCGCCCATGACGACGAGCAGGGCGAAGCTGCGTCCCAGCGTGGGCAGGAAGCCGGGCCGGCGGGCGTAGGGCACGTTCCACACGGTGTTCCAGGCGTTCTGGGCGGCGGTCGCCACCCCGCGGGCGCCCCAGAGGCTGACCGCCGCGGACACCGCCAGGACGTACCAGTGCCCGTGCAGTTGCTCGGTCTTGAGCTGGTCGCCGATGACCGGGAACTCCACGAGGGCGGAGTGTAGGAAGCGCTGCTGCAACGAGGCGTTGCCGTGCAGCACGTACGCCAGGATCGTGGTGAACACGAGCAGCAGCGGGAAGATCGAGAGGAAGGCGTAGTAGGCCAGCAGGGCGGCCAGGTTGCCGCCCTGGTCGTCGCCGAACTTCTTCGTCACCGCGTACGGGAAGGCCACCCACGCCCGGCGCTGCGCCGCCCGGTCGATCGGGCGCACCAGCCGGTCTACCACGTTCATGGCGGTAGGTGCCCACGGCGACGCGTCGTCAACCACGCAATGCCGGACGCCGGTCGGCGGGTGCCACGCCCGGGCCACCGGGCGAAGCCGTTTCCCCGCCGTGGCGCCGCCCCGCGCGGGAACGGCCCGGCCGGCGCCGGTGGGTACATTCTCGTTGTGAGGATCCTCGCGGTTCCCGGTGTCCGGTTGGCGGTGCAGGCGTTCAACGCCGTCGTCGACGCCGCCGTCCGGGTTCCGGTCACGATCGTCCCGGCGTGGCCCTGGCCGGCCCGCCCGAGCCGGCGACGCCTGGTGGTCAGCATCATCTGGGCGTTGCTCGCCGTGGGTTGGACCGCCTCCGCCATCTCCGAGCTGATCGTCGGGCGGAAGGCGACCTCGATCCAGGGCACGCTGATCGGCGTGGCGCAGTGCGTACCGCTGCTGCTCGCCCTGCGACGGCCGCTGGTCGCCTGGCGGATCATGGTGTTGGGGCAGTTCGCCGGCGTCGTCGTGTCCTACCGGCACGCCTCGGTCTGGCCCTGGACGGTCGGCGGCGGACTGGCCATGGTGGTCGTCCTGTTCCAGGTCGCGGCGTCCTACCAGCGACGCACGGTGGTCGGGGTGGGCCTGCTCACCGCGCTGGTCATGCTGGTGCCGGGGGCCATCTTCGGCGACACGCCGCCGTGGCTCGTGCTGATCCTGTGCGGGGTGGTGGCCCTGGTGCTCGTGCTGGGCGACGCGATCCTCGGCCTGCGCACCGCCGAGGCGCGCCTGGCCGAGCAGGCCGAGCTGCGCCGCCAGGACCTCGCCCGGCAGGCGGTGCTCGAGGAGCGCAGCCGGATCGCACGGGAACTGCACGACGTGGTGGCCCACCACATGTCGATGATCGCGATCCAGGCGGAGGCGGCGCCGCTGAAGATCCCCGACCTGCCGCCGGCGGCGCAGGAGACGCTCGCCGCGATCCGGGGCGCCGCGCGGGAGGCGCTGGGCGAGACCCGCCGCGTGGTCGGCCTGCTCCGTAACG
>Ga0081540_1003181_pt1 | contig 13089 bp, 15 predicted proteins | sample TabmetS2T1R1_FD_71024 | JGI IMG/M metagenome (GOLD analysis project Ga0081540, IMG submission 71024) | Tabebuia heterophylla rhizosphere microbial communities from the University of Puerto Rico - S2T1R1 | ecosystem: Host-associated > Plants > Roots > Rhizosphere ... | reverse complement strand
ATCGATCGCCTCTTCGGCAGCGGCGCTTCCGAGCTCCGGCTGCGCACCGCAGCCAAGGCCTTTGGTCACCTGAGGGCCCATCTGGATGAGGCGCTTGGCCTTCGACATGGTGAGCGCCTGCGCGTCGGTGTTGGCGACGATGAACTCGACGCCTTGCAGGCCGGCCTCGATCATGTTGTTGACGGCATTGCCGCCGGCACCGCCAACCCCGAGGACGATAATGCGCGCCTTCATCTCTCTGATATCGGCGATGCTGGTCATTTTGGCCTCATGGTTGCTTGGGCAAGCCAGGGAATAAGAGAGGACGCATCGCTAGCCTCGAGCAGCCTTGCGGTCTGCTTCCACCAGGGAAGCAGCCAGATGCCCTACCCGGCGGGTAGCTTGCGCGTTGCTATCGGCTGAGCTGCCGGCTCGGCCGCCGCTCCGCAGGGCCGCCACCTCACCTTCAAGCCTTGCCGTCGCCTCCCTGGCGGCCGTGGTCTCGGCAGTCGCCTGCAGGACCTCGACCATCAGCCGATCGGCGCGCTCGCGCTCGCGCTCGAAATCGGCGCGGTTGCCGGCCGCGCTTGCCTCGAGCCGCGCGATCTCCGCCTGCAATGCCGCGACCTTTGCCGCCAGCAGGTCGGCGTTGCCTGCCTGGCGGCGACGTGGCGGTTGCGGCGTATGGTGCAGTTCGGCGAGATCAACGCTCACCAGGGCCTTGCCATCGTCGGAAAGCGAGCGCGGCAGGCGCAGCCGCTTGGCAAGCGAACGGGCGGCCTCCGGCGAGATGTTCAGGCGGGCGCCCAGGGCGCCATAGGTCAGAAACTCAACGGACATCGGTTGTTCTCCTCGAACGAACCGCGCTGGAATCGGCCGGTGATGACCGGGTACTGGCCGCAGGCTACGGCTGTCATGGTTAATCAATGGTTAACACCAGGCTCTGGCTGCGGCCGCACGCACAAACGCCGGTGGATTACGCCTTCCGGCCAATCCGGCACCAGGCGCGGCCAGACGGAGTAGTGCGTCGAAAGCTGGCTTGGAACCAACGGGACGCGGTATATTCGCGCATTGGCCAAGGCCCGGTGCCCATGACTGACGAACAGCTTGCAGAAATGCACAAACTGCTTGCCGAGTACCATCGCGGGCTCGCCAGGGACGCAGCGCTCGACGTTGTGCAACAGTACCACGCCGACCTTGCGCAGCGACTCGCGGATGAGGCCGCGCTGATACCGAGGCGAACGGCGATCGTTCAGCGCCTTCACGAACGCGAGCAACAGCACAAGGATGAAGGCGAGTAGACCGCTCTGACTTGACCGGCGAGCCAGCCTTATCGTCGCTGTTCCTGCGAACGCGTAAAGGGCACAAAGCGTACGTGAGCGACGGCCCGCGTCTTCGTCTGGCTGTCGGCGATTTTTTCGACGACTGTGAGCTGCTGGGTGGAGTAGCCGGAACCCACCGGCATGACGAGCCGGCCACCCACCTTCAGCTGCTCGATCAGTGGCGGCGGAGGCTCCCCGAGAGCCGCGGTCACGACGATCGCGTCAAAGGGACCGCATTCGGGCCAGCCGTTGAAGCCGTCGCCAAGTCTGACGCTCACATTGTAATATGCGAGGTCCTTGAGTGTTTTCGCGGCGGCCTCGGCCAATTGCGGGATAATCTCGATGGTGCACACCTTGCGGACGAGGTACGCAAGGATGGCAGCCTGATAGCCCGATCCCGTGCCGATTTCGAGCACGACATGATCGGGCGCGACTTCGGCCAGCTGGGTCATCAAGGCTACGATGAACGGCTGCGATATGGTCTGCCCAAGGCCGATCGAAAGCGGCATGTCTGCGTACGCGATAGAGCAAGACCGCTCGGAGACAAACAGATGGCGCTTTGTTTGCCGCATGGCCTGCAGGACTCGCTCCGACATGCCTTGCTGTCCCAAGGCACTGCCGTGGGACCGGGCGTACGCCTGGATCGATTCGACCATGGCAGCGCGTTCGCGGACGCATTCTGCGTCCTGTGCGTTCGCTTCCCGACCGACGGCAATCATCAAGAGCACAAGCAGCGCCAGGATTCTCACGCCGTGCCGCCTCCAATCGGTGCGCAATTGGCTTCGACCGCGCGAGGGTGACAGGCATTTTCGACCGGTCAGCCGTAAGCTGAGACACAGCGTCCGGCGAATGACCGCGCTCCGCTCAGGCGGTTCTCCAGCACGCCTTGATACCATACCGGCGTCTGGCCCGGTACGCCGACCATTCGGCGCACATTGCCGCGCCGCCACCTTCGCGATGGCGACTTCAGCCCTCGCGCGCGGGCTACACGATCATCGTGCCGCGGGCTGCAACTGCAACGGCTGGGCTCTTGCCTGCGACGACGCCTGTGCCGGCACGGGCTTGCGCGCCGGGTTGGCCGTCGGCTGGGGCGGAGGCGCTGCAAGCCTGGCTCGCTGCTCCTGCTCGGAAGGTTTTTCCGAAATTTTGGCGACAAGGCGTGTCATCTGCTCCTGGCTCGCCCTGACCTGCTCGATGGTCTTCGCATTGTCGCTGGCCATTCGTTCCTGGTTAGCCTTCAGCTCTTCGACCCCCTGCTGCACGGTCGCGAGATCGTGCGCCATCGTTTGCAGCAACTTTGTCAGCTCGGGAGATGCCAGTGCAGCTGTCGGCGACGCGTTGTCCTGCGGTCCGGTCGCGGCCTGAGGCGCCGCTTGCAGAGGCGCTGCGTCCGCCGCGGCCAGGCGAATGCTGGATGGCCCCGGCTGCGCGGGAGGCTGTGGCATTGTCAGCGCCAGCCGCGAAACTGAAGCTATGTATGGCGACGCCCATTGGGCGATGATCGGCCTGGCCGCCTCGCCATAGGACGACTGCGAGACGAAGGCCGCGCCGACGATACAGGCTGCCGCAAAGAGGCCAACGAAGCCACGCAGCGCCGGCTTGCCGCGCGATGGCCTCCTGAGCGGAATCACCGAGGGATGCGGCACAGCATCCTGCTCCATCCTTGCCAGCTGTTCATTTAGCCGCGCGAGCTGCTCGTCGGCACGCGCAATCTGCTCATAGGCGTGCGCCAGTCGTTCATCGGCGCGCGCGGCCAGGGCATCGTCGGCTTCACTCGTTCTGGGTGTCACTGTGGAATCCATTGGCGCTCCCTTTCCCCATCCGGTGTCCCCGAGAGGGCGATCAGATTTGTCCACAAGCCAAGCACTCAACGAAGGTTTGACCAAAGCAAGGCCGCACCAAGAAGAGGTTGAGGCGATCCCCGGAACCCGATGCACGGCAAGGGGCATAGCATCCACGCTTGGGCTTCTTGGGGATGGCTGGACGGCCAGACTTGGCCTCTAATGCGGCTGGACGGCTATGTCAGTGTGCTGGGTATGTCCGGATTGCTCAAAAAGCTGTTGTTCGGGATTTGGGGTCTTCTGCTCATCCCGCTGATTGCGCCCGTCCTGAGGAAATGGCTGGAAGAAAATGTCTTCGCCGATCCCCACGGCACGGCGACGGCGGCTTTTCGGGACGCAACCGCCACGCCCATCTTCAGCGATCTCCTCGCGCTGGGCGAGCAATTCTGGTTCAGGTTGGCTCTGGTGTTCCTGACCGGCGTCGTCGTTGGCGTCTCGCTGGAATGGCTGAACCGGAAGTCGGGTGAGAAGAAAGCCGCTGCGCTTCGCGGCCTCGGCTGGAAGTTCCGCGCGCTGTCGGAGAGCATCAGGATTCGGACGGCCTCCCCGTCGCCGGGATGGCCGGACAATGTGCATGATCTCAAGCCCGCAATACTGTCTGTATTGGGCGTCGCCAGGAAACTGGACGTGTGGGCGCCAAACGATCACGTGTATCAGCTGCCGGACGCGACATTCCTTTGCGAGTATTTCAGGAGCGTCGGCAGGTTCCTGGAGGACGGGGATTTTGACGAAGCGAGACGAGAGGCGCGCTCCTGGCAGCCATTTCTCGACAAAGGCGCGCGATCCTGAGTTCCGAAATAGTAAGCTACGCCGTCCGCTTCGGTCCGATCGCCTCGAACTGCGCCTTCTGCTCCTCGCTCAGCGTGGCGTAGAAATCGTCGAGCGCGTCATTCACCTGCGAGACAGCCTGCAGCATGGATTGCAGCCGGCGGTTCACCGCGGCAAGGCGGGACAGGGCCGTAATCGCCTTGGGCCGGCATTCCTCGCCCAGCATCTCGGCGGCGCCGGTGCTGGTGTCCTGCAGCACTTCGAGCGCGGCGCGCTGGGTCTCGTTCAGGCGCAGCCTGGCCGCGATCTCGGCCGAGGGCCAGTTCTGCACGGCAGATGGCGCTGCCTGGCAGGATTGCTTATCCCCGGCCCGGCCTGTCGTGGAAGCGGCGCCCCCGTCCTGGCCCAATGCATTCAGCCGCGCCTGCTGCTCGTCATCCAGCAGGTAATAGAAATTCTCCAGCGGATGCTGCACGGCCTGTGCCGCCTTGATCATCGCCTCGAGGCGCGCCTTCATCGCAGCCAGGCGATCCAACGCCGTCGCCGGCGCCTGCGCCGGACACGACGCCCGGACAAGCTGGGTGGCCGAGCGCGATGCGTTGGCCAGTTCGTCCAGCGCGGCGCGCTGCGCGTCAGTCGGTTGCACCGCCTTCTCGATCCGGTCGATGGGGAGTCCGACAGGCTCGCTTCCGTCGTCGCCGCAGAATTGCTGCAGCGTCAAGGCGCGGCGATGCCTCCGGCCGGCCTGGTCCGGCGCCAAATATCTCGCAACCGCATCCCGCCCGTAGGGCGCAAAGATCCCCGCGTAGATATCGCCATAACCGTAGGCCCAGAAACCGGCGCCGTCGCCCGCGATCATGTAGTCGGACATATCGGGATAGGCGAACGGCCAGAACAGCGGCCCGACCCAGCCATAGCCGCCGTCGTCATGCCGCCACCACCCGCTCGCGCTGCGGCCGCCCTGCCAGCCGGCCAGCGCTGCGGCTGCGGTGATCTGGCCGCGCGCCGTCACGTTGCCAAGCGGGCCGCCGGAATTGCCGGCAATGCGGATATCCTGCGTTCTGAGCGCGGCGGTTTGAACGGGACGGTAGTGACGAGCGCGGTGGTGATAGGCGCGGCCCAATCCGCCCAGCGAAAGCATGCGGGCCGCCGCAAATCTCATGACCCCAAGCGGACCGCCAATGCCCCGTCTGGCCTCGGCCGCGCTCGACAGCAGGGTCGCCAGAAGGACGATGGCAATTCCGATGGTAAGTCCAGTGCCGGACTTCGACATGGCACCCTCCCGCGCCAGCCCTCACCGCATCATCTTACTCATCTGAACGCGATGGGGAACCGAAAGTTCCGAGCAGCCGACCGGCAGAGTGGAATTCAACCTCGAGACGAAGGAATTACAATGGCAAATTGTCGTGCTTCTTCACGGGAATCTCGACCTTTTTATCCCTGAGCATCGCCAGCGCCCGCGCGATGCGCTTCCGCGTCGAGTGCGGCATGATGACGTCGTCGATATAGCCGCGCTCCGCCGCAATGAAGGGCGACAGGAAACGGTCTTCATATTCCCTGGTGCGTTTCGCAATCTTGTCGGGATCGTTCATGTCGGCGCGGAAGATGATTTCCACCGCGCCCTTGGCGCCCATGACGGCGATCTGCGCGGTCGGCCAGGCGTAATTCATGTCGGCGCCGATTTCCTTCGACGCCATGACGTCGAAGGCGCCGCCGTACGCCTTGCGTGTGATGATGGTGACGAGCGGCACGGTGCACTGCGAGTAGGCGAACAAAAGTTTCGCGCCGTGCTTGATCAGGCCGCCATATTCCTGGGCGGTGCCCGGCAGGAAGCCCGGCACGTCCACGAAGGTGACGATCGGGATGTTGAAGGCATCACAAAAGCGGACAAAACGCGCGGCCTTGCGCGAAGCATCGCTGTCGAGCACACCCGCCAGCACCATCGGCTGGTTGGCGACGAAGCCCACGGTGCGGCCCGCAATGCGGCCGAAGCCGGTGACGATGTTTTTCGCAAACGCCTCCGAAATCTCGAAGAAATCGCCCTCGTCCACGACCTTGAGGATCAATTCCTTCATGTCATAGGGCTTGTTGGGATTGTCGGGGATCAGCGTGTCCAGCGACATCTCCACGCGCTCGATGTCGTCAAAGCTCGGCCATTCCGGCACGCCGTCACTATTGTTGGACGGAAGGAAGTCGATCAGTCGGCGCATCTGCAACAGCGCCTCGACATCGTTCTCGAAGGCGCCGTCGGCAATGGAGGAGCGCGTGGCGTGCACCGAGGCGCCGCCGAGTTCTTCCGCAGTGACGACCTCGTTGGTCACGGTCTTCACGACGTCCGGGCCGGTGACGAACATGTAGCTGGTGTTCTTCACCATGAAGATGAAGTCGGTCATGGCGGGCGAATAGACGTCGCCGCCGGCGCAGGGACCCATGATGACGGAGATCTGCGGGATCACGCCGGAGGCAACGACATTGCGGCGAAATACATAGGAATAGCCTGCCAAGGCAGCTACGCCCTCCTGGATGCGCGCGCCGCCGGCGTCATAGAGGCCGATGATGGGCGCCCTCGCCTTCATCGCCATATCCTGCAATTTGGTGATCTTCAGCGCGTGGGTCTCGGAGAGCGAGCCGCCGAACACGGTGAAGTCTTTCGCAAACACGAACGTCTTGCGGCCATTGACGGTGCCCCAGCCGGTGACGACGCCGTCGCCGGGCACCTTGGTCTTCTCCATGCCGAATTCGGTGGAGCGGTGCTCGACGAACATGTCGAACTCCTCGAACGAGCCCTTGTCGAGCAAGAGCTCGATGCGCTCGCGCGCGGTGAGTTTGCCGCGGGCGTGTTGCGCCTCGATGCGCTTCTCGCCGCCGCCGAGCTTTGCGCCCGCGCGGCGGGCTTCGAGGGTGTCCAGAATGTCCTTCATTTGCTTCCGCCCGTGTTAGTCACGCCCCGAGCGGAACCGTTCCCGCCCTCTTTGGTTTGAGCATGATCCTTACGGAAAACCGGTATCCACTTTTCCGGGATCATGCTCGGATTTGCGGCGTTCTTAACATGCTCTTTCGGCAAGCGGAAACCGCCCCGGCCGACCGATAAGGCGAACCGAGGCGGTTCGATAATCCAGACAAATCAATGGGTAACGGCCGCTATTCCTCACCCGCCTTGAACGGCTCCTCCTTGTCGGGCGGCACGGTCGTCTCGGTCGCTGCCAGGATCATGGCCACCATGACGTAGTTGCCCGCGACTGCCGTCAGATCGACGATCTGCTGGTCGCTGAAGGCCTTCTTCGCCCGCGCATAGGTCGCATCCGACACCTTCTGCGTCGCGGTCAGCTCGGTGACGAAGTCGTACACGACAGCCTCGTCCTCGGTCATAACAGACGGGCGCTTCTTCTGCTTCAGCTCGGCAATGATCTGCGGCGACAGGCCTGCCTTGGCGGCGATCGGCGCGTGCGCGAACCACTCGACCTGCGAACGCCATTGCCGTCCGATGATGAGGATCGCGAATTCGTTGAGCCGCAGTGGCACCGAAGTGTTCCAGCGCAAGTAGGCCCAGAGATCGAACAACTTCTGGCCGAGCACGGGGCTGCGCATCAGCGGGTTATAGGGGCCGCCGAGGCCGACACTCGACACTTTCATGATCTGCTCGCCGAGCGGTTTCTGCGTCTCGTCGAGCTGGTCCATGCTCAGCTGCGGAAAGCGCGGCTCCTTGCCGGTGGCAGGCGGCGCAAACGCTGACGCCGCGAACCAGCCGCCGGCCGCGGCGAGCGCAAGCGACGAAAGCCACAATGCCGATTTCATGGTTTCCTCCCGTTTATTTGTTGGCTGGCAATGCTAGTGCGGCGCTGCAGCCTGTGCCAGCCTCGCCTGTGCATCCGTCGGCTGCAGCCGGCGCGTGCATCCGGATACATCAATGGGAAGACAGCCATGAGCGAGACGACCACACCCCCTCAAACCGGCGCCGCCACGGGCGGGGTGCGCATCCTGCTGCGGCTGGAGGGCGTGGTGCTGTTCGCCGGCATGACGCTGCTCTATGGGTTGTGGGAGGGCTCGTGGTGGGTTTACGCCATCCTGTTCCTGGCACCGGATCTGAGTTTTGCCGCCTATCTCGCCGGCCCCAAGGTGGGCGCGATCATCTACAACGCCGCGCACTCCTATCTTGGGCCGGTGGCGCTGATGACGGTTGGTCTTGCGATGGCGGCACCGCTGACGTTGTCACTGGCGATGATCTGGCTCGCCCATATCGGCATCGACCGCGCGCTTGGTTACGGGTTGAAATACCAGGCGGGCTTTGCCTTCACGCACCTCGGCCGGATCGGCAAGGGCGCGGTGGGATGACGAGGCGTAGGGCGGATCAGGCCAACGGGTCCGCGCGAAGCGCGGCCCGATGACAGGCTCCGCCGTAATCCGCCGAACCGGTGACAGATGTCGGATTACGCTGGCGCTGATCCGCCCCACGCTAAATTCATGGGCGGACAGGACGGCTTTGCGCTAGCATCCGTCCCAAGAAAGAACCGCTTTGGGGGGTGACAATGCTGATCGATTGGCGCGTGGCGGCGGCCGCCGCGGTGTTCTGCACGGGCATTCTCTTCACCTGCATCGAGACTAACGCGCAGGCGATTCCCAAGGAGGTCGCCGCACGGGTGGAGATGCACACCATCCCCACGCTGACGCTGTCGGACCGGCAATTCCTCACCGGCGATGCCAAGGGCGGCCAGCCCGTCACCATGGCGGGCGAACTCAAGATCGCACAGGGCATCGGAAAACTTCCGGCCGTGGTGCTGATGCACGGCTCGGGCGGCATCAGCCCGGGCATGGAGGCCTGGACGCGCCATCTCAATTCGCTGGGCATCTCCACCTTCGTGATCGACGGATTTTCCGGCCGCGGGCTGACGTCGGTGAATCAGGACCAGGCAAAACTCGGCCGGCTCAATTTCATCCTCGACATCTATGGGGCGCTGGAAATCCTCGCCAAGCATCCGCGCGTCGACCCCGAGCGTATCGTGCTGATGGGATTTTCCCGCGGCGGCCAGGGCGCGCTGTATGCCAGCCTGCAGCGCTTTCACAAGATGTGGAACAAGTCCGGCGCGCAATTTGCCGGCTACATCGCCTTCTATCCGGACTGCGCGACGACCTATGCCGGCGACACTGACGTCGTCGATCGGCCGATCCGTATCCTCCATGGCACGCCCGACGACTATAATCCGGTTTCGACCTGCAAGGCCTATGTCGCGCGGCTCGAGGCCGAGAAGCGCGACGTGACGCTGACGGAATATCCGGACTCCCAGCACGGTTTTGATGCCGGCCTGCTCGGCGTCTCCTCCAACGTGGTGGCAAGCGGTGCGCAAACCGTGCGCAACTGCCGCATCAAAGAGAGCGAAGGCGGCATGCTGATCAATGCGGCGACGAACGAACCATTCAGCTACAAGGACGCCTGCGTCGAGACCAATCCGCATGTCGGCGGCAATCCCACGACCGCGCAGGAAGCGCGCAAGGCCGTGAGCGACTTTTTGCAGGCGCTGTTCAAGTTGAGCTAGGGCGCCGGTCGCACGGGCTGCGAGCAGCGACAGGAGGTGGCCGATGATCGATTCGAGCCGACGCACTGTTCTTGCAAACGGTGCTGCAGCCGCGGCGGCGAGCGCAGTACCGCAAGTGTTTGCCCAAGCACAGCCGGCGGGGTCCGTTCCGGGATTGCCTGATGGCGCCAAGGTCGGCTTTTACGAGAAGGGCAATGTCCGCATTCGCTATGCCGAGATCGGCTCAGGCTTCCCGCTGCTGGCGACGCCCGGCGGCGGCTTGAACTCGTGTATCGCCGTGTGGGCGCGTGCGGTGATCAACATTCCCCAGGAGTTCAAGAACGATTTCCGCGTGATCACCATGGACCAGCGCAACGCCACGGGCGGCGAGTCCACCGGCCCGGTGGCGGTCGACGATCCCTGGGGCGCATTCGCCGACGACCAGTTGGGCGTGATGGACCATCTCGGCATCAACAGGTTCTGCTTCTTCGGCAACTGCATCGGCGGCCCGTTCGCGATGAAGTTGATGGAGCGCGCGCCGCAGCGTGTCGCCGCTGCGATATTGAGCCAGCCAGTCGGGCACAACCCGGCGAAGCCGGATTACATGTACGACGCCGGCAAGACCGTCTGGGCCAAGCAGCTGCGCGAGCGCCGGAGCGACGTCTCGATGGAGACCATCGAGAAATATCTGCACAACCTTTACCGCGCGCGGCCCGATTTCGTGTATAGCGTCTCGCGCGATTTCGCGAAATCATGCCAGACGTCGATGCTGGTACTGCCGGATGACGTCGACGCGCATCCGCTGGTGGCTTCGATCGATGTCGCCTCGCTCTGCCCGAATGCCGAGATCACGGTGTTCCCCTGGAAGGAGCCGCCGGAGCTGAAGGCGCGCACCATCAACCGCGCGCGCACCTTCCTGAAGCGGCATCAGACGGTGTAGCGAAGTCTAAATCGCGCCGATATCCGTCAGGCACTGCTGCGTAACGGTCATTCGGGCCGGGATGTGCTCGGGCGTCTTGCAGTCCATGTTCATGGCGAACACGGTTTGCGCATTGCCTTTCTCGGCCCAGCCGACCAGCCAGCCGAGCGAAGGCTGGCCGCGCTCGGCGCCCAATAGCCCTGTCTTGTAGCGGATGACGCTCTCGCCGACCTTTACGGTCGGCAGGATATCGCGCACCAACTCCTGGCTGCGCTTGGACACAGGCAGCACGCCGCGGCGCAGGCGGTCGAGGAAATCGACCTGCTGCATCGGATCGATGCGCATGTCGCCGGTGAGCCAGAACTGGTCGATGCCGCCGCCGATGTTGTGATTGCCGTAGTCGAGCAGGTCGACAAATTTCTGCATGCGCTCCGCGCCGATGCGGCGTGCGATCTCCTGATACACCGGCACAACGGAGGCCGCGATCGCCGAGCGCAGCGTGTGATCCCTGTTCCAGGCCTCGATGCTGCGTGTGGTGCCGTCCCACTTGAAGACGTCCTTGTCGGGGTCTTCGACGACGCCAGTTTCGAGCGCAATCAGCGAGTTTGGCACCTTGAAGGTCGAGGCCGGCAGCTTGTCGTCGCCGGATCGCACCTTGTCGCTGGCGATGATCAGGTAGTCGTCGACCTTGTAGCCGACAAAAGTGCCATCGGTGCCGAGGTCGAAGAAGCGCTTGGCGAGATCATTACGAAACTCGCTGCGCTGATAGGAGACGTTGGCGAAACTGCGGGCAGGAATGAGGGTTGCGGCGGCGAGAAGACCGAGCGCATGGCGGCGATGGATCACGGAAGGCACCGGAAAAAAGGTTTAAGCGGCGGCAAGATGCCAGCGCCATCGTGGTGAAACGATGACGGCTATCAGCAGTTCTAGCGTATCCCGCCGAAAGTCGAAGGCCGAAACGCCGCATCTAGCGGCTGAACAACGGCTCTGTTGCGATTTCGCACTTCAGGGAATTGGCGACAAAGCACATGCGGTGCGCCTCGTGGTGCAGCTCGCGCGCCCGCGCCTCGCTGGAGGCCGCCGACAGCCTGACCTGCGGCCGCAGAACGATGCGCGAGAAGGCGCCGCTGCCGTCGACCTCCTCGATCATCAGCCCTTCCGGCTCGTCGCGATAGTCGAGCACGACCACGCCGTTGACGGCGCAGAGATGCAGGTACCACAGCATGTGGCAGGTCGAGGCTGACGCAACCAGCATGTCCTCCGGATTCCACCTCGTAGCGTCACCGCGAAAAGCCTTGTCCGAGGAGCCCGCGATATCGGCCTTGCCAGGCGCCGCGATGACGTGGGCGCGCTCATAGGCCTTGTAGCCGGTAGTGCCGGCGCCCGTTTTGCCGGTCCAGACGACACTCGAGCGATAGCGGTGCTCCTTGCCGGCCATGGCCCTCTCCGTGCTTGACCAATATTGTATACATGGATACACATGACCATGGCCTCGTCAATGCCTTCCTCGCGCCGGCGCCAGGGCACCGCCCCTGAGACGATCGCATCTGCGCTCCGCGCCGACATCCTGTCCGGCGCCGCGCGGCCCGGCACGCTGTTGCGGCAGGAAGACCTCGCCGCGCGCTTTGCCATGAGCCGCATTCCCGTCCGCGACGCCCTGCGCCTCCTCGAAGCCGAGGGGCTCGTCACCATCGCAACCAACCGCGGTGCGCAGGTCGCGCAGCTCTCGCGCGCCGAGGTCGCGGAGATTTTTCACCTGCGCATCCTGCTTGAGTGCAATTGCCTTGAGCTCGCCATCCCGCGCATGAGCGGCGACGATCTCGACCGCATCGAGCGCATCCGCCAGCGTGCCGAGATCGATGCGGCGACGCCGGAATGGAGCGCGGGCGACTGGGCGTTCCACGAGGCGCTCTACCGCCCCTCCGGCCATGTCAGACAGATCGAGATCATCGAGGGCCTGCGCACCACCAGCGACCTCTACGCGTCAGCGCATCGCGCGCTGCCGAAACAGCGCAAGCGCTGGCTTGCCGATCACCGCGCCATCGTCGCAGCCTGCCGCGCCCGGCGCGTCGGCGATGCCGTCGCCGCGCTGACCGCGCATCTTGCCGCGGCGCGCGATTTTGTGCTGCAACAGATGCCCGGGGACGAGATGCCATGAGTGCAACACGCAAGACCGTCACCGCCAACGTGCTGGCTTACGTGGCGGCCTGGAATGAGCCGGACGCGGCGGCGCGGCTAAAAATCCTTGGAGGCTGCTGGGCGGAACACGCCGTCTATGTCGACCCGAATGTGGAACTGAAGGGACGCGCGGCGTTGAGCGAACGCATCTCGACCGTCCAGGCCAGCCGGCCCGGTGCCCGGATCGAGATGATGAGCGGTGTCGATGTGCATCACAACGTCGTGCGCTTCCTGTGGCGGCTGGTGCACGCCGATGGCAGCACAGGCGACATTTCCATCGATTTCGGCGAGGTCGATACGGCCGGCATGCTGACGAAGATTGCAGGCTTCTTTGGCGAGCCACCGAAAACGTAGCTAGCGGACTCTGCCCGACAGCCGCAGCACGAAGATCAGCACTTCCGCCACCGCCTTGTAGAGCTCGGCCGGAATTTCGTCGCCGAGTTCGACCCTGGAGAGCGCGCCGGCCAGCACCTCGTTCTCCTCGATCGGGATGTCGTGCGCTTTCGCGATCTCGACGATCTTTGCGCCGATCGCGCCCTTGCCCTTGGCGACGACGCGCGGCGCGCCGGTGC
>Ga0081540_1003180_pt1 | contig 13089 bp, 12 predicted proteins | sample TabmetS2T1R1_FD_71024 | JGI IMG/M metagenome (GOLD analysis project Ga0081540, IMG submission 71024) | Tabebuia heterophylla rhizosphere microbial communities from the University of Puerto Rico - S2T1R1 | ecosystem: Host-associated > Plants > Roots > Rhizosphere ... | reverse complement strand
CGTCATCAACAAGCTCGCCAAGGGCTTCATCGGCACCGCCAACATCGACACCAATTCCCGGCTGTGCATGGCGTCGAGCGTGGCCGGTCACAAGCGTGCGTTCGGCAGCGATACCGTTCCGGGCTGCTATGAGGATCTCGAAACGGCCGACCTGCTGGTCCTCGTCGGCTCCAATGCAGCCTGGTGCCATCCGATTCTCCACCAGCGCATGGTGGCCGCCAAGGCCAGCAACCCTGCGTGCCGCATCGTCGTCATCGATCCGCGGCGGACTGCGACATGTGACGGCGCCGATCTGCACCTGCCGCTTCGCTCGGGCAGCGACTCGGTGCTGTTCAACGGGTTGCTTGCGCACCTTGCCTCGCGCAATGCCATCGACGGCGCGTTCGTGGATGGATCCACTACCGGCGTCGAAGCCGCGCTGCAGCAGGTCGCCGGCCAGACGGTTGCGCAGACTGCCGATATCTGCGGCCTGGCCGAGGGCGCGGTGGCGTTGTTCTTCGACTGGTTCACGAAGACCGAGCGGGTCGTCACGCTTTATTCGCAGGGCGTCAATCAATCGAGCAGCGGCGTCGACAAGGTCAACTCGATCATCAACTGTCATCTGTTGACCGGCCGTATCGGGCGGCCCGGCATGGGCCCGTTCTCCCTGACCGGACAACCCAACGCCATGGGCGGCCGGGAAGTCGGCGGGCTGGCCAATCAGCTTGCCGCCCACATGGAAATCGAAAACCCGCAACACCGCGACATCGTTCAGCGCTTCTGGCAGTCGCCTGTTATCGCGGACAAGCAGGGCCTCAAGGCCGTCGACATGTTCGAGGCAATCGCCGATAAGCGCATCAAGGCGGTCTGGATCATGTCCACCAATCCACTGGTCAGCTTGCCGGATGCCGATCGTGCGCGCCGCGCGCTCGATGGATGCGAGCTCGTCGTCGTCTCCGACTGCATGCGCCATACCGACACCACGCGTCATGCCGACGTATTGCTGCCGGCGCTGACCTGGGGCGAAAAGGACGGCACCGTCACCAACTCCGAGCGCCGTATCTCCCGGCAGCGGCGCTTCCTGCCGGCGCCCGGTGCTGCAAGGGCCGATTGGCAGACGGTCTGCGACGTCGCCCGGCGCATGGGTTTTTCGGGATTCGACTATCCGAACGCTGCCGGGATCTTCCGCGAGCACGCGAGACTCTCCAGTTTCGAGAATGAAGGGACGCGCGATTTCGATCTGTCCGCCCTGAACACGCTCGATGATCGTGCCTACGATGCGCTTACCCCGATCCAGTGGCCGGTGACGCGTGAATATCCGACCGGCACGCCGCGAATGTTCGAAACCGGAAAATTTTTCACCGCAGACCGCAAAGCGCGTTTCGTGCCGGTGACGCCGCGTGCCGCTGTGAACGCGACCAGCCGGGACTATCCGCTGGTGCTCAATACCGGGCGGGTCCGCGATCAATGGCACACCATGACGCGGACGGGAAAATCGCCGCGGCTGCTGGCGCACATTTTCGAGCCTTACGCCGAATTCCATCCCGACGATGCTCGCATGGCCGGCGTCGAGAATGGCGCCCTCGCGCGACTGACCAGTCCCTGGGGCGCGATGGTGGCGCGTGTTGCCGTCACCGCCGAACAGCGGCGCGGCTGCGTGTTCGTGCCGATGCACTGGAACGGCGAGTATTCCGGCGACGGTCGGGTCAACGCGCTGGTCAATCCAGCGACCGATCCGATCTCCGGACAGCCGGAGTCCAAGCACACGCCGGTGAGGGCGGCAGCTTACTTGCCGAAATGGCATGCCTTCGTCCTCAGCCGCCAGGAGATCGCGCGTCCCGAAGCGGGCTACTGGGTCGGCGGGCTTTCAGGGAACTGCTGGCGGATGGAACGGGCCTTCGACGAGCGGCCGACGAGCTGGCGCGATTGGGCGCGGGCGCAACTCCGCGTCGGGCATGACGACATCGAGTGGATCGCCTATCGCGATCCGAAGGCCGGCCGTTTCCGTTACGCGGCCGTTCGCGGCGGCCGGTTGGAAGGTTGCGTGTTCATCGCCCCCGATCACAAGCTGGTCTCGCGGTCATGGCTGTCAGGGCTGTTCGCGGAGCAGGCATTGTCGCCGAATGCGCGGATGTCGCTGCTGACGGGACAGCCGCTCGACGCCAGCCAGGACGTTGGGCCGATCGTCTGCTCGTGCTTCGGCGTCGGGCAGCACCAGATATCGGCCGAAATCAAAAAGGGGGCGGCCAGCGTCGACGACGTCGGCCGGCGCCTGAAGGCCGGCACCAATTGCGGTGCGTGCAAGCCGGAGATCGGCAAGCTGCTGCGCGGCGCGGCCGTACGGGATTGGCAGCCGGCGTGAGCGGTCTGAGCGCGGGCCGGTTCTAATTCTTGATCGCATAAAGCGGCGTTCGCAGCGTTAGCTGGTACGCCGGCTTCGGCGCCCAGGCGATCTGCGCGGTGATGCCGAACAGCCGGTTGTCGTCGTCGTCCATGCGGTCGAGGTCGAACCGCACGATCGGCTGCGTGAAGGCGGGAAACGGCGTCAGGTTCAGGAGCTGCGCGCCGCCGAAGTGTTGCACGCCGAAGCGGCCGGTGAGCTTCCAATTGTCGTCCCACTGATAATAGCCGCCGACATAGCCCATGATATCGGGGCTGACGCGGGCAAACGGGGTATCGACGAGGACTCGGGTGTATTGCATGCCCGCGAGCAGCCCGCGCGTTTCATCCGCGTTCAACGCGTAATCGGCTTCGAGGATGGTGTTGTAGGCGGTCGTCGCCAGCGGAGCATCCGAAGTTGACCGCGTCGCGTTGGATTGAATCGTGATGGTCGGAAACATTCCACCGTTCTGCTGATAGATGTCGGCCTGGAATCCGACCGTGAAGGCGTAGATCGAGAAATTCGTCCAGGGGTCGGTACCTGCCTGCGACGTGGCTCCGCTGAGGCCACCATAGACCGAGAGCCGATCGTTGACATCGACGGTCAAGGGCAGGTCGACCGAGAGGCTTTGGCTGGACGGCGAGGTGAGGGTTCGGAGCGAGGAAAGGTTCGTCAGTGTGGACAACAACGGGGGCGTGCTGAATCCGATCGAGAGCGAGCCGGCGGGCAGCGTCGAATAGATGGTTCTCATATCGAGGTAGAGGTTCGGCAGGGTCGGCTTTGCCCTGGCCGCGTCTTCCTCATCGTCGCCATCGTCTTTTCCAAGGGCTGCGCCGAAAAGACATAGCGACAGCAGCACGCCCAGCGCTACGCCTCTGGCGGGTCGCGCCGGAGCGAACGGCAGACCGCGCGGTGAGGTGGATCTGGTCGGGTTCGTGCTCAATCGACAGCGCCTTTGATTGGCTGAGATGACCATTTGGCCGCGGCGAATACAAGAATCCACGATCGCCTGGGGTTCGATCTCATGACGGATGTGGCGCGTTTGCGCCGCCGCGGCTTCGACGTCGTTTCGCCGGCTGACGCCTTACCGGGGAGGCGAAGTTCCGCTCGCTCGCGCGATCACCGAGAACATCAGCGTGGCGACGATGCCGGACAGCAGCGAAGCCGTGAGAACGCCGAGCCGGACCTGTTTCAGCACCACCTCGTCGTCGAACGCCAGCGTGCCGATGAAGAGGCTCATGGTGAAGCCGATGCCGGTCAGGATGGCGATGGCGTAGAGCTTTGTCGCGGTCGTTCCTTCCGGCATCGCAGCCACACCCAGCCTGATCGCAAGCAGCGACGCGACAAAGACCCCGACCTGCTTGCCGACGAAAAGCCCTGCGATAATGCCAAGCGTTATCGGCTCCGCCAGCTTTGACAAGGTCAATCCGTGAAGCGATACGCCGGCGTTCGCGAAGGCGAAAATCGGCACGATGGTGAAAATCACCCACGGTCTGAGCGCATGTTCGGTGTCTTCCAGCAGGCTGTGGCCGTCGTGCCGGGTCATCGGCATCGCGAGACCGACGGCGACGCCGGCCAGCGTGGCATGTACGCCGGATTTGAGTACGCAGACCCAGGTGAACAATCCCGCGATCAGATAGAACGATGCTCTGCGTACATCGAGCAGGTTGAGAACCGCGAGCGCCGCGACGCCCAGCCCGCCGAGCGCCAGCGCCGTGACCGAAAGGTCGGCGGTATAGAAGATTGCGATCACGATGATGGCCATCAGGTCGTCGATGATCGCGAGTGCCAACAGAAAGGTCTTCAGCGAGGCCGGCACCTTGCGTCCCAGCATGGCACAGACGCCGAGCGCAAAGGCGATGTCGGTCGCCGCCGGTATGGCCCAGCCGCGTAGCGCGTGCGCGTCGCCCCAATTCACCGCGGCGAAGATCGCGGCCGGCGTGACAAAGCCGCCGAACGCGGCGATCACGGGCAATGCCGCTTTCTTTGGACTCGCCAACGCGCCCTCGATGGCCTCGCGCTTGATCTCGAGCCCGACCAGTAGAAAGAACACTGCCATCAGGCCGTCATTGATCCAGTGATCGACGGTCTTGCTCAGTCCGATCGTCCCGATCCGGACCTCGCCGGTCATCCGCAGCAGCGCTTCGTACGCCGGCCCGAAGGATGAGTTTGCGACGACGAGAGCCGCGATGGCGGCAAGGCCGAGAACGATGCCGCCATAGAGGCCCGTGTTGTCGGGGTCGTCGGATGCCGGAGCCTCGGCCTTCATCGACCGTCTTTGCCGGCCGTTTCGATGGCGAGTGACAGCGCAAGCTTGGTTTCCTGCACGATGTCCTCGACCAGTTCTTCCCGGCTGACATGGGCGACCTGGCCGGTGAGCAGTCCCTGTTCGGCCAGCATCACCACGCCGTGCAGCGAGGCCCAGATCTTCAGGGCGCTACGCTCCCGCAGAAGTCCCACCGCGGGGGCCTCCAGCGCCTCCATGAGGAGTTCAAAGGTCTCCATGGCTGCGCTGTGCAGCTCGCTGCCTTTCGGCGTACATGCCATGGTTCTCGATGCGAACATCAGGCGATACACGCCGTTGCGACGCAGGCCGAAATCCAGCGTGAGCTGCGCGAAGCGCGACAGCTTCGATTGCTTCGAAGGTTTTTCGATCGCCGCCCGCATCATGGCGCTGAACTGACGAAACGCTTCAGCGGTAACGGCCGTCAGCAGCGTCTCACGATCGGAAAAATGCTTGTAGGGCGCCGGCTGCGAGACGCCGAGCTTTTTCGCAAGCGCGCTGATGCTGATCGCTTCCGGGCCGCCCAGTTCGACTTCATGCAATGCGGCCTGAACCAGGGCATCGCGGAGATCCCCATGGTGGTAGGCGTTCTGTGCTTTGCGTGCAGGTCGAGGCGACATTCAGTGTCATGATCTATAACTTTTGACTTGACAGCACAACGGTGTCGCGAATGTAATACGATATAACTTCGCGGTGTGCCGGCGGGTCTGCGCCGTCGCGCCGAGGAATGCCGACAGAAGAACACCGCGCGGCAAAGCGCGCCACACAAAGGGGAACGCTGCGATGGCCGGAAAGCTGAAAATCCGCGTCGACCAGGACAAATGTCAGGGCCACGCGCGCTGCAAATCACTGGCACCCGAACTGTTCGACCTTGACGAATTCGGCAACGCGCACGAGGTCGGCGACGGTTCCGTGCCCGCGGGCCTGGAAGACAAGGCCTGGCTCGCCCAAACCAATTGTCCTGAGATCGCGATCGAAGTGACCGAGGAATAGCCGATCGCGAGGTCGATTTAATCCACCCGGATCTGAACGAACCAAGCAGAGGAATTGCTCCAATGTCCGATTCCGCCAGCATCATGCCCGAACATCCGCCGGTCACCGACTGGGTCAACGATTTCGACCATACTGATCCGACCTGGACGGAAAATCCGTTTCCGATCTGGGAAAAGTTGCGCGCCGCTTCGTCGGTCGTTCACACCGAGCGGTTTCTCGGCTGCTACATGCCGACCACCTATCAGGCGGTAAAGGAAATCGCCTACGATACTGACCACTTTTCTTCCCGGCGCGTCATCGTGCGGGACGTTCGCCCGGAAATCACGGCGAGAGCGCCGCCGATCACCTCCGATCCGCCCGAGCACAAGCCGGCCAAGCAGCTGCTGTTGCCGCCGTTCACGCCGGACGCGATGAAAAAGCTCGAGCCGCGGGTGCGCGCCATCTGCAACGAGCTGATCGACGAGTTCATCGCCGATGGCAAATGCGATGCCGCCGCGCGCTACACCAAGCATGTTCCGGTCCGCGCCATTGCGCACATGCTCGGGATTCCCGAGAAGGACGGCGATCTCTTCATCAAGTGGATTCACGGCATCCTCGAACTCGGCATCAAGGACGACAACGCGCTGATGGAGGCCGTCCGTGAGATGACCGGCTATTTCGCCGGTCACATCGAGCATCGCAAAAACAATCCGACCGACGATTTGATCTCGACGCTGATGAACGCGAGGGACAAGGACGGCAATCCGCTGGCGGATGAGCATGTGCTGGGTTCGCTGCGGCTGCTTCTGATCGCCGGCATCGACACCACCTGGAGCGCGATCGGCTCCTCGCTGTGGCATCTGGCTAACACGCCGGCGGACCGCGAGCGCCTTGTTGCGGAGCCCGAGCTGATGCCGCTCGCGGTCGAGGAACTGCTGCGCGCCTATTCGCCGGTAACGATGGCGCGCGAGGTGATGAAGGAGACGACGATCAGCGGCTGCCCGGTCAAGCCCGGCAACATGGTGCTGCTGTCGTTCCCGGCCGCCAACCGCGATCCGGCGATGTTCCCGGATGCGGACAAGGTGGTGATCGACCGCAAGGAAAATCGCCACGCCGCGTTCGGTCTCGGCATTCACCGCTGCGTCGGATCAAACCTCGCGCGTATGGAAATGACGGTTGCGATCGAGGAATGGCTGAAGCGAATTCCGGATTTCAGGCTCGACCCGGCCGGCAAGGTCACCTGGTCGGAGGGTACCGTGCGTGGCCCGCGCCAATTGCCCGTGCTGTTCGGCAAGGCGAAATGATATGAACGAGGCGGGGAGGGCCGATCGTCTCGGCCCTCCTTTTGCGTTCTGTGGTTACTTGATCTCGATCTTCGCGTCGCTCGCCACCTTCTTCCAGGCTTCGATGTCGCGGGCGTTGATGTCGCGCTGCTGGTCTCCGGCGATGAAGTCCGCCGAGATGCCAAGTGCCAGCAGCTTTTCGACGATGTCGGGCTCGGCCAGCGACGCCTTGAGCGCGCCGGAAATTTTTTGTGTGACGGAAGCGGGAACGCCCGCGGGTGCGTACATCACCCAGGACAGGCTCCGTTCGAAATCGACGCCTTGCTCCTTGTAGCTCGCCACGTCAGGCAGGCTCGGCGACCGTCCGCCGCAGACCGCAAGCGCCTTCAGCTTGCCATCCTTCACCAGCGGCGTCCCGGTCGCCATGTCGACCAGCCCCACCGAGATGTGCCCGCCCATCAGGTCGTTGGCGAGTTTCGCTGCGCCGCTGAACGGGACGTGCTGCAGGCGGACGCCCGCCTTCTGGGAGAGGATTTCGCCGCAGAAATGTCCGGTCGAGCCGACGCCCCAGCTTCCATACTGGATCGGCTCACCCTTCTTCGACAGCTCGGTCAGGCCGCGCAGATCGTTGGCGGCAAAATCCTTCGCTGCAATGAGAAGAATGGATGACGTTCCGATCCGTCCGATGGTCGTAAAATCCTTGATCGGATCGTAGGGCAGGTTCGGATAGACCGCCGGCGCCAGCACGTGGGTGGTCATGCCGCCGATCGTGATGGTGTAGCCATCGGGCCGGGAAGTCGCCGCCTGCTGCGCGCCGATGGTGCCTGCGGCGCCGGTGCGATTTTCGACGTAGATGGTCTGCCCAAGGCGGTTGCCCATCCGGTCGGCAAGCAATCGGCCGAGCACGTCGCCGCCGCCACCGGCTCCGAACGGCAGCAGCATCTTGATCTTCTTGGTGGGGTAGTCGGCCGCGTCCTCGGCGCGGGCCGGACATGCCGCCGACGCGAGGGCAAACAGCGAAAGTAATATCGCACGCAACTTCATTTACTCACTCCCTGGGTTTCCCGTTTGTTTTTGTTGTTCGTCGCCGGCGTTCTTCGCCGGTCGAGAGATCGGTGACGCCGTCGCGCGATCAGGGCGCGCGAGGCTTGGCGCCGGAGTGCCGAAGGATGAAACGTGTCGGCAGGTAGACCGGCCGGACCTTGCGGTTCTCGCCGCCGCCGCGAATCCGGTCGAGCAGGATGTTGGCAGCGACCCGGCCCATCTGGTCCAGGTCCCAGGTCAACGCCGAGATGCCGGGCGTCGCATGCCGGGCGAGATCGGTGTCGCCGATGCACACCAGCGACATGTCGTCGGGATAACGGAGGCCGTTGCTGGCAAAGGCGTCCATCACGCCGGCCAGCATGTGCGTGCCCAACGTAATGATCGCGGTCGGACGGTCGGGGCCTTGCAGCAATTGACAGACGTCGCTGAATGCAATGCTGGAGCCTTGTGTCTGCGGCCGGATCAAGTCGAGATCGACGTCGAGCTTCGCCTCAGTATGGGCCTGCCGATAGCCGGCAAGGCGCTCCGAACTCGGCAGCAACGCAGCGCGCCCGGTGAGAAGCGCGATGCGGCGATGGCCGAGCCCGATGAGATACCGCGTGATTTCGAGGCCGCCGCCGCGATGATCCGCCCGCACCGAGGGGACGCCCGGCACCTCGCGATCGATCGCCACGCAGGGCAGGTCCAGGTTTGCGAGCGCGCCGGTGAAGTCGGTATGGGCGTTGTCACCGGCGAGCAGCAGCAACCCGTCCATCCGTCGTCGGCGCACCGCGGATACGAACGCGGTTTCGCGGTCTTGCTCGTGCCGGGTGGCGGCCAGCATCAGCACGTAGCCGGCGCGCTGGAATTCCTCCTCCGCGCCGTTGATCATCTCGCTGTAGAGCGGGTTGGAGAGGTCGGAGACCATGCAGCCGATCGTCTTGCTCTCACGCGAACGCAAGGCCTGCGCCGCCGAATGCGGCTCGAAGCGCAGGCGGTTCACCGCCCGCATGATGCGGGCGTGCAATTCCGGGCTGATGTGCGGCTCGCCGTTCATGACACGGCTGACGCTGCTGACCGATACGCCGGCCTGGGCGGCGACGTCGCGAATAGTCGGCCGTGCCTGGCGCAACGACATTGCTGAGCTCCCTTGAGCATCGCCGCTCGGGCGTGAGTGGGTGAAATCCTAGCGCGTTCTGGAAACGATATATAAGACAGAAGCCTTTAGAAATCTATCTTGAACAACAGTATGAGATAAAGTATGGGAACGTTTCCAAGAAGCACCGGGCAGCAGGCCGGGCACGGCCTCGCTCCCGCGACAACAAAACCGGCCGAATGGCCGCAGGCAGGGAACGGACCGAGGCATGACACGGCGTGTCGAAGGAAAAGTCGCTTTGGTGACCGGCGCCGCCAACGGCATCGGACGGAGCGCAGCCCTGGTGCTGGCGCGCGAGGGCGCGAAGATCGTCGCCACCGATCTGCAGGACGAGAAAGGCGCGGGCCTGTTGCGCGAGTTGCGCGCCATCGGATGCGAGTGTGCGTACTACCACCACGACGTGACGCGCGAGGAGGACTGGCAGTCGATCGTGGCCCAGACCCGTTCACGGTTCGGCAGGTTGGATATTCTCGTCAACAATGCCGGGATCGGCCTCTCGGGTCCCGTGGTCGACATGGCTTTCGCCGACTGGAAGCGGCAGGTGGCCGTCAATCTCGACGGCGTCTTCCTCGGCGTAAAGCATTCGCTCCCCTTGATGCGGGCGGGCGGCGGCGGAAGCATCATCAACGTTTCCTCGATTGCAGGCATCAAGGCGTCGCCGAACGTCTCGGGCTACTGCGCCACCAAGGGCGGGGTGCGGCTGTTCACAAAATCGGTCGCGCTGGAATGCGCGGCCGCCAAGGATGGCGTGCGCGTCAACTCGCTGCACCCCGGCATCACCGAAACCGCGATCTGGGACACGCTGATCGGCACCGTCGAGGACGGCTCGAACGGCGGACGAGAGCGCGGTCCGACGCTGGACAAGCTCACCGAACGCGCCGTCCCGCTCGGCTACAAGGCTGCGCCTGAAGATATCGCGAACGGCATCCTGTGGCTCGCCAGCGACGAGAGCCGCTACGTCACCGGCACCGAACTCGTCATCGACGGCGGCAGGTCGATCGGCTGAACGCAGGGATCAAGAACAATGAGAGGCGGGTGTCCCGCCGGCAAGGAGACGGGAGGTCGTCATGAGCCGCATCTTTGGTGCAGTCTGCCAGAACGGATATATCGTGCGGGATATCCGCGCTGCGATGGATCACTGGGTCAATGTGATGGGCGTCGGGCCCTGGTACTATATCGACCGGGTCAAGACTGATTACTTCCGCCACCGGGGAAAGGACTCCGCCATGGAGATGAGCGTGGCGCTCGCCAATTCCGGCGATCTCCAGATCGAGCTGATCCAGCAGCGCAACGACGCGCCCTCGATGTACAAGGAGTTCCTCGACTCCGGCCGTGAAGGCTTGCAGCACATGTCGTACTGGACCCGCGACTATCAGGCCCTCTACGACCGCGCGCTGTCGCTTGGCTACAAAGTCGGGCACGAAGGCCAGATCGGCGGCGAAAAGGGCCGCTTTGCCTATTTCGATACGCAGGCCCATCCCGGCACCGTTGTCGAAATATCCGACATCAGCGGCAGCAAGGGGAGTTTCTTCGAGCATATCCGCAAGGTCGCCGCCGGTTGGGATGGCGCCGATCCTATCCGCGAAGTCGGCGGACGCTGAGTGGGCATATCGCGCGGTAGCGATACGTTCGGACCCGAGCGCGGAAGCGCGCAGCGGTAGAAAGCAACAAAAACGCAAGGAACAAGCGGATGGCAAGACTTCCCCTGATCGACCCGGCGGCAACCAGCGGCGACGTGCGCACGTCCTTTGACAGGATGCCGGTTGTCCTGAACATTTTTCGGATGATGGCGCATGCCGAGGCCAATTTCATTCCGGCGATGCGGTTCGGCAATTCGATCCTGCATCGCCAAAAACTCAGCCACGTCAATCGCGAATTGCTGATTCTTCAGGTCGCGCAGTGGGAGCACGGCGTTTATGAGTGGCGGCAGCATGTTCCGATCGCGCTCGGCGTCGGCGTCACGCAACGGCAGATCGACTGCATCGAGCAGGGCAAATACGACGATGCCGCGTTCAATGCCGCCGAACAGGCGCTGCTGGCGTTTGGCCGGGAGGTCATCGAGAACGTGCGCGTCGCTGAGCCGGTCTTCGCCGCCATGCGCACGCATTTCAGCGAACAGGAGATCGTCGAGTCGATCCTCGCGATCGGCTTCTACATGACCATGGCGCGCCTGACGGAGGCAACCGAGGTCGACCTCGATCCCGCCGCCGGCATGACCGTCTTCGAGAGCAGCCGGAAGCGATCGGGCTGACCGCGCCACATTGACCGCGCCGCCGGTTGCAGCGATCATCGAGCCTTCGAGGGCAGCAATGGCGCGGAGCGTGCGATGACGGGTGATCCGGGGGCGGGCGGACCGCGACCATTGGGCGAGATCGCGAGCTACCACGCCCATATCTATTACGATCCGGCGACGCGGGCCGAGGCTGAGCAGTTGCGCGCCTGGATCGGCGAGCGGTTCTCGGTCACGCTCGGACGCTGGCACGACGTCAAGGTCGGTCCGCACGATCAGGCCATGTATCAGGTGGCCTTTGCCCGCGAGATATTCCCCGAACTGGTGCCCTGGCTGATGTTGAACCACGGCAAATTGAGTGTTTTGGTCCATCCGAATACGACCAATCCGCGCCGCGATCATGCGGCCGACCCGATCTGGATCGGGCCGGCGCTCGCCGTGCACGCCGACAAGCTGCCGGAGCACGCCGAGATGGAAGGGGCGCCCGCACCGAATACCAATCCGGTTTTGCGGCCCTGAGCGTGGCCTTGCCGGGGGAATCCCGCCCGGTTTACCATTACACGGCTTGAAACCGTGGATTCGGCCGGTCATGATACGGCCGGGCGCTTGTCTCGATTATGCCTTACTTTGGATTGCATTATGGTGGGACTTATTCGGTGAATCCATTAGGAATCAGACGTGATTCCGAAGCGCCGAGCCGGGGATAGATGGGTAGGAAGACGACCAGCGCAGCCGGGCTTGCGACGAGCCGCGGTATCCGATTGTTCCGCGACGCGGCCTTCGGAGGCGCGGCGCTTTTCATGGCGCTGGGGCTGGCCGTTTGGGTGACCGATTTCGATCCGTCCGCATGGATCAATCCCGCACCCGCATCCGCTAATGTCGGCAACACGACCTCGTTCGAAGAGCGCTTCGGCCAGGGCCCGGTGCGCCGTTCGCTGTCATTCTGGCGCCCAGCACCACGCTCGAATTTCGATGCGGAATTCGGGCACATCGAAAGCCAGTTGGGCGGACCGCGCGATGAGGAGCAAAGCGTTCAGGCCGCGCAGCCCGCCCCGACCGTCGAGGCGGCAATCCCGCTGCCACGCGCCCGGCCGGTCCTGGCCAACCTTCAGTCAACGGGCAGCGACCCGGCGACGACGGTTTCGTCCGACAACCGCACCATGTTCGAGAAACTGGCCGATCTGGTGCCGATGCGCTTCTCGCTGGCGTCGCTGACGCCGGGGGATGGGCTGCTCGGTGAGCGAAAGGATCTGACAGCGCTGGGCTACGACGGTCAGACGGCGGTCTACGACATTTCGGCCCGCGCCGTTTACCTGCCGAGCGGTACCAAGCTCGAGGCGCATTCCGGTCTCGGCGGCCTGATGGACAATCCGGCGCATGTCGACCAGCGCATGGTCGGTGCAACGCCACCGAATGTCTATGACCTCAAGCCGCGTGAAAAGCTGTTTCATGGTGTCGCGGCGCTGCGTATGACGCCTGTGGGCGAAAACGAGATGCATGGCCGCACGGGTCTGCTGGTACATAGCTACATGCTCGGTCCCAACGGCGATTCGAACGGCTGCGTCTCGATCAAGGAGTACGACAGGTTCCTGACGGCGTACACAAATGGCGAGGTCAAGCGCCTCGTCGTCGTGCCGAGCCTGCGTGAGGGCCTCACTGCGTCGCGGCGTTCACCGTCCCCGTCATGAACGCCATCGCTGGCGATGCCGCCGCTTCCGACACGCCGCTGCGCGCGGTTTTCAAGATCAACCTGAACGGCAAGACGGAGTCGATCGGCACCGT
>Ga0081540_1003179_pt1 | contig 13092 bp, 11 predicted proteins | sample TabmetS2T1R1_FD_71024 | JGI IMG/M metagenome (GOLD analysis project Ga0081540, IMG submission 71024) | Tabebuia heterophylla rhizosphere microbial communities from the University of Puerto Rico - S2T1R1 | ecosystem: Host-associated > Plants > Roots > Rhizosphere ... | reverse complement strand
CTCCGGCCGGCGACGCGCGTGACGCTGCGTCCCCTGCCCCCGCGCCCGGCCGTCCCGGTCCCGCCCCGTCCGCACGTGCCGCCAGCGCCTGGAGCCCCGTCCCGGCCCACCACGGCCTCCCGTCCGCCGGCCGCGGAGGGCACGAGCGCCCCGCCTCCGCCGGCCGGCCCCGCCTCTCCGCACCCGCCCGCGGCGGACGCGCCGATCCAGCTCTTCCCCGGGGGCGCCGTGGCCCACGGCGCTGGACCGCTGTCTCCCGGGGACTCCGGGGCCTCCACCCGGCGCGACGGGCCCGACAGCCCCGCGGTCGAGGGCAAGCGGGTGCTCGAGCGCGTCGAGAGGATGCGGCGCGATTCGCTGGCCGAGCGCCTCGTCGCCACCGGCGTCGACGACTACTTCAAGGACTACCGGCGCGCGCTGCAGTCACACATGGGACCGCCGCCACCTGGCGGGGGACCGAAGCACGGAGACCCCACGCCTGCGCAGCGGTGGATCAACGCCTGGCTCGCCGCGCTCGAGGAGGCGGATCCCTCGCACGAGCCGCCTCCCAGGGGGGAGCGCATGCCCGCCCAGGACGTGCAGGACGTGACCGGCCGGATGGACGAGTTCATCACCAACCAGCTCGGCCCGATGGCGGTGCACCCGAGCTTCGCGGCCCAGCGGCTGCTCCAGCGCGCCTCGGCCGGCGCCCCGGTGGCGGTGCTGCTCATCGTCCAGCGTGCGGATGGCTCCATCGCCTCGACCGAGCTCGTCGCCTCGAGCGGAGACAAGGCCTTCGATGCCTACGTGGTGGAGCACGCGGCCCTCGCTCTCGCTGCCGTGCCTCCGCCTCCGAGGCGCATCGGCGCGGGGCTGCACCCGGACGGGACCAAGACCGAGTGGGCCTTCTTCCGGGCCCCGGAAGGCTGCGGGGTGCTCCTGCTCCGCGTGTACTGAGCCTCATCGAGCGGCGCCCTGGCGCCGCCACATCAGCGTCCCCCTGGTTCGGGGGGGGGTGAGCCGCCTCAGCGCGCGGGCGTCGGCCCCGGCGCGGACGGCGGGACCGCGGGCGGCATCGCCTGAGGAGGCGGGAGGATGGCCGGCGGCTGAGTCACCGGAAAGGTCATCTCCACCTGGCCCAGCGTCGACGACATCCGGAAGATCAGCGCCTTCGTGTCCGGACCGACCAGCGGCCTTCCGCCGACCGAGATCGGGAAGCGCGCGGTGTACAGGGTCCAGAAGTCACCGAGGTAGGGGTAGTAGGCGCGCAGGTCCTGGTTGGCCCGCCCCACCCGCCTGATCGCGACCGGCGTCACCTCGCCCTGGTCGGTGGAGAGGCTGAGCCGCCAGATGCTGCTCTTCGAATCGAAGTCATCGAAGCGCCGGTCGACGATGCTCACCCCGAACACCACCTCGTGCACCTGCGCGGCGTCGGCGCGCTCGCGCAGGATGGCATCGTCGAGCTTCGGCTCGGGCCAGGTCTGGAACGCGGCCTGGCGCCGCACGCGGGCCTCGCGAAAGTCCGGGCTCTGGTAGGTGGCCGCGGTGAACAGCTGCGTGTCGATGCCCGAGTACACCTCGCGGTGCTGGGTCACCTTGCGCAGCGCCGCCTGGTACTGCGCCTCGGCCTTCGGATCCGGCAGCTCCGCGCCCGGCTCACCGATCGCCGGCGGCGCGCCGGCACATCCCACGGCGGCCAGCGCGAGAACCAGCGCCGCGCGCCTCACGGGAGGAAGTCGCTCCGGGTGAAGAGGGTCGAGAGTCCGTACCCCTTCTGGGTGACCGCCTCCCGCCCGCCCTCCAGCCGGTCCACCAGCGCGAAGGCACAGCGGACGCGCAGCCCCGCCGCCTCCACCCGCTCGATGGCCTTGAGGGTGCTCGCCCCGGTGGTGACCACGTCCTCCACCACCGCGACCTCGGCGCGGTCGGCGATGAGGCTGCGGCCCTCGATCCACTCGCCGGTGCCGTGGCCCTTCGGCTCCTTCCGGACGATGAAGGCGGGAATGGGCGTGCCAGCGAGGTAGCTGGTGAAGCTCACCGCCGACGCCAGCGGGTCCGCGCCGAGGGTGAGCCCACCCACCGCCGCCGCGGTCGGCGCGAGGCGCTGGATGTCCCGCCACAGCAGCCGCCCGACGAGGAAGTGCCCCTCGGCAGTGAGCACGGTGCGCTTGCAGTCGATGTAGAAGTCGCTCTCCTTCCCCGAGGAGAGCGTCACCCGGCGCTTCTCGAACGACAGCTGGGTCAGCAGCTCGAGGAGCCGCGCGCGATCCCGGTCCATCCCCATGGGGTCAGGACTCCTCCTGGTCGAAGTAGGCCACCAGCTCGGCCGCGTAGCGCAGCTGCTGGAGCAGCTCGGCCCGCTGTCCGGGCTCGAGCGCGTCGAACACCGGGGCGAGCACGGCCAGGTCCTGGTTCAGCTCGCCGAGGCGGGCGGTGATCTCGCCGGCCAGCTCGTCGGCGTCGACCTCCTCCTCGCCCTCCACCGACTCGGGCGCCAGGCTGTCGTCGGTCTCCTGGGCGCGCCCGAGCATGTCGCGCGCGGCGGCGGAGAGGCGCCCCTCCTGCTCCAGCCTCGCCTGGAGGTCGGCCAGCTCCTTCGCGGTCGGCGCCGCGGCATGGAGCACCCCGGCCAGCGCCACGAGGAGCGCGTCCTCGTCCGAGAGCCGGGCATGCACCCGCCCCAGCACCGAGGTGCGGCGAAGGAATCGAAGCGCGGCGACGCGGCGGAAACCCGAGACCAGCTGGTAGCGGTCGGTCCCCGGGACGGGACGCACGTCGACCGGGAAGGCCTGCCCCAGCCGGGCGAGGTCCATCGCCAGCCGGCCCACGTCCCCCGCCGGACGGAGCTGGAAGGTCTGGTCCTCGTCGAGCTGGTCCAGCCCCACGAGCCGCTCCTCGACCTCGGGTGGACGGTCGAGCCGGGGAACGGGCGCGGGCTCGACCCGCGGTGGGAGCGTGGGAATCGCCGAGTCGGCGGCCGCGGCCCCGTCGGAATCGACCACTTCGGGGCTCGAGGCCGCCTCACCCGATGTCTCGGGCGTGCTGCTCTCGTCGTGCTCGCGCGTTTCCATGGACCGCCGGCCACGCTACCCCGGGCGGGGGGCCCGCGGGAACGTGCCCGAGATCACTTCTTCTTCTTCAGCACGACCTTCTTCTTGGCCCCCGCGGCGACCACCGGTGGTGCGGGAGGAGGCGGCGGGGTGGGCCGAGCGCCCTCGGTGCGGACGATGCCCGGCATGCCACCACCCGGCTTCTTCGCGACGGCGGCGGTCCCCGGACGCGTGGCGGCGGCGGTGCCCGGACGCGCGGCGGCGGCGGCGCCCGGACGCGCGCCGGCGGCGGCCGGACGGGGCGGCGGCGCCGGGAGGCTGCGGACGGACGGGCGCACCTGGGCACGTGGAGTGCTCCGCTCGGGGAGGCTCCGGCCGGGCGGCAGCTCGCCCATGTCCACGCGGCCGCGGAAGCTCGCGCCGTCGACGATGATGACCCGGGGCGCCCGGATGTCACCGACCATCCGGCCCTCCTGGGTGAGCTCCACGCTCTCGGTGGCCTGGATGTTCCCCACCACCACACCGCTCACCACGGCGTTCTTCACCGTGACATTGGCCTTCACCACGCCCGAGGGCTCGACGATGAGGGTCTTGGTGAGGGACAGCTCGCCTTCCACCCGGCCGCGGACCGTGAGGTCCTCGTCACCGGTCAGCTTGCCGTTGATGAGGATGGATGGACCGATGACCGTGTTGCCGCTCGTGACCAGATCCTTGGCGGCCATGGGTCAGCGTTCCTTCACGTCCATATCCACGTTGCCCTTGAAGCTCGCGCCGTCGGCGATGAGGATGCGAGGCGCCTTCACGTCGCCCACGACGCGGCAGTCGGCCTTCAGCTCGACCTTGTCGGTCGCCTGGATGTTCCCCGTCACCCGGCCGGCGATCTCCACGTTCTGGGTCTCGATGTCGGCCTCCACCACGCCCGAGCCCTCGACGAAGAGGCTCTCGCGCAGCGAGATCTTCCCCTTCACCGTGCCCTGGATGACGAGATCCTCGTCGCCAGAGATCTCCCCGTCGATGACGATGCTGGATCCGATGACCGTGTTCGCCACGTGCGTTCCGTCCTTCCCGTGTCTGTCCCGACGACGAGGGCCGGAATCGGGTCACGATTCCCGGTCCCCGGCGCGCCGGAGAATTCCCTCTGAACCTGTTCGGCGCTCGCTCCGCCGCCCTCGCCGCCCGCCGCCCCAGCCCGGGGCGCTAGATGTCCTCGGGCAGCTTGACGTCCATCTCGATGGAGCCGTTGAACACCGCGCCGTCCTCGATGACCACCCGGGGCGCCTTGATGTCGCCCGCCACCTTCGCCGAGGCGGAGATGGCCACCCGCGAGCTCGCGTCGATGTTGCCGCTCGCCTCGCCGTTGATGGTCAGTTCGTCGGCCCGGATATCGGCCTGCACCCGGCCCGTGTTCTCGATGGTGAGGTGATTCTTCAGGGCGATCTGCCCTTCGACCCGGCCCTCGATGACCAGGTTCCCGCCCCCGGTCAGATTGCCCCGGATGACGATGCCCTTCCCGATGACTCCCACCTGATCGGCTTGTGCCATCAATGCCCCTGTCGTTGAAAACCGTACGCTAGAGATGCTCTGAGATCCAGCGAGAGGTTTCGGCGTACACGTCCTCCTTGCCGATCTCGTTGAAGATCTCGTGTCGCATGGACGGCCACTCTCGGAGCCGTCTGTCGGGCGTGGTCAGCGTGTCGAACCAGCGGCGGGACACGGCTGCGGACGCGATGCGGTCCTCGCCTGGCAACATCAGCAGGACTGGAATCCGGAGGCCGGCGCCAGCGGCCAGCACCTCCTGCTGTGCACGGGTGTGCTCGGTGAACCAGCGCGGTGTGCCCTTGCGTCCGTAGAGCGGGTCCTCGTCGGTCGCGCGCTGCCACGCCGGATCCCGGCTGAGGTCGGCGCTGGAGAGCCCGGTGGGAATGGGGAGCGAGGGGATGAGGCTGGAGAGGAGCGCCGCCGGCGCGGTCTTCCAGGCTGGCGGGGTGAAGGCGAGCCCCAGGTACGGGGAGGTGAGGACCAGCCCCTTCAGGCCGAGCGCACGCGCCGTCTCCGCCCCGCTGCCGGCGAGCCAGCGCAGGGTGATGAGCGCGCCGTGACTGTGGGCGACGATGAACAGCGGGAGGCCGCCGGCGAGCGCGTGGGTCGCGCGGGCGAACGCCTCGAGCTCGGCGGTGTACTCCGAGAACTCGCGCACCGCCCCGCGGGCTCCGTCGCTCTTGCCGTGCCCCCGGACGTCGTAGGCATGCACCGCGAAGCGCTCGGCGAGCATCGCGTCGCGAAAGGTCCGGTACCGGCCGACGTGGTCGCCATACCCGTGCACCAGGACGATGTGGGCCCGCGCGCCGTCCGGGACGTCGCGCTCGAACCACAGGCGCGTGCCGTCCGGCGCCGAGAAGTGACCTTCCTGGTGGTGGTTCATCGGGGGGAAGAGAAGATCATGCCCGGGACATCTGACGGAGGTCCACCGGAAGTCACATTCCCGCCACGCAGGTGGCCGGGAACCGCCTAGCGATCCGCGACCGGCGAGGTCAGCGCCTTGAGCTTGCGCTCCACCACCGCGGTCCGCTCACGCGCCTGGGGGTCGTCCGTGGTCCGCATCGCCTCCAGCGCGCGCCGGTACGCGCCCACGGCTGCGTCGCGACGGCTCGCGCCTCCGTAGGCATCGCCGAGGTGCTCGAGGATGGTGGGCTCGTCCGGCTCGAGCTCCGCAGCGCGTTCGAGGGTCCCGGTGGCGCGCACCAGATCGCCGCGCCGGAACTGGACCCAGCCGAGCGAGTCGAGATAGGCGCCGCTGTCGGGCTGGAGGGCCAGCGCGCGTCGCACCAGCCGCTCCGCCTCGTCGAGCTGCTCGCCGCGATCGGCCAGGGTGTAGCCGATGAAGTTCAGCGCCGCGGCGTTCCGGGGATTCACCTCCACCACCTCGCGCATCCGCGCGATCGCCTCCTGGGTGGCCCCGCTCTTCTGCAGCACGACACCGAGCGCGTACATCAGCTCCTCGTCGCGAGGATGCGCCTTCAGCGCGTCGGTGAGGACCGAGACCGCCTCGGCGTGCGAGCCGGTGCGGGAGAAGATCTGCGCCAGCGCGGTGACCAGCTCGGTGCTGCCCGAGGCCCGGATCCGCGCCTGGAGGAACTCCTCGGCCCGGGCGGGCTGGCCGATGGCCTCGAGCACGGCGGCGTGTCCGGCCTCCAGCGCGACGTCGCCCGGCGCCTGCTTCAGCGCCTCGGCGGTGGCCCGCTCCGCCCCCGCGGGATCGCCGGCACGCGCCAGCGCCAGGCCCCTCTGGACGACCGCGTCCTTCCACCCGGTCGCGCCGACCGGCACCTGCCCGTAGGACTTCGCCGCGTCGGCCCACCGTCCGACCTTTCCCTGCACCAGCCCGAGCGCGAGGAGCAGGCGGGGGTCGTCGCTCGCGGCGCGGGCCTGCTCCAGCACCCGGATCGCGGGTGCCGGCTTGCCGGCCGAGAGCCAGGTCAGCGCGATGCGCAGCGACTGCTCGGGGCCGATGTCCAGCGAGGCGAGTCGGTCGAGGTAGGCCCGGGCGCGTGGCTCGGAGCCGGAGCGGAGCGCGAGCCGACCGGCGCGGAGCAGCACCTCGCGCGAGTCCGGGTCCCGCTCCAGCGCCCGGCCGTAGGCGGCCTCCGCTTCCGCCGGACGTCCCAGCGCCTCCAGCGCCTCGCCGAGCGCGCCCTGCGCCTCGGCATCACCGGGGTCGATCTGCACGGTCCGCTCGAGAAGAGCGCGCGCGGTCTCCGCCTCGCCGCGATCGAGCAGCGCCATCCCCAGCCGCCGCAGTCCGGTCGTGTCGCGGTTCAGGTCGGCGAGCGCCTGCACCGTGCGCACGGCATCGTCGGGGTGGCCCGACTCGAGGGACATCTCGGCGAGGAGGAGGTACGGCTCCTGCTCGCGCGGGGCGAGCTTCCGCACCCGCTCCAGGACCTCACGCGCACGCTGCGGCCGGTCGGTCTCGTAGAGGAGCCGCCCGAGGAAGAGCAGCGCCGGGACGTTGTCCGGCTTCTTCTCCAGCAGCCCGCGCACCGTGGCCTCCGCCCGCGCCGGCGCACCGGCACGGGCCTGGGCCTCGGCGAGCGCGAGGACGAGCTCGGAACGGCCGGGATCCGAGGCGAGCGCCAGCCGCAGCTGCTCCACGCTTCGCGAATGCTCTCCCTGCAGCGCGAAGAGGCGAGCGCGGAGGAAGTGCGCGTAGGCCGAGGCCGACGAGTAGTCGTCGCTCGGCGCCTCCATCGCCTCCTTCATCGCCGAGACGTCCACCCTCGGATGCGGCGGAGCGGCACCGAGCAGGACGAGCGCAGCGAGGGTGGAGGCGACCACGGAGGATTCCCTGGGGCCGAAGCCTAACAGGCGCCCCGGGGGGGTGCGTGTCACCCCCGGTGGGAAACGTCAGCTCGCGGGGCGGCGGTCGAGCAGGTGGTCCAGCACCGCCTCCGGCAGCTCGCGTCCCGGAACCTCGGCGACCTCGACCTGACAGTGGAGGCTGGTGGAGGCCCGGAGGTCGGACTCGACGCGCCCGAAGACGGCCATCGCCTGCTCCGAGGTGCACTCGGGCAGGAGCGCCGCGAAGGTCCCCTGTCCCAGATGGGCCAGCACGTCGGGCTGGCGGAGCCGCTCCCGCATCCGGGCCGCGGCGGTGCGGAGCAGCTCGGGGTGCACGGCATCGGTCCGGGCGACCGCCAGCGAGAGGGGCCGCCCGTAGCGCCGGGCCCGGGCCGCCTCCTGCGTCAGGCGGGCGACGAGCCCGCGCCGGTCGAGCAACCCGGTCTCGGCATCGGCCACGCCGACCAGGGGCGAGTCGGCCTCCGGGGTGCTGGCGGTGCGCTTGTTCACCGAGAGGGCCCGCTCGGCGCGCTGGAGGAGCTCGGAGGCGTGGAACGGCTTGGCCAGGTAGTCGACCGCGCCCAGGTTCAGAGCACGGACCCGGTCGGCCACGCCCACCTGTGCCGACACCAGGATCACCGGGATGTCGGCGGTGTCGCTGGAGGCCTTGAGGGAGATGACCGCGTCCAGGCCGTCGAGGTGCGGGAGGAAGACGTCCATCACCACGAGGTCGGGATGCAGAGCGTGCACCTTGGCCACGCCCTCCCGGCCGTCGCGGGCCACCTCCACCCGGTACCGCTTGCGGAGGATTCCCTCGAGGACGGCGGCGATGTCCGGCTCGTCCTCGACGATGAGCACGCGGGGCTGCTGCTCGCCGCCGAGCGCCTGGAGCTTCGGGGCCACCTTCCGGTCGGCCTGGGCGAGCGGGAGGGTGAAGACGAAGGCGCAGCCGCCGTCGCTGGGGCGCTCGGCCCAGATCTCTCCGCCGTGGAGCTCCACGAACTCCTTGCAGATGGCCAGCCCGAGCCCGGTGCCGCCCGGACCATGGCGGTAGCGGTCGAAGACCAGGTGCATCTGCTCCTCGGGCATGCCCGGGCCGTCGTCCTGGACGACCACCTTCACCACCGGGCCGTCGGGGCGGTGGAGCACCTCGCCCTCGACGAGCACCGTCCCGTTCTTCGCCGCGTGCTCCAGCCCGTTGGTGATGAGGTTCTGGAGCACCTCGCGGAGCTTGAGCTCGTCGCCCATGACCGGAAGGCGCTCGGGGGCATGGGCCTTCAGGGTCACCCCGCGCTCGGCGGCGAGGATCTCCAGCTCGAAGGCGCAGTCACGGGCCACGCGGCTGACGTCGAGCAGCTGCACGTCGAGCGCGACGCGGGCCTGCTCGCCCTTGCCGCGGTCCAGCAGCGACTCGACCATCTTCAGGATCTTCCGCGACTGGCGGACGATGGCCTCGGCCGAGGTCTTGAGGTCGCCGGTGAGGTTCGCGTCCTCCAGCATCCGGCCGTGGCCGAGCGTGACTTGCAGGGGCGCCCGGAGGTCGTGGCTGATGATGGCGATCAGCTCGTCCTTGAAGCGCGCCATGTCCCGCAGTCGCCGGTTGGCCTCGGTGAGCTCGCGGTAGCGCTCCACGTAGGCGAGCTCGAGGTCGTCGCGCTTCTTCTGGACCGAGGCGTGGAGCTTGGCGTTGCGGACCGAGTTGGCCAGCGCGGCGGCGACGGCCTTGGCGAACTCCTGCTCCTCGGGCCCGAAGGCCCCTCGCCTCCTGGACAGGCGAAGGAAGAGAGCGCCCACCAGGTCGTCCTGGCTGATGAGCGGCTGGACGAGGATGCTCTGCACTGCCAGCGGGGCGATGACCGGCATCACGTCCGCCATCAGCGGGTCCTCGAGGGCGTCCTCGATGTAGGTCGCCTCGCGGGTCTGGAGCGAGCGGCGGAGCTCCGGGTACTTGGAGAGGTCGATGGTGATGGGCCGGTAGTCGTCGCGCTCGCGGGTGGCCATCACCACCGCCTCGCTGGAGCTCGGCGAGTCGACGAGGACGACCGAGCAGCGGTCGGTGGGGAGCACCTGGCTCACCTTCTCCACCGCGATCTTGAGGATGCGCTCCAGCTCGAGCGACGAGGTGGCCGCCTGGGTGATGTCCAGGAGCATGGCCATGCGCTCCGCGATGCGCCGTTCGCGGTCGCCTGCCGTCTCCGGCCGCACGAGCGCCGGCGTGGAGCTCTCCCCGTTCATCCGTGCTCCAATTTTCCTAGATTTTCTGGGCACTGACCAGCAACTCCGTCAGGGAGTCCTCGGCGACACCGCCGCGGGGTGACGCTTCCTCAAGGTCTGCGGGCGACCAGCAGAATTTCTCGGTTTCCGGCGGGACCGTGGACCGGGGAGTCCAGCGCACCCAAGGGCAGGAGTCCGAGCTGCTCGATGCACTCCCGGACCCGGGACACTGCCTCGGCTCGCACCGTGTCATCGCGCACCACGCCACCCTTTCCGACCTGATCCCGGCCCGCCTCGAATTGTGGTTTCACCAGCGCGACCGTCACCCCCCCGGGGACGAGGAACTGGACCGTCGCCGGTAAGACCTGGGTGAGCGAGATGAAGCTCACGTCCAGGACCAGGACCGAGACCTTCTCGGGCAGCTCGGACGGGCCGAGGTGGCGCGCATTCACCCCTTCGCGAAGCACGACCCTGGGGTCGCTCCGCAGGCGGGCGTGCAGCTGACCTCGGCCGACGTCGAGGGCGTAGACCTTCGCCGCGCCGGCCTGGAGCAGACAGTCGGTGAAGCCACCGGTGCTCGCCCCGATGTCCGCGCAGACGGCGCCGCGGACGTCGAGCTCGAAGTGATCGAGGGCCGCCGCGAGCTTGAGCCCGCCCCGGGAGACGTAGGGCATGGGCTCGCCTTTGAGACGGACCTCGGCCTCGGTGGAGACGCGCGTGCCCGGCTTGTCGACGCGCTGGTCGTCGACCACCACCTGGCCGGCGATGACGAGCGCCTGCGCCTTCGCCCGGGTCGGCGCGAGGCCGAGGTCGACCAGGAGCACGTCGAGGCGCTCCTTCTTCGGACGGTCGGTCGGTTCGAGGCGCTCCGTCACGGCGCCGCCTTCTTAGCGCGGCGGTGTGTCGGTCTCGATGTGAGGAGGAGTCGCGTGTCCGCGAGGACGAGACCGTCCGGCGCGTCGGTCCCTGCGGCGAGCGCCCGTCGGCGTGCTTGCCCCGAGGGGACTCGGGGTGACGACACTGCACTGCGGGCCGGCTCCGAGCTGGCCTCTGATCGAGCCGTGGCAGGTCTCCGCCAGTGTTCGCACCGCAGGGAGCTCGCCCCCGGACGCCCCAGCGGTCACGGCCCGATCAGCGTGGATCACGGTGCCGGGGGCCCCGTTGCGCCATGAGCGTTTCGGTTTCCCATCGAGCGTTCGGGAAACCGAATGGAACGCACCGGCGCCGGCGGGCGGGCTCGACTCGGCCTGGACCGTTCCAAAATGTCTCCCGAAGGCCGAATGGGAAACCGAGGAACGGAGCGTCGCTGCCGCCCCGCGGCGTCCTTTCTGCCTAGCCGCGCGTCCCGAGGAGCTCGCGAACCGACGCGGCGATCCCCTCCGGCGACAGACCCAGCGCGCGACGCTGCGTCCGCGCATCACCGTGCGGGACCGGCGCATCGGGCAAGCCCAGCGTCTTCACCCGTGCGGAGAGGCCTCGGGCCGCGAGCAGCTCCAGCACCGCGCTCCCCAGCCCGCCGTGCACCGTCCCCTCCTCCACCGTCACCACGTGCCCGGTCGCGCACGCTTCCAGCACCCGCGCCACGTCGAGCGGCGCCAGCGCCCGGACGTCCAGCACCCCCGTCGGAACCCCGAGCGCCGCCGCCGCCTCGAGCGCGGAGAGCCCGAGCGGCCCGGCCGACACGATGGCCGCGACCGCCCCCTCCGGCCGCCGGAGCCAGCGCGCGCCCGTCACCGGCCCCGGCTCGAGGCGGACCGACGCCGGCGTGGTGGGCAACGTTCCCCGCGGGAAGCGGAAGGCGGCCGGCCCTGGCGAGCCCAGGGCCGTCTCCAGCACGGCGTCGACGTCCTCGGCGAAGGTCGGGACGTCGATCCGCAGCCCGGGAAGCGGACGGAGGAAGGCGAGGTCGAAGGTGCCCTGGTGCGTCGCCCCGTCGGCGCCCACCAGCCCGGCCCGATCGATGGCGAAGGTCACTGGAAGCCGGGGGAGCACCACGTCGTGAATCAGCTGGTCCAGCGCCCGCTGGAGGAAGGTGCTGTAGATGCAGACGACCGGGCGGAGCCCGCGCGCGGCGAGCCCCGCGGCAAGGGTGACCGCGTGCTGCTCGGCGATGCCTGCGTCGTGCACGCGCGAGCCGAAGCGCCGCGCGAGCCCGGTGAGCGACGAGCCCTCCAGCATCGCCGGCGTCACCACCACCACCCGCTCGTCCCGCTCCATCGCCCGGCCGAGCGCCTCGGCGACCGCGTCGGACCAGGTGGGCTGGCCGTGCCGGCTGCGGACCAGCTTGCCGTCCCGCATCTCGTAGGGGCCCATCGCGTGCCCGCGGGTGGCGAGGTCCGCCTCCGCCTCGGCGAGCCCCCGCCCCTTCTCGGTGCGGACGTGGACCAGCACCGGCCTCCGGCTCCGCCGTGCCTCGCTGAGCGCCGGGAGGAGCTCGGGGAGCGCGTGCCCGTTCACCGGCCCGAGATAGGTGAACCCCAGCGCCTCGAAGAAGGCCCGCGCGCCTCCACCGGCCAGCATCCGGGGCACCGCGCCGACGTTGGCGGAGATCGACATCCCGTTGTCGTTCAGCACCACCACCAGCGGCAGGCCGCTCGCGCCCGCGTCGTTCAGCCCCTCGAAGGTCAGACCACCGGTGAGCGCGCCGTCGCCGACGATGGCCACCGCCCGGCCCGGCGCGCCGGTGCGGGCGTGCGCCTGCGCCATCCCCAGCGCGACGCTCACCGCGGTGCAGGCGTGTCCCGCGGGGAAGGCATCGAAGGGGCTCTCCCGCGGGTCGAGGAACGGGGCGACCCCGCCTTCCTGGCGGAGGGTGTGCATCCGGGAGGCGCGCCCGGTGAGCAGCTTGTGGGCGTAGGCCTGGTGTCCGACATCGAAGACCAGGTCGTCCTCCGGCGCGTGGAAGACTCGATGCAGCGCGACCACCAGCTCCACCGCACCGAGCGAGGCGCCGAGGTGCCCCCCCACCTGCCCGCAGATGGAGATGATCTCCTGCCTCAGCTCGGCACAGAGCGCGGGCAGCTCCTCGGCGGGGAGAGCGCGCACGTCCTTCGGCGACAGGACGTGCCCGAGCAAGCTCACGTGCTGCGCTCCACGGTGTAGCGGGCCAGGGCGGCCAGCGGTCCCGGCGTGGGCTCGAGCGATTTCACCGCGGACAGCGCCTCGTCCACGAGGCTCCGGGCCCGGGCGCGCGAGGCCTCGAGCCCCAGCACCGCCGGATAGGTGTGGCGGCCCGCCGCTGCATCGGCGCCGGTGGGCTTGCCCATCGCCTCGGCGGAGGAGGTCACGTCGAGGAGGTCGTCGGCGATCTGGAAGGCGAGCCCCACCGCGTCGCCATACCGCTCGGCGGCGGCGACCTGCGCGGGGGAGCCGTTCTCGGCCACCACCCCGAGCGTGCATGCGGCCCGGAGCAGCGCGCCGGTCTTCGCCCGGTGCAGCCGCGTCAGGTAGCCCTCCTCGGCCGGCCGGTCCTCGGCGATGTCCCGGACCTGGCCGCCCACCATCCCCCCGG
>Ga0081540_1003178_pt1 | contig 13100 bp, 11 predicted proteins | sample TabmetS2T1R1_FD_71024 | JGI IMG/M metagenome (GOLD analysis project Ga0081540, IMG submission 71024) | Tabebuia heterophylla rhizosphere microbial communities from the University of Puerto Rico - S2T1R1 | ecosystem: Host-associated > Plants > Roots > Rhizosphere ... | reverse complement strand
AACCGATTCGCAAGCCGCGTTCGCGCGCACCATATGAAGAACCATGCCTAAATCATTGAAATCAGCGGCGAAAGCCAAGGAAAACGACCTTTTTGGCGGTCCCGAGCCGAAGGCCAAAGCCAACCTCAAGGTCGCCGCGCGCAGCGGCGGCGCCGAAGCCGGCTACACCGCGCGCGACATCGAGGTGCTGGAGGGTCTGGAGCCGGTCCGCCGGCGCCCCGGCATGTATATCGGCGGCACCGACGAAAAGGCGCTGCACCACCTGTTCGCCGAAGTCATCGACAACTCCATGGACGAGGCGCTCGCCGGCCACGCCACCTTCATCGAAGTGGAACTTTCAGCCGACGGTTTCCTGACAGTCACCGACAACGGCCGCGGCATTCCCGTCGATCCGCATCCGAAATTCCCGAAGAAGTCGGCGCTCGAAGTCATCATGTGCACGCTGCATTCCGGCGGCAAATTCGACTCCAAGGTCTACGAGACCTCGGGCGGCCTGCACGGCGTCGGCGTCTCCGTGGTGAACGCGCTGTCGTCGCGCCTTGAGGTGGAAGTGGCGCGCAGCCAAAAGCTCTACCGCATGAGCTTCGAGCGCGGCCATCCCAAGGGCAAGCTCGAAGACCTCGGCAAGATCAACAACCGCCGCGGCACCCGCATCCGCTTCAAGCCCGATGCCGACATCTTCGGCGCCAAGGCGGCGTTCAAGCCGCAGCGCCTGTTCAAGATGACGCGCTCGAAGGCCTACCTGTTCGGCGGCGTCGAAATCCGCTGGAAGTGCGCGCCGGAGCTGCTCAAGGGCGTCGAAGACGTGCCCGCCGAGGACACGTTCCACTTCCCCGGCGGCCTGAAGGACTATCTGGCCGCCGCCATCCACGCCGACACGCTGGTGCATCCCGATATCTTCTCCGGCAAGTCGGGCCGCAACGGTGCGCATGGCGCCTGCGAATGGGCGGTGGCCTGGACCGCCGATGCCGACGGTTTCCTGTCGTCCTACTGCAACACGGTGCCGACGCCCGACGGCGGCACGCATGAATCCGGCATGCGCAGCGCGCTGCTGCGCGGCTTGAAGGATCACGCCGAGCGCGTGGGCCAGGGCAAGCGCGCCGCCTCCATCACCTCCGAAGACGTGATGGTCGGCGCTGCCGTCATGCTGAGCGTGTTCGTGCGCGAGCCGGAATTCCAGGGCCAGACCAAGGACCGCCTTGCCACTGCTGAAGCCCAGCGCATCGTCGAGCAGGCCATCAAGGACCCCTTCGATCACTGGCTGTCCGGCAATCCCCTGCAGGCCAACAAGCTGCTCGACTTCGTGGTCGAGCGCGCCGAGGAGCGGCTGCGCCGCCGCGCCGAAAAGGAAATCTCGCGCAAGACCGCGGTGAAGAAGCTGCGCCTGCCCGGCAAGCTCGCCGACTGCACCAACAGCGCGCAGGAAGGCTCCGAGCTTTTCATCGTCGAGGGCGACTCGGCCGGCGGCAGCGCCAAGCAGGCGCGCGACCGCAAGACGCAAGCCATCCTTCCGCTGCGCGGCAAGATCCTCAATGTCGCCTCGGCCGGAAAGGACAAGCTGACCGCGAACGCGCAGCTTGCCGACCTCATGCAGGCGATCGGCTGCGGCACCGGCGCACACTATCGCCAGGAAGACCTGCGCTACTCGCGCATCATCATCATGACCGACGCCGACGTCGACGGCGCCCATATCGCGTCGCTGCTGATCACGTTCTTCTACCGGCAGATGCCGCGGCTGATCGACGAAGGCCATCTCTATCTGGCGGTGCCGCCGCTCTACAAGCTCACCCATGGCAGCAAGTCGGTCTATGCGCGCAACGACTCGCACAAGGACGCGCTGATGAAGAGCGAGTTCAACGCCAACGCCAAGGTCGAGGTCAGCCGCTTCAAGGGCCTTGGCGAGATGATGCCGGCGCAGCTGAAAGAAACCACCATGGACCCGGCCAAGCGCACGCTGCTCCGCGTGGTGCTGCTCGCCGACGACCGCGAAGGCACGGCCGATTCCGTCGAGCGGCTGATGGGCACCAAGGCCGAAGCGCGGTTTGCCTTCATCTCCGACAAGGCGGAATTTGCCAGCGACGATCTGCTGGACGTGTAAGTGACGTAATTTCCCGTCGAACTGGTATCGATTCGCGCAGCGGCAGCGCCCCTCCCCGCTGCGTGGTTCAGTCGGTACCGCACGGCCTTTCCGGTCCTCGGCTCAAAAAGGGCAATCAAAACCGTGTCGTTTGGCCGGTTTTCCCTTGAGTTTTCAACCCTCGCGGAACTGCGACGTCCTGTCCGTTTCCGAGCAACTGTGCCCTCACCGCAACAGCATTTTGGCGCCAACTGCGTATAGTTGCGGCACTGAGTTTGGGGAATCAGTGCGAAACGCACTTCACCGGTCGACGAGTTCGACGCGACAAATTGAGGGTTTGACTATGAAGAAATTGGCGCTCGCACTGGCCGCGACTGCGGCACTCGCAGGGCAGGCAATGGCGGCGGATATGCCCATGAAGGCTGCTCGCCCGGTTGCTGCTCCCGTTCCCGTTGCCAACTGGACCGGCTGCTACATCTCCGGCGGCGGCGGATACGGCCTCTATGACAACGAAACGAACGGCCGCAACGTCAACGGCGCTATTATCAGCGCAAACGTGGACGTGGGCGGGCGAGGCTGGCTGGCCGGCGGCGGCGGCGGCTGCGACTATCAGTTCGGTTTCGGCGGAGGCGGCGGGTTCTTCGGCACGGGTCAGTTCGTGATCGGCGTCTTGGCTGATTACTATTGGGCAGACATAAAGGGTAATCGCCCCTCTGTCTTCGGTGACTCCCGCTTCTCCGCGCAGGAGAAGGTTGACTCTCAGTGGGCTGTTGGTGGCCGCATCGGCTGGCTCATGAGTCCGAACCTCCTCACCTACTTCTCCGGCGGCTACACGGAAGCCACTCTGACTGGCACCGGTAACTTCTACAGCCCAGTAACCAACACCTTCACCGGCACCTACCTTCCGGGCCGCACGGCCCAAGGTTGGTTCCTTGGCAGCGGCGTTGAGTATCAGAGCGGTTGGATTCCAAACCTCACCTGGAAGACCGAGTATCGCTTCTCCGAGTACGACCGGATCGATCGCGCCGAACGTGTTATCGCAACTGGCCTCCCCACCGGTAACTTTAGCCAGGACAGGCTCTTCGTTCAGACCGTCATGACCTCCCTAGTCTACCGCTTCAACTGGGGCCTCGGTAAGAGCCCGGTCGTCGCGAAGTACTGATCTCTCCCGAACTTGAAGTCCTGAAAGCCCCGGCCTCGGCCGGGGCTTTTTTCATTTGCCCACAGGTTCGGCGACGCTGCTCTTGAGAAGCTGATAGGCGCGCAGCAGTTGCCTTTCGATCTCGTCCCAATCGCGCCCTGTCATCGCTTCACGGTGGGCGTCACGATACGCCATCGCCTCGGCCCTAGCGGTGCCGGAGGCGGTTATCGAGGGATCGTCCCGGCTCTTGCCGTAGGTGAGCGCAGCTACCTCGGCGATGGTGCGACCGTAGTCACGGGCTCCCATCGCCTCGCGCCTCGCCTGCCACCAGTCCAGCTCCAGACGCGCGACCGCCTCGACATCAAATGACGCGGGCGCTGCGGGCCTCAAGAGGCCGTAGTAGACAACAAGCTCGGGCAAAGCCGCTGCCGCCTCTGTTCGCGAGCGGGTCGGCTGAAACGCCTTGGCGGCCCTGGCGGCCGACAGGGCGATGCGAAGGCTGTCTGCTGGCGAGAAGCCGAACTGCGTCCGTGAGACTTCGTAGAGATGATAGAACAGCGCGCCATAGCGCTTCTCGTAATAGTCGCGCCACATCGCGGTCTCGAGCTGCGCCATCCCTGCGGGTTCGAAGGCGCGCAGATCCGCCCACCGCGGCCAGGCGACGAAAGCCGCGCCGAGCACGAGCGCGAGGACGACAATTATCAGCAAAGGCCTGCGGCGCATGCGGCTTACCCCCTTGCCGGGCTGACCTGCTTTGTATTCCATTCAAAGCTACGGTCGGGCGCGCCTTCCGTTTCCAACCGGACAAGACAGCGTCACGATCGGCAAAGGGAGTGAATGCCCATGCGCAAGCTGCTGGTGACGCTCGGCTTTCTCGCGCTTGCGGTCGGGCTGCTCTGGATCGGACAGGGCACCGGCGCAATCGCCTGGCCGGCATCAAGCTTCATGATCGGCAGCCTGCAATGGGCGGAGTATGGCGCCCTGCTCTCCGCGGTCGGACTGATTCTGATCTGGCAGGGCATGCGCTGAACAAGGAATGGAAAAACAGAAAATGACGACAAAACCCTTCGATCTCACCGGCAAGGTCGCGATCGTGACCGGCGGCAATGGCGGCATCGGTCTTGGCATGGCGCGCGGGCTGGCGGATGCCGGCGCAGGCGTTGCGGTGGTCGGGCGCAACGAGGCGAAATCCGCGGCAGCCGTCGAGGACCTGCGAAAACGCGGCGTCAAGGCGACCGCGGTCGCAACCGACGTCACGGACAAGGCGGCGGTGACCGCGATGATCGAGCGGGTCGGCAACGAGTTCGGCCGAATCGACATCCTCGTCAACAATGCCGGCACCAGCATCCGCAAGCCGACGCATCTGCTCGAGCTCGACGAGTGGAATACGGTGATGGACACCAACCTGACCAGCGCCTTCCTGTGCTCGAAGGCCGCCTACCCCGCGTTGAAGGCGTCCGGCCACGGCAAGGTCATCAACATCGGCTCGATGATGTCGATCTTCGCCGGCAGCTATGCGCCGGCCTACGCGGCGAGCAAGGGCGGCATCGTGCAGTTCTCGCGCTCCTGCGCCTGCGCCTGGGCGTCGGACAACATCCAGGTCAACGCCATTCTGCCCGGCTGGATCGACACCGATCTGACGAGGGGCGCGCGCCAGCAGGTCGCCGGGCTGCACGAGCGGGTGCTTGCGCGAACGCCGGCCGCGCGCTGGGGCGACATCGGCGACTTCGCGGGTATCGCCGTGTTTCTCGCCTCGCCCGCGTCCGACTTCGTCACGGGCGCGGCGATCCCGGTCGATGGCGGGTTCTCGGTCATGTCCTGACGCAGCCTACCCCGCAACAAAAAGCCCCGGCCGAAGCCGGGGCTTTGAGAACGCCGCGCGCTGTAACGATCAGTACTTCGCGACCACAGGGCCACCGAACTTGTAGTTCACCTTGGCCATGACTTCGCCGGTCTCGATCCTGACGTCACGATAGGTATTCTGGGTGACCAACACCGGCAACAACTGACCTACGTTGGTGACGACTGGTCCGGAGTTGAAGCGCTGCCTTCCGTAGTCGGAGTAGCGGCCTTCGAGACCGAGCGTGATGTTATTGGTTGCGGCATATTCCACGCCGGCGCCGACCGTCCAGCCGGTCAGGGTCCGGTCGTCCGTAGCGAGCACGGCGGCACGGATGCCAGGGATCGCTACCCAGCTGCTGAAGGCACGAATCTCGGTGAACGCGGCGCCGCCGGTCACGTAGAACAGGCTGCGGTCCACCGCATAGCCGACGCGGCCGCGGGCCGAGGCCTGCCAGTCGCTGCGCAGCTCGAACGTGTCGCCGGCGGCAAAGCCCGTCGGGATGATCTGACCGACCAGGGCGCTGGAAACGCCCCAGCGCTGGCCGTGCGCATCGCCCTCGATGCCGAACACCCAGTTGCCGGTCTGGTAGTTACAGCCGACCTGACCGCCAGCGATCCAGGTCGTATCCTCGAGTTCGCCAAGATAGACTGAGGAAGCCGCCAAGGCCCCCACCGCGGGCTTGTACACGGTATCGCGGGTCCGAACTCCCTTGCCGCCCGCGCTGAAGCCGATATAGCACCCGGTCCAGCTATAGACCGGCGGCGGGAGCGGCCGGGCCTTCACGGCCATATCCGCCGCCGAGGCCGCGCCAATGCCCGCCAGCGAAGCGGCTGCAGCGAGCGCCCATCCAAGATTGCGGACCATGAGAATCCCCTTCGCAATGGCGTAAAAAAATCACTAAGCCAAAGTCTAGGCTCGAGCGAACTGCCGCGCGACGGGGAAACCGCCTGAGAGCCCTTGTTCACCGCGGTTTCCCGCCGTGAGTTGCAACGGCGCAACGCCCGCTCGCGTCGATTGCACAAATTCCTGCCAGTCTTGCTGAAGTGCTAGGCAACGCGGACGCCCGACAAGGGACGGATCGTGGCGCGCAGGCCGCCTGATTAGCCGGAGACTGGCGAATGCACATGCTCCGGCCGCACGCCGATCCCCAGGAATCGCGCGGTGATTCCCTGAAGAAACGGCACGGCGGTAATCACGCGCAGCGGCCATGGCGCCTTCAGCGCCTTGCTTCCCTGCTTCAGCGCCATGGCGACGATGTTGTCCTGCATCACCACCTGCATGCGCTGCGTCATCCTCACGGGAAACTCGCGACGGTCCTGCACGGCATCCAGATCAGCCTCCGATGGCGTGCCCTGCGCGAGCTTCGCGGCCAGCAGGTTGGCGGTGGCGACCGCATCCTGCACGGCAAGATTGACGCCGACGCCGCCCATCGGCGACATCGCATGCGCGGCATCGCCGATGCAGAGCAATCCGGGCTGCGCCCACTTCTTCAACCGGTTGATTGCGACCGTCAGCAGCTTCATGTCGTCCCAGCTCTTCACGTCAGAGATGCCGGATTTGAGCACCGGCGCCATTCGCACGATATCGTCGAGCAGCGCCGGCAGCCCTCTTGCCTTCACCGCCTCATAGCCGCCTTTCGGAATCACGAAGGCGCACTGCCAGTAATCGCCGCGGTCGAACGTCACCATCATCTTGCCGGGATCGACGCGCGCAAAGATGCGCTCCGTCTCGTTCGGATCCTTGCCGGCTCGGAACCAGAGCACATCCATTGGCGCGCCGATGTCCTCCACCTCCAGGCCTGCGCATTCGCGCACGGTGGAGTGACGGCCGTCGCAGGCAATGGTGAGATCAGCCGCGATGTCGATCATGCCTTGCGGCGTCTTCGCGCGCACGCCGGCAACGCGGCCCGGCTCGCGGATCAGATCGACCGCTTCGGTGCTCATCATCACCTTCAAGGACGGAAAACGCTTTCCCGCCTCACGCAGGAAGTTGAGAAAATCCCATTGCGGCATGAAGGCGATGAAGGGGTACTTCACCTTCAGCCGGCTGAGATCGGCGAGCTGTATCGTGGCGCCCGCGAACAGGCCCTGCATCTTCTGCAGCCGCTGATGCGGCAGCTTCAGAAAACCTTCGATCAGCCCAAGCTCGTCCATCACCTGCAGCGTCGAGGGATGCACGGTGTCGCCGCGGAAGTCGCGGAAGAAGTCGGCATGCTTCTCCAGCACCGCCACGTCGACGCCGGCGCGGCCGAGCAGGTAACCCAGCATCATCCCCGCCGGCCCGCCGCCGACAATGCAGCAGCGGACTTTCATCGATTGCGCCATCACGACCTCCGGTGGGAAAACGTACGCCAACTTAGCCGAATTCGTCATTGCGAGCGAAGCCTAGCAATCCAGGCTTCTTCGACAAGAAAGCTGGATTGCTTCGTCGCTTCGCTCCTCGCAATGACGGAGGATAGCTTTAGCGAGGAACGCCCTAGCGCCGGAACGTCTTGATCTCCGACACGCTGCCGTCGCAGTAGGTCAGCTCCACCGAAACCGACTTGGTGGTGGGCGAAAGCTTCAGATAGGGATTGGCGTCATGCGGAATGACGCTGGGGTCACGCGGATCGCAAGGCGGCATCTTCAGCACCTTGTCCGGCACCGCACTGTCGATGCCGATGCGGGCCTCGCGGATCGCGCAGCGATAGGACATCAGGTGTGTGTAGTAGACGAGCACGCCGTTGAAGTCGCGGAACGACAGCCAGCTGGTTGCGGTCATATCGAGGATCTTGCGCTGGTCGCGCAGCAGCGCAGCCTCGGGATCGAAGCGGATCGGGAACGGGCCCTGCATGTCGCCGGACGCATCGACATAGCGCACCTGGATGGTGGCAGCCGGCTGATCGGCCGACAGCTCGATCGAGGGATTGGGCATGCGCTTGCGGGTGCGCGGGTCGAGGGTGTCGATGAAGCCGGTCTCGCGGAATTCGCCGGCATCGCCGAGCCGCCAGGAAATCCCGAGCGTGGGATCGGCGATCGAAAACACAACTGACCACCCGCCATTATGGCGCGAGAAGGAGGCGATCGGCGCGTTGACGGAGTCGTTGGTCGTCATTGGCCGTTTCGGCGGCGTCAACGCCGCGAGTTGCTGCGCCGGCTCGGCGGGCTTGGCGGCGACTGCCGGTTGCGGATCAGACGCGGCTGCGGTGCCGTTGAGGAAGACGTCGTCGACCATCTGGTCGAAATAGACCGGCACCTGCTTGTGCCGGACGGTCTCCGCCATCTCGCTGACGAGGCGTCGCGTGCGCTGGGCCACCTGCACGAGATTGACACCGGGCTGCGTCAGCTCTTTCGCAAAGGTGCGGGTGAACACCGAATTGGGGTTGGCGTCGTCATTGGACAGCCGATCGAGCGCGGTTTGCCGCGGGCCGGCCGAAAACACCGAAAACACGCCTTCGGGCAATTGCGTCATCGGCGCAAGGCCGCCGCCGCCGGCTACCGCGCGGGTGCCTGCGCGCTCGAAGGGATTGTTGCGGCAGGCGTCAAACACCAGGATCGCGGTGCGCGCCTTCTTGTTCTGCAGCCGCTCGATGATGCGGTCGGCGAGGATGGAGGAATCGCGCACCAGCTCTTCCTGCCCTTCGGTCGCCGCCGGCACATCGGTCGGCAGCAGGAAGTTCTGCCCCGCAATTTCAAAGCCGTGGCCGGCGAAGAAGAAGAAGGCGGTATCGCCCGGCTCGACCGCCTTGTCGAAGGCGAGCAATGTTTGACTGAACGCCTGGCGCGTCTGGTTCTCCGCGACCATCACGGAAAAGCCGAGCTGCTTGAGCGTGTCGCCCATGGTGCGGGCGTCGTTGACTGCCTTCTGCAGCTTGGGAACGTTCTTGTATTCGTTGTTGCCGACGACGAGCGCCACGCGTTTTGCCGCGTGCGCCGGCGCGGCCAGCATGATGCAGGCAGCCGCGATGCAAAGCGCAGCCGCGTTCTTCCAGTTCATACATCTCATCGCAAAATTCCCCGCCTGCGCCGCTTATTGTGGCCATATCGGCTGTACGGCTGATAGTCGCCGGAGCTGCAGGTGAGGTTCAGCCACCCGTTCCGCCCAGCCCAATCGTGCCGCTGTTTGAAGGCAAAATGACGAAAAGCCGGTTATTTGTGCGAAAACATTAAGCTTTTTGCCCTAAAGGGTCGGTTCCAAGATTGACTTTGGCCGTTTCGACCCTATGTTCCGGCTCAACGCGGCCCTCGGTCGAAATACGATTCCCTGGGTTAGCCGCTCGTCTGCGTAAGTCAGAGCCCCTGAGCTTCCTTAAAAGCACGCCGTTTCGGGGTTGAACGCGACAGCCTTTTTACTTTCGATTCCGAACGGCGGTGTCGAGCAGAGGCTCAATGTCTTTTTCCAATCTCGGTTTGTCCGACAAGGTTCTCGCCGCAGTTGCGGCCACCGGTTACACCACCCCTACCCCCATCCAAGCACAGGCGATCCCTCACGTCCTCGCGCGCCGAGACGTCCTCGGCATCGCCCAAACCGGCACCGGCAAGACCGCCGCCTTCGTTCTTCCGATGCTCACCATCCTCGAAAAGGGCCGCGCCCGGGCACGCATGCCGCGCACCCTGATCCTCGAGCCGACCCGTGAGCTTGCTGCCCAGGTCAAGGAGCAGTTTGACAAATACGGCGCCGGCCAGAAGCTCAACGTGGCGCTGCTGATCGGCGGCGTCTCCTTCGGCGACCAAGACTCCAAGCTGATGCGCGGCGTCGATGTCCTGATCGCAACCCCGGGCCGGCTGCTCGACCACACCGAGCGCGGCGGCCTGTTGCTCACCGGCGTCGAACTGCTCGTCATCGATGAAGCCGACCGCATGCTCGACATGGGCTTCATCCCCGACATCGAGCGCATCTGCAAGCTCGTCCCCTTCACGCGGCAGACACTGTTCTTCACCGCGACTATGCCGCCGGAAATTTCCCGCATCTCCGATACCTTCCTGCACAATCCCGAGCGCATCGAAGTCTCCCGGCCCGCCACCACCGCGGTCACCGTCACCCAGGCGCAGGTTCCTGCCGGGCGCGAGGCGCACCAGAAGCGCGAGGTTCTCCGCCGCCTGCTGCGCGATGCCAAGGATCTCAACAACGCGATCATTTTCTGCAACCGCAAGCGCGAAGTCGCCGTGGTCTACAAGTCGCTGCAGAAGCACGGCTTTGCCGTCGGCGCCTTGCACGGCGACATGGACCAGCCGGCCCGCATGGCCGCGCTCGAACAATTCCGCAAGGGTGACGTCCCGCTGCTGGTCGCCTCCGACGTCGCCGCCCGCGGCCTCGACATTCCCGCCGTCAGCCACGTCTTCAATTTCGACGTGCCGCATCATCCCGACGATTATGTGCATCGCATCGGCCGTACCGGCCGCGCCGGCCGCTCCGGGACCGCGATCTCCATCGTCACCTCGCTCGATTCGAAATCGATGGCCGCAATCGAGAAGCTGATCGGCCAGCAAATTCCGCGCGCTGAGGGCGACTACGAAGTCCACACCGAAGCTGCCGAAGACAGCGAGCGTCCGCGCGAGCACCGCGGCAAGCGTGAGCATGGCCGCGAAAGCTCACGCGGCGGCCGCAACAAGCCGCGCCGCGAGCGCGGCGAACGGCACGGCAACGAACGTCATGCTGGCGAACGGCATGGCGGCGAGCGCCATGCCAGCAAGGGCGGCGGCCGTCATCCTGCGTCGCCGCCGCAACCGCAGGCGGCAGAGAATGCGTCTCTTCCACCCTCGATCGGTCGTCCGGAGCCGCGCCGCGTCGCGCGCGAGGAAGCCGAGCCTGCGGATCATTCGCATCTTCCCGCATTCCTGCTGCGGCCGGTGCGCGCGCGCGTTTGATTGCATCGCACAACGGCTGGTGGAGCGGATTTGACATTCGCTCAGCGCCAGCCGCCAGATCGCAAGCGAATGTCAAATCCAAACGCTCCGCCAGCAACTTGAATTTGCTAGCGGTCCTTCAGCCCCAACATTCGCAAAGCGCTCCCCACGCGGTTGCGAATGTTGGAATTGCACCACTGGTTCAATTGTTTACCGGCCGTTTATTCTCCTCGGCTAACGTCGCCCCATAATTCAGTAATTTGCCGCTAGGAAACGAAGCGGCACCGCGCGATATTGGGGACGGAACGGTGGTCAAGCCGCTCGACGAACACGAACGTACTCTCGCCTTTGCCGAAATTGCGCTTGGCCAGATCAAGTCGCTTCGCCAGACCGCAGTCCCCCGCAATTACGAAATCTGGTACGTCTACGCGACCGGCTACAACGCGCCGCTCAACAAGGTCATCAACGAGACGCTGGCGCGCAACGGCAAGCTGACCGAAAGCGATCTCGAACAGATCTACGAAACCTACCTCTCCCAGCTCAAGGCCTCCGACCGCATCGACAAGGTCGGCGCACGCGTGATCGGCGAGATCGACGACGTGATGAAGCTGATCACCGAAGCGCTCAGCATGTCGGCGAATTACGGCGCCAGCCTCGACGGCGCCAGCGAGAAACTGGCTTCGGTGCAGAACCGCGACCAGCTCAAGGCGATTGTCGACTCGCTGGCCAAATCGACGCGCGATATGCGCGAAACCAACCGGGCTCTGGAACAGTGCCTGTCGACCTCGAAGGGCGAAATCAGCAACCTCCAGCACAGTCTTGAAGCGATCCGCGCCGAGAGCCTGACCGACCCGCTCACCGGCCTCGGCAATCGCAAATATTTCGACCGCTCGATCGAGATGGCGGTGCAGGCGGCGCTGGCGAACGGCGAGCCGCTGTCTCTGTTGATGTTCGACATCGATCACTTCAAGTCGTTCAACGATTCCTACGGTCACCTCACCGGCGACCAGGTGCTGCGCCTCGTCGGCATGTCGCTGAAGCAGACCATCAAGGGCCAGGACATCACCGCGCGCTATGGCGGCGAGGAATTTGCGGTCGTGCTGCCGAACACGGCGCTACGCCAGGCGCTGACGGTCGCCGACCACATTCGCCGCGCCGTGATGTCGAAGGAATTGAAGAAGAAGTCGACCGGCGAAATCCTCGGCCGCGTCACGATCTCCGTCGGGGTCTCCATGCTCAAGCCAGACGACGACACGGACTCACTGATCGAGCGGGCGGATGCCTGCCTTTACGCGGCCAAGCGCAACGGCCGCAACCGCGTGGTCTGCGAGGTCGATCCGGAATACACCGCCGAGACACAAGGCAAGAGCCAGGTGGCTTAGCGCGTCCGCTTCGCCTTTCTTGCAACCGTCTTTCCGGCCGCAACCTTCCTGGATGCGGCCTTTTTCGTTGTGGCGGCCTTCTTCGCGGCCTTGCGCGCTTTTGGCCGCTTCTTCACCGCGGCGCGCCGGGCGGCGGCCAGCGCCGCCCTCGCCCACGCGCTCAGCTCCTCAGTGTCATCGAACAGCCGCGCCGGCAACTGCCAGTAGGAATTGACCGTCACCGTCCTGGCGCTCGTCGTGTACTGGAACGGTTTTGAGCCTTCCGCCTCGTATTGCGGGATGGTCGCTTCATCGGCGCGGAAGTAGAGCCCGGCGCGCAGCGACAGCGCAAAGTTGATGCCGTCGGCGGAGATGCCATAGCCGGAAAACATCCGGCGAATCGTCACCGGGCCAAAGCCGGCAAACAGGTCAGTCAGGAACTCACGGTCCATGCGGACGCGAGGCTATCACACCTTGGCGGGCTTGAGCTGCACGGACTCGCCGCAGCCGCAGGCGGAGATCTGGTTCGGGTTGTTGAAGACGAACTGGGCCTGCATCTTGTCAGCCTTGTAGTCCATCTCGGTGCCGAGCAGGAACAGTACGGCCTTGGGATCGACCAGGATCTTGACGCCCTTGTCCTCGACCACCTCGTCGGTGGGGCGAATCTCGTGGGCGTACTCCACGGTGTAGGACTGGCCGGCGCAGCCGCCATTCTTGACCCCGACGCGGAGGCCGACGATCTCGGAATCGGCGCGCTTGGTAAGCTCGCTGATGCGCGTAGCCGCAGCATCCGTCAGTCGCATGACCTGCGGACGGGGGCGCGGTTTCGGCTTGGCTGTGGCAGTCGGTGTCA
>Ga0081540_1003177_pt1 | contig 13110 bp, 9 predicted proteins | sample TabmetS2T1R1_FD_71024 | JGI IMG/M metagenome (GOLD analysis project Ga0081540, IMG submission 71024) | Tabebuia heterophylla rhizosphere microbial communities from the University of Puerto Rico - S2T1R1 | ecosystem: Host-associated > Plants > Roots > Rhizosphere ... | reverse complement strand
GCCGCGCGGGGGGACTGCAGATCTACGAATTGCTGGGCATGGCCGATGATATCGGCATTCCCGCCTGGGTGGCTTCGTATGAAGCCGGGCTTGCGGCATGGCGCGCCCGGAACTTCGCCGGTGCGATCGGCGCATTCGAGAAAGTGCTGGAGGTCCGCGAACACGATGCAGCGTCGTCGGCGATGATCGAGCGCTGCCGCCAGCAGCTCGAAAATCCCGCCGGCGAAGATTGGGACGGCACGACGATCGCCCGGACCAAGTAGCGGCTTGCAACGCCAGCCTGCACGCGCGCTCTTGCGCGCCGCTTCCGTTTGGTCATAGAATTTACCCAGAAGGTTAAATTGCGCGTCAGCAACGACGCGTGAACAACCCCGCCGAAACGAGGCTTGAGCAACAAGCTTCGAAAAACAAAGTTTTGGGAGAAAGCGCCATGAAGACTGGGTTCATCAGCCGGCGTCTGCTTTTGAAATCGTCCACTGCGGTTGCCGCGGGGCTGGTGCTGTCACCGGCGATCATCGGGCAGGCGGAAGCCGCCACGATGAAGATGAAGTGCTCATCCTCGCTTCCCAACGATCCCAAATACGCCAACGGCCGCGTCTATTACGACAATCTGGTGAAGCATCTGAAGGGGAACGGGCTCGGCGAGCAGATCGAGGTCACGTTCTTTCCCGACAACCAGCTCGGTCAGGAAATCGACGTCATCAATTCGGTCAAGCTTGGTGTCATCGACCTGATGCTGTCGGGCTCGTCGATCTCGGCCAACCTGGTGCCGCTGGTCGGAACCTTCGACCTTGGCTATCTCTTCTCCAGCTTCCCGCAACAGACCAAGGCGTTCGAGACCGGGGCCGCCAAGCCGATCGAGGAGGCGCTGCTGAAGGGGGCGAACATCCGCATCATCTCCTGGGCGTATAATTTCGGCTCGCGCAGCGTGCTGGCGAAGAAGCCGGTGAAGGGCCCCGAGGATCTCGCCGGGCTCAAGATCAGGACGCTGCCGAACCCCGTCATTACCGAATGCCTGCGTCTGATGGGCGCCGCCGCGACGCCGCTGGCGTTCGGCGAAATCTACACGGCGCTGCAGGCCGGCGTGCTCGATGGCCTCGAGCATGATCCGCCGACCATCCTGGCCAGCAAGTTCTACGAGACCTCGAAGCACTACGCGCTGACCCAGCACAATTTCTCGCCGCTCGCGACCTATTTCAGCGATACGACGTTCAAGCGGATGGACCCCAAGCTGCGCGAGGGTTTTCTCGATGCAGCGCAGAAGGCAGCGGCCGACACCCGCGCCCACGGTCTCGAAATGGAGAAGGAGGCGCTCAAGAATCTCGCGGACAAGGGCGTCACCATCGTCGAATGCGACAAGGACGCCTTCCGCAAGCGCGTGCTTCCCCAGACTGACAATTTCATCAAGGCCCGCCCCGAGGCGAAGCCGGTGGTCGACATGATCCGCGCGACGCAGGCTTGAGGTTTTAGCTCATGTCAGTCGCCGCGCCCTCGCTCGCTAGCGGCGGTCACCGGATCACGGCCTCGTTGCTCGCGGTCAGTGACGTCGTTGCCGCGGTCCTGCTCGCTGCCGATCTGCTGGTGGTCTGCGCTTCGGTGTTGCTGCGCTTCCTGTTCAACGCGCCGGTCGAATGGGCCGACGACGTCGCGCGCGGGCTGATGGTGGGGTCGAGCTTCTTCGGCGCCGCCAGCGCGCTGGCCCGCGCCGAAAATCTCGGCGTCGCCTTCTTCATCGACATGCTGCCGTCGCATGCCCGCCGCGTCGTCGATTCCATGGGCGCGCTGCTGGTGACGGTGATCGCCTTCTATGTCGCCTACAACGCCATCTGGATGGGCTGGCTGACCACGGGCCAGACCTCCGGCTCCGGGCTGCCGCTCGAATGGACGTTTTATCCGATGGGCGCCGGCGCGCTGTTCATGACGGTGTTCGCGCTGGAGATTTTCTTAGGCCGCCCGGTCCGCGACATCGTCGCCGGAATCCTCGCGGTCGGCCTGATCGCAGGGTTCTATCTGGCGTGGGATTTCCTGGCGCCGAACACCGTGCCGTCGTCGGGCACGCTGATGCTGATCGGGTTCTTCATCACGCTGTTCGGTGGATTGCCGATCGGGTTTGCGCTGGCGCTGGCGGCGCTGATCTTCATCTGGGTGGAGGGCACGCTGCCCGGCGTCATCTTCGCCCAGCAGATGGCGCGCGGCATCGACAATTTCGTGCTGCTGGCAATCCCGTTCTTCATCCTCGTCGGCTACCTGATGGAAGCCAATGGCATGTCGGTCCGCCTGATCGAACTGCTGCAGCGGGCGGTGGGGCGGATGCGCGGCGGGCTCAACGTCGTCATGGTGATGTCGATGGTGCTGTTTTCGGGCATCTCCGGCTCCAAGATGGCCGACGTCGCCGCGGTCGGCTCGGTCTTGATCCCGGCCGCGCGCCGATCGAAGCAAAACCCGGGTGGCGCGGTGGCGCTTTTGGCGGCTTCCGCCGTGATGGCGGAAGCGATTCCGCCCTGCATCAACCTGATCATCCTCGGCTTTGTCGCCAACCTGTCGATCGGCGGATTGTTCGTCGCGGGCCTCTTGCCGGCCGGGCTGATGGCGCTGGCCCTGATCGTGCTGTCCATTTTCCTCGGAAAACGCCCCGAGCCGGCCGCGGAGGCCGCGCCGCGACAGGCGGTCTCGGGCCTGTGGAGCGGCGCGATCGCTTCGTTCGGCTTGATCTTCATGATCTTCTTCGGGTTCAAGAGCGGCTTTGCGACCGCGACCGAAATCTCGGCCTTCGCCGTGGTCTATGCCCTGATCGTCGGCGGCATTGTGTTCCGCGAGCTCAGCTTCAAGACCGCGGCGCACAGTTTCGTGCAGTCGGCGACGCGCTCGGGGCTGGTGCTGTTCATCGTCGCCGCCGCGCAGTCGCTCGCGTTCGTGCTGACGCTGCAGCAGGTGCCGCACGCGGTCGGCGACCTCATGCTCGCGCTGTCGGGCTCGCAGGGCGTCTGGCTGTTCATGCTGCTGTCGATCGTGGTGTTGATCGTGATGGGCTCGGTGCTGGAGGGCGCGGCGGCGCTTATCATCTTCGGGCCGCTGTTGATGCCGGTGGCGGTCAAGCTCGGCATCGATCCCCTGCATTTCGGCGTCGTGCTGGTCGTTGCGATGGGCATCGGCCTGTTTGCGCCGCCGCTGGGCTTGGGCCTTTACGGCGCCTGCCTGATCGGCAATGTGCCGATCGAGCAGACCATCAAGCCGATCATGGGCTATCTCGGCCTGCTGCTCCTTTGCCTGCTGGTGATTGCGTTCGTGCCCGCGCTCAGCACGGCGCTGCCGCGTGCCTTCGGATACTGACATGAAAATGCTGTTGACCCATACGCCGCAATCCCGCGTCCAGTATTACGGCGCGCGCAGCCTCGAGGGCTTGCAGGTCATCGCAGAGGTGAAGCTGCATGAATCGAACGATGCGCTCGATGCCGCCGGCCTGATCGCGGCCGCGCGCGACGTCGAGATCATCGTCGCCGACCGGCTCACGGCGGGGCCGGGCGAGATATTTCCGGCGCTGCCGAACCTGTGCGCCTTCGTCCGCTGCGCGGTCGATATCCGCAACATCGATGTCGACGCCGCGTCCGCCGCCGGCGTTCTGGTGACGCGGGCAGGGCCGGGCTTCGTCCAGTCGGTCGCCGAGCTCGCCCTCGGCTTCATGGTCGACCTGTCGCGCGGTGTCTCGCGCGCCACCACCGACTATCATGCCGCGCGCAAGCCCGAAATCGTCATGGGCCGGCAATTGGCCGGCAGCCGCCTCGGGATCATCGGCTATGGCAGCATCGGCCGTTACCTCGCCGAAGTCGCCAAGGTGCTGGGCATGGAGGTCCTGGTCGCCGATCCCTTTGCCACGGTGAGCGATGCGGCCATCCGGCACGTCTCGCTGGATGATCTGCTGGCGCGCGCCGACTACGTCGTCTGTCTCGCTATTGCCAACGAGCAAACCGAAAACCTGATCGGGCAGGCGGCGCTGGCGCGCATGCAGCGGCATGCCTTCTTCATCAACCTGTCGCGCGGCAATCTCGTCGACGAGGCGGCATTGTCGGCGGCGCTACGAGAGAACCGCATCGCCGGCGCGGCGATGGATGTCGGCCGCGCACTGGACCAGATGCCGTCACCGGAGCTCGCAAAGCTGCCGAACGTCATCGCAACCCCGCATATCGGCGGCCTGACGCCGCCGGCGATCGAAAGCCAGTCGCTGGAGACGGTGAGGCAGGTCGAAGCCATCTTCGCCGGCGAGGTGCCGGCTGGTGCAGTCAATGCGGAGCATTGGAAGCGGCGCCTTCCAGCAAAGCGATAACTGCTCCGCCAGTAGCGTCGCCAACCCCTGCCAACCAGTGCCGACGACGCTCCTGCATTATCTTGGCGCGAGACGCTAAGGCGCGTTGAGATCGCCGGCCCCCGTTTCCTCCTTCGGGTTGCTCGTATTTGTCGGTGTCGGAATCGTCGTGGCGACGTAGCGCGCCAGTTGCGGTGCCGCGGTGCTGGTGCCGACCAGACGAAACAAGCCGCCGCTCCTGTTGCCTCCGGCGCGGATACCTTGGAGCGCGTGAGACTCGTCACAGGGTAGCGCGAAGTCAGGACCCGAACGAAGACCGTCGCGCGCCGGTCCCGCCGACGCATAGGACGACTTGCGTCCGTCCGCAAGAATGTAGCCACCGGCAACGTGGACACTGGCGTGGTCGGTCGTGGCAATTCCGTTGAGGGTGCCCTGGCGCTGAATCAGTGACCCCGCCTTGCTGAACCTTCCACGGACGAATTCGCAGCTTGCCGCGGCCGAATGCGTTTGCTCCCACTTCGGATCGACAAAATATGAACGCTTGGCGCCCGTGCGCAGGTTCATGTTTGGATCGGTCCGCGCCACATAGGCGTGGAGCTCCGCGTCTGCAGGGATATTTTCGACGACGATTGTCCAATCCCCGTGTTCGGCGACCACCCCGGAAATGGCTATTGTGGGCTCCACCTGAAGCCGCCACATCATGCTGTCGGCGCTCCATGGGATCGGGAGATCGACGCCGGCAGGTGGAAGAATGCTGGGAGGCGGAGTCACAGGCGCGGTCGGTTTGAACTTGTCTCCGCTCGGTGAAATCAGCGTCACATCGACCGGGCCCGCAACGTTTTTCTTCATCCATATTTCGGTGAAGCTCAGGCTGGTATTGTCGGGCGGCAGGCGCCATATCCACTTGACATGATCGGGTTGGCCATGGCCCCTGCGGAAATGGACGTGCCCTTCGGAAAGATAGGCATTGCCGGCAGAAAGGACGATATCGAGCTTGGCTTGACCGGGGCCGCCGAACTGCGCAACAAGGTCTTTCAGCGCCTCTTCCAATTCCGCCGTGCCATCGTGCGGTCCGGTCGTCGGCCCGTAACTGAGGTTGATAACCACCTTCGTTGTCTTGGTCGGGTCGACAAAGGACATGATGTAGTAGACGGCATCGACAACATAAGATGTCAGCCACACGCCGGTCGCATCGCGCAGGCAGTCCCGGGAAAACTGCACGAACACCATGTCGGCGGTGGAGGCCGCATCGGTGCCCGGCTCCCAACTCGGTGGATCGGTGCGGCCGATGCGTGAGGAGAGCGGGATGCGGCCCGCGAACACGTCGCTCACATGCGCGCCATGGGACGCCCGGTACTTGAGGCTCTCGAATTCCGCGTCCGCGTAACAGCCTTCCTCGTCGATGAAGCCTTCATTCGAATGCAGCTTGATCCAGTCGTTTAGCCCGACCTTCTGCGGATTCGTGCCGGACGAGTCGCGAAGAAATTCGAGGCCATAAGCGAAGTCGGGCAGACGCTCTCCAAACTCGGCGTTGGGGCCTGCCGGGATCGGATTCCTGGCCGGATCCTTGTCCTGGTCCCAGATGCCCCGCACCCGGGTGTGGGCTCCGCCACTTTTGAGAAAATGCGCAGCGGCGAAAGGGCAACCATCGTCGATCACGCCGATCAGCAGATCCGTGACCGGTTCGTCGCTCGCCGTACGATTGCGCAGAATGCTCCTCTTGATCGATGCCGCCACGCGCGGCTTCACCGGCAGCGACAATTCGCACCTCGAAACATATTTGTTCCAGCAATGAAACGTCGGCTGGCCGATCGCCGCCTTGCGCCCGCGGATCGTGGCGTATCGCGAGTTCGGATCGGTCGGGCCGAACTCAATATCCGGCTTGTCGTCAAATCGATCATCAGCCATTTCCTGGTCAAACGCGTGCGCCGCTTTGTCGTCCACGAACTCGACGAGCAGGAATAGCTTGAAACTCCTGTTGTCAAACGACTCGAAGTTCTCGAAGTCCGTCGAGATCGCGTACCGGAGGTACGGACCAAAGCAGCTCGGCCATTCCTCAGCCATGGACAGTCCTCCGCTTCGGGTTGCGCCACGAGTCGTCTAGGGGAACTTGGTCCAGCTTGTGTTCGCCCACTCATCGCGCGCCTTTTTCCAAAGGTGCGCCATCAGGTCGGATTGCCTGACGTTCGTCGTTGCGGGGGTGCAAGAGTAGAACTTCCCTGCGGCAGGCGTCGGGCCGAGCTCCTGGTGAGGGTTGAACGGGTTGAAATCCGTGGTGTTGTCGATGTCGATTTGGGCCGCGTTGAACTTTCGGTTCATGAATTTTTGAGGGGTCGTAGTTCCGGTACAGCGCCCGACAAAGTATTCGCCCAACGCGACACCCAGCATGCGTCCTGCCATGCTGTCGACCGGGAAGTGGACTCCCGCAACGACGCGATTGGTCGCGATGCGCGCCGCCTGCCGATCGAGCTGTTTGGTCACGGTCAGATATTTGGGGTTGCCCGAGGTGTCGACCGCGTTGAGATTGAGCAGCGCCTTGAGCAAAAAAGCCACCGCGTGGGCCTGCGTTGAATGTCCGCTCGGGAAGGCGCCGTGTCCCGGGGTCGTGATCATCGGCTGCACTTCCGCGTTGTACTCGACCGGACGCCAGCAGGCGAGCGCGTGCTTGAAGCGCATTTCAACGTAGACGCAGAACTGCAGCAGGACGTTGATGAGTTCGAACGTGCGCTTGGTCCGGTCAGGATGCATGTAGACGATCGACGACCAGAAAGCGTATTGCGGATCGATTTGAGCCATGATTTCGGTGGCGCGCTCGTTACGCAACTCCGCCCAGCTCAGGACCTTCGGTATTTGCGCCTGGAACGTCGCAGCTACCGGACGTCTGATCTCCGCGATCATGGTGGCTGCTCCGGATGATGCAGACGAGAGAACCTGCAATCCATCGTCGACACCCGCCGTGGAGGTCTTGTTAAAGCTGATGCCCTGCAACATTTCGCCGACCGCCGCGTAGGCGCGAACGAACGGCTCCCATCGCTCTATTTGTGTCGCGTCTTCGATGCTTGGCAGCGCCGGCGCGTAGTATGTGAAGAGTGGGGACGTTGGATGCTCGGGAACGACGATCGTCCCTTCGCGCCCGAGAATGAGCGCGTCCACCATGATCGAATTTGCATAGGCATCGGCCATCGTGCCAAGCATTGCGCCGCCGGCCCCGCCCGCGCCGCCGGCCCCGCCTGCACCTCCTGCGCCACCCGCTCCCCCGGCACCACCCGCACCACCGGCGCCACCAGCTCCACCGAGTTGGGCCATTCCTGCCTCCTTTGTGAGTAAGTCAACTTCCCGACGGGATCATTGGCAATTTGCCGGGTTGTGCTTGCTGCAAATGTGCATTTTTTCACATGCGCCCGAAAATTTTTCTAATTCTAATTCAGTGCCGGATCGAGTTGCCGTCTCCTGATGGTAACCCCGCCAGCTCCAGGCAGCGCGCCCAGTGTTTTCCCGTTTCATGTTGCCCATTCGGCATGCGCGCAATGTATTTCGCGGCGGTCAACTCCGGCTCGAGCTCGCGCACCCTGCTCAACGCCACGCGCGCCTCATCCATGCGATCCTGAGAGACCAGCGCAATCGTGAGAGCCCGCCACGTCGATGGATGCAGGCGGTTTTGCATCAGCGAGGAGCGCGCAAGCCTTTCGGCGTTGGCGAATTGGGACGCGGAAAGCTCCGCCGTCGCGCCCAGCGACTCGAAGTAATAGCGCTGCGGGTCGAGCGGGGACAGCTCCATCGCCCGTCGTGTCGTCTCAACGGCTGCTTCTCCGTCACCCTTGAACGCGTTGACTGTGCCACGATAGAGCCAACCGAGCGCATGGCTGGGATTGGCTTCCACAGCCTGGTCGCAGCGCTTGCGCGCGGTATCGAGGTCGTTCAGCAGGTGACAATAGACGAATCCTTCGGTTGCCAGCGCAAGCGCGTCGGAGGGATCGCGATCGAGTGCGGCGTGGGTGGCGTTCAAGGCCTCGACGGCCTCGCGCTTGCGGTCCTCGGACCAGCCGCGCGTCACCCGCAGGATGTACCAGTTGGCGAGCCAGGCGCGTGGAGCTGCGATCCGGCTATGCCGGTTGATGAGTTCGTCGAGCATCTTGCGCGTCTGCAGGAATTCATCCTTGCTGGAGCGATGCATCAGCTTGATGCTGCCGAGCAAAAGCGAGTAGCTCTCAAGCGTCGGCAGCGGCTGGGTCAATACCTGTTCGACTTCGGCGTCGAATACCGAGAGATGCACGGCGGCTGCGATCCGATGCGCCAGTTCGCTTTGGGGCTCGAGCAGATCGCCAACTTCACCGCTCATGCGGTCGGTCCAGACCACCTGATTGGTGCGCGCCGCCGATAGTTCAGCGGTCACGAGGAGTTTTCCCGCATCCACGACGTATCCGCCGCTGAGGATGTAGGTGGCGCCGAGATGCGCGGATACCGCTGCGATGTCGCTAGGGCGGCCGCGAAACACGTTGGTGGACAGCCGCGAAATCACCTTCAGGTTCGTCGCCTTCGACAGCCGCCAGATCACGCTGTCCGCGATCAGGTTGCCAATATCGAAATGCTCCGGTGTCTTGTTTCTCGCACCGAAGGGGATTACGGCAATGGTTGGTTCCATGGCTGTTCCGTAGTCGCGCCGCCCGATCAGGCTTGGATGTGGACTGGCCGGGCCAACGCGGTAGGCCCGGACCGGCTTGTCGAAGTGCTTGAGAACGCATTCGCCGAGGTCTTCGCATGACGCATCGACCCCGTGCGTGAGCTCGTCGCGCGCCGCGGCGCTACTGATCGTCTCTCCCGGATTCGCAAGGCGTGCCAACGCCTCCGCCAGTTGCTCATGCGCTGAGGCACTGGCGATCGTCTCCCCGGGGCCGGCCAGTGTTGCCAGCCGCGCCGCCAAATTGACGCCGGTCCCGTAGATATCGAAGCCGTCGCTCCACGCCATGGCGGCGTTGATTCCGGCGCGAAGGTGAAAATGCTGATCTTCCGGCAGGTCGGTATTCTGTCCGGCAACGGTCCGGTGCATCTCGGCGGCCGCCTCCACGGCGTCGGGCACCGCGTCGAAACGAGCCATCAGGCCGTCGCCGAGGCTTTTCAACATGACGCCGCGATGGCGCGGCAAGATCTCGCCGATGACGATGCGGACGAATTCGGCCCACCGGCCTATAGTGAAGGCTTCATGCTCCTGCATGAGCCGCACCGATTCCACGAGATCGATGAGAAGGACGACGGCCTCTTGCCGCACAAGAGCAACGTCCCGCACGCCGGACAGCTCGGTCGGGCCGGCATTATTGCCTTTGTCCACCGCATCACCGCTCATGTTGATCCGATTGCGTGATCCCAGCCCCGTCATCTTAGAGGGTATGGAACCGCGTGCAAGGCGACAAAAGGCGTCCGGAATCATGTGCATGCCAGCCATGATAGCGCCTTGGCGAGCAAGATCAGATCAGCGAACTGTTGCAATCGTAGAGCGATCAAACGGCGCAGCACTGGATAAGGTTGTTCATCGAAATGACATCCCGGTACAGTCCCGGAGAAATTCGTGCCATCCTGAGCCGCGGATGCGAAGGTGATGCCTGACCAGACTATTGCTAGAACATTCGAATTGCAGAGACATCGCAGCAAATCCACCTGAAAATCCCTCTGATGCGTCTTCCCTTCTTCTACGGCTGGCTGATCGTTGCGGTGACGTTCGTTACCATGGCGATCGGCGTCAATGCGCGGACCGCGTTCTCGCTGTTTTATCCGCCGATCATCGGCGAGTTCGGGTGGGACCGCGGCGTCACGGCGGGCGCGTTTTCGTTCGGCTTCGTGGCTTCAGGCGTCGCCAGTCCGCTGATCGGCCGCATGATGGACCGGTTGGGGCCACGCGCGGTGATGGAGCTCGGGGTGGCGCTGATGGGCGGCGGCCTGTTGCTCGCGCCGCTGACAACGCAGCCCTGGCACCTCTATCTCACCATCGGCGTTTTGGTCGGCGCGGGCAGCGTGTGCCTCGGCTATTCCGGCCAATCGTTCTTTCTGCCGAACTGGTTCATTCGCCGCCGTGGGCTCGCGATGGGGCTCGCCTTTGCCGGCGTCGGCATCGGCTCGGTGACCCTGCTGCCCTGGGTGCAGCACATGATCGAGCAGACCGGCTGGCGCACCGCCTGCACCGCGATGGGCATTCTGGTGTTCGCCGTGCTCGCGCCGATCAATCTCTTGCTGCGCAAGCGCCCCGAGGACATCGGCCTGTTGCCGGATGGCGATGCGGCGCCGTCGGCTACGTCGGCCGCGCCTCTCTCGAACGTCGTCGACCCCGTATGGGCCAGCACCGACTGGACGCTCCGGCGCGCGATGGGCACCGCGCGTTTCTGGTGGATTGCGATCGGTTATTTCAGCGGCCTGTACATCTGGTACGCGGTGCAGGTGCACCAGACAAAATTCCTGCTCGACATCGGCTTCAGCGCGAACGTGGCGGTCTGGGCGCTCGGCGTCGTCAGCCTGCTCGGCATTCCCGGCCAGATCTGGCTCGGGCATCTGTCCGACCGGATCGGGCGCGAGTGGATCTGGGCGATCAGTTGCGCCGGCTTTGCGATCTGCTTTGCGGCGCTGATCGCCTTGAAATTCGCCCCCGTGTTGCCGCTGGTCTATCTCATGATCTTTACGCAGGGCGCGCTCGGCTATGGCCTGACCTCGATCATGGGCGCGGTGGTGCTGGAGATCTTCCAGGGCAAGCACTACGGCAGCATTTTTGGCACCATCATGCTGGCCGCATTGGCCGGAGGCGCCGCGGGCCCATGGGCGACCGGCTGGCTGTACGATCTTTCAGGCAGCTACACGGCAGCCTTTGCGATCGGCATTGCCGTCAGCATCCTGTCGGCGGTGGCGATCTGGCGGGCGTCGCCGGGCAAGGTGAGGGCGGTCGCGGGACAAATGCACAAGCGCCAGACCGGGAGCGGCGGGAGCTAGCCGCAGATTACGGCCGTGAATCGCGGCTCATCGCGGGCGCGGCTCAGTGTCGAATGTTTTTCGCAGCACTTCCGCGCCGTCCCGGGTCACGCGGTATGTTGCGGTGTAACGGCCGGCCGTCCACGCCGCCTCGCTGCGCTTCTTTCCTGCGATGACGAGAAACTGCGCCTTGTCCCGGTCGAGCGTGGGAAGGTTGTTGGCGGAAAGGGAAGCGCCGCTTGGGCCTTGCACCGCGAGGAATTGCTGGTCGCCGGCCTGCAAGCCGATGATCCTGACATAAGCGACGAGGGCCTCCGAACCTGACGTGACAGGATGCTTGCCGATTTCCCCGGACTCCACCAGCTCCATGGTCGGGGCGACACCAGCAAAGCCATAATCAATCACTTCGCGGGGCCGGTACTGCGTTTGCTCGGCCAGGGAAGCGGCCCAGATCGACCGGCCGCCGCCGCAGGAATTCTCAGGTGCACCATAGGCAAAGGGGTCCACGATCTTTCCGTGCTGCCTCACCGTGAAATGAAGGTGGAAGAATTCGGTATCGCCTGATAGCCCGACCAGGCCGATCGGCTGCCCGGTCGTCAGTTGATCGCCGACCTTGACCCGAACGCTGCCCTTGGCCATGTGGCAATATTGCGTTTGCCAACCGCCCTGATGCTCGATCAGCACGCCGTTGCCGCATTCCTTTCCGGCGATGGCGGCCTTGCCCACGGTCTTGACCGAGACGTCTTCCATGTCGTTTCGCGCCCCGATGACACGTCCGGGCGCCGCGGCGAGCACCTCTATTCCCTGTCGCTGTATTTCCAGGTTTCGAATCCTGATGTCGGTGCCGTCGTGACCATCATAGCTGCGCCCGCCGCAGCGATAGTCGCGGGCCTTGTCCGAGGCATCGTGATCGACATAGTTCTGAAAGAAGCAGGTCGTGCCCGGCTGGCACTTGATGGGCAGCGCAAGCGAAATGATCTCCTCGGCCCTGGCGTCGGTCACGGCGGCCAGACACCAGGATATCAAGACCAGGCATTTCAGGCGCGACGATGTGCGCGCTGCGAAACGACGCAAGCGTTGGCGCACACAATGTGTCGAAAATCCGGTGTCGGCATTCGCAGGCATTCGCGCACGGTACCGACTTGCGATGGCCAGAGCGAGGCGGATATTTTCGCCTCAGGCCGATGAAATTCCCATCGTCCGCTGCAGGTCGCCGATGGCGCGGAAAAAGCTGTCGGGTGGCGTGGTCTCGGGATCGATCAGGCGGTGCAGGCGAAAGCCGTCCTCCAGCGCCAGCACCAGCGCGCCGGCCCATGTCGGGTCGAGAATCGTCTTTCTGCCGCTGCTTCTCGCCGTGGTCTCGATGATGTCGGTGATCAGCTTGCGCCGGGCGCGCAGCCGCTTGGCGAGTTCAGGCCGGCGCTTTTCGGCGCGCGCCACGAACAGGATCATTTCCATGTGCAGCAGGGGAGAGCGGCCGAGCGGATCCTGCTGGCTGCGGTTCATGGTCTTCAGCGCATCGATGAAGTCCGCAAGGTTCTTGTGCCGCTCGAGCAGGTCGCGGATGCGCCCGATGGATTGCTCGACGTGATCCTCGAGCATGGCGATGATCAGTTCGTCCTTGCTCTTGAAGTTCGAATAGAACGCCCCGCGCGTGAAGCCCGCCGCCGCCGCAATCGCCTCGATGCTGGCGCCGCCGATTCCCTGTTCCTCGAACACGCGCGCCGCCGCCTCGAACAGCTTTTCGCGGGTATCGTCCCTTGTGGGCCTCGTTCGCACTCTTGACATCTGCCCAGTTTAGGCGAGAATGCAACTCAATACAATAATGTATCGAATTTCGATGGATCGGCCCGGGGAAACGC
>Ga0081540_1003176_pt1 | contig 13110 bp, 14 predicted proteins | sample TabmetS2T1R1_FD_71024 | JGI IMG/M metagenome (GOLD analysis project Ga0081540, IMG submission 71024) | Tabebuia heterophylla rhizosphere microbial communities from the University of Puerto Rico - S2T1R1 | ecosystem: Host-associated > Plants > Roots > Rhizosphere ... | reverse complement strand
GCAGACGGCGGCATTCCGCCCCGCCCAAAAATGGTCGCTGCTATCTCAAGCCTTTGAATATGAGCGTCTTGCGATCGCGGAGCTTGAGGCCCACTACATGGGCGCGGCTGCGTGAAGTCCAGCCGGTGTGAAGTCGCAAGGCGTTAACCGGTTGTGGCTGGTTAATGGTCTCTTCTGAGCGCCTTGGTGCGATGTCCGCTATTGCGGCACTTACTTTTCGGTCGGCTCTATGCGAGTTAGCTCAACCCCTTGATCGTCGCTTTCACGATGGTCGCGATCTCGTCGCGCAGCGCGGCGACGAGGACCGCGACTAGCTTTTGCTCCAGCCCCCCGGGGCTTGGAGGGGCGCGCCTTCTCTTTCGGAACTCCGCTAGAGGAAGTCCGTGATCACCATGGCATGGAATCCGACTAGTGTTCTTCCATCGTCGGCGTAACGGAAAACAATTCGAAGCCATTGATTCCAGCCAAACGTCCGATTGTAACGCCGTAGCTCGCTGCGCGGAACATTGATCATGTCGTGCACACCGTAAGCGCTTCTGCCATGGCTGCCGTTGTAACGGTCAAAGACGTAGTTTCTAAAGCCTTCCAGCGACAGACGATCCGCCATTTGCTGGAATGCCTGCGTTACGCCGGAGTCTTCCCGCTTGGGAAGGATTGCCACTGCGTTGACGGCGTCCGCGAATTCCTTATCGGCTTGCGTTGTTAATTCGGGCGCTTTGCCAGAAAAAGCCCACCAGATGTCGCCGATCTTCGCGCGCAAGGGCGCGGTTAGAAGAAGGCATAAGACAACGAACGCGAAGATCGGTTCGGGGCACCGTCGTACGATTTTCCTAAAGGTAGTCCGCATAAGTTGCCCCCTAATTCAGCCCCCTGATCGTCGCTTTCACGATGGTCGCGATCTCGTCGCGCAGCGCGGCGACCGGCACGGCGATCAGCTTCTGTTCGAGCCCGAGGCTGACCATGCCGTGCACCGACGCAAACAGGCTGCGCGCGGTGATGCCGAGCTCGTCCTTGCTCCACTTTGGATACAGCTTTGCCAGCGGATGGTAGATGTGGCGGAACAGGTTCATCTGCTCCTCGACCGCCCATTCCGGAACAGGCTTGTCCGTCGGCATGCGGTGCTCGAACAGCGCGCGCCATAGTTCGAGATTGTCGGCTGCGAAATCGCAATAGGCGACCGCGATGCGCACCAGCGCCTCAGCAGGCGAGGGGGCGCCGGCGCTTTCGGCTTTGCTGAGCGCGCTATCCAGCCGCGCCAGTGTCCGCGAGCCGACGCGCAGGATCAGCTCGTCCATATCGTCGACGAGATTGAACACCGCGCCATTGGCGACGCCGATTTCGGCCGCCAGATCCCGGCTCTTCAGCCCAATGAGACCTTTCGCCGCAATGGCCTTTTCCGCCGCGGATATCAGGGCTTCGCGCTGTTTCTCTCGTCTTTCCAGTGTCTTAGACATTTATTAACCATTGCTGTGAGCACCGCTCAAATGTTTCTTGAGCGTCGCTCAAAATATGCTACAAAGCACCTGTGAGCAATGCTCATAACAGGGAGCCACAAATGTTCAAGACCGTTTTGACACTTTTCCGCGGCGGCATCGCCGTCGCCGAGGAGCAACTGGAAGACCGCACGGCGCTCGTCATCCTCGACCAGCAGATGCGCGATGCTGCGGCTGCCGTCGATCGCAGCAAGCGCACGCTGGCGCTCGCCATCGCGCAGGACCAGCAGGAGGGCCGCCGGCTAGAGACCACCAACGCCCGCATCGCCGATCTCGAACTGCGCGCCACCGCCGCGCTGGATGGCGGCCGCGAGGATCTCGCCCGCGAGGCGGCGCAGCAGATCGCGGGTCTCGAGGCCGACCGCGACGCCGCGATGACCGCGCGCACGCTGTTTGCCCAGGAGATCACGCGGCTGAAGCGCCACGTCTCCAATGCCGAGGCCCGTCTCACCGAGCTCGACCGTGGCCGCCGCATCGCACGCGCCTCCGAAGCCGTGCGCAATCTGCGCCGCGGCGGCATCGAGGCGGCTCGTCCTTACGAATCGACGCTGCCGGAAGCGGAAGCCACGCTGAAGCGTCTGCGCGAACGGCAGATCGAGGCGGCGGCCGCCGACGAAGCGCTGATCGAGCTCGACGCGGCAAGCGGCCCGCTCGCCACCGCCGAAAAGCTCGCCGAGCAGGGCTTCGGCCCCCGGATCAAATCAACCGCGGACGACGTGCTCGCGCGGCTGAACGCCAAACGCACGCAGGCCAACTGAACCACGACGCCGTCGAACTGAAACTGAAACCTTAAACCCGCTTCAACAAGGAGAACTGCCATGAACAACCACCCCACCGCCGCCCAGCATAGCCCCGCCTGGGTCGCCTTCACCTACATCTCGTTCGGTGCTTCCGCCTTCATGGTCGGCATCGGCATCTGGCTCCTGCCGCTCGATCTGTCGATCAAGGGCTATCTCACCATGGGCTTCCTGATGCTGACCCAGTCCTGCATCACCATGACCAAGACCATGCGCGACAACCATGAGAGCGGCAAGCTGGTTAACCGCATCGAGGACGCCAAGGCCGAGCGCCTGCTGATGGAAGTCGAGCGCAACACGCGCGCGGCGTGAGGACGAAGGGAGGTGAGCAGCGGCGCGGCGGGCGATAACGCCCGCCGCCTGCGGCGCCGGCCGCCCAGCCGAAATCGTCATGGATGAGAAAGGATAGTCCGATGCGAAGAGCTCTCGTGTTCCTGCTGCTGGGCCCGCTGGCCGTCGCGATCTCGGTCACGATGGCGATCGTCTCGCCAGCCGGGCTGGACCCCCGCTTCGCAGAGTTGTTCGCGGCGGTCATCTTCGTTTTCACGGTGCCGGTGTCGGCGGTCGTCGGCGTGTTCGATTCATGGCTGGCGCGCCGGTTACCCGTCGCGAAGCGGGTGGGCTTGGTTGCCGCTGCCGGTGCGATCATCCCATGTGTGCTGATCGGCCTTTCTTCCCATGACGCCACGCCGGCCTCCATCCTGCTGTCCGTCGCGATCTGCGGCGCAGCCTGCGCATGGCTGTGCGCCATTCTCGCCGAAGGCCCCGGCCTGCAGCGGTCTTTGCAGGGATATGCGGCAGCACTTCAAGCCAAGTCGAACGAGTGACAATGCCGGCCGCCAGCGCCACCTGCGAACCGTCTGAAACCGCAAGCTGAAAAAGGGTGCTTTGATGAAGAGAGCTATTGCGTTCCTGGTCCTGGGCCCGGTGCTGGTGCTGGTCTCCGCTATTGCCACCTTGGCGGTCGCGCCGATGGCTGGAATGCAGGACCGTGAATTCGCCGGGATTGTTGCGAGCGTCCTGTTCTTGTTCACCCTTCCGGTAGCGGCGCTTGCAGGCGCATTCGATGCTTATCTGGCGCGCGCCTTTGCCGTTGCGCTGCGCGCGCCCTTGATTGCAGCGTTTGGCGCGGTTATCGCGTCCGGCTTGGCCTGGGTCTTGTTTAGCTGGGCTCTGCCTTCCTCAGCGCTGCAGTTTTTCGCGATCGGTGGCGCGGCGTGCATGGGTGCGTGTTCGCTGCTGGCGAACGACTACGGTTGGCGCCAATCCGTGGTGCATGCCAACAGTTTGCTTCGGCACTGAACGGCGGGTCCGAAGGGTGCCGCGCGCTTCGGACCCGGATCGCGCTCAATAGATCGTTTACCTTCCCGCAACCCATTCCGCTGCCGTCAAACCTCCTTAAGATAGATCATGCAGAGGTCCACCCGGAACACGGGCAAGCGGCATGGCATCTATCGGCACACGGATTCGATCGGCGGCCGGAAAGCTGCGCGGCTACGCGGCCTTCTGGCTGAAGGCGTTCGCGCAAGCGACCATCGACCTCACGCTGCGCACCCATGAAGGTTTGACGACCCGGATCGTCGAAAGCCCGGGCAGGGCGCTCGGCGAAGACGAGCTTGAGCGCCTCGTGGCGCAGCTTCGCGTCGTTGCCGGCAAGACGCTGCCGGCGGGCGATCTCACCTACGGCATCTTCTCCGGCGAGCGCGAGCGGCTGTCGCGCGCCATCGTCACCGTCATTTGCGAGGAGGCGAGCGGCCGCCCGATCGCCTTCAACGCGCTCTCGGTGATGTCCGTCGAGCTGGACGGCCAGCCCACTGAAGTCACCCATCTCGGCCTCGTCATGGTCGATCCTGATGTGCAGCGGCAGGGGCTTTCCTGGGTGCTGTACGGCCTCACCACGCTGGTGCTGTTCATCCGCGGCGGCTTGCGGGCGAAATGGATCTCCAACGTCACGCAGGTGCCGTCCGTCTGTGGCATGGTGTGCGAGACTTTTTCCGACGTGTTTCCCTCGCCGCTGGCAGAAAGCCGCCCGAGCTTTGCGCACCTGCAACTGGCGCGCGGCATCATGCGTCGCCATCGCGCCGTTTTCGGTGTTGGCGACGAAGCCGGCTTCAATGAAACGCGCTTTGTCATCACCGACGCCTATACCGGCGGCTCCGATGCGCTGAAAAAATCCTTCGACGCCGCGCCAAAGCACCGCGACGAGCAGTACAACGCCTTTTGCGAGCGCGAGCTTGATTATGCGCGCGGCGATGATCTCCTGCAGATCGGCCGCATCGACCTTGCCGCCGCGCGGCGCTATCTGACCAGCGAGGTGCCGGCCGGCTCGATGCCTGCGCTGCTCGCCGCCTCCGGCGCGCTGGCGCTGCAACGCCTGATCCTGCCGGTCATGCACTGGATGAACGACAGCCGCGCCTACGGCATCCTGCGGCCGCGTCGCGGAGGCGAATCATGACGCCGTCGGCGATCGCGGATTCCATCGTCAATCTCTGCGGCGCCATCGGGCTGCTGGTCGCGGCGATCGCGCTCTATCGCCGCGATCCCGGTGACCCCTTCACCAGGCGGCTCATCTTCCTGCTCGGCGTGGTCGCGGCATTGTTCCTCATCCGCGGCCTCGCATGGTGGCACGAAAGCGCCGCTCTCGATCGTCTCTCGCTGATTCCGGCCGCAACCGTTCCGCTCGGCGCGCTCGTCGTCACCGAGGGCATCTTGCGCCGTCACGCGCCGCGCCCAGTCAAGCAGATCGCCGTGGCCGGCGCCGTGCTGCTCGGCCTTGGCGGCGCTCTGGGGCTGGAAGCGTGGTCGACGCTCTATGCCATCGCGCTCGCGCTGTTCCAGCTCGCGGGCTTCATCACCTGTGCGTTGCTGCTCGCCTTGCGTGACCGCAGCCAGTTGCATCCTTCCGAGAACCGCAGCATCGGCCGTCTCGCCGTTGGCGCACTGCTCGTCATTCCCTTCATCGTCACCGATTTCCAGGCGCTGGCACCTGGCATGCCGGTCCGTCTCGGTGCGATCGGCGCGCTCCTCGTCGTCACCGCAGTCCTGATCGCGGGAAGCAGCGGGGAGACCCAGCGTCAGGGCATAGCGCTCGCCGTGCTGCGCGTCGCCAGCGCCGCCCTGCTTGGCGCAGCCGCCGCCTTCATCGCTGACGATCTCGATGCCGCCCAGATCATGCGCTTCTCGGCCGTGGCCGTTGCCGGTGTGCTCACCATCGGCCTGATGACGGACACAATGCGTGCCTGGTTCGAGGCGCAGGCGCCGGGCATGCTGAATTCGATCGCAACATCGTCCGCGCGAACGCGCGAAGAGTTGATCGCCGAACTGATGCGCCAGCCGCTGTTCGAGAGCGCAAGGCGTCTGCGCGAACAGGAGCTTGGCCCCTACGATCCGCCCTTGCTGCGCGATCTCCTGGCCTCGCGCCCCGTGCTGCGCCGGGCCGACGCGCCCTGGGGCCGTGCGTCCACCGATCCGGCGGCCGAACGCGTCGCCTCGCTGCTGTCGGCCAACAGCGCCACCCATGTCGTGGTCCTCAGCCACGATCCGGCGGATCTTTTCGTGCTGGCGGTTCCCGTGATGCTGGCCGATCCCGCCAGCGAAACCGCGCTTGCGCTGGTGCGGCGCCTGCTGGCGCTGACGCCGGAATCGGCCTGAGGTTGCTTTAACAAGGTGACATCGACGTGCTATAGGCTGCCCGTCAATTTTCAGAACGGGCACCAATTTCATGTCGAAGCAGTCGATGCGCGAGGAAGCCGAGCGCATGATCCGCGAGGCGATGGAGAAGAAAACCCTCGTCGTCAAGCAGGGCAATACCCGCATCGAGGCGGTTTGCGGCAAATGCGGCGCCGCCAACCGTGTCCAGGCCGCGCGGGGCGAAACCCGCGTCAAATTCGCCTGCAAGAATTGCGGGCACAAGCAGGAGACGCTGTAACGCAGACTTCAATTCACCTCTTCCGGAAGGGAGAGGTGACTCCCGATGCCGCATGGAAGGCCTGCTCTGTGCGCCGGAGCCGTCGCATTGCCAGCGGCGCGCCCGACCGGCTAGATAGCCCGGACTCAACAAGAAAATCCGGGGCAGGCATGAACTTTCCGCATCTTTTCTCTCCGGTCCGGGTCGGGCCGTACCAGCTCAAGCATCGCCTCGCGCTGGCGCCTTTGACGCGTATGCGAGCGGCAAAACCCTCGCTGGCGCCGCGGCCACTCAACGCCGAATATTACGCCCAGCGCGCCACGCCGGGCGGTCTGCTGATTGCTGAAGCCTCGCCCGTGGCAAGCACCGCCTTCGGTAGCCCCGGCGTGCCCGGCATCTATACGCAGGACCAGATCGCCGGCTGGCGCAAGGTGGTCGATGCCGTGCACGCCAAGGGCGGCATCATCTTCCTGCAACTCTGGCATGTCGGCCGCGTCTCGCATTCCTCCTTCCAGCCCGGCGGCGCGCTGCCGGTCGCGCCCTCGGCGGTTGCGATACCGTCCGAATTCAAGGCCTCCACCGCCGACGGCAAGCTCGTCGACTATGAGACGCCGCGCGCACTTCAGACTTCGGAGATTCCCGGCGTCGTCGATGCCTTCCGTCAGGCTGCGAAGAATGCACTCGCCGCCGGATTCGACGGCGTCGAGATTCACGGCGCCAACGGCTATCTGCTCGAACAATTCCTGCAGTCGCGCAGCAACCAGCGCACCGACCAATATGGCGGCTCAATCGAGAACCGCGCGCGCCTTCTGCTGGAGATTACGCAGGCCGCAATCGATGTCTGGGGGCCCGGCCGCGTCGGCGTGCGGCTGTCGCCTTACGGCATTGCCAACGGCAGCGGCGAGCCCGACCCGATGCCGCTCTACACCCATGTCGTCGAAGCGCTCAATCCGATGGGGCTGGCCTATCTGCACTTCATCGAGCCGCGCTCGTCCGGCGCCGGCCGCGCCGAGGTCAACTGGACCAATGTGCCTTCGGCCATGGCGCTGTTCCGCCCGATCTGGAAAGGTGTCCTGATCACCGCCGGCGGCTTTACCGGCGAAGCGGCCGAGGCTGCGATCGCGCGAGGCCACGCCGATGCCATCGCCTTCGGCCGCATCTTCATCTCCAATCCGGATCTGCCGCGCCGCCTGCAGCGCGGCTTTCCGCTCACGCCGTACAATCGCAAGACGTTCTATGGCGGCGAAGAGGCGGGATATACGGATTATCCCGAACACGACGAGATGGCGCAGGCGTAGGCCTCGTCATCGCGGCCGAAGCTGCTGTAGGGTGGGCAAAGGCGCATGAGCGCCGTGCCCACCTTTGCGAGCGCGATCGTGAAGGTGGGCACGCTTCGCTTTGCCCACCCTACGAGGCCCGCGATGTTTGACGACGAAGCGCCACCCAAGAAAAAATCCAAAGCCATTTCTCCCGGCAGGCCGGCCGCCGGCAAATGCCTGTGCGGCAAGGTCGCCTTCGAGATCGACGTGCCCGCGCGCTGGGCCTGGCACGATCATTCGGCGGCGAGCCGCCGCGCCCACGGCGCAGCCTACGCCACCTATGTCGGCAGCTGGCGCAAGCGCTTTCGCATAACCAAAGGCAAGACCGCGCTCGCGCGCTATGAGGATTCCTCGACCAAGAGCACGCGCAGCTTCTGCTCCGCCTGCGGCACGCCTGTGATGTACGAGCGCGCCCGCTCGCCGCACATGGTCAACATCCCGCGCGCGCTGTTTTCCAGCCGCACCGGCCGCGAGCCGCTCTATCACGGGTCGATCGAGGAACTGCAGGACTGGGCCTATACCGGCGCGCCGCTGGTGCCGCTGAAGGGCTTTCCGGGCTGGGTGTGGCAGCGTTCCAAGAAGAAAAAGCGCGCCGGCGACGATCCGTTCGAACTCGCCCGCGGCGATATCTAAATCACCCGCGGCTGACCGTCAGCCGCAGAAAGCTCATCAGGCTGCCAAGCGCCGCAAATCCCGCACCGAGCGCCAGCGCGGCCGTCGCGCCGTCCGTGCCGGCAAGCCCGAAGCACAGCGCCGTCAGCGCCGCGCCGAGTGTTTGTCCGGTGAGCCGCCCGGTCGCGATGATGCTGCTGGCGCTGCCGCTGCGGCCCGGCGGCGCGCTCGACATCAGTGCTCTCAGGTTCGGCGCCTGGAAGAAGCCGAAGCCCGCGCCACACACCACCATCCGCCACACGATGTCGGCAACGCCTGGTGAGGCAGGCAGCGTCGCCAGCAGGGCCATGCCGACGCCGAGGAGTACGAGCCCGATCCCGCCCAGAAGCCCGGGCGCATAGCGGTCCGACAGCCGCCCGGCGATCGGCGCCATGAAACCAACCACCAGCGGCCATGGCGTCATGAACAGTCCCGTCTCGACCTGCGAGCGGTGCAGCACGGTCTGGAAATAGAACGGCAGCGAGACGAAAGCGAGGCCCTGCACGGTGAACGAACAGACCGAGGTTGCCGCCGACAGTGCGAACAGCGGCCGCCGGAACAGGTCGATGGGCAGCATCGGCGCGGGGTGGCCGGCATGCCGCCGCATCGCAAGCCAGCCGAAGATGACCGCCGCAACGAGCTGGATTGCGACCACCGCGATATGGGCGTGATGCGCCGCGCTGCTGATGCCGATGATAAAGAAGCCAAGCGCGCCGCTGGCCAGCGCAGCGCCGATGACATCGAAGCGATGCGACGCCCGCGGCGTCTGCGGCAGTGTCTTCAATCCGATGGCAATCGCCAGCACGCCGATCGGAACGTTGATCGCAAACAGCCATGGCCAGGGGCCGAGCGCCAGGATGCCGGCGGCCACCGTCGGGCCGGCCGTGGTCGCGGTCGCCACCACAAGCGCGTTGTAGCCGAAGCCGCGGCCCATTAGGTGGCGCGGATAGACAAAGCCGACCAGCGCGCCGTTGACGCTCATCATGCCGCTGGCGCCGAGACCCTGCAGCGTGCGCGACACCAAGAGGCTCTCCAGCGACCACGCGCAGGCGCTGGCGAGCGATGCCAGCGTGAACAGCGTCAAACCGCCGAGATAGACGCGCTCGTGGCCGACGATCTCGCCGAGCGCGCCGAGCGGCAGCACCGTCGCCACCAGCGCGATCTGGTAGACATTGACGACCCAGACGACATCCGCCGGGCTGACGCGCAAATCGGCGGCAATGGTGGGCAGCGCGATATTGGCAATCGCCGTGTCGAGCGAGGCCACGGCAAGCGCAGTGAAGATCGCCAGGATCGCCCAGCGTCTGCGCTCGGGCGGCAGGCCGTCGGGCGGCGATGGCCGCATCACCGAACTCGTTTGTTCCAGCATCGCGGGAAAAATGCTCCAGCGGACCGCCTGGCCGCGCAGGGACGACTAGCAATCAATCGACAGGCGGCACAATAGCGCAGCCGCGCCCATGGATGCAGGGCAGCCATGACCGCCGTCCATTGATCTCGTCGCGCTCGATCGTCCACAATGCATGGAAACCCGCCGGTCAACGAACCCGTGGGCCGGAGGGGAGACATATGAAAAATCGCATCACGGGGCGCTCGGCCTTTCTTGCGCTGCTGAAGGACGAGGGCATCACGCATCTATTCGGCAATCCCGGCACCACCGAATTGCCGATCATGCATGCGCTGAAGGATCATCCCGATCTGACCTACGTGATGGCGATGCAGGAGAGCCTGGTGGTCGCGATCGCCGACGGCTACAGCCGCGCCTCCGGAAAGCTGGTTGCCTGCAACGTCCATGTCGCGCCGGGCCTCGGCAATGCGATGGGCTCGCTGTTCAACGCCGGCTTCACCGGCACGCCGATGATTCTCACCGCGGGCCAGCAGGAGCAGGGGCACGGGCTGATGGAGCCGGTGCTTTATGGCCCGCTGGTGCAGATGGCCGAGCCGCTGGTGAAATGGGCGGTGGAGGTGACGCGCCTGGAAGACCTGCCGCGCATCGTGCGCCGGGCCGCGAAGATCGCCACCACGCCGCCCACCGGACCGGTGTTCATCTCGCTGCCTGGCGATATCCTCAATGCCGAAGCCGGCATCGACCTTGGCCGCTCCACCCGCGTCGATACCCGCGTGCGTCCCTCCGACGAAGCGCTGCAGGCGCTCGCCGCGCGCATCCTCAAGGCAGAGCGGCCGGTGATCGTCACCGGCGACGAGATCGTCAAGAGCGATGCGCTGAAGGAGGCGGCCGCCTTCGCCGAGACGCTGGGCGCGCCGGTGTATCAATGCTCGACGCCCTATGGCGCGCAATTCCTCTCCGAGAACCCGTGCTTCATGGGGGCGCTGACCCGCCTGCAGAAGCAGGTACGCGAGACGCTTGCGCCCTACGATCTCATGATCGTGCTCGGCGCCGATCCCTTGCGCATGTCTGTCTATAGCGAAGTCGATCCGATGCCGGATACCCTGTCGATGGTGCAGGTCGGTCTCATCGAGTGGGACTTGGCGAAGAACTACGGCGCCGAGATTGCCGTGAAGGCCGACGTGAAGGAAACGTTGCGCGCGCTGATCCCGGCCCTGAAGGCGGCCGGCGGGGCGGCGCTGGAAACCCGCGCAAAGCAGGGCATTGCGGCGCTCGCAGGCAAGAACTGGAATGCGAAGCGCAAGACCATCGTCGAGCAGATATCGAAGGCCAGGGACAGATCGCCGATCGATCCCGACTGGCTGTCGCTGCAGCTGGTGGAGGCGATGCCCGACAACGCCATCCTCGTCGACGAGGGCCTCACCTCGTCTCGTCAGGTCACCGCGCTGCGTCCGCATCGCGATCGCTACGGCTACCACGCGCTGGCCTCCGGCGGCATTGGCTGGGGCCTGCCGGCCTCGGTTGGGGTCAGCCTCGCAAATCCGCACCGGCCGGTGGTGTGCTTCTCAGGCGACGGCTCCTCGATGTATTCGATCCAGTCGCTGTGGACCGCGGCCAATCACAAGCTGCCGCTGACCTTCGTCATCGCCAACAATGGCGGCTACCGTATCATCAAGCAGCGCCTGCTCGCTTTCCACGGGGATGACAACTACATCGGCATGGACTTTGTCGATCCGCCAGTGGATTTCACTGGCATGGCCAGGTCGCTCGGCCTGGAAGCGATCAGGGTCACCGATCCCGCCGAGTTGAAGTCGGTGCTGTCGTCAGCGATCAGACGCCCCGGCTCCAAGCTGATCGAAGTGGTGGTGAACAACGCCGTGAATTGACTACTCCGCCGCCTTCGCCGGCGCGTGCGGCCGAAACCGCGCCGCGGGATGCTGCTCGTTCAAGCGCGCCCGTCCCGCGCCGAACAGCTTTTCGCGCAGCGTGCCCGGCGCGTATTCCTCCTTGTAGCGGCCACGGCGCGTCAGCTCCGGCACCAGCATGTCGGCGATGTCCTCGAAATCGCCGGGCGACACCGCAAAGGGTATGTTGAGGCCGTCGACGTCGGTCGCCTCGAACCAGGCTTCCATCTCGTCAGCCACCTTCTCGGGCGTGCCGACGATCACTGGCCCGATGCCGCCGATGCCGACATGCTGCGCCACCTCGCGCACGGTCCAGACGCGGGTGGGATCGGCACGGGTGACGTTGTCCATCGCGGTGCGGCCGGCATCGTTGGTGACGTGGCGCACCTCCTGGTCGAGCGCCATCTGCGAAAAATCGACTCCGGTCCAGCCCGACATCAAGGTCAGCGCGCCCTCAGGGCTGATGTGGTTGCGATAGTCCTCGTACTTTGCCTTCGCTTCGGCTTCCGTGCGCCCCAGGATCACCGTGAACATGGAGAACATCAGGATTTCCCTGGGATCGCGCCCCGCAGCCGCCGCCAGCTCGCGAATGGCGGCCACGCGCGGCGCAATCACCTTCGCCGACGGCCCCGACATGAACACGCACTCGGCATGTTCCGCGGCGAACAGCCTGCCGCGCGGCGAGGTGCCGGCCTGGTACAGCACAGGCGTGCGCTGTGGCGAGGGTTCGGCAAGATGAATCGCATTGAGGCGATAGTTCTTTCCCTCATGCAAGATCGGATGCACCCTGGCCGGATCGGCAAAGACGCCGCGCGCGCGGTCGCGCAGCACGGCGCCGTCTTCCCAGCTGCCTTCCCAGAGCTTGTAGACCAGCTCCATGTATTCGTCGGCGATCTCGTAGCGGTCGTCATGCGCGGTCTGCTTGTCCTTGCCGGCGCCGCGCGCGGCACTGTCAAGATAGCCGGTGACCACGTTCCAGCCCACGCGGCCTTCGGTAAGATGATCGAGCGTCGACATTCTGCGCGCGAACGGATAGGGCGGCTCGAACGAAAGGTTGGAGGTGACGCCAAAGCCGAGATGCCTGGTCACCGCCGCCATCGCCGGGATCAGCATCAACGGCTCATTGGCCGGCGTCTGCGTTGCATGGCGCAACGCCGCGTCGGGGCTGTTGCCATAGACGTCGTAGACGCCAAGCACGTCGGCGAGGAATAGGCCGTCGAAGCGGCCCCGTTCCAGCGTCTTCGCCAGATCAATCCAGTAGGGCAGGCGGTTATATTCAAGCGTGCGGTCGCGCGGATGCGTCCACAGCCCCGGCGACTGATGCGCCACGCAGTTCATGGCAAAGGCGTTGAGGCGGATCTGCTTCGGCATGCTTTTCCCTTCGCGCGCAGCGGCGGGCTCAGCGGCCCCCCTGCTTGAACGGCATCGCCTCACCAGCGGGCGGCGACACCCGGGCGACATTGAGCGTCATCGACACCACGTCGTAATAGCCGTTGACCGCGATCAAATCCACGATGCCCTTCTCGCCGAATTTTTCCATCGCCCTGGCGTAGATCGCATCATCGACATGGTGGTCACGGCGGAGCTGCGTGGTGAACTCCCAGACGACGGCCTCGTCCTCCTTCATGTTGTCGGGCTTCCTGCCCTCGCCGATGGCCTTGAGCACGGCGGGATCGAGGCCCGCCTTCAGCGCC
>Ga0081540_1003175_pt1 | contig 13113 bp, 10 predicted proteins | sample TabmetS2T1R1_FD_71024 | JGI IMG/M metagenome (GOLD analysis project Ga0081540, IMG submission 71024) | Tabebuia heterophylla rhizosphere microbial communities from the University of Puerto Rico - S2T1R1 | ecosystem: Host-associated > Plants > Roots > Rhizosphere ... | reverse complement strand
TCTCAGTGCGTCCAGCACGCCAGTTGGCAGCGCGGCGGGATCATCGCCATTGCAGACGAAACGCGATACGCCCTGTGTCGACTGGATCGCGCGCCAGCGTTGCGTCGCCAAATCGATCGCCACGAACAAATATCGAGGAAACAGCGGCCTTGGAACCAGATCGACTTTCCGCGCATGTCGCCGGCGTTTCAAAAAGCGCGGCAGATAAATCTCATAGCCCTGGCGCAAAAGATTCTGCGCCGCTCTCCCCTCGCCATTCACCTGCGTCTGCACCACATACCAACGGGCGTCAACAACTTCACTCATTGCGCGCCTCCGCCGTTACGATCGACTCCTTCAACCCCAATAGCGCGGGCGCAAGCACGCGACCTGCTCCGCAGGCAGCGACAGCTGCATCGTACGATTCCTTCGCATGGAGGACGTCCGTAACAATGACGACATCAAATTGTGAGCTCACTTCGTCGTAAGACTTGCAGACGTCCACGCCCACAAAATGCGCCGCCTCGCCCAAGGGGTCGACGACGGCTACGATTGTTATGCCGGCTTCGAACGCGCACAGAATCGCAACTTCGGCGAGATCGGATCTTCCGGCCAGCACCACCTGCGAAAAGCCGCCAGCCTTTGCCTGCTCGAATACGCGCGCACAGTCACTCTTCGCCAACCGAAAGAAGGAGAACGAGTCGGACAGATACCGAACTGTGAGACGCGACTTTTCTGCGAAGCCCTGCGGGGTCAAGTAGTAAGCATAACGACGGGCGGGAGCATCATGGACCTTGACCAGGCCCTTCTTGATGCACCGCTTGAGGTAGGCGTTGACGAGGCCAAGCGCGATGCCTAGTTCGGCGGCCATGCGACGCTGCGACCGCTCGCCGTCATTCTCCACAGAACTCAACAAGCCAAGAACGATACGCTCGTTCTCGTGCTCCGTATCCAGCAAGCGGTCCATTTTTCGCGCGCGCCCCCCGAGAGAGGGCCTATTAGCGCGTTCACGGAATGAACGTCAAGCCGCTCGTTCAAGCGGTGAACACCAATAAGGTATTGACAGAGAACAAATATCCCAAACTCAACGACTTACTCACAAGCATAGCATCGGAATTCACACGCCCACGGCCGCGTTCTTCAGCAGCGCATCGACTTTGGGCTGGCCAGCGTTCGACCCTCCCGCCCTTGAAATCGCAAGGAAATTTGCATTTCGTTAGGAAACATTTCATTAGGAATAATAGCCTGCCCGTGGCTAAGCGGAATTGCCCTTGCCTGGCCTTAGCGTCAAACCGCGGTCATCGAGATGATCTACGATTCGCGTGTCGGCCGGGAAAACGGCACTCGTCATCGAGGCCCTGCTGTAAAGACGACAGCGTCGTCACCGCGGGGCAGTTCGGCACATGGACACCGATCGGCGCAGAGCAGACCGCAACCGGCTGGCGGCTTGACGAAGCCCCGCCGGCTACCTAGAGACCGGAACTCCGTCCCGCAGGCGACCGGCATGAACGACATAACACATAACATCGATCCGGACGTCGCTGCCGGCTTTGGCCGCGAATGGTCGACGTTCCGTCAGAGCAACGACGAGCTGTCGGCTGCGGACCGTCAAGCGATCTTTCAATCCTACTTCCACATTTTTCCCTGGGACGACTTGCCCAGCAACGCAATCGGCATCGACGTCGGCTGCGGCAGCGGACGATGGTCGACGATGGTTGCACCGCGCGTCGGACATCTGCATCTCGTTGACGCCAGCAAGGACGCGCTGGCCGTTGCCCGGCAGAACCTCACCGGATTTGACAATGTCACTTTCCACCTTGCAAGCGTGCACGATATGCCACTAGAGGACGCGTCGCTCGATTTCGCATTTTCACTCGGCGTGCTGCATCACGTTCCCGACACGGCCGCAGGTATTCGCTCCATAGCAACCAAGCTGAAGGCAGGCGCCCCGTTTCTTGTCTATCTCTACTACGCACTCGACAATCGTCCGTGGTGGTATCGCGCGATCTGGCGATTGTCTGATGGCTTGCGCATGCTGATTTCCTGGCTGCCACATCGCATCCGACTGATCGTCAGCCAGGCCATTGCGCTTGCCATCTATCTGCCGCTCGCCCGCCTCGCGTTGCTCGCTGAACGACTTGGAATCTCCCCTGCTTCAATTCCGCTCGCCGCTTACCGCAATAGGGGTTTTTATGTCATGCGTACCGATGCGTATGATCGATTCTGTACGCGACTCGAGCGACGATTTACTCGGAATCAGATCGAGCAGATGTTGTTGAATGCGGGATTTGAGAACATACGTTTCTCGGACGAAACGCCGTTCTGGTGTGCTGTCGGGACAAAATCTTAGAGCGCTTTTGCCCTGGCGGCCCCGATGGCTCGCCTGAAGGACCCTTACAACCAGCGATTCTGATCAGCTGATGGGACTGCCAAAGACATCGGCAAACGATACGTCGCGGCCCGCCCTACGCCTTAGCGGTTGAGATCGAACCGCGCGGCGCAATCGCCCATAAGGCGAACAGCAGCGCGCCACCGCCGGTCAGCAGACCCGTCGACAACGGGACGTTCATGAGGGTCTGCACCAGAACGCCACTCGAAACCGCAACGAGCACCGGGGAAAGCCGGATCGCGGTTGCATTGGCAAGGCCAATGACGATGCCGCACATAAGCGTGCCAATCGGCGCGAGCCAGCCCAGCGAGGCAATGCCCTCGCTGGCGAAAAGCGAGGCATTGAAATTGCCGAGATTATACTCGTTTTGCATTATCACCCCGAGCTGGTTGGCATAAGGGCAGCCTGTGACCGCGCGGATCACGTTAATCTGACAGAAATAGGTCAGGGGGTGCGAGCTGAAAAATTCAGAATAGTAGTCTAGCGCAGCCGCGGGAATGGCGAACATGCGTATGTTGATCAGATAAAGCACACGCCCAGACGCCGCCGGGGAGATCATAAAGAAGATCAAGCCGACGACCATGGGAAGTAGCAGGGCCAATGCCGCGGCGACTTTCGGCCGTAAACAGAAAAAGAGAACAAACAGGAAGGCGCCCCATGCCGGCGCAAAAAAAACCATCTTGTTCAATAGCATCGGGAAAAACGCAAGCGGCAACAGAGCGGCGATCACTGCAAGCGTCCAGCGACGAGCGAGCGCGAAATAGGCGAACGCAAACGGCAACACCGCCCCGAGCAGGATGCCGTTGACATACTCGAGCAGGCGTGGCCGCACAATCTCGGCCCGCATCATCTGCACTTCAAAAATATCGCGGCCAAAGCGATAGCCATAGAAAGAATCAAGCGCGAGAACGACGAAGGTCAGGGCTAGCAGCGAATACAGCACCCGGTCCATCACGCGGGGCGAAAGCGCAGGCAAACTGATCCTGACTTTGAGAAACAATGCCGGGATTACAAAGGCGAGGAGCGCCGCGATCATCGAAAGCCGCGCCAGGCCGTGGTCGTATTCGCGCGTCGTCGAAAAGCTCATGACGATGAACGCGGCTACCATCCCGAACATGGAGAGGCTGACGAGGTAACCGAAACTAAACTCGGCGATAAGAAATAGCGGCACAAAACATAGTATGATGGCAAAAGAAGCAGCTGCATCAAGGGGCCGCAAATCGATCGGCTCGATGAAACTAACGCTAACGTGCTTGGCGATGGTGACCGTCGAAATGATCGTGACCGCCAGATAGAGAAGCGTCACAACAGCGGCCGAATCGAAGATGATCGGGAGGCGATAGCCTGCTCCAAAACGACCGCTACTAGTCATTGGAAATTCCAACATTGCTCTGCACTCTCGGAGATTTACGGGGGTTGTGTATGTTTGCCAAGATTTGATCCAGCAAAAACGAAAGCCGTGCCGGCGATCGTTGCAATTTTGCAGCGGTAGGCCGCAACCTGACGTCTACAAGGACTGGATTTCGTACGGGCGCGTTCGACTGGGCCGCGACATGACTAAATCTGGGCGATGCGTACGCGTGCCGGCGCACTGATCGAATTCCGACCACTGCACAGGATCCCCTAGTGCATCCCGTGCGCTTTGGGCGCTTTTCGTCGCCAAAACGTAGGTGGAGGCTTTCCTTTTGCGGGCGAGCGTCTAAACAGGGGGAACGGCCGGCTTTCCGTTTGCAAACAGTGAGTTGCGATCCACCCCATGTCCTCTTCCGCCGAGACAAGAAAGCGGCGCCTGCTCTACGTCGCCAACGAGGACTTCGCGTTTCTGCTCAATCGCCTGCCGATGGCGCGCGCGGCTCGCGATGCCGGCTTCGAGGTTCATGTTGCAACGAATGTGAACAGCGCTGCGAAAGCGATCGAGGCCGAGGGTTTCATTCTGCATCCGATCGCATTCCGTCGCGGGGGGCTGTCGCCGCTTGCCGCGATCCCGACACTGCTGGCGATCCGCCGCGTCGAGACGAAAATCAAGCCAAACGTCGTTCATCATTCGGGCGTACAGTGCTGCGTCTTCGGATCGGTCGCGACGCTTGGCAAAAACATCCCAACCGTCAACGCGATCACGGGATTGGGCTATATCTTCACGTCTAGGGGGTGGCGCACGCGACTGCTCAAACAGGGAATCGCCTGGCTTCTGCCGCGGCTCCTGAACCGGAAGTATAGCCGCGTTCTCGTCCAAAACCCGGATGATCGCGAGGCGCTCCTCAAACTCGGGGTCGAGGCAAGTCGATTAAGGCTCATTCCGGGATCCGGCGTCGACACCGATGCGCTGACGCCGTTGCCCGAACCTGAAGGACCGATCACCATCGGATTTGCGGGACGGTTGCTGGCGGACAAGGGCATCCGTGCCCTGGTGGCGGCGCATACTCATCTGCGCGACCAGGGACATGGGTTCAATCTCCTCATCGCGGGCACTCCGGATCCCGCCAATCCGGCGTCGGTGTCAACCGAAGAGGTGGAGCAATGGATAAGACGGTCAGGGATCACATGGCTCGGCCACGTCAATGACATCAAGTCGCTGTGGCAACGCTGTCATCTAGCGGCGCTGCCCTCGCACCGGGAAGGGCTGCCGGGCAGCTTGATGGAAGCAGCCGCATGCGGCAGACCATTGATCGCGACCGATGCGCCCGGCTGCCGAGAAGTCGTGCTCAATGACCAGACAGGCCTGCTCGTGCCTATCGAAGACCCGGCCGCGCTTGCGCAGGCCATTTTGCGCCTCGCCGAATCCCGGGAGTTACGGGCACGGTATGGCGCGGCGGCAAGACAACTGGTCGTCGACAGGCTTTCCGCCAAGATCATCGGAAAGGCCATCGTGCAGCTTTACGAGGATCTCAGTCCCGACCGCCGGACGAGCCTCCGGAATGATCGTTGAACCGACCCATGGCTGCTTCCAATTTGCTCCCCTTCCTGCTCGCCGCCGCCCTCGCTGCGCCACTCTCTGCCTGCCTGACATGGGCGCTCCGGCCCCTGCTTCAGCACTATGCGCTGGCCCGGCCAAACGCACGTTCGTCGCACCGCGTTCCAACACCGCAAGGCGGCGGCATCGCGGTCATTGCCGCAACCCTCGTTGCGGCCGGGGCTGCCGCCGTTGCAATGCATATTTCCGTTCCTGTGGTGATATTTGCCGCAACCCTCGGTATCGCGCTGCTCGGGGCGGCGGACGACCTCAAGTCGATGCCGGTGCTGCCACGGCTCCTGCTGCAGGCCGCAGCTGTCGGCGCGGTCGTGTCCACCTTGCCCCCTGATGCGAGGGTCTTTCCGGCATGGCCGCTTGGGATCGAACGCGGCCTGCTTTTCCTCGCAGGTCTCTGGTTCGTGAATCTGGTCAACTTCATGGACGGGTTGGATCTCATGACCGTCGCGGAAGTCGTACCAGTCACCGCCGCGATGGTGCTAGTGGGATCACTTGGCGAACTGCCGCTGCAGACAACCCTTGTTGCGGCAGCGCTCTGCGGCGCGATGGTCGGATTCGCGCCCTTCAACCGGCCAGTCGCGACTGTATTTCTTGGCGACGTCGGCAGCTTGCCGATCGGGCTCTTGCTCGGATGGGCCCTCATGCAGCTAGCCAGCCATCAGCACCTTGCCGCAGCGTTGTTGCTGCCGTTGTACTACCTCGCGGATGCCTCGCTCACGCTGGCGCGCCGGATCGCAAAGCGCGAGCCCTTTTGGGCGGCACATCGCACGCACTTCTATCAACGGGCGACCGACAACGGCTTCACCGTGCCGCGCGTGGTCGGCGAAGTCTTCGTGCTCAATGTCGGGCTCGCCGTACTGGCCATTGCGTCAGCATTTGCCGGCTCAGTCACGGTCAACATCCTGATGGTTCTGCTGGGAGCCGGAGCCGTCGCGCTGCTGCTCTTCCGCTTCAGCCGGAGCCGGTCATTCTGAGCGCCTGGGCTTCGGCCTGCCCGGCGTCCGGGGTCGCTAACGCAAGCTGCAAGCCCTCGTCGAGCGTCACTTTTGGCTGCCACCCCGTGGAAGCCGCCTTGGAGAGATCGAGTTCGAGCGAGCCAATCAGACTGTCATGGGCCTCCTGGCGTCCGCTGATTGTCAACACCGTGCTCAGCAGGGATGTCGGCATTGGAAAGAGCCGCGACCTTGTTCCTGCCGCTCTTGCAAGCCTGCGGATGAAATCGGGCGTCGAGACCTGTTCGGCATCCGCCACAAGGAAGATCTCGAATTGTCCCACCGGCTTCAAAAGCTGCATCGAGATGAACGAGGCCAGATTTTCCACCGACAGAAAGGCGCGGTGGTTGCGGATCGCCGCGAACGGAAGCGGAATGCCGAGCTTGACCGCGCGCGCCAGCAACGCAAAATTGCCCTTTGCACCGGAACCGTAGACCAGCGGCGGCCTGATCACGGTGATGCTCATGTCGCTCTCTTGCGCGAGATTCTTCAGGCCGGCTTCCGCCGCGGCCTTAGACTGGCCGTAGAGACCCTGCGGCGTCAAAGCATCTCTTTCGCTGAATGGGGCGCGACCGTCGTTGGTCCTGCCATGCACGAGAATGGTGCTGACGAAGATGAACTGACGCACGCCGGCCCTGGCGGCGCAACGGGCCAGGTGCAGCGTGCCCTCCGTATTGATCGAGCGGTAGAGTTCGGTCGCATGTTCCTCATGGGGGTGGTGGACACGCGCCGCCAGATGAACCACCGCCTCCACGCCCTCAAGCGCAGTCGACCAGTCGGTATCCGATCCGATTGATTCGATGACCACGTCGTCAGGTCCCGATGGCAGACGTCGAACGGCGCGCCGGACCAGCCAGCCATCATCGGCCAATACCGGCGAAAGATGTCGCCCGACGAAGCCGCTCGCGCCGGTGATGAGGACAATGGATCGGCCGCTTTTCATGAAGGGGACTCCTTTGGCTTTCGCTCTCCCAAAAGCTCATCGACCAGGCCTGCATAGCTCGTCATCGCCCGATCGACACTGAAATCCCTCGCGGCTGCCACGGTGCGCTGTGCGATCGACGTATCGTCCGAACGGGAGGCGGCCCGGATCGTCTTTGCCAATTGGTCGGGCCTATCCGGCGTCACCACCCAGCCCAGATTTTTTTCCTTCACCGTCATCGCCGCCTCCGCATCCGGTTCGGACACCAGGATGACAGGACGGCCGATCGCGAGCAGATTATAGAACCGGCTCGGGACGGAAACACCAGCGACATTCTTGCGGTAAGGAATGATCCAGATATTTGCCGCCGCGAGAAACGGTTCGAGATCCTCGTCGTCGACGCGACCAACCAGGGTCACGTTCGGGAGGTTCGCTTCGGCTTGCAACAGCTTCAGTTTTTCGAACCCCATGCCCCAGCCCGAGAGAAGGAAATGAATATCGCTTTCATTCCGCAACAGCCTCGCGGCCTCGAAGACAATCAGTGGATCGTGGGTAAATCCGAGATTGCCGGAGAGCCCGACCACGAAGTGAGCGGCATGCGCCCGGCGATAAGGGTTGTCGGATCGTATTGGTCGAACCGCCGGCACCAGCGTCGCCCAATTCGGTATGAACCTGATCTTGTCGCGCTTGAGCGCCTGGTAGCGTGAGAGCGGCCGCTCGGTATCGCGCCCGATGATGATCACGATATTCAGCAGCCGAAACATCAGCGCGTTTGCGCCGGCGATTGCTCTTGTCAGTAGAGAGGTAGGCTTGAGGAGACCGGACATCACAAGCACATCCGGGAAAAGATCGTGCATGATGAGTGCCGAACGCGCCCGCTTCAATTTCGCCGCCGCGGCAACAGCATAAGGCAGCATGAAGGGAGCGGTAACTGTCAGCACGACATCGCCTTGGCGCAATACGCCCAAAAGTCTCAGGAATGTGCGTACCGTGAATGAGACTTCGGCCGCGGCCCGTCTGATGAGGGCTGCCTTGGCCGCCATCCTGTTTCTGATCTCGATGACAATCGGACGATCCGATCGTGGCGGATCTGAGGTTTGAGATCCAGCGCTTCCGGAAACCACGAGAACCGCGCGACCGGAAGACAGATGATTTGCGATCTCGGCCATGATGGCGGCAGTCGTGCTCGGGTCCGGCGGATAATGCTGGCTCACAACGACGACTTTTCCGCAACTCCGCATCCTACACCCTCGAGAAAGTCTACCCCCCATTCTCAGCGGCCGTCACGCAGCATCCGCCCCAAACTCCGGCACGGCATCCTTTAGAGTGGCCTTTATGGCGGCAGGGTCATGTGCCGCGATCGCCCCTTCGAGCGCTGCGATCCACTTCCGCAGCGCCCGCATCGGCGGCTCGTTCGGCTTGGCCGCCATGATGCCTGAAATCCCGATCTCAGCCGCAGGTTCTTCGCTTGCGAACAGAATCTCATTCAGCCGCTCACCCGGGCGCATCCCCGTGAACACGACGTCGATGTCGTAACCGGGCTGCAGGCCGGACAGCCGGATCATGCGCTCGGCGAGGTCGATGATCTTCACGGGTTGCCCCATGTTGAGCACGTAGACCGAGACGTTCGAACGCTCCGCCCCAAGCGCGTGGCTCGCTGCCGTGATCACGAGGTCGCAGGCCTCGCGAATGGTCATGAAATACCTGACCATGTCGGGATGGGTGACCGTGACCGGACCACCGGCCTCGATCTGCGCCTTGAATTTCGGCACCACCGAACCGTTCGATCCGAGCACATTGCCGAAGCGCACTGAAATCAGCCGCATCCGGCGGTTGCCGTCGGCTGATGCAGCGAGATCGTGATCGAGCGCCTGGCAATACATTTCGGCAAAACGCTTGGTCAGGCCCAGCATCGAGACCGGCTCGATCGCCTTGTCGGTCGAGATCATCACCATCGCCCTGGCCCCCGCCGCCAGCGACGCATCGGCAACGTTGATCGAGCCGAAGATATTCGTCTTGACCCCTTCGCTCCAGTCGCGCTCCAGGATCGGCACATGCTTGAGTGCCGCCGCGTGGAATACGAGGTCGGGCTTGAACTCGCTCATCAGCGCATGAATGCGCTCGCGGTCGCGAATATCCGCAATCCTGCCGTCGACCTCGGCGTCGGTCTCCATCGCTGCGAGCGCTTCAGTGATGGCGTAAAGCGCGGGCTCCGAGTTCTCGATGATCAGCAACCGCGCGGCGCCGAACGTAACGACCCGGTCGCAGATCTCCGAGCCGATCGAGCCGCCGCCACCGGTGACGATGACGGCCTTACCCTTCACCAGCGACTCGAGCCTGGCGTAGTCGATCTTCTCGCTCGGCCGCAGTAGGAGATCTTCCACGGCGACCGCGGTCAGGCGCGGCGCATCGCCGCCCTCCAGTGACGGCATGCGGCTGACGATGAGCCCGAGCCGCTTGGCGCGCATCAATACCGCTTCGGGCCGTGCCTCCGGCTCGAATGCCGAGGGCGTCATCACCACGCGCGAGATCGGCTTGCCGCGCTGCTCGGCGTCGCGAATGACGTCTTCAACGTCGTCGATGCTGCCGAGCACGGGCACGTCGCGGATGGTCTGGCCGCGATCGGCGGGCGACGGCGACAGCACGCCGACCGGCCAGATCTGCTTGACGGCGCCGCTTTCGATGCCGCGCAGCAGCACCTCGGCGTCGGCCGCCCGGCCGATCAGGAGTGCCGGCGAAGCACCTTCGGTCTTTGCGTGGCGGCGCACCCTTGTGTAGCGGAAATAGCGATAGGCAAAACGCGACGCGGTGAGGAACAGGACTTCCAGGAACCAGAACAGAATGATGGTGATGCGGCCGAAGAAGAAGGTACCGCCGGCGGCTGGGGCGACGATCAAATAGTCCAGCACCACCAGCGCCAGCGTCAGCACGGTGGCGACGCGCACGATGTTGAGCGCATCCGGAAGCGAGATGAATCGCCACTTTGTGGTCGTCAGCTTGAAGAGGTAGGTGACCACCACGCTGAACGCGATGAAGTACGGCAGGATCTGCAGCAGTAGCGGCACGCGGTGCCAAAACATGTCGCCGTCGAACCGCAGGAAGAAACTGACAAACAGCGCCGCGGCGGTCGCCAGCGCGTCATGCGCGGCGATCAGCGCGTTGCGCAGGTTCAGATTCTTGAGGCTCGTCATGATTTTGATGACTGGCGGGTCCTGTCCCGGCTTGCTCGCTGCGAGGCCGCTGATACCCCATCTCGGCCGTGCATGCCAGCACTAAGGGCCTGGCGGGCGGCCTTGCGAGCGCGCGCCCAGCACCACTCCGCCGGCAATGCCGACCCCCAGCACGTACATCCACCCTTCATGGAAGTCGAACAGGTGCGAATTGAACAGCGACGACAGGACGTTCTGCACCACCACCAGAAGGCCGACCCAAGCGACAAAACTATCGCCGCGGAACAGCAGCAGGTGCGCCAGCCACATCGCATAGAGAACGATGACGCCGACCGCGCCCCACTGCACAGCGACATTAAGGGTCTGGTTGTGCGGATTGCCGATCACCTCTACGCTCGCGGGAACCTTTCCGACAGCGGGCCGAGCGGCCACCTTCTCGAACAGAGCACGTGTCGATCCGGTCCCGTGCCCGAAAACCGGAGCCTCGGAGAAAAATCCCAGCGATTTCTTCCAGAACTCGAGGCGCAAGCCAACCGATGTCGGCTCGTCTTGCAGCTTATAGTAGTAGTAGTCCCTATAAAGGGTCTGGGCAGTCCATTGGAGCCTGGGTGAGGTCACCCATGCCAGTCCCGTCAAGACCATCACCGCCGCGAATATCGCAAGATTGGTACGCCATTTCAGATGAAGCAGCGCGAATGCAACGAGCATGATCGGCATCGTCACGAGAGCTGTTCGCGAAACTACCACGAAAGTCATGTTGACGAGGAAGCCGGCCACAACGGCGGCGAGCAAGGCGGCCTGCCAGAATTTCCCGATATGCAGCAAACTGATCACGAGGAAAAGCGCCGCCGTCGCACACAGTGCAAATTCCTGGCCTTGATCGATATAGTTTTTGACTGGAACGCCATACTGCGCGTCGGGCTTCAGCGCTAAAACGGGGGCAAAGGCCACGATCCAGGACATCACCATCAACAGCGTGCATGACACAAAGAACGCGACGAATACCCACCATCCCCGCGGGGATCGCTGGAAATGGAATAGCAGTGCGGGAATGAACAGTAGCTTCAAAGTGGGGCCAACGGCGTAGATGCGCGCGCCCCATGACGCGTCCGACCACAGCGTTCCGATGATCGCCACACCGAACAGGGCGATCGGCAGCCAACAGATCGGCCGCTTGAGCAATTGCCCGAAAGCGCGCAGGTCAATCGTCCAGAGCAGCGCGATCAGCCAAAGTACGCTGCCGATCGCAACGCCTGAGGTCGACCACGGCAGCAGCAACGCAACGATCACCGCGACCAGGTCGACATTACGGATCCGCGCGGCAGGGTCGCGACGCGCGGCGAGCACGGCGGCCAGCATCGAGCTGGCCGACCACTGCGCGCGCTTCGCTTCGCCAGTGGTCATGGCGGCCCATCCGCTCTGCGCTGCCTCAGTATCATACCGCCGGCCACTCCGACGCCAAGCACATACATCCATCCCTCGTGGAAATCGAAGATGTGGGAGTTGAACAGCGAGGTGAAGATATTCTGCACGACGACCAAAAGCCCGATCCAGGCCACCAGACCCTCGCCGCGGAACAGCAGCAGGTGCGAAATCCACATCGCCCACAACACGGCGACGCCGAGCACGCCCCATTGGATGGCGACATTGAGTGTCTGGTTATGCGGATTGTCGACGACATTGCCCGAGGCCGATATTTCGGGACCAACCGCCACCCGTTCAAACAGCTTGCGAGTCGTACCGGTCCCGTGGCCGGCGAGCGGCGCTTCCATGATGAAGCCGACCGACTTCTGCCAGAACTCCAGGCGGAGCCCTACCGACGTGGCGCGGTTGGTTTCCCTGTATTGCTGATAGTCCAGAAAAAAGCTGTTGACAGTCCCGCGCAACTGGGGTGATGCCACCCAGGAAAGGCCAGCCAACAAAGCGGAGGCGGCGAAGATCGCCGTGCTAGTCCGCCACCTCAGGTGCAGGACGGCAAACACCGCCAGCATCACCGGCATCGTCACCATCGCCGTGCGCGAAATCACGACAAAGACCATGTTGGCGAGCAGCCCCATTACCACCGCACAGAGCAGCAGCGCAAGGCGGACCCTGTTCTCGCGGAACAATTGATAGATCGGGTAGGTCAGCACCACCGCGCACAGTGCGAACTCCTGGCCCTGGGCGATGTGGTTCTTGACGAAAATTCCCCGCTCGGGAATGTCCTGCTTGAGCGCAAGGCTCGGCTCAAACATGACCAGCCAGGAAACCAGCATCAGCAAGGTGCAAGAAACGAGGAAGGCGACGAGCACCCACATGCCCCGCGAGGACCGTTCGAAGTGGTAGAACAGCCCGGGCAGGAACAGGAGCTTGATGGCGGGACCCAGGGTGTAGAGCCGCGTGCTCCACGACGCGTCCGACCACAGGGTACCGACTGCCGCGAGCGCAAACAGGGCCAGCGGCATCGCGCAGATCGGCTGCTTCAGCGAGCGGAAATAGGCTGGATAATCGACGATCAGCGCCGACGAACCGATCCAGCACGCCGAGAATATGCCAACCAGCGACGTTGACCACGGCAGCGTAGCCGCCGTCAGCACGGCGAAGCTATCGGCGACCGGCATCCAGAACGCCGGATTGCGCACCCAGCGCCACCACTCCGACAGCTGCGAAGCGGGCGCGACCGCCACGCCGCCGCTCATGCCTGCCCCTCGCGG
>Ga0081540_1003174_pt1 | contig 13114 bp, 9 predicted proteins | sample TabmetS2T1R1_FD_71024 | JGI IMG/M metagenome (GOLD analysis project Ga0081540, IMG submission 71024) | Tabebuia heterophylla rhizosphere microbial communities from the University of Puerto Rico - S2T1R1 | ecosystem: Host-associated > Plants > Roots > Rhizosphere ... | reverse complement strand
CCCCCTTTGGGGACCGGTAGCGTCGAACCAGCAATGGCTTAGCTTCTGCGTCGCAGGCGCCTCCAGGTTTCCTCGTTCAGCTCGCCGGTGACCCGCAACCGCTCATCGCGCTGGAACCGGCGGGTTGCCCGGCGGGTCTTTTCCTGACAGTCGCCGTCCACGTCGTCCCGGCGCAAATAGCCGGCCCGAAACAGCAGGCGCTGCACCTCCCAGCAATCGCCAACGGGGCTTTCGCTCTCCTGCACCGCCGCGCAGGCATAGGCGCTGACGGTGCAGCGCTGGTTCAATTTGCCGAGCGTGCCGATGGAGGCCGCCTCGCATTCCTGCTTTTTATCTCTGGCGCGGTCCCAGACCATGTAGCGCTCGCCGTATTTGTTGCGTACCTCGCGCTGCCAATTGTCGATGGCATTGCGCATGGCGGCGGCCTTGCCGAAGATCGATGCCTTGCCGGCGGCCTTGATTTCCTCCGACTTGCAGCCGTCCTCGCGACCCCTTTGCGCGTTGACCGGCAGGGCCAGCAGCGCCGTGATGAGCACGCCAACAGCCATGCTCGCTGCCCAATAGACTCTATAGCTCATGCAAAACTCCCTCGACCTCTGCGCCCCGGACGATGCGAGGTAATCAGATTTTCCCTTATGTGGCAACGACAACCAGGATTGCGGGTGGGGTGGAAAGCCAATGCCGCCGAGGCCTTTGCGCCGCCCCGCTCGACCTCCCCCTGCCCGCAAAAATTCAAGGCAACCGTCGCCAGCGTACAAGGAGCTAAAGAGGCAGACGCGATCGCGCGCGGGTGAGCCGCCTCAGCGGTCAATGACCCATCGCATGCGCGCGGACCCATGGCGTGCGGACCCAATGGCGTGCGTGGGCGCCGCGGCAGGACAGACGGCCGCAGGGCCAGCACGGAAATCGGCGCCGTGCGCGCCCAATCTGTGCGCGAGCACGCGGCCGAGCATGGACCTTGTGTGTGCCCGGTGCTGCCCATGTCAGGAGCCGGCCTGTGCCCCGCCGCCTCGGTTGCCACCTCGCCCCGGCCAACCCTATATCTTGGCCCATGCCCCGGCCCCCCAAGGACACCACCCCCCGCCCGCGGCCCTCGCGCGGCAAATCGGGCAAGCCGCCCGCGCCGCCCGTGGAGGGCACGAGCGGCACCCCCGAGACCAAGCGCTCCGCCAAAGCCATGGGCGGGCCGCCTCAGGCCCCGTTCCTGCCGCCGCTGCCAAGCGATGCCGCCCCCATGTCGCCGGCGCGACACCCGGAGGCCGCCCCTGCCGGCGTGGCCGCGCCCGGCGTGCCCGTCCCCGGCCCGGCGGCGGGCAAACCGACGCTCCCCGCCCTACGCCAGGTGGGCCCGCCCTCGCGTTCGGTTTCGGACATGACGGCAAGCCTCAATGCGCTGCTCGCCCGCCCGCACGAGCGCTCCGAGCGCGCCCGTGAGGTCCTGGCCCAGCAGCCGATGCTTGCCGCGCATCCGCTGGTGTCGGGCGGCATGCCGATGTTCATGCCGCATCGGCCGCCGCGGCCGGAGAAATCGGAAGGCGGGATAAGCTTCGAGCTCAGCGCCGAGTACGAGCCGCGGGGCGACCAGCCGCAGGCTATTGCCGAATTGGTCGAAGGCGTAAGCAAGTTGGAACGCAACCAGGTCCTGCTCGGCGTCACCGGCTCCGGCAAGACCTTCACCATGGCGCAGGTGATCCAGCGCACGCAGCGACCCGCGCTCGTGCTCGCACCCAACAAGACGCTGGCAGCGCAACTCTATGGCGAGTTCAAGGGCTTCTTCCCCAAAAATGCGGTGGAGTACTTCGTCTCCTACTACGACTACTACCAACCCGAAGCCTACGTGCCGCGCACCGATACCTATATTGAAAAAGAGTCCTCCATTAACGAGCAGATCGATCGCATGCGCCATGCCGCCACGCGCGCGCTGCTCGAGCGCGACGACGTGATCATCGTTGCCTCCGTGTCGTGCATCTACGGTATCGGCTCGGTGGAGACCTATACGGCCATGACTTTCACCGTGGAGGTTGGCGAGACGATCCCGCAGCGGCAACTGCTGGCCGATCTGGTGGCGCTGCACTACCGGCGCAGCGATGCCAATTTTACGCGCGGCACCTTCCGTGTCCGCGGCGACACCGTCGAGCTGTTTCCGGCCCACCTTGAGGATCGCGGCTGGCGAATTTCGATGTTTGGCGACGAGGTGGAAGCGATCACCGAGTTCGATCCGCTGACCGGTGAGAAGACCGATGACTTGAAGCTGATCAAGGTTTACGCCAACTCCCACTACGTCACGCCCAAGCCGACCCTGCAGCAGGCGCTCAAGAGCATCAAAACCGAGATGAAGCAGCGTCTCGACGAGCTCTACGGCTCCGGCCGCCTGCTGGAGGCCCAACGCCTCGAGCAGCGCACCTTATTCGACATGGAGATGATGGAGGCGACGGGTTCTTGCGCCGGCATCGAGAACTACTCGCGCTATCTCACCGGCCGGCAGCCGGGCGAGCCGCCACCGACCTTGTTCGAATATCTCCCCGACAACTCCCTGGTGTTCGTCGATGAGAGCCACGTCACCGTGCCACAGATCGGCGGCATGTTTCGCGGCGACTACCGCCGCAAGGCGACGCTCGCCGAGTACGGCTTCCGCCTGCCCTCCTGCATGGACAATCGGCCGCTGCGCTTTGAGGAGTGGGACGCCATGCGGCCGCAGACGTTGTACGTTTCCGCCACGCCGGGTCCGTGGGAGCTGGAACAGACGGGCGGCGCCTTCACCGAGCAGGTGATCCGCCCGACCGGTCTGATCGACCCTGTCGTCGAGATGCGCCCGGCCAAGTCGCAGGTCGACGACCTGATCGACGAGGTGCGCCAGGTCACGCGGCTCGGCTATCGCACGCTGGTCACGACGCTGACCAAACGCATGGCGGAGGACCTCACCGAGTACATGCACGAGCAAGGTATCCGCGTGCGCTATATGCATTCGGACATCGAGACGCTCGAGCGCATCGAAATCATTCGCGACCTGCGCCTCGGCGCCTTCGACGTGCTGATCGGGATCAATCTCTTGCGCGAGGGCCTCGACATTCCCGAGTGTGCCCTGGTGGCGATCCTCGATGCCGACAAGGAAGGCTTTTTGCGCAGCGAAACCTCGCTGATCCAAACGATCGGCCGCGCGGCGCGCAATGTCGACGGCAAGGTCGTCCTCTACGCCGACCAGGTGACCGGCTCGCTCGAGCGCGCCATCGCCGAAACCGAGCGCCGGCGCGAAAAGCAGCAGGCCTGGAACCGCGCCAACAACATCACTCCGGAGTCGGTGCGCAAGACCATCGCCGACGTGCTGTCATCGGTCTACGAGCAGGATCACGTCACCGTCGACGCCGGCATGGCCGAGGCAAATGCCTCGCTGGTCGGGCACAATCTGCTGGCGGTCATCGACGGTCTCGAGAAGAAAATGCGCGAGGCCGCCGCCGACCTCGAATTCGAGACCGCGGCGCGCCTGCGCGATGAAATCAAGCGTTTGCGCGACACCGAACTTGCCATCGCCGATGATCCGCTGGCCCGCCAGGCCGAGGTGGAAGAGCGCGCCGGGGCGTTCGCCGGCGAGCGCAAATATGGACCAAAGGCGCGGAGCATGGCCGACAGCGGTCGCCGGGCGAGGCCCGCGGCGCCGGACGGCCAAACCGAACCGGAGACGAGCCGCATCGCGCGGGTCTACCAGCCCGTGCAGCCGACGCACGCCCAGAGCTCCGCCGTGCCCGCCAGCCGTGTGCGCAAACCCGACCTCGACGACATGGGCTCGGCGCGCAATCGCCCCGTGCCGGCGCGGGACTATCAGGCGCGCGCCCCGCACGTCGATCCGCGGCAAAAGGCGGGGGCCTGGGGCGAGCAGATCAAAGGGCCGCACAAGCCGACTTACGATGAAATGGGCCCCCACGCCGAGCGCGGCCTGCCCAGCGTGGGAAGGCCGTTGCCGAGCAAGCCGCCCCAGCCGGCGCCCGCCGGCGGGCGGGCAACGGCCAGCGTCGATGGCGGGACCGAGGGCAAGAAAAAGCACCGGCACGGCCGCCCGCGCAAAACCGGCCGGCCCGGAGCGTAGGCAAGGCCAGCACGCCTGCGCGGTTGGATCGGCGCTTTGGCTGGCCCGCGGTCACCTGGGCCGGCCGCAGGTTTGCCGGTCTGTTTCAGGGTCTGCTTCAAAGTCTGCTTCAGGCCGCCGGCGACAGCTGGCGTACCCGCGGCAAGACCTCCTGCGCCAGCAGCTGCAGCGAGCGGTGCCAGGCCTCGGGGTGCTCGACGTAGTCGAACCCGAACACCAGGAGATGGCCGAAGCCGCCGACCTCGTCGTGGATGCGGGCAATCTTTTCGGCCACCGTCGACGGTGACCCGACGATCCAGTTATGGCGCGCGCAGTACTCGGCCGTCACCTCGCTGTCGGCGACGTCGGGGTCGTGCTTCAAAAACTGCAGGAACTCGAACTCCTTCAGGAGCGGCAAGAAATACTCGCGCATCATCCGGCCCATGTGCAGTCCCACCGACAGGCGCATGGCCTCGGCGTCGGTGTCGGCCACGAACACTTCGCGCACCATGCGCCATTGGGTCCGATCGGGTTGGCGTCCCGTCTTGGCGGCGCCGATCTCGACCGCCTCCCAGTGGCTGCCGACATAGGCCGGATTGAGGTTGAGGCTCATCGGCAGGTAGCCGCGCTCGCCCGCCAGTTTCAAAGTATCGGAACCCTTTGAGAGCCCGGCCACGCCGATCGGCGGGAACGGCTTCTGCAGCGGTTTGATGTGCGGCTTGAGGAAGCCGTACATCACCTCGGGATTGCGCACGGTCCAAAACTTGCCGACGTGCTCGAAGGCCTCGTTCGTCGACCACAGCTTCAGGATGATATCGAGCGCCTCGCGCGTCATCTCGCGGTTGGCGCCCTTTTCGCCGTCGACGTTGAACATGGCCCAATCGCTGGGCAGACCCGATGCGGCAATGCCGAAGTTCAGCCGGCCGCCGGAAATGTGATCGAGCATGGCGACGCGGTTCGCAAGCTCGGCAGGGTGGTGATAGGGCAGCAAAAAGCCGCCGGGCCCGATGCGGATGCGTTTCGTCGCCATCAATGCCTGCGCCACCAGCAGATCGGGAGCGGGGTGAGGCTCCCACGGGGCGGTGTGATGCTCGCCGATCCAGCATTCCTTGTAGCCGAGCTCATCGAGCCAGCCGAGCACCTGCAAGTCCCAGTCGTGCCCGTCCTTGAGCGGCCGCTCCGGCGGATGCGACGGCATGGTGAAATAGCCGAATTCCATGGATCTCCTCCTATCGGTTGTCCGTCGAACAAACCCTCCGCCCGGGCGCCGGGGCCACGGGGGTGTAGGCCGTGCGAACCCAAGTTTTTTTCTTGCCCTGCGCACGCCCTTCTTGCTTGCCCCGGCGCCGCGGCCGATCGCATGTCGCCCTGGCACGGCGCCGCAAATTTGGCCGCAAGTCAACCTGCGCCATCGCGACGGCAGCTATGTGGGGCGCGAGGTTTGCCCTGGACGGCGGCGCAGGCCAATTCTACCCTCACGCCTCTTGCTGTCCATGCGCGCCGCAGCCCCGCGCGTTGTGGCAAGCCCGTCCCTTGTCCCCGCCTGGCCAGGAGGTGCCCGATGAAGTTCGCCGCCACCATTGCCGCCCTCGCCGCCGGGCTCATTTCGCTCCACGCGCACGCCACGCCGTTGCCGTCGACGACGCCGAGCGAAGTCGGCTTTGCGCCGGAGGGCCTGGCCCGGCTGGACCGCTTTTTTGCCCGCGAGATCGGGGACAAGAGGATCCCGGGTGCCGTGGTGGCGATCGCCCGCGAGGGCAAGCTCGTGCACTACAAGGCCTACGGTTTCCTCGACAGCGCCCGGGGCACGCCGATGCCCCTTGATGCGGTTTTCGCCTTGGCCTCCATGACCAAGATCATGGCCAGCGTCGCGGCCCTGCACGTGCACGAGGACGGCCGCCTGCCGCTCAAGGGCAAGCTGTCAGACTATTATCCCGCCTTCGCCAACATGAAGGTGGCCGTGTCTCAGCCGGACGGTACCTTGCGGCTCGACGAACAGGTGCGCCCGATCTTCATTCAGGACCTGTTCCGTCACACCTCGGGCTTGACCTACGGCGGACGCCCGGACAGCAACCCCGTCGGCAAGCTCTATCCCAACGGCACGCAACCGGCGCTGGAGGGCGACACCGCCGCCTTCATCGATCGCATCACCAAACTGCCGCTGGCCCACCAGCCGGGTACGGCATTTGAATACGGCTTTTCGATCGATGTTCTGGGCGCCGTGGTCGAGAAGGTGTCGGGTCAACGGCTGGGCGAATATCTCAAAGCCAACGTCTGGCAGCCGCTGGGGATGCAGGACACCACCTTTAGCCTCACGCAGCCAATGCGTGCGCGCCTGGCGCAGCCCTTCGCCCAAAATCCCCTCGACGGCAAGCCACAAGCCATCGTGCTCTTGAACGAGACAACCAAGTTCGATTGTGGTGGCGCCTGCGCCTTCTCGACGGTTGCCGACTACCTGCGCTTTGGACAAATGCTGATGAACGGCGGCGTTCTCGATGGTCAGCGCATCTTGAGTCCCAAGACGGTGGCGCAGATGACGTCCAACCACTTGGGCCCCGAAATCGAGAACAACGTCGGCAAGGTCGAACCGCACCGGGAGGGTTTCGGCTTTGGCCTTGGCGTCGCCGTGCGCACCCAGGCGGGCCTGTCGGCCGTGCCGGGCAATGTCGGCGAATACACCTGGAACGGGGCCTACGGCACGGCCTTTTTCGCCGATCCGGCGGAAAAGCTGGTGGTCGTGTTCGGGACCGCGGCGCCCGGTGAATTGCGCAAGTATTATCGCGAGCAGGTGCAAACCCTCGTCTATGCGGCCATGACGCGCTGATGCGGGCGACCGGCCGGCGCCCGCCTTGCCGGCATGGCCTTGGGGCCGCTTGAGCCTTGCGCGGCGCGACAGGTCGGCGTCGATGAGCGGCTTGAGGGCGAGCGCAGCCGACAAGCCAAGCTGCGGGCCTTGAGCGAGGCTTACTGGCACACGGAGGTATTGGATGGCCGACCTTTCCGCGTTCCCGATCACGACCCGCTGGCCCGCAAAGCACCCCGATCGCCTGCAGCTTTATTCGCTGCCGACACCCAACGGGGTCAAGGTCTCGATCGCGCTTGAGGAAATGGGCCTGCCCTACGAGGCGCACCTCGTCGACATCGGCAAAAACGAATCCTGGACGCGCGAGTTCTTGTCCCTCAATCCCAACGGCAAGATCCCCGCCATCCTCGACCCGAACGGTCCTGAGGGCAAACCGCTTGCCCTTTTCGAGTCGGGCGCCATCCTGCTCTATCTCAGCGACAAGACCGGTGAACTCATGCCGGCGGCGGCGGGACGCCGCTATGAGACGATCCAGTGGGTGTTCTTCCAAATGGCTTTTATCGGCCCGATGTTCGGCCAGGTCGGCTACTTTTATAAGTTCGCCGGCCGGGAAATTGCCGACAAGCGCCCCCTTGAGCGCTATCGCGCCGAGACAAAACGCCTGCTCGGTGTCCTCGAGGCACGCCTCGACGGCAGGCAATGGATCATGGGGGAGGACTATACCATTGCCGACATCTCCACGCTGGGTTGGGTGCGCAACTTGATCGGCTTCTACGGCGCCGGTGATCTCGTCGGTTTCGATGCCCTCCAGCACGTTCCCGCTTGGCTCAATCGCGGCCTCGCCCGCCCGGCGGTGCAGCGTGGGCTCAAAATTCCGCAACGGACTTGATGTTGCTGGGTCGGAGCGAAGCCAGTTAGGTTAAGAGGCGCGCGGCCGCGATTGCTTCGCGCGAAAAGGCGCCATCGGCTGGTAAACGCCAGCAAGGCAAGCAAACCCAAAACGATGGTTCGGGTGCCGGTAAGTTAAGGGCGGGTTGGGAGCGCCAGCGCAAGTCGCGCGCGGCGCGCCTCGCTACGCGCAGCCGTGTTGGGGCAACGTCAGCAGGCAAAGTTTCGAGCAAGGATTGCGACAAAGCATGGGGTTTCAATCGCCGTGGCGCTTTACAGCGCGCGCGACTTGCGGCACGAGAGACTTGCAGCGTGCAAGCGACGTGTGCGGTGGTTCGGGCGTGACCGGTTACGACGGCCGCCTGGACTTGAACCGACGCCTCTTGCATAAAAGCGCTTTGCGCGATTTGCCTTTGGCATGGAAACAGCATGCGTGTCCTCGCCCGCTTCGACGGCCCTAACGGCAGGATCTCGGTCGTCGAGGAGGTGGGCACCGGCATCCGACACTACGAAGAGGCTGGCGTCAGCCAAAGTTGCGTGGTCGCCGGCGGCGAAGCGGGTGTTGACTATATTCGCCTGATGGCGGAGCTGCTCGTCGGCAACGGCAATGCCCTGCTATTGGGTTGCGGCGGCGGTGCGCTGGCGACCATGCTGCATCGTCGCGGAGCCACGGTGACGGTGGTCGACATCAATCCGATCAGCTTCCAGCTGGCGCGCACCTTCTTTTGGATGCCGAGCGCGATCACGTGCATCACGGCCGATATGCGCCCGTTCATTCGCGCCGGCACGCGCACCTTTCAAGCCATCGGCATCGACGTGGGCGGGCCTGAGTTTTCCTACGAGGATGTGCTCGACACCGCCAGCATCATCCATGTGCGGCGCCGACTGCGTCCCGGCGGACGCATCGCCGTCAATATCTCCTGTGAGTCCCCCGACGATCCCGTGCCGGCACGGCTTGCCGACAAGTTCAAGGCGCAGGGCCTCGATGTCTGGGTATTCATGGAGAACGTGCCCTGCCCACAAGAACTCAACGCCGTGATCTTGGCCTCCGCGCGCAGGGAAAAGTCGGCGCCACTGGCGGAAATTGGCGGCAAGGGCTGGTCCGTGGCCCGCCTTTCCGGGCGTCCCGCCTGCGCCCGCTAGCGAGCGCCACGCACGGACCATCGCCGGCCAAGCAAACCCTGGACCCCCTTGCAAAGGCCCCGTGCTCGCCCCTTGCTCCCTCTATCTCGGGAGCTCCCTCTATCTCGGGAGTTTGGTGCCGTGGCACGCCAGTGGTGCCCCGGGGTCGGGTTAGCTGCGCAGGCGTGCCGCCGCGACGGCTTCCGGCATCACCGCTTCCGGGAAATGCGTGGTGCGCATGACCGCGCGGTAGAGCTGCAGGCGTTTCAATTCCAGTTCCATGCGGCCCACCCGCGCCCTGAGGCGCTCGCACTCCAAACCCTCGGTCTGCCGGTTGTGCAGATGCAGCCTGAACAGGCCGATACGCTGTTCCGCACGGTCGACCAGCTGTTCTGCATTGGCGACTAAAACGTCTCGACTGAAGGACATGCTATCCACCCCTGGAAAGCACCTCCCGCTTACGCCTCGCCGGCAGGGTGCCATCGAAGCTGCCCTGCACAAAATCACGTAGGGTCACAGTTTGTTGCAATGCGTGAGAGCCGCAGCGCCCCAGCTCCAAGCGCAACTCAACGCCCTCGCCAAGCGGCCGCAGAACGGCAGCTTTCGAGCTGGGGTTGGCCTGGCGTTCAGCTAAAGCGCAGCTGCAGCAGGGCAAGGATCCCGGGGCTCGGGCTCACCGTCTTTGCCGCGGCCGAAGATGGGTGGTCCGTTAAGGACAGGGTGGGAGGTCCGTGTCCTCAAGCGCCGCGTCGCCATCGCGAAGGACGCCGCGATACCAGCGCAAGAAGGTGTAGGGCCGTGCGCGAGACTGCCCGACCTCGAGCACGGCTTCGCGGACGAAGGCGCTGCTGTCGGCAGAGGCCGCCGCGTGCAGGGCAAAAAAGCGGCGGCCCTGCGCGCCCATGAAGCGCATGGCGGGCAACGGGCTGTCCGCTTCGCCGCTCTGATCTTGTGGTGTGGAGCCAGCGGAGCCCTCATCGCCGCCGAGACCGCGCGCCAGAATGCTGAGGAGCTCGCGCGAGGCGCTGGTCGTGTCGATCCCGGCCTGGCCGGTGTAGACCGTAATGTAGGGACGCAGGCGCGCCGCCAACTCGGCGTCGACGCCGAGCACCTGCTCGATTTCCTCGACCGCCGAGAACGGTGCATTCTTGGGACCGGGGCGGCCGGCGGCACCATATTCGTCGCGCTCGGCTCCCTGCGGTCGCTTGATGTTGTCGTCGTCCCTGAAGTCGATGATGGCGTCCGCCAGGCCTTTGCTGGCACCGACGCCGACGAGCAATGCTTGCAGCAGGCGATCGGCAGCGGCATTGAGGTCGACTTTGCCCGCCTCGTCGGTAATCGAGACGGCCAGACGTCGGCCGTCGCCCGCATCGCACGCGAACGGTTTTTCGCCGACCGCAAAGCGCCGTTGGTAGGACGGGTCCTGTCGGCCGAGCACGAGGTCGAGCACGGCAAGCTGCACGCCCGCATCGGCGAGGCCCTGCGCCGTCGAACTGCCGACATTGCTGGCGGCCGCCTTGACCTGGCTGCGGGTAACCTGGGCGAACCCGGCCGCGGCAAGCGCCAGCAAGCCAAGGACGGCGATGACGATGATCAGCACAAAGCCGCGCTCGCGTTCGGGCACCCCCTGACGCGGACAGGGTTTCGGGCCGCGCTCAAGTGGCAGGCTGCGCATCAAACGACCCTTGGCTTCGCGGCGGCTTCGCCGTTAGCGCAGCACCCGGTCGACCTGCTCGCGACGATCGGGTGGAGCCTGGCGCTGCGGACGCGTCGTCAAGTTGATCTTATCGCGAAATTCGGCGGCAATGGCGCGAATTTGTCCGTTGTCTTTGACGATCTTGGGGGTGATGGCGATGAGGAGTTCGACCCGTGTAATATTGTCGTTCTTGTGCTTGAACAGGTTGCCGAGGATGGGAATGTCGCCCACCAGCGGGGCCTGATCGCGGGTGTTGTTCGCCTTGTCCTGAATCAAGCCGCCGAGCACGATGCAGTTGCCGTCATCGACGGAAACCGTGGTCTTGACCCGCCGTTGCTGAATGGTCGGGGAGACGATCCCCGAGGTCGTGGTCTGGACCGCCGTGCTCACCTCTTGTTCGATATCGAGCAGTACCCGTCCGCCGTCGTTGATGCGCGGGGTGATGTTGAGAATAATACCGGTGTTGCGCATGTTGACGGAGTTGACGATCGGCGCGCCGGGCACCTGCACGGCCACGGCCGACTGGGTGACGATCGGGACTTCGTCGCCCACCTGCAAGGTGGCGCGCTTGTTGTCCAGCACCATCAGGGTTGGCGAGGACACGATATTCACGTCCGTGATGGTGCTCAGCGCATTGAGCACGACCTGGACGTTGGGGGTGTTGAAGAAGCTCGAAAATCCGGGGAAGGCCGGTGTGGCGATTGCCGGGATGGTTGGGCCGACGTTTACCACCGGGTTATTCGGAGTGGTCGCCAATATATCCGTGAACCTGAACTGGAAGTTGCCCGTCTGCAGGAACCAGCGCAGGCCCATGGTCAACTGATCATTGAGACCCACCTCGGCGATCGTGGCCTCAATCAGCACCTGGTTCGGCTGCACGTCGATCTGCGCCAGGATCCGACGCATGCGAAAATATTCCTGAGCGGTGGCGGTGATGATCAGGGCATTGTTGCTCTCATCGGCAACAACCGACACGCCGGTGGTACGGTCATCCGCGATCGTGGCGGCAAGCGGCGGCCGCGCCGAGACCGGCGGCGCGCCGGCTTGGCCGACGTCGGGCGTGGGGGCCGGCGTGGTCACTGCCGGCAGGCCGGTGGCGACCGGCGCGGCGGTCACCGAGGGTACGCCCGGGGCTCCGGGCAGAAATGGAGGTTGGCCGCCGGAAACCGCATCCGGCAGCGGTCCTCCCGACGACACCGTTGCCGTGGTGGTGCGCGTGAGCGTGGCGACCCGGCCCTGCTCTTGGCTGCCGTAGATCCTTTGCAGCAATTGCGCCAGCTCGACCGCGGGGCGGTTTTGAATGTGGTAGACGTGCACCTCTTTTTCCGTGGCGCGACCCACCATGTCGAGGCGGCGCACCCAGGTTTGCGCTTTCTTCAGGTATTCGGGTCGCGAGGTGATCACCAGAATGGCCTTGAGCCGGCGGTTCGGCACAAAGCGCACCAGGCCCTTGGTCGGGCCATCCTGGTCGTTGGCAAAGACCGTATCGAGTTCCTGTGCGATCGCGTCGGGGTCGCCGGTCTCAATCGGGAATAGACCGAAGGACATGCCCCGCATCCAGTCGACGTCGAAGGTGCCGACCGCGTCCATGATGGAATCGAGGTCGCCGCGCGTGCCCGCCACCACCATCAGGTTGCGCGCGGGATCGGTGCGCAGGATGGTGGCTTGGGGCGCCATCGATTTGATGATGCGCTCCATCTCCGCGGCGGCCACGTAGCGCAGCGGCACCACTTGGGCGCTTACCCCCGGCAGCCGCCGCGCCCCGCGCGCCACGATGGCGGCCGCCGAGATCGCATCGTTGGCGGGCAGGATGCGGTAGACCCCGTTATCGACGGAGATCGCCGCACCCTCGCCGGCGAGCATGGTTTCGAAAATGCCGAGCAGCGCCTCCTTCGGGATCGGACGCACGGTCTGGATGGTGATCGATCCTTTGACCTTGTCGCTGACGCTGTAGTTGACGCCCAAGACGTCGCCGAGGATCGAGCGGGCCGCTTCGGCGATGCTGGCGCCGACGAAATTGAGGGTGACGCCGTCCTTGCTGTTGGCGACGCCGGGGTTGGGTCGCGGCTCCGGGCCGCCCGTGAATTGTCCGCTGCCGACGGATACCTGCGGGCCCGCGACTTCGGGAGCGTTTGGCGTCAGCGGCGAGCCGGGCGAGCGGTTGGCCTTGGCGATCGGGGCCGGCCCGGCCTCAGGCGGAGTGGGGCCGGGAAGTTTGAGCTGTTGCCAGGGCAGCGTGCACGCGCCAAGCATGCTCGCAACAGCGAGCAGGGCCGCCAAACGCAATCTGCCTGAAGTCGGCACGATCCCCCTCGAAGTCAGCATACGCAAGGCCGTTGCGCATACGTCCGTTCAAGCCCACACCCGTGACAGATTCGAATTTCCCGACCAAACACTTGGGCGCCTGATCCACGGACGAAGCCGCCGTGGTATGGGCGCCAAAACACCGGCGGAGCTTATTCAGTTTTAGGGGGGCCGTCGATGCCGATTCGCGGCTACCGCTTTGTCAAAATAGCACTTTTGCCGAGTAGGTGCCGAATTGTTA
>Ga0081540_1003173_pt1 | contig 13114 bp, 10 predicted proteins | sample TabmetS2T1R1_FD_71024 | JGI IMG/M metagenome (GOLD analysis project Ga0081540, IMG submission 71024) | Tabebuia heterophylla rhizosphere microbial communities from the University of Puerto Rico - S2T1R1 | ecosystem: Host-associated > Plants > Roots > Rhizosphere ... | reverse complement strand
GCACCCTGGAGACGGCTCAGCTCGAGCGACTTCAGTAAGTGTGTTTCCGCCTCGCCCGCGCGAGCCTGCGGCATCGATAGAAGAAGGCGTCCCTTCACGCGCAGCAGCTCCGGCACGTATAAGAGATCGCCGTTCGTCTCGACCCGTCGTAACGTTTGGTCGACCAGTGCGATGCCTTCGGCGAAGCGTCCGACTGCTGTAAGGCCTTTGATAAGCGAGAGGTTGAGCTCGGTCGTGAGCAGCTCGTATGGCATCAAATGCAGCGTTTCCAGACACTCCCCCAGAATCTCCACGCCGCTGCTTGCATCGCCCCGGCGGATGGCGAGCTCGCCTGTGAAGCCGCGCCCGACCGCACGATAGGGCGCCAGGGAATAGGATTCGGAATGGGAAATGAGCCAATCGATGTGTTCTTCAGCGCTTTGGAGATCGCCGGTCCAGAGAAACACGGAGATGCCCCAGATCAAAGCGATGGACAGCGTCAATGAATGGTGCATCGCGGCCGCATCATTCACCGTGCGGCGAACGCGCTCCACCGCCTGATCTGGATGGCCTTGCAGCCACAGCGTTCTTGCCAGGATGGCAGCGGCCAGATTCTTCCCCTCGAAGCCGAGATAGATTGTTGTCGTGCGGCGGGAGCGCGGCTCACCGGATAGCGCTGCCTCAAGCTCCACGCGGGCACGAGCGAGGTCGCCGTTAAGCTGGAGCGAAATCCCCAAAATCGCATGGGCCAACACGACAGCGACCGAATCCTCCACCGTTCCAGCGATGGCGGAACAGCGTTTTGCGTAATCGAGCGCGGTTGTGAAATTTCCCGTGCGAAGATGGAACATGTTCAGCGGGCCGAGCAGCCGCAACTGATCAAGGGGATCGCCATGTGCCTCGGCGATTGCAAGGCTCCGGTTCAGCGCCGCGCCTGCCGCATGCCTGCCCCCGCGCATGAACATCAATGATACGCCCAGCGCCGCCTGGAGATGCATTTCGTCGAGCCCGCCGCGTGCGGTATCGCTGAGCGCCAGCAGCGCCCGCTCCGACCAGCGATGGCATTCGACCAGGAGAGACATCGACAAAAATACCGGCGCTGCAGCGACGGCAAGTCCAACGCCCACCTCCGCATTGCCACTCGTGCCAAAGCACCATTCCAAGGCCGCGCGGACGTTGTTGAGGGCGGCGAAGTGCGGGGCCCGCTCGGCGCCGGTCGACAAGATCGGCCAGTCTGTTCCGGCCTGCTCCATCCATCGCCGGTAGTACGTCGCGTGACGCGCGGCGAGTTCGGCAAGCTCCGCGTCAGGAACGCTGATCGAGAGGGCATAAGCGCGCGTCGTGTCCAGGAGCCGGTAGCGCATCATCGCCCCCATGGGGCGGGTTGCGACCATCGACTTGGCGACGAGGCCATCGATCGCGCCAAAAACGAGCGACTGATCGATCTCGGAACTGCTCACGACTTCCAGAGCCGCATCGAGCGTGAAATGTCCGACGAATACGGCGAGCCGGCGAAGCACCAGGCGTTCCAGCTCGGAAAGCAGCTCATAGCTCCAGTCGAGCGTCGCCTGCAGGGTCTTCTGGCGCGGTGGGGCCGTGCGCGCGCCCGGCCACAGCAGTGTCAGACGCTGGTCGAGAAGCGCGGCCGTCTGCTGCAGACCGTGGGACTCAACGCGTCTGGCTGCCAGCTCGATTGCAAGCGCCACGCCATCTAGCTTCCGGCAGATGCTCCCCGCGATTGCGGTTTCTGCCTCGCCGAAGTCAAGGCGGGCACCACTTGCCAGCGCGCGCTCCAGGAAGAGCTGGGTCGCGGGGAATGTCTGGGCGACCTCGGCGGTAAGCGTCGGATCGTCCGGTGGGCAAGCAAGCGGATCCAGTTTGTAGACCTGCTCTCCCTCGACCTGAAGGGCCTCGCGACTTGTTGCGAGGATATGAACGTGCGGTGCGGCCAGGAAGATCGCAGACGCGAGCGCTGCCACCGGTTCGATGAGATGCTCGCAGGTATCGAAGATCAGGAGGACTCGCTTGTGGCGCAGATAGGCGATCAGGCCTGGTGTCGGGTCTTCGGACTGAACGGATAATCCAAGCATGGAAGCCACTGCTGTGGCGACCAGCTCGGGATCGCTCAGCATGCCAAGATCGACGAACAGTGCGGCGCCCTCGAAAGCGTCGACGAGGCGATGGGCAACCGCGATCGCAACGGTCGTCTTGCCGATGCCTCCTGCACCGACAATCGTGAGAAAGCGCGTATTCGTCAGCTGAGTGGACAGCATCACAATGTCATCGCTGCGTCCGACCATGCGGTGGAGACGGCTGGGCAGGTTGGCGTGAGGAAAGCTTGCGGCAACCGCACGCAGAGGGCTCGGTTCGCGCGACCGCGTGATCGGCGCCACGAAGCAATAGCCTCGCCCAGCCAGCGTCGTAATGTATCGCGCGCCGCCCTTTCCATCGCCGAGCGCCTTGCGCAGGCTGGCGACGTGATACCGCAGACTGCCTTCTTCTACGGTCACGTCGGGCCAGACGCGCGTGAGCAGCTCTTTTTTGCTGATGATCTCGTTGGGGCGGGACAAGAGAGCAATCAAAATGTCGAGCGCGCGCGCACCCAACTCGACGGGGACACCCTCCCTTGTAAGGAGTCTCTCGCCCTCGACGAGGCTGAAAGGCCCAAATGAAACGACCTCTCTGGTCCGCTCTATCGCCCTCATCTTGGCGCCATCTTTTGTAGCCGCCCGACCACCCGGCTGCATTTTATGTCAAGCGCCGGCTACGAGGTAAACACTTTGGCGCGCGCAAGCTTCGCAGCGGCCAACGCCGTCCCCTCCGGGCTGCCAGGCTAAATGAGCATTAACAGAACTTCACAACACCTAACGAGCGCTTTGGACGGCGATCTGCTTAAACATTTGCAATAAGCGCAGACTAAAGGCGAGCCAGAGCCGCGATCACTGCATATGCGAGTGCGTCGGCCGCGCCGCCCCGGGGCTTGCCGATCAATCGCTGACGCAGGGAGATCGACCATGGGCAAGACCGACGCCTCAGAGATCTCCCTCCCTCACGTCAATCTCCCTGACGCGACACTCGATCAGCATAGCTACACCTCGATTCCTATGCCTGCCGTGAGGCCGTCGCCCAGCCGGCGCAGCTTTCTTGCCATCTCAGTAGCCGCGGCTGCCTTCGGTGTGCTTCCCACGCATCTGGCCGCAGCGGGCGACCCACTTCCCAGCCAATCATTGAACCAAGGAGATTCACCGATGGCGACGACCAAACCCGACGCAATCCGCCCCTTCTCCATCGAATTTAAGGAAGAGGAACTGGCCGATCTCCGGCGGCGCATCCTTGCCACGCGGTGGCCGGAGCAGGAGACGGTCTCCGATGACTCGCAAGGCGTGCGGCTCGCGACAATGCAGAAACTCGCGCAGTATTGGTCGACCGACTACGACTGGCGCAAGTGCGAGGCAAAGCTGAAAGCCTTGCCGCACTTCGTCACGGAAATCGATGGACTGGACATTCATTTCATCCATGTTCGCTCGAAGCATGAGAACGCCATGCCTATCATCGTCACCCACGGCTGGCCGGGCTCCATCATCGAGCAGTTGAAGATCATCGAGCCCCTGACCAATCCCACAGCACATGGCGGCAACGAAGCGGATGCCTTCCACATCGTGATCCCCTCGCTGCCGGGCTACGGCTTTTCCGGCAAGCCGACCAAGCCGGGCTGGAACCCCGTTACCATTGCGAAAGCGTGGGCCACGCTCATGCAGCGCCTCGGCTACTCAAAATACGTGGCGCAGGGTGGCGATTGGGGCAATGCCGTTTCGGAGGTGATGGCATTGCAGCAGCCGCCGGGATTGCTCGGCATTCACACCAACATGGCGGCGACGGTTCCGCCCGATGTTTCGAAGGCGCTTGCCGCGGGTGGCCCAGCGCCCGCCGGCCTTTCGCCGGAGGAAAAGTTCGCCTGGGATGGGCTCGCTGACTTCTACAAGAATGGGCTGGGCTACGCCATCGAGATGAACAACCGCCCGCAGACGCTTTACGCACTCGTCGATTCGCCGGTCGGTCTTGCTGCCTGGATGCTCGATCACGACATTCGCAGCTACCAGATGATTGCCCGCGTTTTCGACGGCAAGTCGGAAGGGCTGAGCCGGGACGACGTGCTCGATAACGTCACGCTCTACTGGCTGACGAACACCGCGATCTCCTCGGCGCAACTCTATTGGGACACGGCGCATAATTTGCCGGCGGGCGGCTTCTTCGACGCGAGAGGCGTCAAGCTTCCGGTCGGCGTGAGCGCCTTTGCGGAAGAAATCTATCAAGCGCCGAAGAGCTGGGCAGAGAAGGCGTATGTGAAGCTCGTCCACTACAGCAGTCATCCGAAAGGCACGCACTTTGCGGCCTGGGAGCAGACTACGCCCTTCGTGTCGGATGTGCGCGCAACATTCAAATCGCTCCGAGCCGCATGACAGCAATTGACGGCGCGCATCCCGCGCGCCGTCTTTCATCGAGGTACCGAATGCGGCTGGGACCACCCGCTGCTTTGGCAGACCTTCAAGTGGCAGTTCGATCGCTCCGCCCACCCCTGGCCAGCAGGCTGGTTTGAGTTGCGTACAGCGGCAGTTGAAAGAGGCTCACTATGACACAGATCGCTTCCGCCCAGAGCACGGTCGTCCCCATCGACAATGAGCCTGCTCCCAGACTGATCGTGGAGCCTCCCATTCCCGGTCTCCTGGCTCAGAACCTCGTCTTTATTCCATACTGGGTCGAGAATTTGCGCATCCTGCCTGTTGGCGGAGCTGCCGCGCGAAACCTGTCTCCGAGAGTTGGGCATCTGCACATCACCGTCGACGACCTGCCCTGGCAGTGGGCCGATTACGGTCAGAGCAACACCATCATTCTCGTGGGCCTGCCGCGCGGTGAGCACAAGGTGCTGATTGAGGCGGTGGATGCTGAAGGCAACGTCTTCACCGCCCAAACAGTGACGTTCACCGCGCCGGGCAAGGAGGCTCGCTCCTGACGCTTGGCCGTGGGGCGTCGGCCCAAGGCCAAATGAATCTGACTGAGTTACTCAGCGACCTCGATTCACGAAAGCAAATGATTATGAGCTCCTCAGAACTATTGCCCAACCGCCGCAACTTTCTCGCCATCTCGGCGGCCGCAAGTGCCGCCAGCGTTCTTCCGGCACAATTTGCCTTAGCGGGCGATGCACCAAGCGCCCAACCATCGAAGCCAGGAGATGCGCCGATGGGATCACCGCAAACCGATGCAATCCGTCCCTTCCGCGTCAACATCCCAGAAGACGACCTCGCTGATCTGCGCCGGCGCATCGCGATGACCCGCTGGCCCGACAAGGAAACCGTCAATGATGCGTCGCAGGGTGTACCGCTCGCAAAACTGCAGGGGCTGATGCGTTATTGGGGGGAAGGCTACGACTGGCGAAAGGTCGAGGCCAGGCTTAACGCTGTCCCGCAATACATGACGACGATCGATGGCGTAAACATTCACTTCATCCACGTCCGCTCACGTCATCCCAATGCCCTTCCGCTCATCATCACGCATGGCTGGCCGGGCTCTATCATCGAACAACTGAAGCTCATCGATCCGCTCACCGATCCAACCGCGCATGGCGGAAGCGCCGAGGATGCTTTCGACGTCGTCATTCCATCCGTGCCGGGATTTGGCTTCTCCGGCAGGCCGACCGGCACCGGCTGGGATCCTGAGCGCGTCGCGCGCGCATGGGCGGAGCTGATGAAGCGCCTCGGCTACACGCATTATGTGGCCCAGGGCGGCGATTGGGGTACGCCTATTTCCAGCGCGCTGGCACGCCAGAACGCTGCAGGTTTGCTTGGTATCCACATCAATTTGCCGGCCACGATACCGCCCGAAGTGGCGGCGGCGCTTGGCGGCGGACCTCTACCGGCCGGACTCTCCGACAAGGAGCGCGCGGTGATCGAGGCGCTCATGGCGTATAACAAGGGCGGGAACGCGGCGTATTTCACGATGCTGACCGCGCGGCCGCAGACGGTCGGCTATGGCTCAACGGACTCGCCTGCGGGTCTCGCGGCCTGGGTCCTGGTGCATCCCGGCTTCAAGGACTGGACGTACGGAGCCGATCCCGCGCAGTCTCCTACGAAAGACGATGTGCTGGACAATATCACGCTCTACTGGCTGACAAATACCGCAGCCTCATCGGGGCGGCTGTATTGGGAGAATGGTGCACGCGGCAGCGTCATCGTTGCGGCGGCGCAGAAGACCTCTGAAATCTCTCTGCCCGTGGCGATCACCGTCTTCCCCGAGGATGTTTACCAGGCCCCGGAGACCTGGGCAAAGCGCGCCTATCGCAATCTGATCTACTTCCACGAAGTCGACAAAGGCGGCCACTTCGCCGCGTGGGAGCAGCCGGAGCTGTTCAGTGCGGAGCTGCGTGCGGCGTTCAAATCACTTCGGCCGACGCGTTGATCGCCGGGTCTCCGTTTTGAAAGACGAAGGAGATTCACTTGAACACCACTCCCATCATGGCGGCGTCGTCGCCGGCCCTGGCAAGCGACATGGCGATGGCCGCAGCGCAAGCGCAGCAGACAGGACAGAGGCGCACCGATCTTCAACAGCACGATCTCAGTATCCCCGGACATGAGGCCGTCCAGGTACGCGTGGACCTCGACCCGGGATATATTTCTCCCAGACACACGCATCCGGGCGAGGAGATCATCTATGTCCTCGAAGGCACGATCCAATATGAGGTCGATGGCAGTCCGCCGGTGACGCTCAAGGCCGGCGACGTGCTGTTCGTTCCGGCGGGAAGGATCCACACCGCCAAGAACGTCGGTATCGTCAACGCGGCGGAGCTCGCAACCTATGTTGTCGAAAAAGGCAAGCCGCTCGTCACACTGGTCATGTGAGAACCGCTGCGCGTCGCCTATGCGCGCGCGGCAACAAAGATCGGAACCTCAAAGGTATTCACCGATGAAAACCAGCAGACTCTTATTAGCGGCGATACTCGCCACTGCGGTCGGGGCTCCGATCGCAGGCTTTGCGGAGGATAAGAACATGTCGCAACCGACATCCACCGGGGAACGTTTGGCGTTCCTTCACGGTCTCTTAGGCGGCCAGACTTCCAGTCAGTCCGAGTTAGCATCGATCGAGCGGGCGAACGCATGGATCAACTCGCCGCCGCTCACGGCTGACGGGCTGCGCGGCAAGGTCGTGCTCGTCAACATCTGGACCCTCACCTGCATCAACTGGCTGCGCCAGTATCCTTATGTCCGGGCATGGGCGGAAAAATATAAGGATCACGGACTAGTGGTGATCGGCGTGCACTCGCCGGAATTCGCATTCGAGAAGGACCTCGACAATGTGCGCCAGGCGGTCAAGGAGCGGATGATCAGCTATCCCGTCGCGGTCGACAGCGACTTTGGCATATGGCGCGGCTTCGACAACAACTATTGGCCGGCGCTCTATTTCATCGATGCCCAGGGTCGCCTTCGCCACTCGGTGTTCGGCGAGGGCCAGTACGAACAGTCGGAGATGGTCATCCAGCGGCTGCTGATGGAGGCAGGCAATGCTGGCGTCGGCGATGAGCTGGCGTCAGTCGATGCCCCCGGCATTGAAGCCGCCGCCGACTGGGGCAGCCTGAAGTCGCCGGAGAACTATCTGGGCTATGGGCGTTCCGAGAACTTTGGGTCCGCGGGCGGAGCCGTGCTCGATCAGCAGCACACCTTCACCGTGCCGCCGAAGCTGGGGCTCAACTATTGGGGGCTTTCGGGTGATTGGACGATCAGGAAAGACGCCGTTGCACTGAATAAGCCGAATGGACGGATCGCCTATCGGTTTCACGCCCGCGATCTTCATCTTGTCATGGGCCCTGCCATGCGGGGACAGTCTGTTCGCTTCCGCGTGCTTATTGACGGCCAAGCCCCGGGCGCTGCTCACGGCGGCGATGTGGACGACCAGGGCAACGGCGTCGTTAGCGAACAGCGGCTTTATCAGTTGATCCGCCAAACCAAACCGATCGCCGATCGCCTGTTCGAGATCGAATTCCTCGATCCGGGCGTTGAAGGCTTCTCGTTCACATTCGGCTGATCCGCCGCGCCGCAGCACCGGCCGTGAGGTGGCCGCCGAAAATCGCGGTGTGCGTTCTGACCTTCAATTCACGAGAGCCGGTGCGAGGCCAATCGGAGAAAGAGATAATGAGCGAAGACATCGACCATAACCGCCGCCGCTTCCTGGGAACGGCGGCCATGACCATCGCGGCCGCAGAATTGGTCATGGCCGGTTCTGCGAGCGCGCAATCCAATACTGCAGCATCTGCGGATAGGCCCACGACGAAGGAGGGCGCAGGCATGTCGTTCGGTCCACTCAAGCAAATCCAGGCGGGCGTCTTGAATGTCGGATACGCCGAAGCCGGTCCCGCCAATGGCCCCGCCGTCATTCTTCTGCATGGCTGGCCCTATGACATTTACGCCTTTGTCGATGTTGCACCTCTCCTGGCGTCGGCAGGCTACAGGGTGCTGGTCCCCTATCTGCGTGGTTATGGCACGACCCGTTTTCTTTCAGGCGATACGTTCCGGAACGGACAGCCATCGGCGATCGCTGTCGACATCATCGCCTTCCTCGATGCCCTCAAAATCGACAAACCGGTCATCGGCGGTTTTGACTGGGGCGCGCGGACTGCCGACATCATTGCGGCGCTCTGGCCCGAGCGCTGCAAAGCCCTCGTCTCTGTGAGCGGCTATCTCATCGGCAGCCAGGCGGCCGGCAAAATGCCGCTGCCGCCGAAGGCCGAGCTCGAATGGTGGTACCAGTTTTACTTCGCCACCGAGCGCGGCAGGGCAGGCTACGACAAGTATCGGCACGAATTTTCGAAGCTGATCTGGCAGATCGCATCACCCAAATGGAGCTTCGATGATGCCACCTTCGATCGCAGCGCGGCGTCGTTCGACAATCCGGATCACGTCGACATCGTGATCCACAATTACCGCTGGCGACTTGGACTGGCCGAAGGCGACCCCAAACTCGACGAGCTTGAGAAGCGCCTCGCACAGAGCCCGGTCATCACCGTGCCGACGATCACCATGGAAGGTGATGCCAATGGCGCGCCCCATCCCGAGCCCAGCGCCTATGCCAGCAAGTTCACCGGCAAATATGCGCACCGAAATGTCAGCGGCGGCATCGGGCACAATCTTCCGCAAGAGGCCCCAAAGGCCTTTGCTGAAGCCATCCTGGAAGTTGCACAAGTTTGATTGCGCCGCTTTGCGGGACCCCCCCACCTACGCAGGAGATGAAGACATGAGATTTTCGGTTCTAGGTCTGACAATAGGAGTTTTGCTCGCTATGGCTGCACCCGCTCAGGCAGAGGTCAAATCTGTGGTCCTGGTCCACGGCGCGTTCGCCGATGGCTCGGGATGGAAACCCGTCGCTGACATCCTCATCGAGCACGGCTATTCGGTCGATATCGTGCAAGAGCCGGAGACGAGCTTTGCGGCGGACGTGGCGGCGGCCAAGCGCTCCCTCGACAGGGCTGGTCCTTGTGTGCTCGTCGGCCATAGCTATGGCGGCATGATCATCACCGAGGCCGGCGGGCATCCGAACGCCAAGGCGCTCGTCTATATCGCGGCCTTCCAACCTGAAGTCGGTGAGACGGCTGGCGGGCTCCAGGCCAAGATGCCGCCGGCGAGCACGGCCATCAAACCGGTCGGCGACGGTTTTGTCGCAGTCGACCCCAAGCTGTTCCCGGCGGACTTCGCCGCGGACCTGCCAAAGCCCCTGGCGCAGTTCATGGCAATCTCGCAAGTGCCAATTGCGGCTGAGATTTTCGATGCGAAGATTACCGTCGCGCCCTGGAAAGACAAGCCGAGCTACGCCGTCGTCGCGGCAGGCGATCGCATGATCAATCCGGATCTCGAGCGCTTCATGAGCAAGCGCGCGAACTCGAAGACCATCGAGTTGCCCGGCAACCACGCCATCTTCCTTTCGCACCCGAACGAGGTGGCTGCGCTGATCGAACAGGCTGCTAAGGCCGCAAAGTAGGCGACGGCTCTGCCGGATCAGCCGGGCAACAGGTGGATGAGGCACCCGGATATGTTTGCCCGGCTGGTCAGCGGCTGCGGTGCGATCGTTTGCGCCGTGAGCGACTTGCGGTTGATGTCAGTACTCCGCAGATCGCGTCGGCACTTTCGGGGGTATCAGCGCCACAGTCAGGACATCTAGTAGCGGCGTCGGCTGGGTCCGCGGACCGGCCGCAAAGGAATCAAGACATCATGTCCCAAATCGGAAAAGTCGTGTACACGGCCAAAACGCACACCGTCGGTGGGCGCGCAAACGGCGCCTCACGCAGCTCCGACGGCCGGCTGGACGTCAAACTTTCGACCCCGGGTTCAGCGCGCATCGGGACCAATCCGGAGCAGCTGTTCGCCGCCGGCTGGTCGGCCTGTTTCGAAAGCGCAATCGAGGCTGTCGCCCGTAAAATGAAGGTCGCGCTGCCGGCAGACGTGTCCATCGACGCCGAAGTGGACCTCGTCCAGGGCGACGACGGCTATTTCCTGCGAACCCGGCTCAACATCACCCTGCCGGGCATCGACCGCCAAGTCGCCCGGAAGCTGGTCGACGAAGCGCATCAGATTTGTCCGTACTCAAAAGCGACGCGCGGCAATGTCGAGGTCGCGATCACCCTGGTCTGAGAGCGCACCCCACATTTGGCTTGGCAGCGATCAGAGCCGCGCCAGGTATTGACCGACGACATCGCAGCCGACGCTTTCGGAATAGGCATCGAGCAGTTGTTTCGTCATGGACCCGGGGACGGTCCCGGAACCGATGATATTGCCGTTGACCTTCGACACGCCGCAGAGGCACAGGCTTGTCGAAGTCAGGAACACTTCGTCGGCGTTATAAGCATCGTAGAGATCCAGGTCGCGCTCAACGACGGGAATTTTAAGCTGCGCGGCGAGTTCGATCACCGTCTGGCGGCTGATGCCTTCGAGCACGTATTGGCCTTGTGGCGTCGAGAGCTGGCCATCCTTGACCACGAAGATGTTGGATCCCATGCCCTCGCAGAGATTTCCGTTCACATCGAGCAGCACCGCCCAGGCTTCCGGGTCCTGGGCTTTCACTTCGAGATCGCCGACGATCATGTTGAGATAGTTATGGGTTTTGACACGAGGGCTCAGCGAAAAAGGCGGCGTCCGGCGGATCGATGGTGTGATGACGCGAATCCCCTCGCGATAGTGCTTTGCCCGCTCTTTGAACGGCAGTGGCGTGCAGTCGACAATGACATTGGCGACGACATGCTCCCATCCTTCATCGCCAACTGCCCTAACGCCGCGTGAGACGCGCTGGCCAACCCAGTAGTCATCGCCCTCACCGAGCAGATGCCTGTTGCGATCCACAACCTCATTCGTGATTTCGATCATGCGCTCCTGAGGCATCCCGATATCGATCTGGAGGTAACGGAGCGAGCGATAGAACCGGTCAATGTGCTCCTTCACTTTGAACGGTTTGCCGTTGAAGGTGCGGGTCATATCGAAACAGCCGTCGCCATAGATGAAGCTCCGGTCGCGGTATGGCACGCGCACCTCGGCTTCGGGAACGTAGTTGCAGTTGAAATAGGCGACGCGCTGATTTGAGAGAGATGGCATGGGCAAACTCTCCATCTTGGTAGCTCATGCTAAATGTCACGGCATAGATGCAGGTTCGTCAATCATCGCCTCGTTGCAGACATCGCGCTATCGTGAAAGGCTCGTGGGGGTGACGATCTTTGATCATCCCACTGCGTGCAGGAGGGCTCCATGCTCCAGGCTTGTCTCAATGGTGGCCTCTCGAAATCGAAGCATGTAGGTGTGCCGATCACGCCGCTCGAACTCGCCGCTGACGCCCTGTCGGTTCGGGAGGCAGGGGCCAGTGAGCTGCATATTCACGTCAGAGACCAGGAAGGCATCGAAACGCTCGATCCGGCCGCCGTTGCGTCGACACTGGACGCCGTGCGGAACGCGGTGCCGGGCATGGCGATCGGCATAGGGACCGGCGCCTGGGTGCCGCCAGGTGGCCGCGCCAGACATCGCGACATGCAGGCATGGACAGTGCTTCCGGACTACTGCTCCGTGAACCTCAAGGAGGAAGATGCGGTCGATGTGATCGATCTCCTCAACTCCCGAGGCATCGGCATCGAGGCAGGCCTCTGGAGTAGGCAGGACGCTCAAAGATTTGTCAGCGAGGTTCAATTCGTCAAGTGCTTGCGGGTGCTTGTTGAAATGACCAGCAACGACGAAGCGGAGGCACTCACCGAGGCAAGGGCGGTATTGGATGTACTTTCGGGTGCGGATTGCAAACTCCCAGTCCTGCTGCACGGGGAAGGTGGAAGTGCGTGGGCCTGTGTCGAGGAAGCAGCGCGCCTTGGGCACTCGACGAGAGTTGGGTTTGAGGACGGGCTCCACCTCCCCGATGGCACGCTCGCCCGCAGCAATGCGGAGATCGTGGCGGCGGCTGCCCACATTATGAAGGCGCGCGGCCGATCTACGTAGCGCCATGGATTAGCCTCTGTTGGCGTCATGGCCATTTGCGGCAACAATCCGCAAGCCGAAGGGGTTTAATGGTGCGCTACGCGCGGTACAGATTGCCGCCTCTGTCGTGCCTATTTTTCTTGAGACTTCTGCCACAGCTCAGTCAATAAGGTGTGCGCGGTGGGAGAGCTGTGATGAGATTGTTCGGGCGACGTTTGGTTGGCGCGAATGCGAACGAGATCGCGACGCAAGCACATATAGCTCCGGAGAGCCGTGCAACCGCCGTTGTGTCCGCCATTGCGCTTCTCCTATCCGCCTACAGCCTGTGGGAGACGTCGCTCAAGCAGGCCGATCTCGGCGTCTACATCACCGATACCGTCTCATATGCTCGTGATATCTCCGGTGGCTTCGACGTGAGGCAGGCCGGCGGTTATGAAGTGCTAGCGGTACCGATAACGATCGCGAATGATGGCGCGCGTGACGATGCCGTGCTGTCGGTGCGGCTGGAAGCCAGGAATCCCAAGACCGGTGAGACTGTACGCTTCAACGCCGCCTACACGGCCGATGCCACCTACTTCGCTGCCACCGACAACCCGACGACCGGCGCCAAGCGCCCGAAGGTGCCGTTTGCGCCGCTGGTCATCGCCGGG
>Ga0081540_1003172_pt1 | contig 13115 bp, 12 predicted proteins | sample TabmetS2T1R1_FD_71024 | JGI IMG/M metagenome (GOLD analysis project Ga0081540, IMG submission 71024) | Tabebuia heterophylla rhizosphere microbial communities from the University of Puerto Rico - S2T1R1 | ecosystem: Host-associated > Plants > Roots > Rhizosphere ... | reverse complement strand
TGCGGCTCGTTGGGGTCAGTTGCGCCCACGGCCGGAACCCGGCGGCTGTTCTCTAGAGGCGGCGGCCGCCGACGAACGTCGACGAGTACCAGCCGGAGATGCTCGAGATCTTGACGACGTCGCCTGTGTGCGGAGAGTGGATGAAGCTCCCTCCGCCGATGTAGATCCCGACGTGGCCGAGCCCGTCGAAGAAGACGAGGTCGCCGGGCTGGAGGTTGCCCAGCGAAACCGGGCTGCCGTAGCCGTACTGGGCGTACGAGCTGTGCGGAAGCGAGACCCCGATCTGCGAGAAGACGTACATCACGAAGCCGGAGCAGTCGAACCCGGACGGCGAGGCGCCGCCCCACACGTACGGGGTGCCGAGGTAGCGCATCGCGATCCCGACGACGCCGCCGTAGCGCGCCGGGGGCGCGGTGCTCGGCGGGGCCGGGGCCGACGGGGCGCTCACCGGCACCGTCGGCGCGAGCGACGCCTGACGCTGGTCGGATTGCTGCTGCGCCACCCGCGCCTCGGCCTCGCGCTGGAGCTCGGCCTGCCGCGCTGCCTCGACCTCCTTCAGGTGGGCGATCTCACCGCGGATCGAGCCCAGCAGCGCCCGGCGCTGGCCGAGCTGGCTCTCGACCGACGCCTTGGCCGCGTTCCGCTCGGCAACCACCTGTACCTGCTCGGCGTGGGCGTGCTTGAGGAACTGCTGCCGGTGCTGCACCTCGCGCCGGAAGCGAGCGACCTGACGGAGCACGAGCGTGTCCTGCTGAGACACCCGCTCGGAGGCGTCCATGCGGCCGAGCATGTCGTCGAGGCTCTCCGCTCCGAGGAGCACCGCGAGCCCTGCGTTCTGGTCGCCGGACGTGTAGATGTCGACGAGCCGGTTCGCGAGCTGCACCTTCGCGTGCCTCAGGCTCTTCCTCGCCGACGTCAACGCGACCGTGTTCTCGGAGAGGTCGTGCTTGATCCGGTTGAGCTTGACCGTCGCGAGGTTGTACGCCTCGATGGCGCGCTCGAGGCTCGAGTCGAGCTGCTGGATCTGCCCCATGACACTCTGCGCCTCGGCCTCTTTCGAGGCGATCGTGCCCGGCTCCGCGGTCGCGGAAGCAGCAGTCAGCGCACAGGCCATGGCCAAAGCGATGACTAGTGCCGGCGCCTTTCGTCTGGTCGAGCGGGAGGGGGGCGAGGAGCTCGACAGGCGCCCTCGTGAGAGGGGCCGGTACGTCACAGGTGGGGCACCCTAACGAACGGATCGGACGACCGCAAATTGCTTTGCTGACCCAGATGGATCATTAGCCAAAGTCGTGTCGGCCGATTCGAGATCCTTTGTTAGGGTGCCGCGTCGTGCCCGGGCGGATCCGCATGCTCCGGTATTGGCCGGCGATCCTTGGTGCCCTGGTGGCGCTCGTCGGGCTCATCGCCGGGCCGGTCGCCGCAGACTCCTCGTCGGATCTGCGCGGCCAGGCGTCCGAGCTCACGCAGCAGAACCAGAACCTCGCGGCGCAGTCGCGCGGTGTCGTGCTCGAGCTGTACTCGCTCGACTCGCAGCTGGCCCGCGAGCGGGCTCGGCTGGTCGACCTGCGGGTGCGGACGGCCGCGGTGAAGGCCGATCTCGCGCTTGCGCGCACGCAGCTCAAGGTGTCGCGACACTCCCTTTCGCGCGTCAGGCTCTCGCTGGCCAGACGGCTCGCGCTGCTCTACGAGCAGGGTGACTCAGACCCGCTCGCGGTCGTACTCGGCGCCTCGTCTGTCGCGGACGCGCTCGCCAACCTCGAGTCGATGAACCGGATCGCCGACCAGGACCGCGTGGTGATCGAGCAGACGCGCAAGGCGAAGCGGCGGGCGACCGGCCTGACCAGGAAGCTCGCCGCGAAGGAGCACGACCTGCAGGCGCTGACCGACGAGGCGGCGCAGTCGACGCTCGTGCTCGAGCAGTCACGGTCGCAGAAGGCCAACTACTTGGCGCGGCTCACCGGATTGCAGCAGCTCAACGCCGCCTCGATCGCGTCGCTGCAGCAGCAGGCGCAGGCGGTCGAGTCGAAGGCGCGTGAGCTCGCGGTCGCCGCCTCGACGTCCCCCGCGGCACCCACGCAGATCGGCCCGGGTGGCGGCACGATGACCGTCGTTGCCACCGGCTACGCGATGTCCGGGACGACCGCGACCGGCGCGCCGACCGGCTGGGGCGTCGTCGCCGTTGACCCCGGCGTGATCCCGCTCGGCACGCGCATGGAGATCCCCGGCTACGGCTCCGGCGTCGCGGCGGACACGGGCGGGGCGATCCAGGGCGCGACGATCGACCTCTGGTTCCCGACGGTCGCGCAGGCGCGCCTCTGGGGCCGCCGGACCGTCACGATCACGCTGCACTGACTAGACTCCCTCTGTTCCAAGGGGGTGGCTCTGGGCGTGACCATGCAGATCGAGGAAGAACGCAGTGTGACCAGCGTCCGCGTGCTGCTCGTCGACGACCACGACCTCTTCCGCACCGGCCTGCGCAACCTGCTCGAGGAGCGCGGCGTGCAGGTTGCGGGCGAGGCGGGTCAGGGCGCAGACGCGGTCCGGCTGGTGCGCGAGCTGGCCCCCGACGTGGTCGTGATGGACCTGCACATGCCGGGCATGAGCGGGATCGAGGCGATCCGTCAGATCCACGGCTTCGCGCCCCTCACGCGCGTGCTCGTCCTGACCATCTCCGACCAGGACGACGATGTGCTGGACGCGATCCTCGCGGGAGCGTGCGGCTACCTGCTGAAGGACGCGTCGGTCGATGAGCTGATCCGCGGGATCGTCGCCGCGGCCGTTGGCGAGTCACTCGTTTCCCCTGCAATCGCCGGGAAAGTGCTGCAGCAGGTCAGGGCGACCGCGATCTCGCCCGAGGCTGCCGACACCATCAGGACCGAGCTCTCCGAGCGCGAGCTCGACGTCCTCAAGCTGATCGCGGCGGGCAACGACAACGCCATGATCGCGGCGCAGCTGCACATCAGCCCGAAGACGGTCAAGAACCACATCTCGAACATCCTGATGAAGCTCCAGATCGAGAACCGCATCCAGGCCGCGGTCTACGCGGTCCGCAGCGGAATCGTCTAGGGAGCGCTCGAGCGGAGGGCGCTCGAGCGGGCGCGCAGCTGCGTGAGGGTCTCGCGCAGCGCGGTGAGGATGCTGGCGTTGCTCGAGAGCCGGTCGGAGACCTGCGCGAGCTCCTTCGTCTTCAGCTCTTGGTCCCCGTCGTTCAGCTCCCCCGCGAGCTCGGACATCCGCCGCTCGAGCCGGTAGCGCTCGGCTTCGAGCGCCAACGCATAGGCGTAGCCGTCGGTGAGTGTCCGCTCGACGCGGTCGAGCGTCGCCGGTTCGTCGGTCTGAACCGGTTCGGCGAGCAACTCGTCGATCTGCTCGAGCAGTGCGGGGATCGCTTCAGGTGCCACGGGCTTCCGATTATCGATCCGCTATTCGCACAACTACAAGGGCCGCGCGGCCTATCCGCGCGGACGCCTAGACCCAGGCTTGACGCCGCTCACGGCTATCCGAACAATGCTGCGGATGACCCGCCGCCGCCTGCCGGTCATCGTGCTCGTGGCCCTGGTGCTCGCGGCCCCGGCCGGCGCAAGCGACTCGCCGCTTGCGAAACGCCTCGCCCGGGCGCTCGCCGTGCCGCACGTCTCGCAGGCGCGCACCGGCGCCGTCGCGATCGACCTCGAGACCGGCGAGACGGTCTTCTCGGAGCACGGGAATCTTCCGCTCGTGCCCGCCTCGAACGAGAAGCTCGCGGTCGCGTACTCGGCGCTGGTCACGCTCGGGCCGTCGTTCCACTTCGAGACGGACGTGCTCGGCCGCGGCGAGCAGGACGGAACGACCTGGCGCGGGAGCCTCGTCCTGGTCGGCCACGGCGACCCGACGCTCTCCAGCGCCGACCTCGCGACGCTGGCGCGCCAGGTGCGGGCGGCCGGCATCCGCCGCGTTACGCGCGGCGTCTTCGGCGACGAGTCGTTCTTCGACGCCCGCCGCACCGGCGCAGGCTGGAAGTCGTGGTTCTACATCAACGAGTGTCCGCCGCTGTCGGCGCTCACCGTCGACCGCGGCCGTTACTACGGCCGCACCTCACGCGATCCCGCGGCCGCGGCCGCGCTGCTCTTCCGCAACGCCCTGCGCAGTGCCGGGGTGGCGGTCGGAGGCGCGGGCGTCGGGAACCAGCGCGACGACGACGTGCCGCTGGCCGTGGTGGAGTCGGCGCCGCTCTCGCAGATCGTCGCCTGGATGGGCCGCGTCAGCGACAACTTCACCGCCGAGCTCCTGCTGAAGCAGCTCGGCGCGTCGGACGGTGTCGTCGGCACGAGCGCCCGCGGGTCCGCCGTCGTGCGCAGCGCGCTCGCCGAAGCCGGCGTGCCCCTGGTCGGCCTGCGCGTCGTGGACGGCTCGGGCCTCTCCTCGCTGGACCGCCTGACCGCCCGCTCGCTGGCCGCGCTCCTGCGAGTCGCCTGGGCCGATCCCGAGGTGCGCCCCTACCTCATGGCCGCGCTTCCGGTGGCAGGGATCAGCGGCACGCTGCACGACCGCATGCGCCGGCCGCCCGCGCGTGGCAACGTCCAGGCGAAGACCGGCACGACGAGCCTCGCCTCGGCGCTCTCCGGCTACGTCAGGCGCCGCTACGTGTTCTCGGTGCTGCAGAACGGCCGGCCGGTCTCGACGTTCTGGGCACGTAGGGCCCAGGACCGCTTCGCAACCGCGTTAGCCTCCGCCCAGTAGCTTCTCGAACGCCGCCTCGTCGAGCACGGGCACGCCCAGCTGCTCGGCCTTGGCGAGCTTCGACCCGGGACTCTCGCCGGCGATCACGCCGGTGGTCTTCTTCGAGACCGAGTCCGCGACCTTGGCCCCCAGGGCTTCGAGCGCCTTGCGGGCCTCGTCCCTGGTGTAGCCCTCGAGCGTCCCCGTGACCACGTACGTCGAGCCCGTCAGCGGTCCCTCGACCGGGCGCTCCTCGGCTCCGGCCTCGAAGCGCAGGCCGAGCTCCTTCAGCTCGCCGACGAGCCGGAGGTTGTCCTTGTCGGCGAACCACTCCGCGATCGCCTCGGCCCGCTCGGGCCCGATCCCCTCGACCTCCTGGATCTCCTCCGGCGCAGCGGCCGCGAGCTTCTCGACGTCGCCGAAGTGCCGCGCGAGGTTCTGCGCGGTCACCCAGCCCACGTCCGGGATGTTGAGCCCGAGCAGGACGCGCGAGAACGGCGTCCGCGTCGATCCCTGGATCGCGTCGATCGCCTTCGACGCGCTGATCTCGGCGAAGCCGTCCAGCACGAGCAGCTGCTCCTTCGTCAGCCGGTAGAGGTCCGGCAGCGAGCGGACGAGCCCGAGCTCCCAGAGCCGCCGCATCAGCTGCTCCCCGACGCCGTCGATGTCGGCCGGGCCCTGGACCCAGTTGATCAGCGTCTCCAGGCCGCGCGAGGGGCAGGCCCGGTTCGGGCAGCGGTGCATCACCTCGCCCTCGGGCCTCACCACCTTTTCCCCGCAAAGCGGGCACTTTTTCGGCATCCTGAAGCGCTTCGTCCCGGGTTGGTGCTCCCCCGCTGGGCCGACGATCTGGGGGATCACGTCACCGGCTCGCTGGACGATCACACGGTCGCCCTCGCGGATGTCCTTGCGGTTGATGTCCTCCTCGTTGTGCAGCGTCGCGCGCGAGACGGTGACGCCGCCGACCTGCACCGGCTCGAGCATCGCCCACGGGTTCAGCGCGCCGGTGCGGCCGACGCGGATCGCGATCTTCTGCAGCGTCGTCTCCGCCGTCATCGGCGCCCACTTGAACGCGCGCGACCAGCGCGGGCGCGAGTGGAGCGCGCCCAACTCGCCCTGCTGCTCGAGCGAGTCGACCTTGATCACGATCCCGTCGATCTCGTAGTCGAGGTCGGCACGCTTCTGCTCCCACTCGCGGCAGCGCTTCGCGACCTCCTCGATCGACTCGAGCCGCTCAACGAACGGGTTCGTGCGGAAGCCGTGCTCCCGCAGCCACTCGAGCTCCTTCCAGTGCGAAGCCAGCTGCACGCCCTCGAGCGCGCCGACGCCGTAGACCCAGACGGCGAGCGGGCGTGAGGCGGTAATCGACGAGTCCTTCTGGCGCAGCGAGCCGGCGGCCGCGTTGCGCGGGTTCGGTGCGAGCTTCTGGCCGAGCTCCGCGATCCGCGCGTTGAGCTCGCGGAAGCCCGAGATGGGCATGTAGACCTCGCCGCGCACCTCGGCCACCCTCGGGTGTCCGTCACCGCGCATCTTCAGCGGCACCGACGGGATCGTGCGCAGGTTCACCGTCACGTCCTCACCCTGGTAGCCGTCGCCACGGGTCGCACCGCGCGTGAGCGCGCCGTCCTCGTAGGTGAGATTGATCGCGAGCCCGTCGATCTTCGGCTCGATCACGAATGCGACCGCCTCGTCCGAGCCGAGCCGCTTGCGGACGTCCTCGGCCCACTTGAACAGGCTCTCGTCGTCGGTCACCTTCTCGAGCGAGCCCATCGGCGTCAGGTGCTGCACCTTCACGAAGCGCTCGCTCGGCGGTGCTCCGACCCGCTGAGTCGGCGAATCGGGGGTGATCAGGTCGGGATGCTCCTCCTCGAGCGCCTTCAGCTCGTCGTAGAGCCGGTCGTACTCGGTGTCAGAGATCTCCGGGTCGTCGAGGACGTGGTAGCGGTAGAGGTGGTGGTCGACCTGCGAGCGCAGTTCGTCGAGCCGCTCCTGGGCGTCCTTCTGCGTCCTCGTCGCCATTGAGCGATCCTACCCAGGCCCTAGCATGCAGCCGTGCGCGCCGTCCTCGTCGCGGTCCTGGCCCTCACGCTCGCCGCGCCGGCCGAGGCGGTCGTCGTCCAGTTCCGGACGCCGAGCTCCAACATCGGCTGCATGTACAGCACGGAGGCCACGCTGGGCGGCGGGTACATCCGCTGCGACATCCTCAGCGGCCTGAAGCCGAAGCCTCCGCGACGCGGCTGCGACCTCGACCAGACCGGCTACGAGCTCAGCCCCCGCGGCCGCGCGACGATCGTCTGCGCCGGTGACACCGCCGTCAACAAACGCGCCCGGGCGTTGCGCTACGGCTCGAGGTGGTCACGCGGCGGCTTCACGTGCACGTCGAAGAAGACGGGCCTGCGCTGCCGCAACCGCAGCGGCCACGGCTTCTTCCTCAGCCGCGCGCACTCGTACCGCTTCTAAGACCCTTGCCGTAGAAACGCCCGATTTGCAGGCGAATCCGTCGTGCTGGGCTGAAGTTCGTCGTCAGCCGTCGCTCGAGCACTAATTAGGGGTCACAGCAGCTCCCCGATCAGCGCAGCAGCCCGAGCGGCACCGTCGCGCTCGACCGGGCGGTAGTCGACCTCGCGCCCGATCTCCTCGGCGATCGCGGCCGCGATCTCGGAGGGCCCGTCGGTCTCGAAGTCCATGCAGCGGCCGGCCCCGTAGCGGCCGAGCCGGTGGCGGACGTGGAAGTTCTGCTCGAAGTGGTGGCGCAGGGGGAAGTAGAGGAACGGGCGCCGGTTGGCGGTCAGCTCCATCGAGGTGGTCAGCCCGCCCTGGACGACCGCCAGGTCGCAGGCGGCCAGGTGGCGGTAGAGGTCGTGCACGTAGGCGCGCAGCTCGAGCCCCTCGTGCTGGGGCAGGCTGGCAGGATCGATCCGCGGCCCGGCGACCACGATCATGCGCAAGTCGGGGACGCGCTCCTTCGCCTCCGGGAAGGACTCGATCACCCGCCGTAGCAGATGCCCGCCCACCCCCGAGCCGCCGACGGTGACGATGCAGACGCGCTCCTCGTCTGAGTAGCCCAGCTCGCCCCGGTCACCGAGCGCCTGCGGGTCGAAGCCGGTCACGTAGCCGGCGAAGTCGAAGTGCTGCTCGGTCCAGTCGCGGATCTGCGGCAGCTCGGGCCCGAAGGAGTCCGGCACCACGTCCTCGCGGTTGCCGACGAAAAGCGCCCGGTCGCGCAGGCGCGGGAAGCGGGCGATGTGCTCGATCATCTCCGCGTTGTAGTCGGCGGTCAGGAAGGCCTCGTGGTCGCCGCCGTCGGCCATCGGGAGCCAGCCGACGAAGTCGGTCAGCCAGACGTAGGCGGCCCGCTTCAGCTCCGGGTTTTCGTGCAGGTAGTAGTCGAGCTCCCAGGCCTCGTCGCCGATCCAGAGGTCGTACTGCTGCTCGCGCACCAGGTCGTCGAAGACCATGAAGTTGGCCAGCAGGATCTCGTCCATCCGCCGGATCGCCTGGAAGCAGTGCAGGTCGTGCTCGGCCGACTCGCTCTCGACGTGGCTCGACTCGCTGGCCAGGTAGGCGCTGGCCGGATGGATGCGCTCGCCGCGCGCCTCCAGCACCGCCGTCACCGGGTGCTGGGCGAGCCAGTCGATCTCCAGGTCGGGGTGCAGCTTGCGCAGCTCGTCGGCGATCGCCGCGTCGCGCTGGGCGTGGCCGAGTCCGATCGGCGAGGAGATGTAGAGAGCGCGCCTGCGGCGTGACTTGGCACGCGTCCAGCGTCGCTCCTTTGGCTGCGACGGTGCGATCGACTCGGTGAACTCCCGGACGAGCCCGTTGATCTTTACGGGGTCACGAGCGTGCGGCCCATGGCCCGAGCCTTCGAGTGACACGTAAACACCTCCCAACTCCGACGCAAAGGCGCGAGCGCGCTCGTGCTCGACGAGCTCGTCCGCAGTTCCATGGATCACGAGAGCCGGACAACGGATCCGCCCACAGAGCTCGACCGTGGTCTCGGGGTCGAGCTCCTTGATATCCCAACCGCGAAAGCTGACCAGAAGGGTCTCGGCGTCCGTCTCGAGGCCCCAGCCGACGCAGTCCTCGATCTGCTTCGTGGAGTGCGGCTCCGTGAACATCTGCGAGATGAAGAACTCGACGTACCCCGGCCAGTCGCGCAGCCAGTAGTGGCGGTTCTCCTTTGCCCAGCCCTCGTCCGTGTCGAGTTCCTCGTCGAACGGAAACTCGGCAACCTCTCGCTCCCGCGTCGGGAGCGAGGGCGCGATGAAGACGAGGCCGCTGACCCGCCCGGGATGCTCGGCGGCGAGGATGAGCGAGTCGCCCATGTCGCACCAGGAGACGACGATCGCCCGCTCGACCTCGGCCGCATCGAGCACCGCCACGGCGTACTCCGCCACCTGGCTCCGATGGTACGCCGCCGCGTCCCGGGGCCTGTCGGAACGGCCGTTTCCCGGCGGGTCGAACGTCACCACTCGACCGTGCCGCGCGAAGTACGGGATCTGCATCTTCCAGCAGCGTGAGTGGACGAGCTCCCAGGTCGGCGGGAAGAGGATCGTCGGCTCGCCCTCGCCGTAGCGCTCCCAGAAGATGCGCACACCGTCCCGCTCGACGAACCCCTCCTCGTCCGGGTAGCGGGCGCGCGTCTGCTCCCGGGCCGGCGCGGCGGTGATCACGAGAGCGACTCCACGAACTCGCGGATGAGCAGGTTCACCTTGACCGGATCGCGTGCCTGCGGGAGGTGCCCGGCGCCCTCGAGCGTGACGAGCGTCCCGCCGGTCACTTCGGCGAGGGCCGCGCCCTGGGCGTGCGGTCGGATCCGGTCGTCGTCGCCATGCAGGACCAGGACCGGACAGCGAACCCGCTCGCAGAGCTCGCCGAAGTCGACGCCGATCGGCAGGGCGATGCCGGCGTCATGGTTGGCGAGCACTTCCGGGGTCGTCTCGAGCCCCCAGCCGATGGCGTCCTCGATCTGCTTCGTCGAGTGCGGCTCCGTGAAGCACTTCCCGACGAAGAAGTCGAGGAAGTCCCGGTAGTCCCGCCGCCAGTGGTGGATGTTGTACTTCGCCCATCCTTCGTCGGTGTCGAGCAACTCGTCGAAGGGGTAGACCGTGCGCTCGGGCAACGGCGGCGCCAGTGGGACGGCGGGGCCGATGAACGCCGCGCCGGCGACGCGCTCCGGGTGCTCCGCCGCCAGCAACACGCCCCAGAGCGTGGCGCACGACACGCCGACGACGACGGCGCGCTCCGTCGCGGTCGCGTCCAGGACTGCAAGCGCATCGAGCGCGAACTCTCGAATCGCGTACGGCTCGGCGCCGTGTGGCCGGTCGGAGCGGCCGTTTCCGCGTCCGTCGAAGGTGACGACTCGGCAGTGGCGAGCCAGATACGGGATCTGCATCTTCCAGTGCCGCGAGTGGAAGAGCGCCCAGGTCGGCAGCAGCAGGACGGTCGGCTCGCCGGTGCCGTAGACCTCGTAGGAGATCCGGACGCCGTCGCGCTCGATGTAGCCCGACTCGTCCGGGTAACGCGCCCGGGTTTGCTCTCTCAGAGGCGCAGTCAGCTCGACAGCCAAAGCCTTCACGAGGTCACGTTGGCGCAGATCGCGTACACGAACAGGGACCAGCTCTCCGACGTGGGCGTGGTCTCGTAGGCGTTCCCGAACCATCCGCTTGGCTGGCCGGTGAAGGGAAAACTCTGCCTCACGGCGGTTGGCTCTGAAAACGGGCTCACGTCCGTGCCGCCTCCGATGACCTTCTTGCCCTCGGGACAGTTCACGAGCGCCGACTTCGCGTCGATCGAGTCGAACGCACTCGCGTTGTGGACGAGCTCGTAAGCGCTGATCCCTGGTGGCCCCGTGTCACCCTTTGGACCCTGGGGTCCCATCTTCCCCTGCGGTCCTGCCGGACCGGCAGCAAGCACCGATGCCGGCAGCTTTCCGCGGCCATTGAGCGGGACGAGGAATCGCGGCTTCGGCTTCCTTGCCGCCTTGATCCCGTTCACGGCGGAGGCGTTGCCGGCCTTGTCGGCGTAGTGAGCCTTCTTGGCGAACGGCGGCACAGCCGACACGACGGCGTGCCCGGCCGGAGTCGAGCCGAGCACCGCGACCGCGAGGGCCGTGATCGAGAGGACGAGCGGCAGCCGCCTCTTCATGTCGAGCCTCCTTCGGTTCATCGGAGGGACTCCACGAACTCACGGATGAGCAGGTTCACCTTGACCGGATCGCGTCCGTGCGGCGCGTGGCCGGAACCCTCGAGCGTCACGAGCGTCCCGCCGGTCAACTCGGCCAGCGCGGCGCCGGTCGTGTGCGAGCGGATCGCGTCGTCCTCGCCGTGGATGACGAGGACGGGACAACGCGTGCGCACAGCCAGCTCACGCGCCTGGGCCTCGTCCTTGATGCCCGGTGCGCGTTGGGTCGCGATCAGCATCTCGGGCGTCGACTCGAGCGCCCACCCGACCGCATCCTCGATCTGCTTCGTCGAGTGAGGCTCGGTGTAGACCTGGGAAAAGAAGAACTCGAGGAAGTCGGCATAGTCCTCGAGCCAGTGGCGGCGGTTGTACTTCCGCCATCCCTCGTAGGTCTCGAACTCCTCGTCGAACGAGATCACCGCGCGGGCGCGCGGAGTCGCCGTCCCGAGCGGCAGGCCCGGCCCGATGAAAACTGCGGCTTCGACGCGCTCGGGGTGATTCGCGGCGAGCAGGAGCCCGCGCTGCGCTCCCATCGAGAAGCCGACGATGACCGCCCGCTCGGTCTCGGTGGCGTCGAGCACGTCGAGGGCGTCTCCCGCGTACTCGGCCTCGGCGTAGGCCTCCGGTTCCTCGGGGCGGTCCGAGCGCCCGTTGCCGCGCGGGTCGAACGTGATCACCCGAAAGTGCCGCGCGAGGTACGGGATCTGCATCTTCCAGCAGCGGGAGTGGATGATCGACCACGGCGGCAGGAACAGAATCGTCGGCTCGCCCTCGCCGTAAAGCTCCCAGAAGACGTGCACGCCGTCCCGCTCGACGAACCCCTCAGCGTCCGGGTAGCGGGCGCGCGTCTGCTCCCTGGGCGGCGCGGCGGTGATCACCGGAGCGACTCCAGGAACTCGCGGATGAGCAGATTCACCTTCACGGGATCGCGGATGTGCGGCGCGTTTCCAGACCCTTCGAGCACGACCAGGTCGCCGCCCGTCTGCTCGGCGAGGGCCGCCCCGCGCGTGATCGAGTTGAGAGCGTCCTGGTCGCCGTGGATCACGAGCACCGGGCAGTGAACACGACGACAGAGTGCCTGCGCCTCTTCCGGGGTCAGGTCCGGAGCCTCCATCGTCGCGATCATCACCTCGGCGTTCGTCTCGAGCGCCCAGCCGACGGCGTCTTCGACCGGCTTCGTCGAGTGCGGTTCCGTGAACATCCTCGAGATGAAGAACTCGACCCAGTCGCGGTAGTAGTGGACCCAGTGGTGGCGGTTGTGCTTCGCCCAGCCCTCGGCCGTGTCGTACTCGGTGTCGAAGTCGTAAACAGTCCGCTCCGGGAGCGGCGAGCCGCCACCAGGGAAGTTCGGCCCGATGAAGGCGGCGCCCTGGATCCGCTCCGGATGCTCCGCTGCCAGCAGCAGGCCCCGCTGCCCGCCCAGCGAGAAGCCGACGATCACGGCTCGCTCGGTCTCGGTCGCGTCCAGCACCGCGACGGCGTCGGCCGCGAACTCGCGCTCGCCGTAGGCCGCCGCCTCGGTGGGCCGGTCGGAGGGGCCGTTGCCGCGACCGTCGAACGTAACGACGCGGAAGTGGCGCGCCAGATACGGAATCTGCATCCTCCAGTGCCGCGAGTGCATGAGAGACCAGGTCGGCAGGAGAAGCACCGTCGGCTCGCCCGAGCCGTAGACCTCGTAATAGATGCGGACGCTGTCGCGCTCGATGTAGCCGGACTCGTCCGGGTAGAGCGCCCGCGTCTGCTCGCGCTGAGGCGCGGTCAGCTCGACAGCCATCCGTCGATCCAGTCCAGGAGCTGGTCGTGTCCCTTCTCGATCCCGCCGAGGCGCTCGACCATGATCCCGACGTTGAACGTGATCACGAGCGAGACGAGCGCCTCGAGCGGGATCTCGACCCCGAGCTGGCGATGCGGTTCTGCGAAGGCCTCGGTCAGCACTGCGCGCCACTCCGCGTTCACGCGCGCGAGCCGCTCGCGGACGTCGGGGTTGTTCCAGCCGAGCGCCTGCAGCTCGAGCCAGACCTTCTCGTAGGTGACGTCCTCGCTGACCAGGTAGCGCATCGCCGTTCGCCACTTGTCCACGAAGGGCAGGTCGGCGGCGTACAGCTCGCGCTGGCGGGCGATCAGCCGCTCGGTGAACCGCTCGAGCGCCTGCACCAGCAGGTTCTCGTTCGAGCCGAAGTAGTAGTGGACGAGGCCGTGGTTGACGCCCGCCTCCTCCGCAAGGCGTCTCGTCG
>Ga0081540_1003171_pt1 | contig 13117 bp, 11 predicted proteins | sample TabmetS2T1R1_FD_71024 | JGI IMG/M metagenome (GOLD analysis project Ga0081540, IMG submission 71024) | Tabebuia heterophylla rhizosphere microbial communities from the University of Puerto Rico - S2T1R1 | ecosystem: Host-associated > Plants > Roots > Rhizosphere ... | reverse complement strand
TCGTCGTTTCGGCCAGCACGCCGGAGAAGGCGCAGACCGTCGCCGATTCGGTTGGCGCAAGTGCCGCGACCAACAACCCGGACGCGGTTCGACAAGCCGACCTGGTTGTCCTGGCCGTGCCGTATAGCGCGGTCGCCGACGTTGCCGAGGAGATCGCCGACGCAGCCTCCGGCAAGATCATCATCGACGCAACCAACGCGCTGAAGCCCGATCTGTCCGGGCTGGCCGTCACGGACCGGTCGGCCGCAGAATTGCTCCAGGACCGCCTGCCGGCCGCGCGCGTGGTCAAAGCCTTCAACACGGTTTTTGCCTCGAGGCAGGCTGCCCCGGTGGTCGACGGCTTACCGCTCGACGGTTTCTACGCTGGCAACGACGCTGAGGCAAAGCAGACCGTCGCCGAGTTCTTGGCCGCGATCGGGTATCGCCCGATCGATGCCGGCGGACTTCCATCGGCCCGCGCTCTTGAGCACATGGCGTACCTCAATATCCTGCTCAACGCGGGCAATGGCTGGCCCTGGGAGAGTGGCTGGAAGCTCGTCGGCCCGACTGGCTGATCGCACTCCGCGTTCACGTGCTTTGGATGATGCGCGGCCGGTGATCATACGCAAGGATGTCTAGGCCGGCGACCAGCCGGCCACGACCGTCGTCGCGCTCCGCGCGGTGCCTGACCGATAGGGACAAGCCAGATGACCGAAGAAACCCCCGTCCTCTCCGCCCTCGCCGAGATGACTGCGGTATCCATCGAACGCGGCACGTTGCCGGCGCGCGAGCACATGCTCGCCCGCCTCGCCGCGTTGGTCGCGGTTGGCGCGCCCCCAGTGTCGTATGTGTTGAATGCGGGGACTGCGTCCGATGTCGGGATCACGCTCGAGGATGTACAAGGCATTCTCGTCGCCATCGCGCCGATCGTGGGGACGCCTCAGGTTGTGTCCGCATCCGCAAACATCACCCAGGCGCTTGGCTTCGTAATCGATCTGGCCGTCGCCGAAGCCGAAGCTGAGGCCGAGGCGGAAGCGGCCAACGAAGGCTGACACCGCCTGATCGCCGTGTCCGGCGGGTAGCGGGCGACGGTACCCGCCGGCGACGACATCATGCGTCGCCGTCGGGCCGGGCTGATGCGGTGTGTGGCCGCCTATATTGCTCGGTGTCGCGATAACCCGGCGGAACTGAAACGCGCCCAGCCCCGAGTTCACGAGCAGGCAGGGGCGGCGTGGTTGCCGCTTTGCCGTCTTCGGAGGAGTGCTTGCCGCGCACTTGGCGGCCACTGGAGTGCGGGGCTCTTGGATGGGCGCGGTGCCCGGGCGGAGTGATCGCGAGATTCGCGGCGCAGTACCCCCGAGACGAATAGCCCCAGCAAGCCCCATTCCGCTGGGTCGTCACTGACTCGGTAGCGGGTCCGGATGATTGTTCGGTACATCGGTCGACAGGTAGGTGTCGTCCACACGCCTTGATGGCTGGGTCGCTCCAGGGTCGCCACGATGCCAAAGTCAGGCGTGGTCGGTCACGATAAGCGCAGGCTCTAGTCGGATGTGCTTTCCTGGGCGAGGTAGCGATATGGGCCAGTGGCTCGTTGTGGTGTTGAGCCTCGGCTCAGCGGCTGCTTTCGCTATTGCCACCTCCCTGAAGCACCGCAGCGCCGGCGAGGTCCCCGATGCCCAGAACTTGCGCCCCACCGCCGTTGGCCATTTCGTGCGCGCTACCGTCGTCCACCGACTCTGGTTGGCCGGAATTGCTGCGGACGCCGTCGCCGTTCTGTTGCAGATAGTCGCGCTGCATTACGGCGCGCTGGCCGTGGTGCAGCCGTTGCTGATAAGCGGACTGCTGTTCGCCCTGCTGCTACGCCCACTTCACCATCAGCCCATCGGGCAGCGGGAGCTGGGCTGGGCGGTCGTGCTGACCCTTGCCCTCGCCGGGTTCCTCGCGCTGGCCGGGACAGCTGGGCGAAGCTCCACGACCCCCGGTGTCGACCGGGTTCCAGCGATCATCACGGGCATCGTCGGGTTGGTGCTCGCAGCTGGTTGCGTAGCTATAGCCCATCGCCAGCGTCCCGGCGGTACCTCCGCGGCGCTGCTCGGTGTCGCCGTTGGCATCACCTACGCGGCCGTAGCCGCATTGCTCAAGGCGGTGGGCGACGTCGCGGTCCACGGCTCGCGCGCCCTGCTGACCAGCTGGCAGCTGTACACCGTGCTCGTCATCGGGGTTCTTGGGCTCCTTCTGAATCAGCTCGCTTTCCAGGCCGGCCCGCTGACCGCCAGCCTGCCGGCCATCGCGACCGTCAACCCACTCGCGAGCATCACCATCGGAGTGCTCGTCTACGACGAGACCGTCCGGCACAGCCCCGAAGCCAGCCTCGGCCTCGGCGTGCTCTTGCTCGTGCTGGGGACCGCCGTGATCCAACTGACCCGTTCCGGGGGACAACCCATGCCGTCGGGACGGTGATCAGCTCGCGGTAGCCGCGCGATATTGGTGCGGTTCCCGTACCCCAATACACGAGGCCGCCACACGCTCAAGGCGCCTATGGCGTCGACTACCTGCGGTACCGGGTGGACGAGGCAAACGGAAAGATCTTCTGCCTCGTCGACGCCCGCGACGCCGAAACCGCCGCCGCTGTTCATCGGCAGGCGCACGGTCTCGTCGCGGACGAGATCTATCGAGTCGCGGAAGGCGTGTGATCGCCTTGCACTAGGTACCGCGAGACCGCGCCGACTAGCCGGACGCCTTCCGGTCGGATGGACCGCGTCGGCCGTGACCTGGCGCGGCCTATCGCCATGCCCGAAATGCGATTCCTCGGTTGTGATTTGGACTTCATGCCAATTAGCAGCGGCAAGTTTAGATCCGTGTGATTGTCGCTAACCACGCCGGTGCTCCGTCGTCGTGGTATCTCGTCTGAACCCGGTCCGGTTCGATGGCGGCGACTTTCCAGCCGATGCTCGGGCTGTACGCCGCTCTCAGCTCTTCCTGACTGATGGGGTGCGGACCAATGTCGGAACCATGGTCACTGAAGCACAACACATAAAGGATCCCATTGTGCTCGGTCACCGACGCCAAGCTCGCCACGTATTCCTGTCGCTCGTCGCCGTCGAAGGTGTGGAACAGCCCGCAGTCCAGCACCGTCTGAAACGACCGGCCCAACCCCTCCAGGTGCAGCGCGTCTGCCGCTGCGAACTCGACGGTGATCCCACGGTCGTCGGCCTTGGCCTGGGCGATGGCCAATGCGGTCGGAGCGACGTCAATGCCCAAAACCGAGAATCCCAGCGAGGCGATGTGTAGCGCGTTCTCGCCGGTCCCGCAGCCGGCATCGAGCACCGATCCGGTGAATCGATCTTCGGCTGCCAATCGCGCTATTGCTGGCTGTGGCTGGCCAATATCCCAAGGCGCAGGGCCGTCCCGGTATGACGCGTCCCAGGGCAGCCCGGAGAGCTGTTCATGACTGGTTGGGTGGCGCCCGTCGAACGGATCGTCAGCGCGAGTAGCTGATGCCACGGTGGATTACGTCCGGGCGAGGGACGTGTCCGAGACATCGGCAACCCGACGGCGGACTCTCGTGCGCAGCAGGGCCGGTCCCCACCAGCGGGTGGCGATGGCGAAGGCCGCTGCAAACAGGAGAACTTCGGAAACGACGACGCCGGTGTGGTTCAGACCGGTGAGCCCCATGAAGCAGGCAAAGCACGACGTCGTTACCACCAGCCGCCGTTCGAAGCGGGAGTCGGCCGTCGGTGCGAGGCATAACAGTCCCCATAGCAAGTACCAGGGGTAGACCACCGGCCCGAGCGCGGCGACCGCCAGCAAGCCGTACCCGAGGCTCCGGCTGAGTTGCCGACGATCCGAGGTCGCAGCGAGGTAGCAAACGATGCACGCGGCCGCCACCAGCCCAACCGCCCGCGCGGCCGCAATTGTGTCCGGGGACGGCGCCCAGCTGACGATCGCGCTCAGTAGGTCGCCGAGTAGCGCGGTTGGGGATCCGCGCGTGTACCCGACCGTCGGGGTCGTTAGTCCGGAGAGCCAACCCCAGCTGTGGGCAACGAGCAAACTGAACGTCAGCCAACATGCGGCAACGACCGCCACGGGCTGTAGCCAGTAGGCCCAGTTGGGTGATCGGGTCGTCCAGCTGCGCGCCATCCGCCAGTGCTGGGCAGAGATCAACAAGATCGCAGCCGCGGCCGGCGCCTTGATCGCCGCTGCCGCGCAGGCCGCCACCAACGCCAGCGCGGGCGAGCGACGGCACGCAACAAGAGCCAGCATCAGCAGGGCACACATCGCGCCTTCGAGATGAGCGGCCGATACCACCTGCAACAGCACCAGCGGATTGAGCACGGTCAATGCGACTGCGGTCGCACGCATGCGGTCCGTTGCCAATGTCGCGGCGCACAGCCCGATTACCACAACGCTGAGTGCAGCCACGACGCGCAGGGCGACCACGGCTCCGACGGGGCTGCCGCCGATCGCCACGGCGCCGTGCTGCAGCAGGCCAGTCAGCGGACCGTATGGACTCGGTGCGTTACGCCAGACGGGATCGACCGCATTCACCACGTCGCCGTTGTTGAGCGCAGCTGGACCCAGGACGTAGGGATTGAAACCGCGAGTAAGCAACTCGCCTTGTGCGGCGTAGCTGTAGACATCACTGCTCAACAGCGGCGGGCCGACCACGAACGGGATCGCCCACCACGCGGCCAGGCGCCACACCACGCCCTCGCGCCACTTCCCGGCCCACAGTGCTGACAGGGTGAGCAGCCAGACGACAACCAGGGCGCCGATGCCGAACGCCTGGAGCACGCCCGGGAGCAGTCGGCCGTCAGCGCGAGCCGGAGATCCGGTCAGCAGACCGAACCAGCTGGTCAACCTGGCGCTACCCAGCACTGGGCCCACGCGTCCGCCGGCTACCACAGTTAGCGTCGCGGCGACGAATCCAGCTGCGGCCAACGCGGCTGGACGCGGCCGTACCTGACTGATCAAACTCACCTCGATGTGAGACCTAGCGTGCTCGGCAGTATCTACCGCGTCCGGGCAGCGACGTAACTCTAACCCCGGTCGGACCTGGCCACGCCCACCGGCCATACCGCGGCCTCAGACCGACCACGATCGCGGAGCCGAACTGTCAGACAGATCGCGGCCACTGATGAGGGTGTCAACCCGCTCATGCCAAACTGTCCAGCTGTGTCCGTGCCCATCCTGATCGGGCCCGCGCCGCGCCGAACCTTCTCTCGCGCCAGCGTCGCGGCTCGCCGCCTCTGGGACTCGGACTACCGCCCGGCACTGATCGCCACGGGCGTCGCGACGTTGTTGGCCTGGGGCTTTCTGCTGCTTCCGCCCATGAACACCGACATGTCGGCCCAGCTCGCCCGCGCGGACTTTGCTGGCCAACATCCCTTGTCCATCGTCGACTTCCGGTGGTTCGGCGGCACGGTCGTATACGGCTACACGCTGTGGGCGTCGATTCTCATGGCACACGTCGGGACCAAGCTGACCGGTGCCGTGGCCGCGATCGTGGGCACCTGGTTCGCGACCCGACTACTGGGCCGAGTTCGTCCGGTACACCCGGTGATCGGCGGCCTAGCCGCAGCAGTTACCCAGGTGGCGAATGTTGTCGAGGGCCGGATCACGTTCGCCGTCGGCTTGACGTGCGGATTGATCGCAGTGTCGCTGGTGACAACAACCCGGCTGCCCAGGTCGAGCGCCGGTTTGCTGGCGGCGATATTCGGTGCGCTGTGCGGCGGCGCGAGCCCGGTTGCGGCGCTGCTGCTGGGGATCCCGGGTGCCGTGGCACTGTTCGCTGGTCGGCGGCAAGACGCCGCGCTACTCCTCCTGCCGGCGGCCGGCGCTGCGACCGTCACGTCGATTGTCTTCGGCGACGGAGGTCGCCAGCCGTTCAGTTTTGTGGACTGCGCACGGTCGGTCATCGCGCTGGCAGTGGTTCTCGCTGTCATCCCGGCGCGATGCCGGCTCCTGCGCATCGGCGCAGCGCTGGGGATTGTGCTCGTTGTCGCGGCGTTCGTTCTGCCCACCCCGGTGGGATCAAATGCATCCCGGCTCAGCCTGCTGTTCGCGCTACCGGTCACGGCTGCGTTCGTCCAACTGCGCACTCCGACGCGCAACGCAGCACTGCTCCTTGGAATGTTCGTCCTCCAACTGCCGGTGAACCCGGCCGCGATCGCCAGCACCGGACACGTCAGCGGATACAGCGACTACTACCGACCCGTGATCGACGCGATCCAAGCCCGGGGACCGCTTACCGGCCGCGTCGAGGTCGCAGAAATGACCGGCCACTGGGATGCGGTCTACCTCGCTCGTGGCCTGCCGCTGGCTCGTGGCTGGCTCCGGCAAACCGATGTCCGACTCAATGACGAGGTCTTTTACCGGCACGACCCCACGCCGCAAAGCTATTGGGACTTCCTACGAACCGACGCCGTGCAGTACGTCGCGCTGCCGGATGCGCCGTTGACGAGCTTCGGAGCCAAGGAAGCCGAGCTCATCGCCACGCGCCTGCCGTACCTCGAGCCGGTTTGGTTGAATCGCCACTGGACCCTGTACGAGGTGCTGAATCCGACGGCGCTCGTCGACCCGCCGGGGGACGTCCTACACCAGAACCCGGACACGATCACGATCAGCGTGCCGGCCTCGAGCCGAGTCCTGGTCCGACTTCGCTGGTCCCACTGGTTGGGCCTGCAGAGTGACGACCGCCAGGCGTGCATCGCGCCCGACGGCCTCTACGTGACGCTTCGCACCGGCTCGGGCGGCACCTACACCTTCGACTCTCGATTCCCGGTCGGTACCGGGCATTGCGACTAGTAGCGGAAGCGCCTCCCGCTCATTTGTCCTCGGCACCTCACGAAGTACGGCGCCGGGAGGTCCGCGCCGACATCGGGGCGGCCCCGGGCGGGATCAGTCGCTAGCGATAATGGCCTTACCGCACAGCGCATTGTGGAGGCCCCGATGGATTCCATGACGGTTCGGTTTGTGGCCCCGGCTGGGGTGGTTGAGAAGTCGGTTGGGGATGTGTCGGGGTTGTTGGGGCGGGGGGATGGGTTTGTGTGGTTGGACGTGCCGGTGTGGACGTCGGGGATTGATGGGTTGTTGGCGGGGGTGTTGGGGTTGCATCCGGTGGCGCGGGAGTACTGCCGGGTGCGTAATCACATGCCGATGGTGCATGGGTATCGGGATCATGTGTTCATGGTGTTGCACCGGCCGGTGGTGTTGGGGCAGGGGGAGACCCGGTTGGTGGAGTTGGATTTGTTTGTTGGGGATCGGTTTGTGGTGACGGTGCATAAGCGGGATGAGGTGTCGGTGGCGGCGGTGGAGGGGGTGTCGGAGATTGAGGAGACGTTGACCCGGATCGGGGCGGGCCGGATCGCGCCGCGGACGCCGGTGGAGTTGACCCATGCGTTGGTGTCGTTGATGGCGTTGCGGCAGCGGTTGTTGGTGCAGGACGTGGCGGTGCGGGTGGCCGAGGTGGAGGAGAAGGTGCTGCATCGGCAGCTGACCAATCCGGAGCATGCGTTGGAGGAGATGTTCCTGGTCCGGTATGAGTTGTTGTCGGTGCGCACCACCGCGGCGCATTCGGAGGAGGTGTTGGCCCGGGCCCGCAAGCTGCTCGGCCCCGGCCATCACGACGACGAGGCGCAGCTGGCCGACCTGCAAGACATGTTCCGCCGGGTCCACCGCATGACCGACAGCGAACAAGAACTCCTCGCCGGCGTCATCGACCTCTACCGCACCCGCACCGACACCAAGATGATGATCGCGATGGAGCGGCTCGCCGTACTCGCCGCGGTGACGTTGCCTATCACCGCGATCGCGTCGGTCTATGGCATGAACGTGATCGTCAACGCGCAGACCCATTACATCCAGTTGATCATCGTGTTGATCATCATGGCCGCTATCAGCGGCGTCCTGCTCCGCTGGACCAAGAAGCAGGGCTGGTGGTGACGGAGCCGGTGCGCCAACACGTCGGTGTCGTACGGCTGGATCGCGGTTAGCCGTTGTGCAGGACGGCCGCGCCTCCGAAGCGGCCATGCTCAAGGTCAGCTAGGGCCTCCGGGGCTCGATCCATCGGATAGCCGACAGTGGTCGGCGTAATCCGGAATCGTTCCGCGAGCGCCAGGAACTGCTCCCCGTCCTGGCGGGTATTCGCGGTGACACTACGCAGCCGGCGCTCCTCGAAAAGCTCACGCTCGTAGTTCAGCGTCGGGACGTCGGAGAGCCAGATCCCGGCGATCGCGAGCGTGGCGCCACGATCCAAGGCGCGGAGCGCGACGGGGACGATCTCACCGGCCGGAGCGAACAGGATGGCCCCGTCGAGCGGTTCCGGCGGCGCGTCCATCGCACCGCCAATGGAGTCGACGCCGAGCGAGCGGGCGAGTTCCTGGTTGTGGTCGCCGCGGGTGAGAACGTGTACGCGTTGCCCCATGTGCAACGCGATCTGCGCGGTGATGTGGGCACTTCCGCCGAAGCCGTAAATACCCAGCCGACCGCCGATGGGCACCTCGGCAGAACGCCAGGCCCGGTAGCCGATGATGCCGGCGCACAACAACGGCGCAGCATGCTCGTCGTCCACGGATGTCGGCAACCGGTAGGCGAATCCTTCGTCGACGACACAGAAGTCGGCGTAGCCACCGTCGCGATCCCAGCCAGTGAAGGTCGGCGCACTACACAAATTCTCCGCGCCACGCCGGCAATACGGACAGGTGCCGTCAACCGAGCCCAGCCACGGCACGCCGATCCGTTCACCGATCGAGAACCGTCGAGCCTCTGAACCCAGAGCCTCGACGCGTCCGACGACCTCGTGTCCCGGGGTGACGCCCGGCCGGCGCGGCGGCAGATCGCCCTCGGCGAGGTGCAGGTCGGTACGGCACACACCGCAGCACGAAATCCGGACCAGGATGTCGGCCGGGCCCGGCTCGGGCCGATCACGCTCGATCCGGCGGAGCGGGCCAGCGTCGATCGGCCGCGGAGTATCGACTATCCAGGCCTGCATCAGCATGCTCCTACCCGCGGCCAACCGCCGATCGCGACCCGCATCGTAGCTGCTATCCGGATCTGGCCGCGTCGCGTCGCGGACCGGGATCATCCAATAGCGGGTCGCTCGGCCTCCTTTCGCATGTTTGACTGGGAACAGTCGAACGAGGGAGATGCCCGCAGTGGAATCGGAGGAGCTGTACGAGCTGGACTCGGATCGCCCGGACCTGACGGACAGCGTCCTGTTGCAAGCCATGGACGGCTTCGTCGACGCCGGCGCAACGGTCAAGATTCTCCGGGATCACCTGCTCGGTCTCGGCGAGGGGCGCATCATTGCCCGGTTTGACGTGGACCTGCTCTATGACTACCGGGCGAGGCGGCCGTTCCTGCATTTTGATCGTGATCACTGGGCTTCCTTCGACGCACCCGAGCTGGCGCTCCACCTGCGGTATGACGAGGACGGAACGGCGTTCCTCCTCCTCGTCGGCCCCGAACCGGACGTTTTATGGGAGCGCTTCGTCCAAGCAATGCGCTCTATCGTCGCCCGACTCGGCGTTCGGCTAACGGTCGGTGTCAACGCCTTCCCGATGAACCTGCCGCACACCCGGCCGACTCGAGTGATCCTGCACGGTTCGAGACCGGAACTTTTCGAGGGCTACCGTCCGTGGCTCGGCGGAATCATCGTGCCGGCAAGCGCAGGGCATTTGCTGGAGTTTCGACTCGGCCAGGCCGGCCACGACGCGCTTGGGATGGCCGCGCCCGTGCCGCCATACGTGACCGACACTGAGTATCCGAGTGCTGCCGCCGCGCTCGTGCGCGAGATCAGCGCGCGCACCGGGCTACGGTTGCCTACGGCTGACCTCGACGCGGCTGCGGCGCAGGCCCGACTGTCCATCGACGAGCAGATCCAGCAGAGCGACGATCTGCAGGCCGTAGTCCGGGCTCTCGAGGAGCAGTACGACTCGTATCTGCACGGCCAGGACCGCTCGCTGCTGGCTGACGCGGACGCCTTGCCGACGGCGGACGAGCTCGGCGCCGAACTCGAGCGCTTTCTCGCCGACCAGTCCCGTGGGACTGACCCTCCGGCGCCGCCCCAGCAATGACCGCACTGGCTACGGGATCAGCACGAGCTTTCCGTGGGCGCCCCGCCTCTGTTGTTCCCATGCGCTGGCCACGTCGGAGAGTGGCAGCTGGATCGTGTCGACGCTGATCGCTCCCGAAGCTGCTTGCTCGGTCAGGTTGCGATAGGCCTCCCGCCGCGGCTCAAGGGGGACATAGAAGACCGCGAAGCCTAGGAGGTGGAGCGCACGAGAGCGGACTACTGCAGCTGGCAGCTCGACCGTCGACGCGGCGGAGTTCCCGAGCTGCACATAGCGCGCGCCATGGCTCGCCGCTTGCATGGCCGCAAACGCCGGCTCACCCCAGAGCGGGTCGATGATCACGTCGATCCCGTGCTCGCCGGCTGCCTCCCTGAACGCGACGGAAAGGTCTACCCCCGAAGCGATGGTCACGACGACATCCGCTCCCCGCTCTCCGGCGAGCCGGAGCCGGCCCGCGTCGCGGTCGGCGGCGATGACGTAGCCCGCGCCCTGCGCCTTGGCCGCTTGAACGGCAATCATTCCCAAGGCGCCGGTTCCGAGGACAAGCACTGACTCACCGGGCTGTAGTCTCGCGCTCCAGCTGAGCGCAAGCCAGGCGGCCAGACCGGTGTTCCCGAGCGCCGCCGCAACCACGTCGCTCACCCCGTCGGCCGGCTCGAGCAGCTCCGCTTCGGGAACGAGGGCACGCTGCGCCCACGACCCATATGGCGGTACAAGGGAATCGAAGAACACCCGGTGTCCGTCGGCGGTGCGCCCGACGCCGTCAGAGCCCATAACGGACGGGACGATCGGGGGCCCGGTGTAGAACGATCCGGACGCCTTGGCCAGATCGACGTGATGCACGCCCGCGGCCGCGACGTCGACGACAGTCTGGCCCGGCCCGGCGGCCGGGTCGGCAAAGTCGCTGAAGCGCGGCGGAGCACCCATCTCAACGAGCACGGCGGCCTTCATCTGCGACATCTTCCACGTGCACCGTTCGGCTCGGATTGGTGGGGACCTGCTAGCAGCAGTCGCAACCTGAGGCGCAGCGATCGTGGGTATCGTCGGCGAAGACCTGTGTGCAGCAAGTGTTGCCGCGCCAGGCGTCGTAGCCTTCGTGGACAGCGACGGCGGCGATGACCAGTCCGGCGATGGGGTCGGCCCACGTCCAACCGAGGGTGGCATTGGCGATCAGGCCGAATAGCAGCACGCCGGACAGATAGGTGCATAGCAGGGTCTGTCTAGAGTCCGCGACGGCTGAGGCCGAACCGAGTTGCCGACCGGTGTGGCGTTGCGCGGCCGACAGCACAGGCATGACCACAAGTGAGGCGGCGGCGAGCACGATGCCGACCCGGGAGTGCTCGGCTGCGGCGCCGCCGGCCAATGCCCGGACGGCTTCGACGATCACGACCCCGGCCAACGCGAAGAACGACGCGGCGATCACGCGCAGCGCGATGCGCTCGCGGGCTTTTCGACGATCATGATCGCGGGCGGCGAACTGCCAGGCGACTGCGGTCGCGGAGGAGACTTCAACCAATGAGTCGAGCCCGAAGCCGAGCAGCGCAGTCGACGAGGCTATCGCTCCGGCCGCCAGCGCGACGACCGCCTCGACCACGTTGTAACTGATCGTGGCGGCGACCAGCCAGCGCACCCGCCGGGCCAGAGCCTCCGCGCGGGGGGTGGAGATCGTGACTGGCGCGACGGTCACCTGGGCCGCCGCTGACCGGTGTCGTCGCAGACGGCCGGATCGACGCTAAGCACCACGCCGAGTAGATCACCTAGCGCGTGCGCAAGTGCCGGGTCGGCCAGTTCGTAGCGCACCCGCCGGCCCTGCGGCACGGTGACCACTAAGCCGCAGCCGCGCAGGCAGGCCAGGTGGTTGGACAGCGCCTGGCGCGACACGTCGAGCAGCAGAGCCAGCTCGGCCGGATAGCCTGGCGCGTCCTTCAACGCCAGCAGCACCCGGGCGCGCGTCGGGTCGGACAAGGCGTGCCCAAACCGGGCCAGGACCTGCCCATAGGTCGCCATCGCGGTCACATCGCGAAAGTACATCATCACATGAATTAACGGAACGCTGAACGATCATCGCTCCGTTCTCGAGGAGGGCGAGGCGGAGTGCGGTAAGCAAGAGCATTCGTGTGACTTATATCCGGGTGTCCCGGAAACCGCGCTCTTGTCGGCGAACCATGCGAACATATGTTCGTGTCCGATACGGGTCACATCCTGCACGCCGATCTCGATGCGTTCTACGCATCGGTCGAGCAGCGCGACGATCCACGGCTGCGTGGCCGGCCGGTCATCGTCGGCGGCGGCGTGGTTCTTGCCGCGAGTTACGAGGCGAAGGCCCTCGGCATCCGGACTGCCATGGGCGGAGCGGCGGCTCGCCGCTTGTGCCCCGACGCAATCGTCGTGCCACCACGCATGACGGCCTATTCCGAAGCCAGCAAAGCAGTATTCGCGATATTCGAAGACACCACGCCGCTCGTTGAAGGAATCTCGATCGACGAAGCCTTCCTTAATGTCGGCGGTCTGGCCCGGATCACTGGCACCCCAGTGGAAATCGCCGCTCGGCTGCGCCACCAGGTCCGTCATCGGGTCGGGCTTCCTATCACCGTCGGCGTGGCCCGGACCAAGTTCCTGGCCAAGGTGGCGAGCCGGGTTGCCAAACCCGACGGGTTGCTGTCCGTCCCGCCGGACGGTGAGCTGCGTTTCCTGCACCCGCTACCGATCGAGAGCCTCTGGGGCGTCGGCCGAATCACCGCGGTCAAGCTCCGAGACAGAGGCATTTTCACGGTGGGAGACGTCGCGGATCTGGACGAGCGAGCGCTCGTCTCGATGCTGGGCCCCGCGTCAGGGCGGCACCTGCACGCTCTGGCCCACAATCGTGATCCGCGCCCGGTTCAGGTTGGTCGTCGGCGCCGGTCGATCGGGTCGCAGCGTGCACTCGGCCGCCGCCGGTTATCCCGGTCCGAACTCGAGGCCACCCTGGCCGGGTTGGTGGACCGCGTCACATCAAGGCTGCGCGCCGCCCATCGGGTGTGCCGCACCGTCGTTCTGCGGATGCGATTCGACGACTTCACGCGCGC